>Ga0315294_10009681_pt1 | contig 10578 bp, 7 predicted proteins | sample YL17G13_40_MG_FD_203626 | JGI IMG/M metagenome (GOLD analysis project Ga0315294, IMG submission 203626) | Sediment microbial communities from Yellowstone Lake, YNP, Wyoming, USA - YL17G13_40 | ecosystem: Environmental > Aquatic > Freshwater > Lake > Sediment | place: USA: Wyoming | collected... | reverse complement strand
CAAGTTAAAGGGAAAGAATTTATGCTTACTTTTGACGATGGTCCTGTGCCGGGGAACACGGAGAACATCGTTGATGCGCTTAAAAATATCTATGTTGGTTGCGAGCCAGTAAAAGCCGGATTCTTTATGGTTGGCGTTGGATGTTATGAAGATTCGCAATGTTTTTGCCCATGGTGGGAAGTTTTGTTTGGGTGGCCAGACAAGGGGAGCGTAAGAGCAAATCCTGGTCTTGTCCAGATGGTTGCTCAGGCTGGCCATTTCATCGGAGTCCATACCCAGCATCATCCTTGTTTCAATTGTCGGTTTTTGGGTTTGTTTGGGGATTGGCCTGTTGAGTCCACAAAACGTGAGATATCAGACTGTAATGACGCAATTAAAGATGCGCTTGGACACCCGAACCCGAACCGAATATTCAGGCCTCCTTATTTTTGTAATAACCCGAATGTCCGTACAGCAGCGCGGGCACTTGGTTTTCAGATAATTTTGGGAGCAGGAGATAACCGGGCCGATGCAGTAGATCCATCGGCCTCCTCAGTGTTGGATGTTGAGAGAAAAGCACGCGACCTAATCAAATCGTGGAGGAGAGATGAACCCTGTGTCTTAGTTTTTCATGACATTTCACCTATAACTCCCGACAACATTGCAGAGATAATTAGGTATCTGCGGGAGGATGAGGGCTTTACCTTGGTTCACTTTGACCCCAGCAGGCTCCCGGGCAGCCTCCCATCGCTCATTCATCAAGACACAAATACGATACATCAATCTGAGACTGTTACGCACACCGTATCTCTGGACTCAACGGTTAGTAGCGCTACCTTTAACGTATCTTGGGAAGGAAGCGACCTGGACCTGGTTCTCTATAAGCCAGACGGCACGAAGATAGATTCAAATAGCACCTTGGTTGACCCCAACATCAAGTATGCGGAGAGAGACACGTATGAGTATTATACCGTGTCGGATCCGAATCCGGGAAATTGGATAATGGAGGTTTCAGGTGTAAATGTTCCCCCGGAGGGGGAGAAGTACACCATAAGAGTTGAGGCTGACACCAACCTGGCACTCTTTGCATTTACCGACAAACCGGAATATGAATTGAACGAGCATATTAATATATCGGCTCAATTGGCAAATGATGAAAACTCGGTGACTGATGCATTAGTTACTGCAAAAGTCCAACGTCCGGATGGATCCGTTGATAATCTCATTTTATACGATGACGGCACCCACGGAGATAAAGACCCCAATGACGGGTTCTATGCAAACGACTACAACAATACTTTTCTAAGAGGGTCGTATGAAATTACCGTATCAGCTATTGGCGAACTGACAGGAGAGCAATACGAAAGAGCATCCTCCCTAACCGTTATGGTCGGGTCGATTATTTATGGGAATGTAGACTTTGGTGCCTATGCTGTATTTGCTAACCGCTGGATGGACCAAAATTGTGCGGAACCGGACCGGTGTGATACTGCTGACCTTGACCACAATGGCCAAGTTGACATATTCGATTTGGCCGAGCTGGCTCGGAACTGGCTGGCCGGGAAATAAAAGCAAATAACCCCGCCACTCGCCTAAGGCGAAGATGGCGGGGCTAATTATTTTTCGGTAATAAGAACCAATCAATCCTTATTTCGGATAGCCGATTGTCTGGGCCAGGACTATTTGTTCGGGTTTGGCTTTAATGACTTCACTGAATTTTTTCTGGTCAATCAATCCCCGGACGGTCGCCCCCAGGCCTTCCGATGCGCAATACAGGTTGACGTTCTGGGCTATAAGGCCGACTTCAACGTGCGTCCACAGGTCTCGTTTTTCATTGGATATATTCGTAGGCGCTTTGCTCCAGCCCTTTAAGTTGAGAACGTAAACGAGGTTTACTGGTGCGATGTAAACGAAATCCTGCATACCTGCCGATTTTCTACAATCGCCTTTCGCGACGGGTGTAAGCTCGTGCTTAGCCACGTCATATAGATAAACCCCTTCCGGCAGCACAACATAAATATCAACAGAATAAATAGCTATAGCGGCAGGGGCGGTGCGTTTGCCGTCAGGCCTGTTTATGCCGTCAGCCGCCCAAAGCAGGTCAGACAACTGCTGGAGGGTGAGCTTTTTATCTGACATATCCCGAGTCGTTTTCCTTTTCTTAAGCGCCTGCATTAAAGAAATTCCCTGGTTCAAATCGGGCGGATTGAGCTTGATAACGTCGTAGGTCTGGGGGACCGGCTGCTGATTGGTCACTGTTGCCTCGTTGGCATCATCGGTAAAGCCGGTATTTGCCGAGGCAAGCACGGTGAGGGCGGGCACGCTTTTTAAGAACGTTCTGCGATTCATATATTACTCCAATCTTTGTTTTTGTTACAAAATTCAGATATGCCGCACTAACGTCAATTCTACCCTCAAAATCGCACGAGTTTCAATAAATAATTTGACTTGCAGCGATGCCCCCGGCAGACACGTCGAATCCACTTACCTGCCATTTTGGCAAATCCATATCGGGCATCCGTCGCAGGCGCGGTTTCTTCCAAATAATCCAAAATCCGGTCATTTTTATCTTGACATCAGGATTTTGGAAAGATAGTAAGTACCACAGGAGTATAGGACTTATCGCTTTTGTGGGTATCGCCTATGCCGTCTGATAGCCGATATGTCAGGGTGCGTTTACGAGGGGGAATAAGGGGGATATCGTTTCCCGCAAATCGCGTTTTCGTTTTTCTTCAAAACCGCCGTTATATTATCATATCGAAAATTATCGTTCTGTTTTCAGGAGGAGCTGATGCCAGATAAAAAACAATCACAATTTGAATTCTGATGGGAGAAAACTATAAATAATACCTTAACGGAAATAATTTCTCAGGAGGACAATTTATGAAAAAGATAATTTTAGTGAGTTTGTGTGTGTTGTTTGCGGCCGGCTCAACTGCCTTTGGCGTCTATGGGGTAATTGGCCTGGTCAAAGACGAAAGCGGCAATCTTGTCAGCGGGGCGTCGGTTTACATAAACTGCTACCCTGCCGCAGGCGGCTCATATAGTGACACCGACACAAGCAGCGGCGTTGGCGCTTATTCCGGCGGCTGGGCAAATAACAACTGTGTAGGCGAAACTATGGTCGTAAAGGCCGTCAAAGGGAATAAATCAGGTTCTGTAACCTGGACCGCCGGCTCAATAGCGGAGGTTAAAAATGTAACTATTAAAACTACCACGTTTGCCACAGCGGAATTACATTGTGAAGCACAACCAATCGCTATGAGCGATACTGTCACCATGGTTCCCTCTACATGCAACCTTTATGTGCAGATGACCTCCGTCCCGGTTCAAGTCAACGGCGGAAGCGTAACAATGCAATACGATACGACAACAATGTACTGCGCCGGCGCGGATCCTTTACCGCCGTTTACTTACTACTTCTACTATTATGAACCGACCCCCGGGACAATTAATGTGTCTGCTTATGCTCCGCCGGGAATGTATGTAACAGTGCTAAATGGAGAATACCCAACTCGATTCTTCATGCTCAGGTTGGCGGCTCTTGATTACACCACCCCCGGCAAGATAAGCAATGTTACGCTCACAAATTCCGAGATTGCCACCGATGTCGGTCCAATGCCAATAAGTATAAGTGCCTTCCCAAGCCGAACCGAGATTGTTATTGGCGAGCCGAATGAAAAGTGCAGCAAGCGGTTCTTCCGGCTTGACAAGGAGGAGGAATGGCAAGAGGCCCTCTCAAGCGGCCACGTCTATGCGATGGACTCGCAGGACTGGGAATACTACATGCTTCAGTGGCAAAATTACACAGTCCAGGGCACGCCGTATCCCAATCACACGTTCCGCGAAGCCAAACCCCCCACCGGCAACCTCTATGTCTATGGCGGCGGCGGCGGCGGGGGCGGCGCTCTCGACCCCTGCGACGCAGGTCTGGTGATGTATTGGGGTAGTCCGACCAATGGAAGCTACTCCAGCGCCTGGAGGTTCGATTATCTCAAGGACCCTGACTTCTCCAACTGCACAATCACTGTCGCTGTCACTGCACCCCGGTTCAGCCCCGCAACCGGCGCGCAGGTCAATCGGGTCTCCTTGGGGCTTGAAAATCCGCCGATTCCGGGCGGCCCCATCCGCGCTTGGTATTGGGACTGTGGCGCAGCAGGAAGCGGCAAGCCAATCATCTGGAATACCCCCACCATCATTACCATCGACACATCGAAGACCGGTGTTGGCGCAGCCACTCCGACCGCTTCAGCGTATGCGAATAATCCAGGGTTCTCATTAAAGAACGTCCAGTGGCTTATTGTTGACGAAGACGCCAACTGGGTTGGCGGCGGCACCCCTGCACCCGCACCCGGCTCGGGTTGGATTGGTATGTGGAACTACTGGCATTACCTGATGGTCTCGCCAAAAACAACGCTGGCCAAGGGCTATTACACCAAATGGAGCCAGCCGCCGGTTGTTATTGACGCCAATCACCCGCCAACCATCTCCGGCTGGGACGAGAAGTCCAACTACGATATGTGGCCGATTGTTGCCGATGACTGGGAGTGCAACGACAGCCGGCCCATAACCGACATCCATTGGTGGGGCTCATTCATCGGTTGGAATCAGCCATACCTGCCACCGGTTATGCCTCAGTCATTCCACATCGGCATCTGGACCGACGACCCCTGTGATTATCCCGGCGATTTCAGCCATCCGGGCATGCTCGTCTGGGAAAACTACTGCGACAAATATGTGTGGAACTTCGCCGGCTACGACAAAGACCCGCGACAACATCATGGATACCCCGATGAGCCAAACGATTCCTGCTTCCAGTTCAACCAGCTACTCTCTCAGGATGAATGGTTCTATCAGGAACCTAACCTTGTCGACCCCTGCCATCCGCAGCCGCGTATCTACTGGCTCAGCATTGCTCCTGTCTGGGGAGGCGTTGCCCCACCATATCAATGGGGCTGGAAGACAAGACCGCATTACTTCAACGACGACGCGGTTGCCATTCAATGGGCTAATCCCTGGTGGCCGCCTGTCGTCGGCGCCACTACCTGGATGAACGGCTTCCCAATCCAGTGGCCCGCCTGGCCGAGTCCCGAAGGCATTTCCTGGGATATGGCGTTTGAACTGACCACCAATGAGCCGGGACAGGAATACAACATCGCCGACTTTAACAAGGATGGTATTGTCAACTTCCTCGACTTCGCTGTCTTTGCTCAGGAATGGCTTAAAACGGGTCCTTAACCAATCCTGATGAGCATCATTAGAAACAAAAGGGCTGTTCCGGCAAACCGGAACAGCCCTTTCTTTTTTCTGTTGCCCTGAAAAAACAACGCCAAAAACTACTTCTTCAGCTTCTCCCTCGTGGGCAGCAGTTCCCACTTTTTCAGGCCATAGGACTTCGCGAACCTTTGCACAACTTTGCGAATATCCCTCATATTGCTGCCGTGCATCATTGCGAAGATATTAAAAGGCCAGCCGGCGAATGTTTTCCGCTGGTAACAATGACTGACAATTCCCAGCGCCGCTAATTTTTCGCCGATTTTAATCGCCCGCGATTTTTCTGCTTTGCAGACAAACATCGCGTTGGCGGTAAAGCCCAGCTTGTTATGATTTACCATCGCCCCCAGGCGATTGATTACACCATCCTGAATCATCCCCGCGATATGCAGCAAACTATCGTAATTTTCAAACGCATCTTTACCAAGAAAATTAAATGGCCGTTTAACTACTTTCAATCCCCCCTCCAATCCTTTTAATATCTGCTCATCGATAACGCAAAGTCCTTCGACTGGTTCGACTGCGCTCACCACAGGTCTGCTCCCCGGCTTACGGATTGCCGTGGCAGGCAGCAATCGTTTTCCGTTGCTTGCCGCGTCGAACCGCGCATCTAATTTAAAGACCCGCACAACGGGCAAACTATTGAAAACAGTTCCGAAACGCTTCGATAATTTTTCCAAAATAGTTTCGATATGCTTTTGCGAATCGGTCCGAAGAGTAAACCAGAGGTTATAATGATGCTCGCGGAGGTAATTATGCGAGACGCCCCGCAATTTATTAACAGCCGAGATGACCTTTGACAAATTCTTCTGCTCGATATGAGCCGAGACGAGAGTGCTTGCCTTGCCAATCGCCCGCCAGTTTATCGAGACGCCGAGGCGCCTGATTACGCCGAGTTTGACGAGCACCCGCGTGCGTTCGAGGACTTTTGCTTCGCTGGTTTTGAGGATGCGGGCGATTATCGCGAATGGTCTTTCGGCTATCGGCAGACCTGTTTGCAACTCGTTACACAGCCGCTTATCAAACGCCGAAAGGTTGCTCATTGTCAGCGCCCCCGCCTCGCCCGACTCGCGCTCGCCTCGCGGCGAAGCCGAGGGTCTGGCGAGTCGAGGCGGGCCCGTTTAGGCGTATATCCGCAGATTGGGTCGCCGGCCAGGTAATTGCCCATCATCGCCATTGCCCGCGCTTTGCAGCCGCCGCAGACCTCGACGTATTCGCACTCGCCGCATTTGCCTTCAAACCCGGCGGTATCGCGGATTTCGTTGAGGAATTTCGATTCGCGCCAGATTTTTGCGAAGTTATAGCCATTGTCAACGAGGTTGTCTGCCGGGACATCGAGGAACCCGCAGGTCTGGACGTCGCCTTTGAAGCTAATAAACCCGAACCCTTTGCCTCCCATACATCCCGTGCCTTCGGCAACGAGTCCCCTCGCCTTTGCCTGTTCGCAAATCCTGGCAAATGCGGGTCCGCACGTTACGCGGACGTCGATTTCCTTTTTGAATTTTATACGCAGAAGCTCGTTGAGGATATATTCGTATTGAATCGGGTCGAGGACGGCGTCGTCCATTTCCGTGGCCCGGCCTGTGGGGACAAGCATAAAGGTGTTGAAGCAAATAGCGCCGAGGCGTTTGGCGAGTTCGGCAATCCCGACGATTTCGCCGGCGTTTTGTTTGTGTATCGTAGTATTTATCTGGAAAGGCATCTTCGCATTGCGAGCCATTTCCGTCGCTTTAATCACTGTGTCGAAAGCGCCGGTAGTATCCCGGAAATGGTCGTGGGTCTCAGCAGTGGCGCCGTCGATACTGAAGGATAGCGCCGAGACGCCGGCTTTTTTGAGTTTGGTTATTGAGTCGTCATCGAGAAAATAGCCGCAGGTCGCCATCACGACGCGAAGGCCCTTTTCTTTGGCGTATTTTATAATCTTATACAAATCGGGGCGTTCCATTGGCTCGCCGCCGGTAAGTATCAGGATGGGTTTTGCGAACTTCGCTATCGAGGCGATTATCTTCTTGCACTGCTGGGTGGTCAGTTCTTCGCCGCCCTGCGGCCCGGCGTTTGCCCGGCAATGCTTGCAGTAATAGCGGCAGCGCCTTGTTACCTCAAAGGCAATAAGGTGGGGCTTTTCGTCCTGTGTCCTGCGTGATGCGTTCTGCGTTTTATGAGATTTGGCAACCATAGCGATAACTTTAGTTGATTAGGCAGGGACAGTCAACTGTCCGTGGACAAAGTGTGCAATTTCGCGTTTTGGGACGTTAAATTCGTCGGGAAAATTGCCGAAAACAATTGACAGAGCAATGCGTAAACATTACAATTGAGCAGAATTACGGGATTATAGCCGGGTTTGGAACTTTGTATGGGTTGGTCGTTGCTGTGGTGGTGACGACAGGCCTGACAAAAGAGGCCCGAAAAACTATAATTTGCCGGAATCCGCCATAGGCGGACAAGTATTGCGAAAGGAGTATGTAATGAAGTCCGATTCTTCACATTCAGCCGATTCGGCTGGAAAATCCTCAATTCTTAAAACAGGCCCTTCGATTCTTTCGACTGTGCTCAAGACAGGTTCGCTCGGGACAGGCGCTGAGATAGCCGTGCAATCGCTTATTGACCAGGGTGTTGATACGATGTTTGGCTATCCGGGCGGGGTGATATTGCCATTTTTTGATAAGCTGTATGATGCGCCGATTCGTTTCATAATTCCGCGACATGAGCAGGGCGGGGCCCATATGGCGGACGGCTATGCGCGTGCGAGCGGGAAGGTCGGCGTGATAGTCGCGACGAGCGGGCCTGGGGCGTGCAACTTAGTCACCGGGCTTGGGACGGCGATGATGGATTCGATTCCGATTGTCGCAATAACGGGGCAGGTTCGCACCGAGCTAATCGGCAATGACGCTTTTCAGGAGGCGGATACGACGGGTATCACGCGGCCTGTTACGAAATATAATTGTATAGTCAAGGATGTAAAGGACCTCGCGCGGGTGATTAAGGAGGCGTTCTTTATCGCCTCGACGGGCAGGCCGGGGCCGGTTGTGGTTGATTTGCCGGTTGATGTTCAGGTTGCGAAAACGGAGTATGACGCCGGCGTTGAGATGAGATTGCCGGGGTATAAGCCAAAGATAAAGGGGCATTTGCGCCAGGTATCGATGGCGGCAGAGGCGATAAACAAGTCCGAGAAGCCGGTGCTTTACGTCGGCGGCGGTATTATTAGCGCCAACGCCGGCGAAGAGCTGCGCGCCCTTGCGAAAAAGGCGCATCTGCCGGTAACGATGACGCTGCTGGGCTTAGGCAGTTACGACCAGAACGAAGCGGAGTCGCTGGATATGCTCGGAATGCACGGGACCGCATTCGCGAATTACGCGGTGCAGGAGTGCGATTTGCTGATAGCGGTCGGCGCCCGGTTCGATGACAGGGTAACGGGCAAGGTTAAGGCATTTGCGCCGCACGCGAAGGTGATACATATAGATATTGACCCGGCGAGCATAGCGAAGAACGTTCGGGCGGATATCCCTGTTGTGGGCGACGCGAAGTACATCCTTACCGAGTTGGTTAATCAGGTCGAATATCGTGAGCGCAAGGAATGGTTCGCCAAGATTGCGCAGTGGAAAAAGAAGTATCCGCTGGGATACGACAGGAAATCGACGAATATAAAGCCGCAATACGTGATTGAGCAGATTTGCGAATTGACGGGCGGCGACGCGATAATCACGACAGGCGTCGGGCAGCATCAGATGTGGACGTCGCAGTTCTACAAGTTCAAAAGGCCGAGGCAGTTTATCACTTCGGGCGGTCTTGGGACGATGGGGTTTGGTTTGCCCTCGGCGATAGGGGCACAGATAGCGATGCCGGAGGCGACCGTTGTTGATATTGACGGGGACCACAGCTTTAATATGACGCTGACGGAGCTTAGGACGGCGGTTCAATATGAGCTGCCGATAAAGGTCTGCATTATGAATAACGGGTATATGGGGATGGTTCGGCAGTGGCAGGAGCTTTTCTACAACAAGCGATATTCGAAGAGCTATCTTGCGAATCCGGAATACGCGCGGGTGGCCGAGGCATTGGGTGCGGTGGGGATAACGGTCGAGAAGAAGGCGGACGTGCCGAAGGCGATTAAGAAGATGCTGACTGAGAAGAAGCCCTGTGTTGTTGATTTCAAGGTTGAGCCGGAAGAGAACGTCTGGCCGATGGTTGCGGCGGGCAAGAGCTTGAATGAGATGGACGGGCTGGATATGCTGGAAAGTATGGCGTAAGAAAAGAAACCACAGATTACACAGATTTCACTGATAAAAATAAAAAGGGAAAACTGGATTCCTGCTTCCGCAGGAATGACAAAGGAAAAGGCAAAGGGTAAGACCTATGAAACACATAATAAGCGCGTTGGTTGAGAACAAGCCAGGAGTTTTGGCGCACGTCGCGGGGATGTTCGCGGCGAGGGCGTTCAATATCGATTCGTTAGTCGTCGGCAGGACGGAGGACCCGCAGTTGAGCCGGATGACTATTGTTGTAATCGGTGATGACCGTGTGCTTGAGCAGGTCCGCAAGCAGCTCGCGAAGATAATCCCGGTTGTGAAGGTTCAGGATTTTGCGGGTCAGGCGGTGGTCGCCCGCGATTTGATGCTGATAACTTTCGCTGCGCCTGCGGAAAAGAGGGCTGAGATACTGGCGTTGATTGAGACCTTCAAAGGTAACGTTGTTGATATTGGACAGAAGACCATAATGGTTGAGATAAGCGGGCCGGAGGAGAAAATCGAGGCGTTTATCGAGATGTGCCGGCCATACGGGATAAAGAACGTTGCTCGGACGGGGACTATAGCGATGCCGAGACAGGAAAAGACGGCCGGCGGACAGCAGGAAAACGCGGGCGAGGATTGAGAGCAAAGTCATTGTTTGGGCTTTTCAGAAAGGCCTTGGCGCTGTATAATCTTGGCCAGTGTTAACTATGGAAAATTGTTTGGTCGTTTAGAATAGGAGACAAGACGTGTTTAATCATCGCAAGAGTAAGGTTAAGAGGAATCGCAAGAGCGGATTCCTGGTTCGGATGCAGACGAGTAAAGGCAGGAAGATGATAAACCGCAAGCGTCGGGTTGGCCGGTCGGTGAACGTGCGAAAAACCATGAAGTAAGACACGATATTTGCCACCAAGGCACCAAGACACGAAGAAAAAAGTAAAAAAATAATAAAACTTTGTGACTTAGTGTCTTTGTGGTGAAAAGTTCTTTAGTTAAAAGATAAGGAGAAAAAGACAATGGCGTTGAAGAGTTTTTACGAGAAGGACGCGCCGCTTGCCCCGTTGCAGGGCAAGAAGGTAGCGACTATTGGTTACGGCAG
>Ga0315294_10009674_pt1 | contig 10583 bp, 10 predicted proteins | sample YL17G13_40_MG_FD_203626 | JGI IMG/M metagenome (GOLD analysis project Ga0315294, IMG submission 203626) | Sediment microbial communities from Yellowstone Lake, YNP, Wyoming, USA - YL17G13_40 | ecosystem: Environmental > Aquatic > Freshwater > Lake > Sediment | place: USA: Wyoming | collected... | reverse complement strand
AAGGCGACCAGTACCGAGGGGCTTGGATACACCGGGACGGGAGAAGGGATCGCCGCGCAGGCGATCTGCCTTCTGAAAATGCCCGGCGAGGAAACCGAGAAGCCTGCTAAGGACAAGCGAAAATCCGGGAAACCGAAAAAAAGACAGGAGATGCCGCCGCCCTTGCCGACGATCCGTCCGGGCGAGCTGGAAGGATGCGTCGCTCAGATAGACGGCGCATCGGCCGGAAATCCGGGACCGTCCGGTATCGGGATAGTCTTCAAAAATCCCGCCGGACATGTGATCGGGAAGCTTGCGGAGGCGATAGGCGAGCGAACGAACAACCAGGCTGAATACCTTGCCGCCATCAGGGCGGCCGAGATATGCGGGGAGTGGGGGGTCAGGAAGCTTTACATCCTGACCGACAGCGAATTGCTTTCGAAGCAGCTTGGTGGTTCATACAGGGTCAAGAATCCGGGGATACTAAAACTGTATAAGCGTCTCTCAGAGATTCTGTCCGGGTTCGAGAAATGGAAAGTGAAACATGTGAGCCGTGTAGAGAACGAGGAAGCCGACAGGCTGAGTAAGGCGGCCTTGAAAAAGTAGGGCGGAAGCATATACTTGGAAAGTCTGGGGAGCAGGCGAGGCGATCGCCGTCGTGTGCCCTGAGATTATCGAAGGTCGCGCGGCGGAGGAAAGTCCGAGCACCGCAGGGCAGGACGCTGGGTAATACCCAGGCGGCGTGAGCCGATGGAAAGTGCAAAGAAACCAGACCGCCCGGGCGGAAGTCCGGGTAAGGGTGTGAAGGTGAGGCAAGAGCTCACCGGCGGCCTGGCGACAGGTCCGTGCAAGCAAACCCCGTCCGGTGCAAGTCAAATCGGGATTACAGGGCTGCCCGTCCTTTCCCGAGGTAGACGCTAGAGGCAGACGGTAACGTCTGCCCCAGATGGATGATCGCGAGCCAGGGTCCCGAGCGTTGCGAAGGACCGGGCGGCACAGAACTCGGCTTATCGTCCGCTCCCCTCTCAGCCCCGGCCTGATGCGGCTGAGAAACGTACAGACAGGGCGAGTCCCGGCGCATCCGGGTTGAGGAAAGACTGGTGAATGAAATGCAAAGGCAGATTACTTACTTGTTCGCGGCAGCTTTGACTCTGTCGCTCCTTACTTCCTGCGGCGGAGTCGCGTCGAATCCGACATCTCCGAATTTCAACCAGCCCGGTCAGGGCGGAACGCCCGGCCAGCAGGGAGCCGCAGGGGAACAGACTGGTCTGCCCGGCCTGCCCGGACAGGTGTCCGGCGGTGGGGCGGCCATGGGTGAGCAGATCCTCGAAGGCACCTATGACACACTCTGGCCTCAGGGGCTGAGCGCCATGGAAAGCGGGCAGGTGGTCTCCGCTGCCCAGTTCTTCAAGAGCGCTTTGGCACAGGATGCCACAAAGGTCGATGCCGCTCTTGCCTACGCGGTGTCCGACGTCATGCGGGACCATCGAAGATACGCGGTCTTCCTGCATCCCGGGGTGGACAAGCTCTTCATGAATACCCCCCTCATTGGACATGCAGAGGTCTTCCCCAATCCCTTCCTGCCCGAGGATTCCTACTTCCTCAGGCTTGCGGCGCTCGGCTGCAGGACCAGGAAACTCGTCCCAATGATGAACTACCCCATACTGGCTCCTGTCGACACCGAGCTCTTCTTCACTCCGGATACATACCTGGCGCTCTCGGGTCTGCGGGAGGAGGGCAGTCAGAGCGGCACGCAGACCACAATGGGCGGGACCGGCTCCGATGCAGGCGGAAACACTGTTGCTCCGCCCGGTGGAGAGCCGCCGCATGGTCCGCAACCACCTGCGCCGTCACCGCCGGGTGGCGCCACTCAGGGAGTGCACAAGCTGAACCTGGCTCCCCCCAAGCCCCCTGAAGCGAAGCAGGGACCGGGGACCGGATCCGGATCCGACAGAGATCCTGGCGGGAACACCCCACTGGGTGGAACAACCGGTGGGCTGGGCTTCGGCCTCGAGAGTCCGGCCGGGCCCCCTAAGGCGCTTCTCGAGAGGGATGAGCCCGTTTCCGAGCTCGAGTGGGAAACCTTGCTGGCCGAGTACAGGGACGGCGCGTCTCGTGACGGAGCCGACATGTTCCTGTCGGCCAATTTCTACGAAAACGTCAGGATGCTCCACGAGGAAATCACCGAACACATCACAAATCTGGAGAATGTCCGGTCCAGTGCCGAGGCCGAGGGCTATTCGCTGAGTCTGCCTTTCAACGCAGTCGACGGCACCAAGAAAGTGACCATGGCGCTCGACGCGGACGACTATCATCTGATCCTTGATTACTTTAAGCTCCTTGATGTCCTTCTCGGCTACGTAGAAGCTTACAACCATGAAATTCAGTATGTGCTGCCGACCGATTCAATCGCGGACAAGAACGGCGACCAGATTCTTGCGCCCGACGAGTATCTGCCCGATGCCCCGTTCGGCACTCTCGACCAGGCCGGCAAAGACGCCCTGGGGGGCCTCCTCCCTGCCTTCACCGGTGCGCTCACGACCCTGAACAACGACATGCGACCGTTGCTTCAGGCCACCCAGCTCATCCAGGCGGGCGATCCTGAGAAGAAGGAAATATTCTATCTGTCGAGCTTCCATCGCAATTACATTCTTATTGAGGAATGGACAGATCTTGTTCAATCCATCGGTGAGAAATCCTCCGGCGGTACGGCTATCAAGCTGGCGAGCGGCTCGGACATCGTCGAGGCCGTCGCGGTGTACGATGCACTCTTCAACACTCCCCTCGAGGACATACGGGGTCCGCTGCCGTCGTACGATCTCGCGACACGGGCACTGATCGCTGATGATGAGGGCAAGTGGAGCAGCGATCCGACATTCGGCGGCTTCTTCCGGGAGGGTCTGGGCGCTGCGGGCACATACTCGACCGCAGGGCGTTTCTCGGCTGCTGTGTACGATGAGAAGATGAGCAAGGCTGTGGGAGACAAGGTGAACCTCGGTGACCTGAGCGGCGATGTCGGCGAAACCGGGCTGGTGACTGTCAATAACGCCCTCATCAATGAGCTTGCCGGGACTCCGTTTACGGTGCTCGACAAGGACGGCAAGGAAGTCGGAAGCGGCGCCGTCCGGACTTTGTTCGAGGTGATCCCCCTGTTCGACGTGGCCAGGATCAGTTTGATGCTGGCGCCGATGATCGGCGGTGGGCCTGCGGGCATGATTCAGGAGACGACGGGCGCAACCGGTACCGGTGCGCCGGACGGTGTCGCCCCAGAGCCGACGCCTCCAGCTGAGGGCGCCGGCGATCAGAACGGCGAGGGAACCGACGGAACCGGACAGAAGCCCGTTTAGTTGCAGGGTCGCGTGAGCCGATTACCCCGACCGCCGGTTCTCCGGTGGTCGTTTACATTATGCCCATCGATACACACTGCCACCTCACGCTCCGATTCGATCCCGGTGAGATTGCTCAGGTTCTGGATCGCGCTCTCAGGGCGGGCGTTCGAGGAGTCATCCTTGTCGGCTACTGTCCCGTGCATTACCGGAAGACCGCCGACATACTGGACGGCTTCGGCACCGGCGGCGGGACTCTCCCTGCGCTCGCCGGGACGATAGGCATCCACCCTCACGAAGCGGACAGCTACACGCCGTCGGACATTGACAAGCTTCGCCCGGAGCTGAATCGACCCGACATTGTCGCCATCGGTGAGACCGGCCTCGATTTCTTTCGCGACTACGCCGACCGGAACAGGCAGGAGGAGCTTTTCCGCGCTCAGGCGAGACTTGCGGCGGACACCGGCTTTCCACTTGTGATACACTCCCGCAATGCGTTTGACCGCACGGTCGCGATACTCCGGGAGGTCAGGCTCCCTGAGCGCCCGGGTGTTTTCCACTGCTACGGGTACGGGCCTGATGAGGTCGGGACGTTAATCGGCATGGGATTCTTTGTGTCATTCGCGGGGAATCTGACCTATCCGAGTGCATCCGATCTGCACCAGGCTTCGAAGCGGGTGCCGGGGGACCGTGTTCTCGTGGAGACCGACAGCCCGTTTCTCGTGCCGCAGAAAGCGAAGAACCGCAAGGTCAAGCGGAATGAGCCTCAGTTCGTTACTGAGACCTTCGTCAGGCTGGCTGAACTCCGCGCATGGGACCCGATCGAGGCCGAATCTGCTATGATTGCCAACACGCTCTCCTGTTTTCCGAGGCTTCGCGATATCGAATCCTGGTCCTCGCTTTCCACGACTCAAAGCAGGGAGGCGTCGATCTAGATGGCCACCCGGTATTTCATAGCGTTGTCCGTGGTGCTGGCCGGTATCGACCAGATTACCAAGTATCTCGCGATCAGGCTCGTCGATCCCGAGAGGCTTGAGGCGCTCATCTCCGGCCAGATCAGTCCCGAGCGGAACGAGATTGTCGCCAACTTCTACTACCTGACCCTGACGTTCAACAAGGGCATCGCCTGGGGCATGCTTCCCGAATGGAGCGAGTACTTCACCTACTTCGCCATCATCATGGTGCTCGTCATCCTGATGATCCTGAGGAAACTGGATCGCGACGAGGTCTGGCTGAAGATAGCGCTCGCGTTCCAGATGGCGGGCGCAATCGGGAACATGTCCGACAGGCTGGTTAACCACAGGGTGACCGATTTCGTCGATGTGGTCCTATTCCCGGGAACGAGATGGCAGTACGACTGGCCGATCTTCAATCTTGCCGACAGCTTCGTGGTCATCGGGACAGTCGTCCTCGTCCTGGTGCTGGTTTTCGCGAAGGAAGCCAGGCCCGAGCCTTCCGAGGTGCAGGCGCAGCCCGTTTCGGGCGACCTTTCCGCACTACCTGCGAGCGGCGCCTGGGAGAGTGTCGAGAGGCTCCAGGGCAGCGTGCCGACTGAAGAGGGCCTGGTCGAGATACCGGCTGAGTCGCGCTCCGAGATGCTCGCGCCCTTTGAGGAGGCGGCGTTTCGCGCGGAAGAGCTCGAGGAGCCGCTTGGTGCCCGTCCGCCTGCACGCGACGAAAAGGTTCAAGATCCCGATTCGGTGATTGATCGCGACAAGCTGGACGAGTTGAGCAAACCTCCCGAGCGGGATGAGTAGCGCCCAAAATGGAACCGTCATTGTTTCGACATGCCGGTGAGGTGAGTGAAGATCAGGCAGGGAAACGTCTCGATTCATTCCTGCTCGGTTTTCCTTTCACCGACTTCGACAATCGACTCGATCCGTCACGCACGACGCTGCAGAAGTGGATCGACGAGGGCTGCGTTCGGGTGAACGACGAGGTCAGGGCGGACAAATCCTACCGGGTGCGCACCGGCGACATCGTCTCGATCGAGGTCCCGATACGTCCGGACATCATGGTTCCGCCGCCGGAGCCTCTCGACATCGGGATCGTTTTCCAGGACCCCTACATCATCGTCATCGACAAGCCCGCCGGCATATCGAGCCATCCCGTGTCTCACGCCATGACCGGCTCAGTCGTCAATTTCCTCTACTACAAGAAAGTCCCGCTTCCTCCCACATCGCACCCGCTGCGTCCCGGCATCGTCCATCGCCTCGACAAGAACACGACCGGCCTCATGGTCGTCGCCTGCACCGACACCGCGGTTTCCAGACTGATCGAGATGATCAAGAGGCGCGAGGTGGAGCGCACTTACATCGCCATCGTCTGGGGCAATCCCCCGCTGAATTCCGGCACAATAGACGCTCCCATTGCGAGATGCCAGAAGGATCGCAGGAAGATGGCGGTCACTCGCGGCGCGAGCGGGAAACCGGCCCTCACGTATTACCGCGTTCTCGCGAGATACCCGACGTTCTCTTTCGTCGCCTGCAAGCTCGACACCGGACGGACGCACCAGATACGCGTGCATATGTCCTACATCGGTTACCCCGTCGCCGGAGATCCCGTCTACGGCGGCCGGCGCGCACAGGACAAGATATCGACTGCGCTCGCTTCCGTGCAGAAGTACGATCCCCAGTTGAAGAGCACCGAGCGCACTCTCAGGCGAATTGCCGCGATCCTCACGAGGGACAACGTTCACCTTCTTCACGCCGCCATGCTTCGGTTCGATCACCCGATAACGGGCGAGAAGCTGTCGTTCAGAGTCGAGCCCCACGGCAAGTTCAACGAGGTCCTCGGACTTCTCAACACACTTCCGCACGAGGAGACCGCAGTTGCGCTTTGACGTCGCTCACACCGACTCGAATGCCCGTGCGGGCCTGATACAGACGGCGCATGGGACGGTCGAGACTCCCGCTTTCATGCCGTGCGCGACAATCGGCGCGGTCAAGGCTGTGAGATGGGATGAGCTCGAGGAACTCGGCTATCCCCTCATCCTTATGAACAGCCTCCACCTCCATCTTCGTCCCGGAGCGGATACGGTGAGCGACCTCGGCGGAATTCATGCCTTCTCGTCCTTCCGAAAACCGATCCTGACCGATTCCGGCGGATATCAGTTTTTCAGTTTGAAGGGTCTGTATCGGATCGACGACGACGGCGTGGGTTTTCAGTCGCCGTACGACGGCAGCCAGCACCGCTTCACCCCCGAGAGTGTCGTCGAGCTCCAGGTGAAGCTCGGGTCCGACATCATGATGCCGCTCGACCATTGCGCCCCGGGCGATTCGCCGAGACAGGGATTTGTCGAGGCCGGCGAACGGACGGTCGGGTGGCTGGAAAGAGCGAAGAAACGTTTCTCGGAAATCGCGGACCCGGCCCGTCAGGTGCTTTTCGGCATTTTTCAGGGCGGGACCGATCTTGATCTGCGCCGCGAATTCCTCGAAAGATCAATCGAGCTTGACATGCCCGGCTACGCGATGGGCGGGATCAGTGTAGGGGAGGACCGCGTCCAGGGACAGGATGTCGTGGATGAAGTCATCCCTTTTATGCCCGCGGACAAGCCTCGCTACCTCATGGGCGTCGGCCTTCCGGAGCAGATACTGGCCGGGATACGAGCCGGGATCGATTTGTTCGATTGCGTCCTCCCCACGCGTATGGCGAGGAACGGAACTCTGTTCACCAGCGCCGGTCGACTGAATCTGAAGAACTCCCGATTCAGGAATGAGGCGGGTCCTCTCGATCCGAAATGCTTCTGCCCGACCTGCCAAAGATATTCAAGAGCTTACCTTTCACATCTGTACAAATCCGGCGACCCCGGCGTCCTGGGCCTTCTCTCGCTCCACAACCTGGCCTACTACCTAAGGCTGGTTCAGGATGCCCGCGACGCGATAGTTGCCAACCGCTTCGATGCCTGGAAAGCCGCGACCGAATCGGCATGGGGAAGCGCCGACGCCCTCCCATAAGGGACTGTTTGTAGGGGCACTGCATGCCGTGCCCCTACAAATTGGATGTCTTCAGCGGCCCGTAAGGGAGGGCGTCGCCGAAGCCGAGAACCATCAGCCGGTGCCTGGCTTGTTTTTGCTATACTCTCATTCGCGGCATCCCTTCTCTTATGCTGAAGCTGACCGAACAGAATGGCGCTGTTGAGTTCGAGGTGCTTGCGAAGCCGAAGGCCTCGCGAAATGAGGTCATTGGGGTGCATGACGGGGCGCTGAAGGTTGCCGTCACCGCTCCCCCTGAAAAAGGCAAAGCTAACGCCGCGATCGTGAAGCTTCTTGCCGATATTCTTGAAGTGCCGTCATCTTCTATCGAGATTGTCTCCGGGGAGACATCCAGACGGAAGCGCGTACGCATCGAGGGTATCGATGCCGCGGACATAGCGAAGCTGGCTGGGGGATCGTAGGTTGAGTCCTGACATGCGGATCATCGCGGGCATGTGGAAGGGGCGGAAGATATCGTCCTTCTCCTCAGGCTACCGTCCTACCGCCGCAGTTGTGAAGAAAAGCCTGTTCGACACGATCGGGGCGGACATCGAGGACGCGGGATTTCTTGACCTGTTCGCCGGGGCGGGAGCGGTCGGGCTGGAGGCATTGAGCAGAGGCGCACGGTTCGTGTGTTTTGTCGAGAACAACGATTCGCGGGTCGGCGTTCTCCGGAGGAACCTCGATACGCTGGGAGCGCGCCGCGACTCGTTCGGAGTGTTCGGAGTGGATTATCTGGGGGCGCTGCAGATGCTGAGGGATCGGGAAGCGGTTTTCGATTTCATTTACGTGGACCCCCCCTACAAAGGTCCCGCTCCGCGGCGTATACTTGCCGAGATCGTGGCGTCCCGTGTTCTTGCGGAAGGCGGCCTTCTTATCCTGGAGGCGGACCGTCGCAATGGCAGGGAGGTCCTCGATTCGGCCCCTGAGGAGCTGTACCCGTTGCGGGAGCGGCTTCATGGGGGAACGGCGCTGATATTTTTCAGGTGGCGTCGGAACGAGTCCACGGAAACCTGAACCGAGCATTCTTGTTAGACGGAGTTTTCGATGCGAGGAATATATCCCGGAACATTCGATCCGATCACCAATGGTCACCTGGACATAATCGATCGCGCCAGGAGAGTCGTGGACAGCCTCGTCGTCGCGGTCGGCGACAACCCTCAGAAAGTGCGCACGTTCGATCTGGAGACCCGTGTCAAGATGGTTCGGGAGAGCATCCCCGAGTCGTGGAATATCGAAGTGGTGACATTCTCGGGCCTCCTGGTGGACGCTGCGAGGGACGCCGGCGCGAAGGTCATCGTCCGCGGACTCAGGGCGATCAGCGATTACGAGCTCGAGGTCCAGATGGCGATAGTCAATCGAAGCCTCAACAAGGACATCGACACCATCATCCTTGTCGCGAGCCACCAGTATTCGTTCATCTCCAGCTCGCTCATGAAAGAGATCGCACGCTTCGGCGGCGACATAAGCCAGTTCGTGCCGAAATCGGCTTTGAAGTATTTCAAGTGAAGTAAGGGAAAGAGGGTGACCTGCGACCAATGATCGAATCGCCCGACATCATCGAGCGGCTCAGGGCTCTGGTTGAGAGCGGGGGGGCGTTCATGGCCCTGTTCGACCGCTCCATGGTTCAGCGCTCTCGAGCGCTCGAGCTGATCGAGGTCCTTCTGGAATCGCTGCCGGAGGAGCTGGAGCAGGCGAGGAGCATTCTTGAGCGCCAGGACCAGATTCTTGAGGAAGCCCGACAGCAGGCGGGGGAGATTGTCGATGACGCCGTGAAGCGAGCCGAGCGTCTTGTGGACGCCGATTCGATCACCAGGCGTGCCCGCGAGCGCTCCGACGAGATCATGGACGACAGCGACAGGTATGTCGCCGAACGTCTCGAATCGCTGGAACACGAATTGAACACGCTGCTCTCCGAGGTCCGTGCGGGGATCGAATCGATGCAATCGAGGACTCAGAGCGGCAGGGGCTCCGACCCCGGGCAGAATCTCTGAAGAAAGATCCCGCACCTATTGACACATTCCCCCCAGGTATGTTATAATCTAATTAACGTAGTCGGATAAGGCTGCCGTTGAGTGTGGTGAGGGCGCGGGAAGGAGGGTTCCTCGATGTCTCGTCTGATTCTCCCTGTCATCCTCATGGTGATGCTGGTCGGGTGTGCTCGCGGGTCGGGAAGCCCGGTCGCGCCGAGCGCTGAAAAAGCTCCTCCTCCGGAAGCGAGTCATATGGCGGCAATCAGCGACGGGCCGTATCAGCTTTGGGGACAATGGATGTTCTATTTCAATGCAGCACACGATCGGGTAGATGCGATCCCGCTTCGCACGGGACGGTTCCACTTGAACTCCCTCAAGTTCCTCGAGGAATACTGCTCGGATTGTCTCAAGATCATCAACATTAAAAAGAACTGGGACGGGACTTACGACCTCACGGTGAGGATTTCGCATCCGTTCAAGGGGCACCTCGAGTACACGGGTTTCGATGTCAAAGGGATTCTCATGTTCAACGGTTCCTACGAATACCCGAGCGTGTTCAGTGATTGGCCGCCTTACCCGGAACCGTACAGGATATCCTGGCGTGTGTACGGCGACCCGGAGCTCTTGAACCCCGACGGATGGACGCTGCGGTGGAGCCCGTCGTGGGTCTCCGAAAGCAAACTTCCCATTTTTAACTACTGGCCGGGGAAATATTCGATGGGAGTTCCGACGGCCAACCTCAATGGGTTCAAGAATTTTTACACACATGAGCAGAGGCACATGTTCACGACGGACGGGCTTGTGCAGCGGACGTACAACATATGGCTGCCTCCGGGCGAGCCGGTGGTAGCCGGGTATGCTGTCGAGGCGTGCTGGGCGCCGCCGACGAAGACGCCGGTCACCGATCCGCTCAACGATTTTCCCCTCTCTGCGAATCAGCCGGAGCCTTACCTGTTCAACCTGATTCTGAACAACAACATGACGATAACCGAGTCGCCGTGCTGCGGGGGGGATTTTCAGGATTGCAGCAGGACGAGAGTCGAGTGTGCGCGATGGGATGGTGTGGACCCGGGAATGGGAGGGAACACGTATTTGTACCTTATCCGGCCCCACCCGTACACTGACTACATTGGGATCGGCCCCCTGTTCAAGTGTTCGCCGGCCCTCGACGATGTCTACTATGCGGCAATAGGATACAGCACGCTCCATAACGGTAACGGCGTCTATCGCAAGCTGATTCGATACTGCGAGTTGGGCTACCCTGATTTCAATATTGTGGTGGACATCTATGATTTTGAAATAGCCATAGACGAATAACAGCGAAGGAGGAC
>Ga0315294_10009672_pt1 | contig 10584 bp, 4 predicted proteins | sample YL17G13_40_MG_FD_203626 | JGI IMG/M metagenome (GOLD analysis project Ga0315294, IMG submission 203626) | Sediment microbial communities from Yellowstone Lake, YNP, Wyoming, USA - YL17G13_40 | ecosystem: Environmental > Aquatic > Freshwater > Lake > Sediment | place: USA: Wyoming | collected... | reverse complement strand
AGCCCTCAGTCGGGGATATGTCCCAATTCCACGTCGATAGGGCATCCGGGTCCCCCTCAGGGAAGTTCGTCTCTTCCCACAGGGAGACGGTGACGCCAATCTCCTGGGTTGGGTTTGCGCCGCTTTTCACCCATACATAGCAGACCGCGAGCTCGATGATGTCATCAGCCGGGAAATAACAGGCATCGGCCTTTGGCAGCTTGTATGTTTCGCTGCCCACGCCGAGCGCATCGGGATCGATCGCGGGACCGTAACCATCGCTCGGAGTGTCGTTCTCCAGCCAACGATACACCGGTATGCGCGTGGGCGGAGACGCGCCCTCGTCCTCCAGACTCACTGCGGCAACCCACTCATACCCATTGACAGTTGCCGGGTCGCCGGTTGAGTACTGACGAAGCGGGGCAAGGTCGATGTCGATATAGTCATCGGAGAATATCTCATACATGTCTCCGCCAGAAAAGGTCTCCACTTCTCTGGCGGGGTCCATTGGCGTCAATGGTCCTTTACCTCGCGAACAGCCAGTGAACAGAACCAAGCCCACCACAACAAGAACGTAAACCCTTGAGTAGTCTCGCATCACAATCATCTCCTTTCCATTAGTCGGGTTCATCAATGACGTAATCGCAAAGCGTGTAAGCAAGCACCTTGTCAGGCAACGGCTGCTCGTCTGTCACGCACAGAACGGTGAGATATCTCCCATTGCCCTGCCCTTCGTAGCATGGGCCGTCCTGGAATTCGAAGACTGAGTCCTGGGGCGGCTCACACGGTTGCAGAATACCGTGGGAGCCCATTTTCCCATCGGGCATGGTGAACCAGGTAGACCACCAGTCGATGCTCCCCCACTGCTTGAGTTCGACGCGCGTGTACGCGCAATCATAATTCTGCATTTCGAAGGTCTCGCAGTCGGTAATTGGCTCGCCATTATTGATAATGTACCTCAAGTAGTATGGCTCCGGCTGATTGGCCGTGAGAGGAAAGTCCTGCGCCGGATCGGTCACCGGCGTCTTCAGAGGGAGTTCCCAGCACGCATCCACGGCATAGCCTGCGACAACATCTTCTCCCGGCGGAAGCCAAATGGTGTATGTGCGCTCAACTGCTCCCATGCAGTCGAACATGTGCCGCTCTTCGTGGGTGTAGAAGTCGAGGTATGCGTTGAGGTCCCCGTTGGGCACTCCGCTCGCGTACTTCCCCTCCCAGTACCTGTAGATGGGCATGTCGCTCCCTGAATTCCAGCTCAGACTCCATCTTGGAGTGTAACCGTCTGCGTTCAAAACCTCCGGGTCACCCAGCTCGCGCCAGGACACGTGAGTCGGATTAGGAAGTCCGTAGTAGTACAGTTGATCGGGCTCGTAGTCCCATACCTTGAAAGAACCGTTAAACATGATGATCCCCTTGACGTCGAATCCCGTGTACTGCGGGAACCCGGGGAACGGATGGGTGATCTTTACCGTGAGATCGATCGTCCCGTCGCCGTTGTTCTTGATCTTCGTGATCTCAAGGCAGTTTGTGCAGTACTCCTCGAGGAACTTAAGCGCGTTCAGGTGAAATCGTCCCCCTCTTTGCGGCACCAGGTCCACTCGGTCATGGCTCTGCGGGATGAAAAGTGTCCACTCCCCCCAGAGCCGATGAGGATCGTCGTTACTCCCGGCACACAGAGCGCTTGAGCCGACATCGAGCCTCGGCGTCACCGGCCCTTGCTGCGAATGGGCACAGCCCACCAGCATCGCCATGACGATGACGATAACCACTCCTCTGAACATATCGGTCCCCCTTTCAAAAGGGAATATTGATAATGGGGTTAAGCGATTACAGCCTTCAGTCTGAAGCTACCACTCATTTCGGGGTCTGTCAATAGACAAAACGACTTATGCGAAAGACCGGTCCCCATGTAAGTCAGTACCTACTTAATTGTCATCGGAAACCCGGCCCAACACCGCAGCAGGAGCCGATTCCCATTGTTATGCTCAGGCATACAAGTATACAGACGATCATGCGACGGCGACGCGGGCGGCATTAAAGGAAACGGGTCGCTTTGAGAAGAGACACCCATCCGTCCGCCCCTCGAGGACTCGGGGCATACGTATGGGCGCCACGGGTCAAAGAAGACGCCCCCGACGAAGCGGGGGCGGAGAGGATATTCACGCGAATCACTTGTTCTGTCAGACTGCTAAGGTGTCTCGTCTTCAGTGAAGATGCTCACCATCGCGTTGTTGCCGCTCGTGTGCAGCACAACGACATTGCCGTTGAAATCGCTGCCCTCGAGCCTGACCGGGGTAAGGTTCCAGTCGCCGGAGTCGCCGAAGCTTCCGACCGCGGTGGTGCTTGACGCCGTGTAGGTGAAAGCCTTCAGGATGAAACTGCCGGTCGACAGGTGGTCGAGGACATAGTAATGATTATCGTCGTCCCGAGTAATGTCGAGCGGATCGTAGAGGCGGTCGTTGCCGTCGCCGGGCTGTCCGGCCGCTCCGAAATACGGTCCGGCGTACTGATAATAGGAGCCCTGCATGACCGAATGATCGGGAATGCTCCACCTCGACGCGGTGCAGTCGGTCGCCTCGACATACCACACCCAGTCGCCGTCCCTGTCGGACTCCGCGCCCCTCAACCAGGGTCCGTAGACCGATGTGCCGGAAGGATTCGCCTGACCCCACTGGATGTAGTTGATGTAGTAGGTGTAGGTGCTGTACGGCGGATTGCCGGTGTACTCACGGCCCAGGATATGGGTTCCTTTCCATGGGCCTGCGGAACCGTACGCATCCCAGTACAGAACGCCTATGTGCGCGTACTTCCTGACTCCGTTGGAGCCCATCGCGAAAACGTCCTTCAGTTCAACGCCGTCACCCGGCTGATTGCACCCGTAGCTCTCGCCCTGCGCGTACTGAAGTGCACCGGCAGAGTCAAAGTGGTCCAGGTACACCGTCGGCTGAGTGGGCCATGTCACGTATCGCCCGCAGATGATATAGGCTTTGCTGTGCAGGTCGTCCACCGGACCGATGTCGATGAAGAGGTGTCCGGAGTTGACGGTGAATTCGCTCGAGGACGTGTATCCGCTTGTGTAAGTATATCTCCTTACCTTGCCGTTGCCGTACAGCGCGAGCAGATCGCCGTTGGAGTGGTCGACCGCGATATCCCGCGCAACCGCGCCAGTGTAAGTGATATCGATGTTCTTCGTGGGATGGGCGGTGATGTCCACGTTCACGCTGCATATCGCCTGTCCGCCCTTGTTGTCCTTCACCTTCACGTACACCTTGTCGTGATTGCTCGACATGAACCCATGAGTCGGATTCTCCGGTGCTCCGGTGTACGAGTCGTCCGGATCCTCGCCATAGACCCCGTCGCCGTCGAAATCCCACTCGAATGTCAGCGGATCGCCGTCCGGATCGGAGCTCGCGCTCGCATCGAACTCAACCATGATCGGCGCGAATCCCGACTGCGGCATGGACGTAACCACCTGCAAGTCGCAGATCGGGTCCTGATTCGTGGGACTCGGCGACACGTTCAGATCGTATCTGAAAAGCGCCGCCAGGGAATCCTCGCCCGCAAGATTCGTCACGCCGAAATCGTTCGTGTAGTCGCACCCCTGCTGCTCGACGATAACCCAGTACTCGTTGCCCTCGGTGCCCGATATATTGTCTGCGGGAATCTCCACGTGGTATGTCGAGTAATAGTCCGACCCGCCAGTCGGCGTCATTTCGGCCGCATCGAGTTGGTAGGGCGCGCTGAGAACCGTCGACTCGACGAATACCTTGTAGTCCTCCATGACCCCCGCCGATATCTGCGAGTCCCAGTCCCAGACGCTGATGTCCAGCATCAGATCGCCGCCCTTGTTACCGGCGTCGACATAATAAACGTTACTGGCGTCCTCGATGTCCAGAGCCACGGCCTCGGGAGCGTTCGACGGATGATACTCCGGCTCTTCCCCCTCCCAGTTGGCGAGTATCGCGTAGCCGTACTTCACGCCCGCCGAGCTCGGGAACCTGAGGTAGTAATTCCTGGTGTTTGTCGCTCCCGAGGAAAACGTCCCGTGCTGATCGGCGTTGGAGAGAAGCCAGCTGAAGAGGTCCTCGTTCTTTCCCAGACCGTCGGCGAAATATTTGTACGGGTTGAGAGTGGAGGTGCCTGCGAATCCGGGCGTTGCGAGCTTCCCCTTCGTGTACTGGAACAGGGGCATTCCGCCGGTCGAAAATTCCGGCTTGTTGAACCAGCGGGTGTATCCATCCGGACCGCCATACCCGTCCTCTGTATCAGCGAACATGGTCTGATCGGTCCCATGCACCGGATAGACCAGGTCCCCGTTGTACTCCAGAGAGGCGGAGCCGTCGCCCATGAAGACCCCACGCACATCGTACCCGTCGTATTGGGTAAGCCCCGGGAACGGGTGCATGATCGACACATCAATGTCCACGTCAACGTAGTCGGGTCCGATAGGGGTCGAGTTAATGTGGAATCCGAGACCCGACGGCTTGCCGTTTATGAAGTTCACAACGTTGGCGGTGAACATCATGTCGCGGTTCGGTACCGCCGTGACGGTTTGGGTGGCAATGTCGATGTAGATGTCGTAATAGCCCCAGAGGTGAGTCTGGGAGCCGGCCCTTCCTGAAACAGCCGCCGTCAGATCGTTGTCCGCGCCCGGCGCTACAGGATTCGGATTGCCCCCTGAACAGCCTGCCGACAACAGCGCGACAACCAAGATCATCGAGAACACCACGCATCTTCGCATATCAGGCCTCCGGTAGTGAAGTTGAGAAAATAGTATCACAACTGACGGGGCTCACCAGCAGCCGTCAGGAAGAAACCTTATCAGGAACGCGTCGGCTCCCCCCGCGGGGACCACATTGTCCGCGGGCTCGGAGCATGGGCCGTCTCCCGGCGCCAGGTTCGCGGGGCCGTTGATGAAGCCGGTCGTGCAGACGTTGTTCGAAGAGTCGCAGCCGATTCCAAGGGCGCGATCGTTCATCACGCTCCCCCATGAGTGCACCCACTGGTAGGTCCCCGATGCATTGAACTTGCTCATGTAGCCGTCCTCGTAGACGCTGGGAGTCGTGCGCTCGTCCGTACCGTTCGGGTCGAAATTCCCCGTCCCGTAAAACCAGCCGTCAACATACACATTGCCGGAGCCGTCAACGGCGACACCCTCGCCCGCGTCCATGCTCGACCCGCCCCATGTCCGCGCCCACTGGAAACTCCCGGCGGCGTTGAACTTGCTCAGATAGGCGTCCCGACCGCCGATGTTCGATGAATGGGGGTCCCAGCCGCCGGGATCGAAATTCACATTATAGCCACGGAAATAGCCGGTGGCGTAGACGTTCCCGGAATCGTCCGCGGCGACGCCCAGGCCCTCATCCGTTTGTATTCCGCCCGCCGTGCCGCCCCAGTTGTACGCCCACTGGAAATCTTTCGACGAATCGAACGCGCTCAGAAAAACATCCTCTCCGCCGTTGGAGCTGAGAAGATGGGAGCCGTCGGGATCGAAATTCACGTCCGATCCCCAGAAATAACCTGTGACGTAGACATTCGATCCGCCCGTGGCCACGCCGAACGCGCGATCATCAAAGGGACTGCCCCACGTCTGCGCCCATTTGTAATCGCCGGTGGTGTCGTACTTGCAGACGAAGGGATCGAAGCTGTCGGCATTTGACCAGTGCACGTCTCCGCCGTCGGGATCGAAATCCACCTGGCGGCAGAAAAAGCCGGCTATGTACAGACCGCCGCTGTCGTCGATGACCACTCCCTGTCCCGAATCCGAGTACGTCCCGCCCCAGGTCCTTACCCACCTGAAGTCGCCCGTCGAGTCGAAGGAGACGAGCCATGCGTCCCAACTGCCGACCGATGTTCTCTGCGCCGGGCCCCCTGGATCGTCCGGGTCGAAATCGGTCGTGCCGTAGAAATTCCCCGTGCAGTAGCAGTTGCCGTCGCTGTCGACCGCGACCCCGTATCCCTGCGTCAGGCCGTTACCTCCCCACGACTTGCTCCAGAGAAGCTCTCCGCACGGACTGAACTTCGCCACAAAAGCCCAGTTCCGACCCGTCGAGACGTGCACGGTCGTCCCCTCGATATACACGTTGCCGTCCGGATCGAACGCGACCCCCCTGCCCTCTTCGTAACCTGTGTCGCCCCACTTTTCCGCCCAGCCTGTGCCGACTATCGCAAAATCGCCGTCCGATACATCGTTTATGCCGGGCGTATCTGTCGAGCTCACGCGCACGCGGAACGTGTCCGACGGATGGCACGGAATCGTCCACTGGTAACTCCCGGTATTGGGTACATCGGTATCGATAGAGTGCAGGTCCGAAACGAAGTTGTCATCCGAGTAATCGATGAAGACCGTTCCGGTCACACCGGATGATGTCCACGTGATGTCCTGATCGATTCCAGGGACCCATTTCTCACCGCCGTTCGGACTCGTGACCTGAATCCAAGCGGGGATCTCGGTGCCGACGTCAAGATCGAACCGGAAGAACGCCGCCAGCGGATCGTCCCCCGCAAGGTTAGTAATGCCATAGTCGTTTTTGTAGTCGGCGTCCTTTTCCTCCACAATCACCCAGTATTCGTTCCCATCCAGACCCTGCACGCTGTCGGCGGGAATCTCAACATGAAAGGTGGAGTAGTTCTCGTTCCCTCCAACGGGCGTCATGTCGGACGTGTCGAATTCGTAAGGCGTGGTCAGAACCGTCGATTCAATGAGTATCCTGTAGTCCTCCATCACGCCTGCAGAGACGAAAGCATCCCAGTCCCAGACGTTGACATCGAGGATCAGATCGCCGCCGTTCTCGGACGGACCCGCGTAGTAAACCGTGCTGTTCGTGTCGTCAACCAGGCACGCAACGGCCTCGGGGGCGTTCGACGGATGCTGGTCAGGGTCCACACCCGACCAGGTCGCGATTATCGCGTACCCGTATTTCACTCCCTTCGAAGTGGGGAACCTGAGGTAGTAGTTTCTTGTATTTGTCGCGCCGGACGAAAACAGACCATGCTGATCGGCATGGCCGAGAAGCCAGCTCCAGAGGTCCTCGTTCACGTCAAGACCGTCCGCGAAATAGCGATATGGGTTCAAGGTGGCGGAGCCTGAGAATCCGGGCGACGCCATCTTCCCCGGCGTGTACTGGAAGAGCGGCATTCCGCCGGTCGAGAACTCAGGTTTGTTGTACCAGCGCGTGTACCCGTCGGGTCCCCCGTAACCGTCGACCTCGTCGGGCAACATCGACTGATCGGTTCCCTTGACCGCACAGACGAGATCGCCGTTGTATTGCAGATCCCGGGAGCCGTCGCCCATGAAAACGCCGCGCACATCGTAACCGTTATACTGCTGCAATCCCGGGAACGGATGGGTGATCGACACATCGATGTCAACATCAACGTAGTCGGGTCCCGACGGGGTCGAGTTGATGTGGAAACTCAGGCCCGCCGGCTTGCTGTTGATGAAATTGACCACGTTCGCAGTGAACATGGCTCCCCGGTTCGGAACCGCGGTCGCAGTCTGCCCGGCGATGTCGACATAGACATCGTAGTAGCCCCAGAGATGCGTTTGCCCGGACCGCGCCCGATCTGGGGCCAAGGGCATCTTCCCCACGCTATCGGGGCTGGAGGGATTCTCCCCTCCGGAACATGACGCTAGAAGGGCGGTCGCGACGATGATCGCGACCAGCAGACCTGAGTACCGACTCATGATTGATCTCCTCGACATTGCCAAACAGTGTCCGGATGAAGGTACCGCAATTGCTTTCATTTTAGCATAAACGGCGGAACGCCGTTACGGAAGCCGCTCCGGCGGCGCGGGTCTGGGTCTACTGAGCCATGTCCTTGTAGACTCTTATCGTGTTGTTGCTCAGCAGAACGTAAATGAGCTGATCGTAATCGTTATGATCGATTCGCCAGGCCTGGACTCCATCGGGGAGATCGATCAGTCCGGACGTTGACGCGAAATCGCCCGTCGAATTATCGAACCCCTGAAGTCTCATTTCGCCGTTCGGCTTGTCCACAATATAGATGCGGTTGTCCGAGAGCCGTATAGACATGTCGCAGGCATCCGTGAGCTGGCCGTCGCCGGTCCCGGTCTCGCCGAAATCCGTCGGCGGGGTGGTGGCGGACGTGTGCATGTACAGGTCCGTGTAACGCCTGGCAAACGGTTCCTCGACGAACAGGCCCCAGATCGCGCTCTGGTCGTTACCGATCCCGACCGAGTTGATTTTCTGCTCAAGCCACCCGTCGAAATCCCAATTGGGGTCGGTATTTGATGAGGATACCCAGTAATCATCCGAGTTGCCGTAGCCGTCGTTCTGACCGGGCTCGGCCATCCAGCGATAACGCTCCGACCACCCGAAAATGAGGATGTGATCGTATGTCGAGACCGTCCCGTCGTACGTGTTCGTCATTCCGGCGAATCCGTAAGGGATTCCCGGCCACCCGATAATCGGAAAAGGATTAGTCGGCATCGTGTTGATATGGTACAGATTCTCGTCGAACTCGTACAGGTAATAGGGCCCGAGGTATATGGCGAGCGCGACGCCGCTTGCGGATGTCGCGACGTCCACAAACGAATTCCCGAACTCAACGTTCGACCATTCATACACTCCCTGCGGCGGCTCGTACATCGGCAGCTCGGTCCCCGTGGACGTGAGGTCGGGGTTGTAGCGCTCCGCGCTCGCGTAACGCGGATCGTACGTCGACCAGAGGATGTAAACACCGCCGTCGTCCTGACGGATTCCGAGATCGATCGCTTCCTCTCCCGCCCCGCTGTTCGTCACGACCGTCTCGAATTCCTCGTTGGGACCCTGGTCCCAGGGGATTATGTCGTAAGATGGAATGACCTGGACCAGATTTTCCCCAAGTCCTTCCTCCTCGCAGCAGTTCTGCACATACACATCGTACAAACCTGTCGGGAGCGTTTCGGGAATGGAGAACGTGCACTCGATACCCCAGGGGTCGACAACCACATCCTCCGCCGCAACGACCTGGCTGGAATCATCGTGCTTCCTCAGCTCCGCGACCGCCTCTCCCTGGAAGAAACCTTCTCCCGAAATCTGAACGTTTTCGTACGTCTCGCCCTGCTTTGCCAGCTCCACGTCTCCGATTTTCCCTGCCATGCCTTCGATGCCGCCCACAGCCACTTCGGGGCAGCCGCTGGACGGCCATCCGCTCTGCACGTAGAGGTCAAAACGGTCGAACGCAGCCAGGGGCGCATCGCCGGCAAGATTCGGCACGTCGTATTCATTGCTGTAGTCGTACCCATCGTATTCCGCGATCACCCAGAATTCGTTATCATCGGGGTTCTGTATGCCGTCGGCAGGTATCTCAACATGATAAATGGATGTGTAGCCGTCGCCGCCGATCGGAATCATCTCGTCCGGCGTCAGCTTGTGCACCGAGCTGAGCACAGTCGACTCGACGTAAATCGCAGACGGCATCCCTTTCCATCCGAACAGGTTGATGTCCAGAATGAGGTCCCCACCGCTGCCACAGTCAAGCATGGAATAGATGTCGGGCGTTACGTCCACCGAATAGGCCATTGCTTCGGGCGCATTTGACGGATGACACAGAGGGTCGGTTCCCTCCCAGTTTGCGATTATCGCGTACCCGTACTTGATGCCCTTCGAGTTGGGGAATCTGAGATAGTAGTTCCGGACGTTCGTCGAGCCCGCGCTGAACACGCCATGCTTGTCGGGATTCCCGGCGAGCCATGTCCAGAGGTCATCTCCGGGCTTGAGACCGTCTGCGAAGTACTTGTATGGGTTCAATGTCGCGGTTCCCGCGAAATCCTTCGCCGCGAACTTGCCCGGCGTGTACTGGAGCAGGGACATCCCGCCCATTGAGAACTCAGACAGGTTGAACCATCGAGTGTACCCGTCCGGCATCCCGACCGGCTCGTCCTCATAAGGATCATCATATGGGTAGCTCACCTTATCGTTGTAGTCATACATGACCTGATCGGACCCATGTTCGGCATATCGAAGGTTGCCGCCGTAGGCCATCATCGCCGACCCGTCGCCCATGAAAATGCCCCTTACGTCGTACCCGTTGTACTGAGCCATACCGGGGAACGGATGCTTTATGAAGACATCAAGATCGACATCCACGCGGTCCGCCGCTATGGGTGTCCCGTGAATTTTGAAGGCAAGGTTGGTGGGTGGTTTGTTCACGAACGTGACAACATTCGCGGTGAACATCGCACTGCGGTTCAACGCCGCTTCCGCAGTCTGATTCTCGATGTCGATGTAGACATCGTAGTAACCCCACAGGTGTGTCTGAGCCTGCGCCGGTTTGGCCTGCGAGGTCGACGATTCATATGCCGTTGCGGGGCTGACCGGATTGCCCGCCTGCGCGCAGCTCAGGGCAACCGGAAGCAAAGAGACCGCAACCAGCATCATTACCGCGTATCGATTCATCCCGGGCTCCTCTCAATATGATCTCTGCGACTGTCCCCTTTCCCCGAACAGAGGCTACACAAGAATTTTATGATGTAAAATCGAATAATGCAAGATTGCTGGAGATACGGCAGCACCCGCCTTCACGCAGGGCCTCCAGCACAGGAAAAAAGGCCCCCCAAATCCTGGGGGGCCGTTGAATCCGTCTCGCTGAGCAGCGGAC
>Ga0315294_10009671_pt1 | contig 10584 bp, 8 predicted proteins | sample YL17G13_40_MG_FD_203626 | JGI IMG/M metagenome (GOLD analysis project Ga0315294, IMG submission 203626) | Sediment microbial communities from Yellowstone Lake, YNP, Wyoming, USA - YL17G13_40 | ecosystem: Environmental > Aquatic > Freshwater > Lake > Sediment | place: USA: Wyoming | collected... | reverse complement strand
GCACCCATCCCGCGGCCCATGCCCCGGCCCTGGCCCTGGCCCATACCCGCGTGTGCTGGCACGTTCGCCCCACCCGCGACGGGCAACTGGCCCGCCTTGTAGGCCTCCACCGCCTGCCGCACGGTCCCGCCGCCAAACAGGTGCACGGGCACGCGGGCGGCTTGAAAGACGTTGAAGGCGTTGGGCCCCACGTTGCCGGTCACCACGGCCTGCGCTCCGCGTTCGACGACGAACTGAGCCGCCTGGATGCCTGCTCCGCCAGATGCACTTACCGCCGGGTTCTGCACGGCCTCAAACTGCATCGTCTCTGTGTCCACGAAGACGTAAGCGGGACAGCGCCCAAAGACTGGGCTGGCCTGCGCATCGAGGTCTGCGCCGCCGGCTGTGACTACGATCTTCATTTGCGTTCCTCCCTTCTGTCAGAATTTCCACTGCTGCGCTGGATACTGCTTTCATCCTTCATCGCCTACAAGATCGGCGTGCTCGGCCGGGCAGACGCCCGCTCTGCGATCTGCACGGCGATGGACTCGAACACCTCTACCGGGTAGTTCTCGATCTCTCCTGTGTCGCAGTGACGAGCCAGTTCCGGATCGAGCGGCAGCCGCCCCAGCAGCGGCACGCCCAGTTGGTTTGCTGTGTAGAACGCCTGGCTCGGACCGAAGACCTCGATGTGCTCACCGCACTTGGGACAGACGACATGACTCATGTTTTCCACCAGCCCGACGATGGGCACCCGCATGTGCCAGGCCATGCGCGCCGCCTTACGCACCACCATGCCCGCCAGGTCCTGCGGCGAGGTCACCAGCACCACGCCGTTAAGGGGGATAGACTGCATGACCGTCAACGAGGCGTCGGAGGTGCCCGGCGGCAGGTCAACCACCAGCACGTCCAGGTCGCCCCACACGACGTCCCCCCAGAACTGGCGGATGGCCCCGCCGATGAGGGGGCCGCGCCAGATGACGACCTCGTCCTCGTCCGGCAGAAGCAGGTTGATGGACATAACCTTGATACCGGTCTTCGTCTCAGCGGGCAGCATACCCACGGGCCCCATGGGTGGGGTCTGAGATAGGCCGAACATCCTGGGGATGCTGGGGCCAGTGATGTCGGCGTCCAGCACGCCGACCTGCTTTCCCTCTCGCCGCAACGCCACGGCCAACATGGCCGCCACCGACGACTTGCCGACGCCTCCCTTGCCGCTCATCACTGCCAACACGCGGCTGATGTTATTGAGGTGCTCCGCTACACCCGGTTCGCGTTTCTGGGGTTGCCTTTCCTGATCCATCATGCATGCCCTCCCTCGGGAAAATGGCAGCAGGCGCAGCCCGCCTGCACACTCGATTTATCGCCGAGTATATCACGCTATATGCAATTTGTCAATAGGCAAACGACATATAGGCAGGAGGTTTATAGACCAAGTGCTACCTCAAGGGTCCATCATGCCGCTGACTGAAGCCATCATCGCTCTATTGACAAGTTGTCAGTAGGGTGCTATACTGGTATCTGAGGAGGAGGTGAAAGAAATGCCAGGTGGTCGCAGATGGCGTGGTGGCAAGCATTGTCCTGGCCGGGCGGTGCGCATGCTGGAGCCGGTATTGCTCCTGTTGCTCCACCATGGGCCGGCCCATGGCTACACGTTGCTGGAACGGCTGGATGAATTCGGCCTGGGAGGGCCTGACCCGAGCGTCGTCTACCGGGCGCTACGGGACATGGAAGACGCGGAATGGGTAACTTCCGCCTGGGACGAGAAGGAAACCCAGGGGCCTCCCCGGCGTGTGTATCACCTCACCGTACTGGGCGACGAGGCATTGAGTGCGTGGGTGCGTAACCTGGAAGAGACCCGCGGAGCGATTGACCATCTATTGGACGCATACAGCCGCCACATGGAAGAGGGTCAAGGTGAGCACCACAAAAAAGGAGAGGGGCGATGAAAATAGCCGTAGCGTCTATGGGAACGCTGCCCGAAGCGTGGGTGGGCATACAAACGGGGCTGTGTTCGCAGTTCCTGGTGTTTGACCTGGAGACGATGGAATACGTGGTGGTCAGCGTGCCGCCCAATCCGGAACAGCCGGAGCGGGTAAGCCTGGCCGCACTCCGGGCGATCGTGGAGCAGGACGTGGCGGCGGTCATCACGGGACGCATTCGGGAGGCCTGCCGCGAGACCTTGCAGACGCTGGGGGTCGAGGTGATTGACAGCGTGGAGGGCATGACGGTGGAGGATGCCATCCGGCTCTACAAAGCGACCGGCCTGAGAACGCCCGCAGAACGCCAGGGACCCGCCAATCGCGTGGCCGTCGCCGCCCACGACGGCGGGCTGGAGTCTCCTCTGGAACGCCATTTTGGCGTGTGCACTTCCTTCATCGTCGTAGACCCCCAGACCATGCAATGGACGATGGTCAAGGTGGAGCCGGATGGTCCGGCACGCGAAGGGAGTTTGAACGCGGTGCGGGCTGTGGTGCGGAGCGGGGCCAACGTGCTCATCACGCCCCACATCCACCCCACGTGCTGCACGGCCCTGCAAGCCCTGGCGGTGACGGTCTACGCTGCACCCGAAGGCATCACGGTGGGCGAAGCCGTCGCGCGCTACCGGCGGGGAGAGTTGGAAGAGTCGCCCATCCGGCCGTAGCGACTTGTCTTGCTCCAGTCAGTACCTCGGCTCGTGCGCCGCCGTGATCAGCGCCAGGTTGATCACCTGCGCGGCCTAGCTCAGATGCCGGGCGTCAAGGCGATCCGGCGTGTCGCCCTCCAGCGCAGGCGGTGGGTTGCCCCAGGTGACGACGAGTGTGCCGTTCTGACCCTTGAGCAATCGCTGATAGTGGTGGAGCAGCACCGGGCCGCGGGTGACCTCCACGTTCAGCCGTCCGGCGCTGGCGACCAGCAGGTCGAACAGGCTGTCCCCCCCACTGACCTGCTGGACCACCAGCCCGCTACCCGTCGCGCTGCCCAGCCGGTCCACGTGTACTACCGCGGCCACGTCGTAGCGGTGGATGAAGCCGGCGGGCTGGTCGTGGAAACTGCCGCGTTCAGAAACGGCAACAAGACCGCTGCCGCCAGCACCGCCCCAACAGGCTCCGCGATACCGGACAACACGGACCACAAGAGCGCCTTGCCCCGGCTGCCGGTGGCCGCATAAACCGGCGCCGACACGGCGATCCCCTCTGGGATGTTGTGCAGCATGATGGCAATGGCAATGGCGATACCCAGGGTGGGGTCCTGGACTGCGCCCACGAACGTGGTGATGCCTTCGGGAAAATTGTGGACGCCGATGCCCAGCGCCACCAGCAAGCCCGTCTTGAGCAGCCGGCCTGCGGGAACCTCGTTTGGCCAGCCATTCCGGTGACGGCGTCCATGCAGGCCACGCCGCTGCCCCGGTTCAGGCAACGGGGAGGCGCGCGCCTCAGCCCCGGCGTCGTGGCGCTCACCCATGTGGATGTGCGGGATAAGCATATCAATCAGGAACATGACCGCCATCCCGCCAAAGAACGCCAGGTAGGCCAGCGGGAAGCCCGTTTCCTCGATTCCTCCCGGCAGCAACTCACCGAACGAGACCAGGATCATCACCCCGGCAGAGAAACCCAGCATCAGCGACGTGAAGCGCGGGCCGGGTTGGCGTACAACGGTGCTCAGCAGGCCGCCCAACGTGGTGGACAAGCCAGCCAGGGTCGAGAGCAACAGCGCAAAACCGACTGCACTATTCATCCTATCTCCCCCTTGCCTGATTTTGGATGTGATTGGGTATTATTGATAATAATTCGCATTTACAATTATACACGCATGGCGCGACCTGTCAAGTTGGGGACACGGATGCCACGGATGCGGCGGATGCACAGAAAATAAGAAACCTGGCACCCTTGGTGTCTTTGCGCCTTCGTGTGAGGCCTGCTTGACTTTCCCACCACCTTGCGGGCGCAATTGGACTCACACAAAGCCACCAAGCCACCAAGTTTTCTTCAAGGAACCTGGCGCCCTTGGTGTCTTTGCGCCTTTGTGTGAGGCCTGCTTCACTTTCCCACCGCCTTGCGGGCGCAATTGGACTCACACAAAGCCACAAAGCCACCAAGTTTTCTTCTCTGTGTCCTTGGCAGTGAGGAACTTCCAGCGATACTCAACGGGGAGACTGGCCAATTTGCGGCAGGATCTCGGTCGCAAAGTGTTGACTTCTGTGCAAACTTGCACTATACTATGAGTGCAATGCAACAAGGAAGCCTCGCGGCTCTAGTCAGCCCGAGGCAGTGACCAGGACGAAGGAAAACTCAAGATGCTTCGCCTGACCAGAATCGACGAGGGAGCCTGTTACTTTGATGACACGACAAACCTGTACGTTGCCTGGTCAATGCTGGGCTACTCGTCCCAGCTGTTCTGGGGCTGTGAAACGATCAAGAAGTTGGATCAGGTCAAATCCCTGTCTGATCGGTTTTTCGGACAGCCTAACCCCGCAACGTTCTCGGAGCTTCTTGAGCTGTATCAGAGCATGGAAAATCCGGTGCTAGACGCAGTCAGAATCGTTACATGTTTCGAAAACTACTTCAAAGCCAGGCTGCTGTCGGACAGCTACGTAATTCATCAAATGGATCTGAATGTTTGTCGGGAGCACTATCCGCAGTTCGTGACGGGCAAGGCAAGACAGAGACTCTTGCAGAAAACAACTCCGATTTCGATAGGCGAGGTCAAGCGAGCTGAGAAACACCAGGACTACAGTGTTCAACCTCTTCTAACACTCACCAAACGAACGATCGGGATGGATACACTCCTCGGCCAACCCAGCTACCGCGCAGTCTATTCGAGAGATCAGGCACCAGACGATCGGAATCTGTTCTCTGTCATAAAGAAACTGAATGAGACTCGCAATACTCTGCACTTCCTAAACGTACAGTACATCGCATCGGGAGGAATGCCCGTCGACGACTTCGTGTTCTTGCGCGACTACGTCTCTGGTCACATAGATGCCCTCGCTGACAGCATATCGAATGAGAGTGAGTCAAAACTGAAATTTGGAGAGGAACAGGTTCATAGCTCTCTCCCAGCCAGTGAATGCTGGGAAGACTGGATTGGGGAGGGGAGCTGAGCGCCAGTGAGACGATCGGAGACAAGCGGGCAGCGCTTTGGATGAGCGAGAACTGAGCACGAGCATCGTGACAGTAAGGGGCGACGGCCCCTCGTATAGGAGACCAACGTATGTCAGTGTGGTTCGCCGAGAGCGAGTCTGACCTTGCCTCTCTTCGCCGTCAATTGGCCGAGGACCGCGAGAACCTGCGGCTGATCCAGGAGCGCAAGTCCGAGTTTGTGATGGGGACTGACATTCCGCTCCAGTTAGTGAAGGAGGAGCGGCAACTACTGGAGCGGATTGAAGAGTTAGAGCAGCGTGTCGAGAGATCAGAAGGAACATCTGAGCAGGCGGCATGGTTCGCCACTCCTACGCAGACATCGCGGCAGCTAAAGGTCTTTCTTTGCCACGCTTCCGGCGACAAGCCTGCAGTGCGCGACCTCTACCGCCGCCTGCGCTCCGATGGTATTGCCCCCTGGCTGGACGAGGAAGACCTGCTGCCTGGACAAGACTGGCAACTAGAGATACCGAAGGCCGTGCGGTCTTCAGATGCCGTTATCATCTGCCTGTCGAGTCGGGCGATCACGAAAGCCGGCTACGTCCAGAAAGAGATCAAGGACGCTCTGGATGTGGCTGACGAACAACCCGAGGGTGCTATCTTCTTGATCCCTCTCCGCCTGGAAGAGTGTGAGGCTCCTGAGCGTCTCAGGCGCTGGCAGTGGGTTGACCTTTTTCGGGAGACGGGGTATGAGCGCCTGCTCCGTGCACTACGAGCACGGGCTGAACATCTTCGTTTGACCGCACCCAGCACAAGTCAAGAGGGAGAAAATATCAGCAGGCATCCCGGGGAGCCGGAGATGATTCTCATCCCCGCTGGTGAGTTCCTGATGGGCAGCGATCCCGCGAAGGATAGGCACGCCGATGACAATGAGCTGCCCCAGCACACCATATGCCTGCCCGATTACTACATCGCCAAGACGCCGGTGACCAATGCCCAGTACGCGGCCTTTGTGCAGGCTACCGGCCAGGACCCGCCGGGGTATTGGACACACGGGAAACCCCCAAAGGGTCTAGAAGATCATCCTGTGGTCTACATCTCTTGGTACGATGCGGTGGCCTACTGCAACTGGCTGTCCCAGGTGACCGAAGAGCTCTACCGCCTACCAAGCGAGGCAGAGTGGGAGAAGGCAGCGCGGGGGAGAGATGGTAGTATATATCCGTGGAGTAATGAGTCACCCCGTCATGATCGGCTCAATTTTGGTGGATATGTTGGTCATACCACGCCAGTTGGAGAATACTCGCCACAGGGAGATAGTCCCTATAGAGCTACCGACATGAGTGGCAACGTATGGGAATGGACTCGCAGTCTATGGGGAGTGAACTGGCAAGAACCTGACTTTGGCTATCCATACGACCCTACAGATGGCCGTGAAGCGGTACATGCATCTGTACACTTCGACCGCGTGTTGCGTGGTGGGGGTTACGAAGCTGGAGAAGAATACGTCCGTTGTGCTGCGCGCGACCGTGAACACCCGAGCTACAGCGACGAGTATGTCGGATTTCGTGTGGTTCTAACTATTGAGGCACAGAGGGAAACTGATGGCGAAGAGGCTTTAGGGCGAGCAGGGCCACCACCTGAAGCATAGCCTGCTGGGCTAGTGGCTTGCTCTCATTGCTGGCGTAGGACAATTCTGCTAGTACATTGTGATCTGGGTCGTGAGGGATCTCGGCCACAATGGATGGGAGCCGTTTTCAGGCGAGCCTGGTCCTGGTTCTAGTGTCGCCCTTAGGCTAAGATACGACTAACACGCCAGTGGCCGGCAGGCAGTGCTATGGACAAGTGAGAACTGAGCGGCACTGGGGCTGCCCAGGAAGGAACAGAACTTGACTCAGGAAGGCGCGACTGAACTGCTGGAGCGCTTGAAGCGGCTCCTGGCAGAAGACCCTACCCTCGCCGCCCGGCTGACGGCCATCACCGGTGACGGCGACGTGGTCGGCGACCACAACGTGGCCACTGTCACCAAGCAGTCGGCGGGTGACTATGCCATCCAGATTGGGCAACTCTACGTCACACTGTCCCCCGACCAACTGCGTGCCCTGCTCGGGCCTGCGTACCCTCCTCACCCCCACCAACTCCCCGCCGACCTGGCGGACTTCACGGGACGGGAGGGGGAAGTGCGCGAGCTGGTGGCGCTGCTGGGTGAGGGAACAGGAGGGGCGACGATCTCGGCCATCGGGGGGATGGGGGGCGTGGGTAAGACGGCGCTGGCCGTCCACGTGGCCCACCAAGTGGTGGAGCGCTACCCCGACGGGCAGATCGTGGTGGAGATGGGGGGCACTTCCGAGCGGCCGCTCACGCCGGTGGAGGCGATGGGCCGGGTGGTCCACGCTTTCAAGCCCGAGCTGCGGCTGCCGGACGACGCCAACGAGGTGACTGCCTTGTACCGGACGACCCTGGAGAGCCGGAAAGTGTTGCTGCTCCTGGACAACGCGGCCAACTCGGCCCAGGTGCGGCCGCTGGTACCCCCGGCGGGCTGCGGGCTGGTGGTGACCTCGCGGCACAACATCTCGCTGCCGGGGCTACGGCACTTTGACCTGGACGCCTTGCCGGAGAAGAAAGCGCGCAAGTTGCTGCGCACGATCGTAGGCAGGCGACGGGCGACGAATAAGGAACTGGACGCGATTGTGGGGTTGTGCGGTCGGCTGCCGCTGGCGCTGCGGGTGGCGGGCGACTTTCTGGTCGTGCACCCGGACTGGAGCGCGGGAGAGTACGCCCGGGCGTTGGCGGACGAGCGGGAGCGGCTGGCGCGACTGAGGCACGAGGACCTGGACGTCGGGGCAGCGCTGGGCTTGAGCGCGGCGCAACTGGTGCGGGAGCGAGCGGACCTGGCGGTACGCTGGCAGATGCTGTCCGTGTTCCCGGCCCCGTTCGAGCGCTCCGCCGCGGCGGCGGTGTGGGGAGTGGAGGAAGAAGAGGCCAGGGACGGCCTGAGCGAGTTGGCGGCACGCAGCCTGGTGCTGTACGAGCGGGAGGGTGGGCTGTACCGGCTGCACGACCTGATGCGGCTGGTGGCGGAGGATGCGTTCGGCTTCGGAGGTGGGGAACGGGACGTGGAGGAGGAGCGGGCGCGGTTGGGGGAGGCGGCGATGCGCCACGCGGCGTATTACCTGGAGGTAGGGAGCAGGGCCGATGCTCTGTATGAGCAGGGGGGGGAGTACGTTCTGGAGGGGCTGCGGCAATTCGCCGCAGCCTGGCCGCACCTGTGGGCGGCGTACGGGCGGATGCGGGAGCGGAGGGACAAAGCGGCCGCGCAGTGGATCAGCGCCTTTCCTGACCGGGTGTTGTACGCATGGGATCTGCGGCTGTCGCCTAGGGATAGGATCCCCATCCTGGAAGCGGCAGCAGCGGCGGCCCGTCAGATCGGGGACCGGGGCGCGGAGGGGGCGCACCTGGGCAACCTGGGTGAGGCCCACAGGAACCTGGGAGAGGTACAGCGGGCGATCGAGTACTATGAACAGGCGCTGGCGATTGCCCGCGAGACTGGGGACCGGCACGCGGAGGGTGCGGACCTGGGCAACTTGGGGAATGCCTACTACAGCCTGGGAGAGATGCAGCGGGTGATCGAGTACCACGAGCAGGCGCTCGCCATTGCCCGTGAAATCGGGGACCGGCGCGGGGAGGAAAATCGCCTGGGCAACCTGGGGAATGCCTATCTCGCCCTGGAGGAGGTGCGGCGGGCGATCGAGTATTATGGGCAGGCGCTGGAGATTGCCCGCGAGATCGGGGACCGGCGCGGGGAGGGGAATGCCCTGGGCAACCTGGGGAATGCCTACGCGGACCTGGGGGATGCACGGCGAGCGATCGAGTACCACGAGCAGGCGCTGGTCATCTCCCGCGAGATCGGGGACCGGCGGGGGGAGGGGAATGACCTGGGCAACCTGGGGAATGCCTACAAGAACTTGGGGGATGTGCGGCGGGCAATCGAGTACTACGAGCAGGCGCTGGAGATTCGGCGCGAGATCGGGGACCGGCGGGGGGAGGGGAATGACCTGGGCAGCCTGGGGATTGTTTACAAGAACCTGGGGGAGGTGCAGCGGGCGATCGAGTACTACGAACAGGCGCTGGAGATTGCCCGCGAGATCGGGGACCGGTCTGGGGAGGCTATCCACTGCTGGAATTTGGGCTTGGTGTACGAGGACAGCGATCCGGTCCGCGCGGCGGAACTGATGCAGGTCCTGGTGGAGTACGAGCGCGAGATTGGCCACCCCTATGCAGAGGCCGACGCGCAACGCGTGCGGGGATTGTTGGGCAAGGCGGGCGAGGGAAGGTAGACGACAGACAGTAGATGGGGGAAAGATGAGCGAGACCGATCTGCAAATTGGCGGTGGTTACGTCTACCAGTGGGAGTGTGCGCTCCTGCTGGCGCTCAACCACTTCTTCGAGCCGGTGCGCTACGACCCCACCCTGTTCGACCTGATCCAGGACTTTTTGGGCAAAGTGGCCGAGATGCAGTTGGAGGGAGAGGACCGGGAGAATGGCGTCGAGTTGGAGGACATCAACCTGATCAACGGCGACCGCCGCATCCTGATCCAGGTCAAGACGAAGCAGGCGGAGGGGGAGCGCTGGACGCCCACTGACCCCCTGCTTCTCAAGGCACTCTACCGCTTCTACGAGAGCCGCTTCTCTGCCGAGGGGCCGGACAAGGGCCGCTTCGTGTTCCTCACCAATCGCCCGTTCAGCCCGGACCTGGTGCGGGTCAAGTCCGCGATCAAGGATGGCACTGTGGGGCAGTGCGCCCAGGCAACCACGCTCTGCCAGCACCTCGCCCGCTATGCCCTGAAGGAGGAGAAGCCATCCGTGGATGCGGGCCGCTTCTACGAGGTGCTGGGGCGGACGGCGCTGGTGGAGTACCTGTCGGTGGACGCGGTGAAGGCGAACGTGCAGGCCAAGCTGCAGGCCTACGGCCGGCCCGACTGGAAGGAGGCGCACGCGCTCCTACTTGAGTACTTTATGCGGCAGTCCACGCACGTGGGTGAAGGTGTGGTGACTCGCGCGTCGGTCGTCGAGGCCCTGGGGCCGCCGCGCCCTCCTGTGGCTGCGGTCAGCTCGCTGCACCAACTCCCCGCCGACCTGGCAGACTTTACGGGACGGGAGAAGGAAGTGCGCGAGTTGGTGGCGCTGCTGGGTGAGGGGGCAGCGGGAGCGACGATCTCTGCCATCGGCGGTATGGGCGGCGTGGGCAAGACGGCGCTGGCCGTGCACGTGGCCCACCAGGTGGCTGCGCAGTACCCCGATGGGCAGATCGTGGTAGAGATGGGGGGCACCTCCGAGCGGCCGCTCACCCCGGTCGAGGCGATGGGCCGCGTAATCCACGCTTTCCAGCCCGAGTTGCGGCTGCCGGACGACCCCAACGAGGTGACGGCCCTGTACCGGACGACCCTGGAGAGCCGCAAGGTGCTGCTGCTCCTGGACAACGCGGCCAACTCGGCCCAGGTGCGGCCGCTGGTACCTCCGGCCGGCTGCGGGCTGGTGGTCACCTCGC
>Ga0315294_10009668_pt1 | contig 10585 bp, 10 predicted proteins | sample YL17G13_40_MG_FD_203626 | JGI IMG/M metagenome (GOLD analysis project Ga0315294, IMG submission 203626) | Sediment microbial communities from Yellowstone Lake, YNP, Wyoming, USA - YL17G13_40 | ecosystem: Environmental > Aquatic > Freshwater > Lake > Sediment | place: USA: Wyoming | collected... | reverse complement strand
TAGAAAATTGATTGCCCCGATAAATGTTATATGATCCGTATAAATAAATCCCATATGGACATGATAATGAGAAATTTCGTCGAAAATGCAATTAAGTTTAACGATAAGGAAGTCATTAAAATCACCATCTCTGTCAAGAAGTCCGCGCAAGAGCTTGAGATTTCTATCTACGATAATGGACGCGGTATACCTGCCGAGGACCAAGGGAAGGTATTCGAAAAATTCTACCAGATAGAAAAATTCTTTACTGGAAACGTAGAAGGTGCTGGCTTAGGCCTCGCACTTGTTAAACGTCTTGTAACTGCTTACGGTGGACAAATAGACTTGAAATCCGAAATCAGTAAAGGTGCGACATTTACTGTTACATTGCCTGCTTGATTTTGTGCCCAAAATGGGTCACTGGGATTTGCCCTTATTTGACAAACCTAATACTGATTCGTCCTAACAATTTGCCGCAGCTGAAGAAAAGTAGGAGGGTCACATCTTCAAATGTCATTCTTGACAAGTGAAGATGTGACCGTATGCCGTGTAGAACGAATGACTTGCCAGTCAAAGTCTGGCCATGGGAATTCGGCAGTTCGTCCATGTAGCTGGAGGGAGGTGTTAAGGGTAACCTGAAGCACTAAGTTTCCTGACAAAGGCTCATTGAGTGAGTCGAGCAAACCTGCGGGTTGCAGCGGAAGCGAACCTATAAGTAGCCTCGTAACTTGAGATGGAGTTGCCGACCCTGTGGTCACAAGGGGAAGGCTGGAACACCTATCCTAACGAAAACTGCCAGAACCGATAGGTGGACTCTCGGGGTAGCAGGGGTGACACGCAGGGGAAGTCATGCGGGGTAGCACGGGAGGCCCTTACAGATGCTGTGCAGCCTGCCTGTCGCAGGCAGGGGCAGCAACGGATGGATATAAGGGAACGAAATTCTATTCGGTTTGCAAGGGAGTCGGAGTTGCCCATAGTATCGATTGGATTTTAAGGAGAGCAAAACCTTAGAAGAGGGAAGGGGCAATGCCTTCATCGGTTTCTGAAGGAGGGAAGGACGGGAGATTGCGAGATGCTGGAAACTCCAGAAAAGATCCGGGAACTTCAGAGGAAACTATACCAGAAGGCCAAGCAGGTGGACCCAGGCTGCGAAAGCCTCTGGAGGAAGATGATTGGAAAGTCCCGCCATGGCGGGAGAAAACTGAACGTACGGTTTGATGAGGGGGAGCTGGAGATAGAGCATTAGCCACTACGCCAGCTCTCTACTCTACCTCCCTCCTGTCTTCTGAAGCCTCCCCTATTGGTCTTAAAAAACAAATGTAGAATACTTTTGCCCTTTACCCCGTTAGAAATAGTGTCCCGCTGCTCTGCAGCGGGGTTAGGCTTAGAATAATTCCGGCGGGGTTTAATGCCCCGCTGGAATTTCTAACGGGGTTTACCGTTTGTCCCATGGAGGCGCTAAACGAAGTTCACCGACTGCCACCTCTTTAGGCCATATCTGGATGTTTTTCCCATCTTGCCACTGCCGGAACCCGTATTTAATGATGGCCGACCCGTTTTCCCTGAACTTGATCGGACCTCGCACCGTCATCATTTCCACCTTGCCGATGGTGCTCCGAAGCTTTTCTCTATCCAGTGTTCCAGCCGTCTCGATGGCCTTGGACAGGATCTGCATGGCCCCATAAGCGCAGCCGACCGGTATGCCGATGCTCGTCACATCAGGATTTTTAGCTCTGTAATCTTTTACCACTCTGTCATTCCCGGGGTAGCGCATGGTCTCATCCCAGTTCCCATCCGATACAATATAGTTTGCATCTTTTCCCATCGCATCCCCGTATGTGCTAAGATCGGGTCCCCGAATAAAGAGGGTCATCTTTGGTGCATAATTGAGTTCTTTCATCTGCTTAACGATGACAATGCTCTGTGGTGGCGTGGGAACCGAAAACACAGCGTCAGCGCCGGCAGACCTCAGATCCATGATCAAAGACGAAAAATCTCTTGTCGGGGGAGCGTACTTCAGGTCAGCCACGATCGTGTATCCCCGTTTCTTGGCCATCTCCCTGATATACTCACCGCATTCCTTTCCCCAGTCCACCTGGAGTTCCATATGGCCCAGTTTGCGCGGCCTTTGATCTTGAGGAATGGAATCGAGAAGATCATAAAAGGTGGTCACTTGATCATGAGCCAGAGAAAATGGCACAAAGATATATTTGAAACCTTTCTTGAATGGGGCCTCTGCCGCAACCGTCACGCCGATCCAGGGAACTTTGTTTTTCTCCGCGGTCGCCATACCGACCACATTCAGATCGCTCGAGAATCCTCCCAGAAAAGCAACCACATTATCGACAGAATACAACTTATCGAGCCTCGTCGTCGTCTTGACCGAGTCGGATTCATCATCTAATATGATCAACTCGATCGGTAGCTTTTTATTATACTCCTTGACGAAGACCCCTCCGGCATCATTGATGTGCTTCACCGCAATTTCATAACCCGCTCTGACATCTTTACCCCCTGCCGCCATGGCACCGGTCAGGGCAATGACCGCCCCAAGTTTAATCGTGGGCGGAGCTGGTGCGGCCAGTACATGGCTCACTGCTGTTAACATCATGAAAACCAAAACACCTGTTACGAGAAGACCTTTTTTCAACCACTTCTTCTTTTCCATAAGACACCTCCCTTTTTGTGAAGTATATTTTTAAATGGACCCGTCCCTAAGACGTCCCGAAAGACCGAACCTTTTTGCCTTCTGAAGTCTCTTCATCAATCCGATCAACCCTTCAGGCAAGAAAAGGATTGTTAAGATAAATACAATACCAAAGATTAAAACATTCATCTGCCCCAAATTGATTGCAAACAACTCCTTTAGTAGCACAAAGCAGACTGACCCTATCAGAGGACCGATCACCGTACCTGGACCTCCGATAAAGGCGATGAGCACCGGGTCAAAAGACCATCCCAACTCAAAGGGGACATAGTAGTAATAGCTTGCCACATAGAAGGAAAAGAGTCCACCCCCTAAGCCCGCAATCAAGGTGCTGAGACTCATAGAGATCACTTTGTATTTAAATGTATTGATTCCAATAGCCTCTGCAGCGTCTTCATCCTCCCGAATGGAAATGAAAGCCAAACCCAGCTTGGAACGGGTTAAGGCGTAGACAAGCCCGATGGCGATTATGCTCACGGTCACCGCCATGTAATAGATCGGAACAAGGCTATATTTTGAGAGATATTGTGGAGGGGAAAAGCTCACTCCTGGGAAAAGGTTCTGGACCGTTATGATGGCGATCATGGACAAGGCGAGGGTCCCAATGGCAAAGTAATGCCCTTTCAACTTGAAGGCAGGAAATCCTATGGCAGAGGCGAGGAGGAGCGATGAGATCGAACCTCCGCATAAGGCGAGGTAAGAAGGTGCGCCCATGACCCAAAGATATCGGAACACGAGCGCGCCGATTCCAAAAAACGTAGAATGTCCTAAACTGATCTGTCCGGTAAGCCCTCCCAAAATATTCCAACTGTGGGACAGTACGGTGTAAAGAGAGATCAGGATGATGAGGTTGAGAATATATGCCTTGGTGATGACCAAAGGCACCAAGGCTAAGCCAATCACGATTCCAGCAAGGAGAAGGATATGTTTCATGCCTTTTTCCCAGCCAATCCCTGGGGTCTAAACATCAGGATCAGAACAAATAGAATGAGGCCAAAGACCTCCCGGTAAGGGGTACCCACGAGATAGACTCCTCCTGCCTCAATCGCCCCGAGGAGGAGACCTCCTATTAATACTCCCTTGATGCTGCCGAATCCAGCGAGAATCAAGACAATCAGGGCTTTATTCGTCAGATCAAAAGAAATCGCCGGGTTGAAGGCGTTCAGAGAGGTCAAAACGCCAGGAATCCCAGCTAAGGCAGACCCGATCGAAAAGGCCACCAGACATACCCTATTGACGTTAATGCCCATCAACGTCGCAGCCTCGTGATCCAGTGACACCGCTCTAATGGCCTTTCCGAAGTAAGTCCTGGTGAGGAACAAATGGAGGGCAATAATGACAATAATGGCTAATGCGACTCCTCCCAAACCAATGTATGGCAAACGTACCCCCAACACCTGCACGACTTTCCCAGTATAAACCGTTGTCACAGCCCTTTCATCCGCAGTCCAAAAGAGGATGGCCAGATTGGAAAAGATCAGTAACAGGCCAAACGAAATCAGCAAGGAGTTCTTAATTTTCTCTCCCTCCGGAAATTTCATGAGCGATTGGAAGAGAATCTTAAATAGGATCCATCCAATGACAAAAAACAAAGGGGTAACGACCACAATGAACAGGAAGGGATCGATGCGCGTGTAAAAAAAGGCCCAGAAGGTGGTGTATGACGCCAACATGATGAGCCCTCCGTGGGCTACCATCAAATAATTCATGACCCCAAACACCAGAGAAAGCCCTAAGGCCACCAATCCGTATAAAGCTCCGTTTAGTATTCCGTAACTAAGAATTTGAGCCACATGCAGCATAAAGGATCATCCCATCGCTAGGTAAGCATTTTTAATCTCTTTGTTATTCAAGAGATCGCTTCCGCTCCCCTCGGTCGTAATTCGGCCGTTCTCAATCACGTATCCCCGGTTGGCTATCTTTAAGGCGAGGCGAACATTCTGCTCCACGACCAGGATCGCCATTTCTTTGGAGCGATTGATCTCTTCAAGAGTATCGTAGATATTTTTCACAATGAGAGGCGCCAGCCCCAAAGAGAGCTCATCCACGAGGAGCCATTTCGGATCGGACATTAACCCTCTGGCAATGGCCACCATCTGCTGTTCTCCTCCACTTAAGGTACCTGCGATTTGGCGGAGTCTTTCACTCAGGACCGGAAAGATTTCGGAAATCCACTTTAAGTTTTGATCTTTCAGCTTACGGGCCCGATCGATAAATCCACCCATTTCTAAATTTTCCAAGACCGTCATGTCCCGAAATAACCTTCTCCCCTCTGGGATTAATATGACACCCATTTCCACTATTCGATGGGCTGGTATGGCGTCTGATCGGATCCCATCAATGCTCACGCTCCCTTTAGAAGGCCTCAAAATTCCCGAGATGGTTTTTAATATGGTAGTTTTTCCAGCCCCATTCGATCCTATTAAAGAGACGATTTCCCTGTCTTCTACTCTAAATGAGATGTCCCATAAGGCCTGGATATCTCCGTAGTGAACGGCCAAATGTTCGACTTTAAGCATGGAAATCTTCTCCCAAATAGGCCTCAATCACTTTCTTATCGTTCACAGCCTCTTTCGGAAGTCCGTCAAATATTTTATTACCTGAACTGAGCACGATCACCCTATGTGAAACACCTAAGATCACCTTTATAACATGTTCCACAATCATGAGAGTTATTCCAAGCCCTTTTATCTTCATGATCAGGCGAAGGCCTTCTTCTATTTCTGCAGGGTTCAAGCCTGCAAAAACCTCATCGAGTAATAGTAATTTAGGTCTTGTCGCTAAGGCCCTTGCTATTTCAAGCCTCTTGCGATCGATTAAACTGAGTTTTGCGGCGACGATATCTTGCTTCCTGCTCAAATTCGTCAAATCGAGTATTTCCATCGCTTCTTTTTTTGCCTGTTTCATGTCTTTTGCAGGCTCTCTCCCATAAGCTCGGCCTGCCATTACGTTTTCTAAAGAAGTTAATCGAATAAAAGGTTTGACTAATTGGAAAGTCCTTGTGATTCCAAACTTACATATCGTAGAAGGTCTCTGGTTTGTAATATTGTTCTCCAAATATTCGATTTTGCCCTCGTCCGTTTTTAAAAAGCCCGTGATTAAGTTAAACAGGGTCGTTTTTCCAGATCCGTTTGGCCCTATCACTCCTAATATCTCTTCCTCTTCAAGTGAGAATGTTAGTTGCTGAATGACCATCAATCCCCCAAATGATTTAGAGACATTTTCAACCTTTAAGAAGGGTGTTGCCAAATTCAATATTTTTTACTCCTTTTTCATTTCCGTAACAGTTGATTTCCAATAATTACTTTCTGGATCTCGGTCGTTCCTTCATAAATCCTGCCTCAGTTGCCTCGGCATATGGTCGCATCCTACACATCTTCTCACTCTACGTCAAGTTGTATTTTCACCTAAGTCCCCTAATTTTAGACAAGTAAATCCTAAGCGTCGACATCATTCATGAGGTACACCACTCGCTTCGAGTCCTGCAAAGGAAGAAATCAGCAAACAAAAAGGCCCATGCTGTTGGCACGGGCCTTTTGTCTGCTGGCTCTCTTTTGTCATTTCGATCTTGAATGGGAATATGGTTTGCTGTATTATAATTATAATCTCCTTATTGGTTTCACCTTGCGGGTGATACCTATATATCACCAAACCTATGAAATCCAAAGGGAGATTCCTATTTTTTAAACTCCTATATCTTTTTTAGGGTGACGGGTTTTAAGATATATTTTAGGATTTTTTATAACCTTCCTTTAAGAGACGGATAAGAACAATAAGATCGCTCTCCCTGTCCTTTTAGACATAAAGGGGAGGGTTGCTCGAAGCTATGGAGTAGAGAAGGGTTCCTTCAGCTTTCATCATTAACCGGGAAGGTTTGATGGAAGGAATAATCGTTGGTCAAAGGGAATGGTGCGGACCAACTTCTGAGGCTGCCTTAAAAGAACGCAGGATCGTTGACAAATACCATCATTTTCGTATAATATTCCTTGTTTCCCATTTAAGTCAGGAGTTTTTTGTGAAGTATCTCTATAAGTCAGAAAGTTATTCCATTCCTCAGAGGTTACATTTCATCCCTCTTAAAGAGACTGTCATCTTTCCTTACGTCATTGCCCCTCTCTTTTTTCAGACGGATGAGGCCCTCACCCTATTGAATAAGGCGATACTGGAGAATAGCCTCATCGGATGTGTTGGCCAGCGTGACCCTCATCTCAAAAACATCCCAGCCGGGGCAACTCCGAAAGACGGACCTTCTGCGGGAATCACCATTGCCACGGCCGTCCTTTCTCTTTTAAAAGGCAAGCCCGTACCCCATGAGATAGCGATGACCGGAGAGTTGACATTGAGTGGAAGAGTGCTTCCTGTTGGAGGGATTAAAGAGAAGATTCTGGCTGGCCGAAGGGCTGGGGTGAAGGCAGTGATCCTGCCCAAAAAGAACGAAGAGAATCTCGATGATATCCCGGACTATGTCAAAAGGGAGATGAACCTTGTTTTGGTTGAACACATACAGGAGGTGTTGGATCTAACTTTGCCCTCCTAGAAAAAAAATTCTGAGTTCGGAGTTCGGAGTAAAAGATCAGAAACTCCGAACCCCGAACTAAATTACTCCGAACTACTTATTCCGATGGCACCTTTTAAAGCTGGTTTCATCTCCATTTTGGGGAGGCCAAATGTCGGGAAATCGACCCTATTCAACCGCATCCTTGGGGATAAAATTGCCATCGTTACTGAAAAGCCCCAAACCACACGAAACCGAATTCTCGGCATTAAAAATGTAGAAGGAGGCCAATTCATCTTCCTCGATACTCCCGGACTCCATGAAGGCAGATCGGAATTGAACCAGCGAATGGTTCGAACGGCCATTGCTTCAGGTCAAGATGCAGATATCCTTATCTTTATCATCGAAGCATCATCCCCTCTTGTGGAAAAGGACCGGCAGATGATCGAATCCCTCAAGGGAAGTAACGGCGTCCCTTTTCTGGCCATCAATAAGATCGATTTGGTGAAGAAAGAAACCCTCCTCCCGATCATCGATCAATATCAAAGACTCCATCCCTTCCATAAGATCATCCCCATTTCAGCGATCACTGGAGAAGGGGTGGATATCTTGTTAGACGAAATCTTGGAAGTTCTTCCCGAATCCCCACCCTATTTTCCGGAAGATATGATCACAGACCAGACGGAACGTTTCCTGGTTTCCGAAATCATTCGAGAGAAGGTGATCCAACAATCCTATCAAGAAATTCCCTATTCAACCGCTGTCACCATCGAAGAGTTTAAAGAGCATCCTGAAAGGAATCTGGTCGTCATTAAGGGAACGATCTGTGTTGAAAGGAATTCTCAGAAAAAAATCCTCATCGGAAGGGGAGGGCAGAAATTGAGAAAGATTGGAGAGACGGCCAGAAAAGAGGTAGAGGCCTTTTTGAAGAGCAGGGTCTTTTTAGAATTGTGGGTGAGCGTGGAGAAAGATTGGACCCACAATCCTCGTGCCCTGAGTCGGTTGGGTTATTAATACAAACGCATTAAGTCTCATTACAGTCAACGGAATCACCCCTCACCCCATCCCTCTCCCCAGTCGATAAGACCCGACCACGGGCGGGGAGAGGGGAGGGTGAGGGGGGCCTCGTGTCAAAGAAATAAATGCGTTTGTATTAATAAAAGCGGTTAGAACGTGATGACTGTTTAGAACGTTTTGATCGTTTGACGAAATTAACGATCTAAACGAATGATTCAGTGATTTTGAGGTGACCTTTTTGTGGAAGAGAAGGAATCTTTAGGAAGATACCTAAAAAGGGAGCGGGAATTCAGGGACATCTCTTTGAGAGAGGTTTCAAAGAATACGAAGGTGAAGGAGCATCTCCTCAAGGCCATCGAAGAGGATCAATATGTCTCTCTTCCCTCTCCCACCTATGTCAAAGGGTTCCTTTTATCTTATGCAAAATATATCGGGCTTGACCCAAACGATGTTCTCCTTCGTTATGAGAGTAGTTTAAAAGGGAAATCGGTCACCCGGCCTGAAGCCCCACCCGAAAAGAAGATTTTATGGAATATAAAATATCCATGGATGATTGGGGGAATCATTGTGGTCAGCCTCTTCGCCTCTTATTTCCTTTTCCTTCATCCTTCTAAACCACCCATTGAATCCATCTCTGTAAAACCTAAGGTTGAAGAAACACTTCCCTCTCCTCCTCAAATCGCTGGCACGACCTCCACTCCAGAGGAACAACCTTTCTCGCTTCAGCTGAAAGCGGTCGAGGAAACCTGGGTTCGCATTCAGATCAATGGCCAACCCGAAAATGAAATGACCCTTAAACCAGGAGAATCGACCTCCCACCGGGCGCTGAACCGAATCCATCTCTTGGTTGGAAATGCGGGTGGCCTTGACATCATCTTCAAAGGGAAGTCCTTGGAGAGATTTGGAAAATCGGGAGAAGTGGTCAATCTGATCTTCACTCCCCAAGGGGTGGAAGCGCAACGCCTTGAAAAACCAAAACCCAAACCGGAGTAATTTGGGTTACAAGTTGAGATTTCTGAAAAAGTCCAGAAATCTCTGATTAAGAGAGCGTGTAGTAGTTTTTCAGAGCTCTCAAGTTTACGCCTTGACAAAAGTGTGCTATTTTAGTACACATAGAAATAATCCATACTTTGGAAATAGCCTCCTCTACCAGGGGAAGGAGGGTTTGATTTGATCCTTCGACTGCGCCCAAATCCTGCTCTTTAGATCAGGGATAAAGGCGCGCTCAGGGTCAACCCTGAGCGTACGACTGCCCCCTCAGCTTGGGCCGAAGTCAAGCTCCCCGACCGGAACTCGGGGAGAGAGCCGAAGGATTGATTTTGAGATGGATAGAGTGAAAAAGGATTACCGCAAGTTTTATAGAATTTTTCTCATCTTATTTCTCCTCTCTTTCAGTGCTAATCTTTTCGTGTTGACTCTCTACCTTAAAGAAAGGAAGGGCGTCCCATCTCCACCCCCAAAAGAGAGTAAAGAGATTCAGGAAGTAAAAGCCCCTAAAGAAGTAAAAGCTCCTGAAGTGAAAGCTCCTCAGGAAGTAAAGCCCCCCAAAGAAGTAAAAGGCCCCCCGGTGATGGTTCCTCTCCCTTTCGTTCATATTAAAAACAAAGACTATTTCCTGCTTTGCGATAAGCAAAACAAAACCCTCCACCTTTATCGTTCCGAAAAGGGTGGTTTTTCGTTAATCAAAAGTTATTCTTGCATCGTAGGGTCCAATAACGTGGATAAGAGGGAAGCCGGAGATTTGGCAACACCTGAGGGCATCTATTTTTTAACCTCTTCCATGGCTGGAAAGAGTCTGCCCGAAAAGTACGGTTTTGGAGCCTTTTCACTCAACTACCCCAATTTTCTTGATCAAAAGGAAGGGAAAAAAGGCAGTGGCATCTGGCTTCATGGTTACTCCGACCGTGTGGAACGGCCGCCTTTTTCCGAAGGATGTGTCGTTGTAAAAGATGAGGTCTTAAAAGAGTTGATCGGGTTCATTAAGATAGGCGATACCCCTTTGGCGATTGTGGGCACACTCCAATATAAACCTGTGGAGGACCAGCGGAGACTTTTCCAAATTTTATCTCATTTTCTGAAGGATTGGAAGACGGCCTGGGAAAGCCGCGATACAGCAAAGCACCTCAGTTTTTACAGCCGAGATTTTGTCAGTAGTGACGGGAAGAACTATCAGAAATTTAAAGAATATAAATATCGGGTCAATCAGTCTAAAAAATTTATCCAACTGCAAATGGAACAAAAATCCTTTCTCCTTTCTCAAAAAGATGAGGGACATATTGCCATTGTGAGAATGAATCAGGATTATCGCTCAGACAATTTCAAAAGTTACAGTCGGAAAATTCTATATCTAAAAGAAAAACAGGGAAAATGGGAAATCATTGGCGAGG
>Ga0315294_10009666_pt1 | contig 10587 bp, 12 predicted proteins | sample YL17G13_40_MG_FD_203626 | JGI IMG/M metagenome (GOLD analysis project Ga0315294, IMG submission 203626) | Sediment microbial communities from Yellowstone Lake, YNP, Wyoming, USA - YL17G13_40 | ecosystem: Environmental > Aquatic > Freshwater > Lake > Sediment | place: USA: Wyoming | collected... | reverse complement strand
ACCCTCAGGCCACCGAAGGCTCAGCAGATAGGCTTCGCAAGCCGCTTCGCTACGGAAACGAGACTCGAATTCCGCCTGATTTCTCGGATAATCTTCCATGACCTGACATACTACATGTAGGGGCTACTGGAGTCAATAGGATACCCCTTATCCGAAATAAGTCCAAAATCCAAAAGTTCCAAGGACCGAAACGCTGTCGCCGGGCCTGATTTCGTTTCGAATTTTGCCCCTGCCTACGCACCGCGGCCTTCGGCCGCAACCAAAACCAACTCGCGCAGAGACGCGGAGGCGCAGAGAGAAGCAGAATAGAAACCCGTTTTGAACTCTGCGTCCCTGCGCGAACGATAATTCCTTTTGTCTTGAGGACTTACACCCTCTTCGTTGAAAATGCTTGCTAAAAAAACAAGATGTTGCGCCTTTGCAGTGCAGGGGTGTCATTCCCGCGAAGGCGGGAATCGGGCCTTTGAATTTGCTTCGGATTTCCAGAACGACACCGGGCAACAGACATCCGCCTACGGCGGAGTTGTCGAGATTCGGATTTTGGATTTCCTGTGCAGCGGGTTTTCAGCGGCCGAAGTCCTCTGGGAAATTGAGGTAGGCGTAGGGGCCGTGGAGCTCGTAGGCCTTGCGGTCGCGGGCCTGGGCCACCGCGTCCGCCCCGCGCTCGGCGCCTTCGGCGGTTACCAGGGCATCTGGCGGCAGGATGACCCGCTGCGCTACTTCGGCGGCTCCGACCCCCGCAAAGACGGCTGCGCGATCGGATACTGACGATGGACCGGTAGCCGGTAATCGGTAGTCGGTAGTCGGTAAGAGAGACTGCGGCCCGCCGACTCCCGCTGAGCAGCCGGCGGACTATTCGCGTCGCCGTCCACGGCGAGGTTCTGCCCTCTTGGCACGGCCAGACCAGTATCCTGGTTTTCTCCTGCAATGGGCAAAGGCGATGACCCACACATGGCCTTTGTGTAGGACATAGACGACGAAGTACGGGAAACGGTGGATCAAATACCTACGCGTGCCGTCCTTGTGGAGCGGCCACCGACCGGGAGACTGCTGGATGAGCTCCGTCGCGGCCTTGATCTCCTTCTCGAAGTCCAAGCCAAGCCCCGCACATCTGTTCTCGTAAAACTGCACCGCCTCCCACAACTCAATCTCGGCCTCATAGAGAATGGTGATCGGAGTCATTTCAGCTTGGCCTCGATCTCGGCCAGAACCTCCGCCGCTGGACGGCCCACCGCTTTGCCACTCTTGACCCTGCGGACACGCTTGCGAATCTCGGCCTCTTGTTCAGGACTCAGCTCGTAGGCGTCAGGATTTTCAAGGCTCAGGATCAAATCGTGGGCCAAGCTCGCCCGCTCCCCGGCCGACAGCGTCATCGCTTCCCTTCGGATTTCTTCCATGGTCTTCATGCTCTTATCCTACGGTCGGAACAAATTCGTGTCAAGGTCGTCCGTAGCCTGTAATCGGTAGTTGATTAAGAGAGACTGCGTGCCGCCGACTACCGACAACTGATTCGTGTAATTCGCCGTTTCGCAGATTGCTCTTTACACTCTCTCTGCGGGGCTCTACAATGGGGCCGTGAGTTTCGAACGAAGGGGCCCTCGGAGATACACGAGAAACCTCGGCCCGAAGCGCCAAGAGTTCGGAGACAACATAAGATGCGGAGCAGTCGCACAGTTATTAGCATTGGGAGGAAGAAATGCAGGTTAGCAGGAACTCGATCGTTCTCGTTGTGTTAACGCTCCTGTTGGTGGGCTGCGCGTCAACAGGGCTTAACAAGAGGGACTATTACAATAGGCTTGGCAAAGTAAAGCTTGGAATGACGAAATCTGAGTTTAAAGAGATATTCCCGGAGAGTGTTCCAAGAGGTGCAAAGCAATACTCAAAGGGTTCTGTTGAGGTTCTGGAAGTCTCATATGAGTATTATTCATTCTTTCATAGCGGAAACCGCAATAGGAACGAATGGACGGGAATGGAGGGACAGCCTCAGTGGTTCTACTTCTATAATGGGAAATTGCTGCAATATGGCAATCCAGAAGATTGGCCGCCTGATCCAGACCTGATAATCGAGCAACGAGTGAGGTAGGAATGCCGGGCTCTGTCCAAGGACCAGGCCGAAAGGCTGGACCGCCTCGCGTAATCATCGCTGCTGGCCCAAGAACCGGCGCTGGGCAGACGTTGGATATATGGAGGAAGACGTATGGCAAGCGTCTTCGAACAGATTGAAAAGCTAATCACAGAGCATGGCTCCGCCGCTATTCTCCGCGAGCGCCTTCACTTCGCGGGTGATCAGTACGCGGCGCTCGAACGCAAGAATGCGGAATTGCAGGCTGAAAATGACAAACTACGCCGGGAGGTAGAATCTCTCCGCGTTCAGAATACAGAACTCAGGAAATCAATCCCCCAAGACACTGACACTCCGGACGGATTCGACAAGAACACTCGCAAAATCCTGCATGTCTTCTTTCAGCTTTCGGATAATGTTTCTGTTGACCAGATCGTCAGACAGACAGGACTGAACCGACCAACGGTGGAATACCACTGTGGCCTGCTTTGCAAGGCGAGGCTCATCCGCCAGACTCGTGCCCGCTCCGCCTCATCACCGTGTATGTACGGCATCATGCCGGAAGGCAGGGGGTACGCCGTGAGGAGCCGTATCCAACAATAGAACTGACCCGTATCTAGAGGACGGGGATTCCGAGGATATCTTACTTATCGTGGTTCTGCATTGAGATGGCGTTTCCAATACCTTGAAGGGAGGGATTGGCGTATGTCAGAAGTCAGAATCGCTCGATTTGTTGATATGGCAGCTTGCAGAAGCATATTCTCCGATGACAGCACATTTGTGCTGCGCTCGTCGGAGTATTACAGGAGGCACTGTGAAACGGACAGAGGTGATGCGCACGAGTTGGAAGTACGCTGTGCTGACGGTGGGGAGGCTTCCACAGACGGCTTCCTCCTTAGTTGCTGGACGATGCTGGAACGCGAGGAACCAACGCGTGATGAGTGGCTTATGTTCCCAGATAGTGTCGTCGCGATCCTCAGCACACCCAACAAGGTCTCGGCGTTCCTTGAACGCGCGTTCGAGATAGGGGATGGGAAGACGCCAGGCGCACGCAGGTCTCCTTTCATCTTCCTCGACCACAAGGCTGTTCGGTACGCTGACACAGTCGCTGAGAAGGTGACCCCCGACAACATTATGGACATAACGGTCTTCACCAAACGCGCTGAATTCATTAAGCAAAAAGAGTACCGCTTTGCGCTGGCCTACAGCATTGTCCCGCACCTGATCGACAGTTACATCCTTGGCTTGACATCCGATGACCCTACGGACAACCGCTTCGCCAATCCTGAAATGTGCGATGAACAAAAGGGGATGTTATTAGAAATCCTTCTTGAGGCCCCGGCCGGTTATGGGCTCTTCTGCGATAAGAAGCTCCATGAGATCATCGCGAATGTAGACGTTCTCTTTCCCAAGGATGATTAGATGAAGGGAAGCCGTGCGGCCGGTTCCCGAACTGAGACGTGGCCAGGGCCAGTGGCCACGGTCAAACCTACACATTCACACACGTGACGAAGTCCTTCTGGCACAGCAGAACCGGCGCATTTTACGGGCAATCCGAATCGGCTTTGCCCGGTTGACCCAGGGGCAGGTCGAGTTTTCGCGCGAGTCTTTCCGCCTCCGCGGTCCGTTGGGCCGGCAGTTTGGCCTTGTCGGCATCGTACGCCTTCTTTCGCCACCCGCGAACCTTGTCCAACATCTTGCTTTCATGGACGCGCACGGGCTTCTTTTGGCCATTCTCGATGGCGACCATTTCCTCGAGCCCCTCTTTGATCTCCGCGTACGGGCTGACTTTCTTCGTCCTACCCATTGGCAATCACTTCACCTTGGGATCGGCGGGCGTGAGGCCTTTTTTGAAGCCGCCGAAGCCGATGTTGTTCGGGTTGTACTGGCCAAGGATCGTCACGTCGCCCTTGGCCGGGGTCTTGTCTTCCAGGCCCATGCCCGAGTAGCAGGCGTTGACGAGTAACCGACGGAAGTTCTCGTCTTTGAGATCGCCGGCGTGGCCCATCGTGGTTGTGAAGACGCGGGAGGTCTTGCCCGTCTCGCCGGTGTAGGACTTGATCCAGGCGACGGGCAGAGGCTTTTTCTTTTCGTTGGGCTTGTCGTCGGGATTCATGCCGGAGAGCACGTAGCCCATGATGACGGGCTTGCAGTCGCCGTTCAGCGTCGTCAGGCCATAAACGTCAGATGGCCCCCAGATCACGCCGATGCCCTTGACGATGGGATGATTCTCCATGCCCTCGGCGATCAGCCCGCGAGTGCTCTCCTTCTGGTGGACGCCGTAATGGCTGATCCACGTCTCACCGAGCACCTGCCGGCCGTAGCCGCCCGTAAGGGCGGGTTTCAAACCCGCCCCTGCCCCCTTGTTGTCCCAGCTCCACTTGGCGTAGGGGCTGTCCTTGCGGTCCTTGTAGGCGAAGGGGTGCGTGGCCGTCCGCAGGGCGACGATCGGCTTGCCGGAGTTGGTGTAGTCGATGATATGCTTCATCTGCTCATCCGGCAATTCGCGGAACCGCGTGAACAGCACCATCAGGTCCGCCGTATCCAGGGCTTCCAGGCCCGGAATGTTGTCGACCGTCAGCGGGTCGATCTCGCCGGTTTGCCTATTGATGGCGAACAGCACGGTGCACTTGAACCCGTGGTGAACCGCCAAAATCTGCGCCAGCATCGGCATCGACTCCTCGGAGCGATACTCCTCATCGCCCGTGACAAAGACGATGTGTTTGCCCACCCCCGGCCCGGACCTGCCCTCATACACCACCCAGGGCTTGTCCGACCTCTCTGCCGCCATCACCCCGCCCGCCAGACAAACGACCATCGCCATCGTCAACACACAAACCTTAGCACTTGCCCACTTCATAATCACTCCCTTCTTCCTGTGAGGCTGCACGGCCACGCGCATCCTCTGGTACTCATCTGTCGGTACCATTGTGCGACGGTCCGATCGTAAAGTCAAGCCGCCAGCCAGCTTTCCTCTATTGACAATCAGACCGGAAACGGGCAACATAAGTCATGTCCTCCCTGCGAAGGCAGGGAACAGTTACCTGTACGACAACGTGGGTCCAGTGCGGCCGCCCATGTGGCCGGGCGCGATGACGGCGTGGTGCGTGTGGCGCCCTTGCTGGAGCGGGTGAAGGATTGGCGGGAGTCTCTGACAGAGGCCCTGGAGGCGGATGAAGCGGAGTTGTTGCGTCGTCACGAGCGAACGGGACGCCCCCTGAACGAACCGGCGCTTCTGAATCGTATCGAGGGCATCCTCGAACGAATCGTGCGGCCAGCCCAGCGAGGCCGCAAACCAAAACGACAGGAGAAATAAGTATGGTGTTCGCGGAATCAAAGAGTTGGCTGTCCTCAAGGTTTAAGTTTCTTGGCTTGCTGGCGGGCTTTTGGGCGGCCAGCCTCGGCTCCGCGGCAGCCGATGTGGTCTATCGGAATCCACGGCCATTCAACGTAACCTATATCTTTGAGATGGAACCCGATCCGGCCAAGATTGACCGGGCCAAGGACCTGAAGCTGTGGTTGCCCCTGCCACGCGAGTGGGATTCGCAAAAATCAGTGAAGATCCTGTCCATCAATCCCCCACCTCACGCCACCTATGAGGATCCTGAATTCGGCAATCGGATGGTCTTTTGGGATTTTGGCAAAGGACCGGAGAAGACCGTGTACACGGCCGCCATCAAGTTTCGACTGGAGGCCTACGACATTCGTGTAGAGGTGGACCCCGCGAAGGTGGGAACGTACGACAAGTCCAGCCCGGAATACGCCCTATATACCCGCAGTGAGCATACGATCCGCATTACACCCAAGATTCGAGAGCTTGCCAAGGAAGCTATTGGTGACGAAAAGAATCCATATTTGCAGGCGAGACGCATTGCCAGGTATGCGTACGAGAAAGTGCATTTCAAGGTCCTGGATTTTGAACGGGGCAGGGGGATTCAATGCCTGCTGGATTACCCGGTCAAGGATACCCAAACCGGTGAGGAATACTATGAGGGATGCTGCAACCAGAGAAGCGCTATGGTAGTTGCTCTTTGTCGTGCAGTAGGCATACCAGCGCGATACGTCGGTGGTTATTCTGGTTGGACTCCGTGGAGGGAACTTGGGCCGCAGCATTCTTTTGAGACGAGATTAGCCCCAGGAGGATTAGCGGGGGCTCAAGATTTCGGGCAGTTAGGTGGTCATGCGTGGACGGAGTTCTATATCCCGAACTACGGCTGGATTCCCGAAGACTACGGGTACAGGCCCTTCAACAGCCGAACGGTTTGGGGAAAAGGACGGGACATCAAGATCGGCCCGCAGTGCCCTGAAGGTGAGAATCACGGATACGGTTCACAATGGGTCCTTCTGAATGATGGCCGGGCGGATTCTTTCTTCTATGCAGTATGGAACATTGCCAAGATCCGCACGGCTCGCTTCAAATCACTCGTCGAACCCGACCCGTTTCCGGCTGACGCGTTGGTCGGGTACCGAATACAATTGGATGCCGAGAGCAAGGCGAGAAGAATACGCAAACCGGGCGACACCTTCCTGGACTCTATCACGCAATTCGATGCGGAGGGCAAGGCGGCGGGAACCCTGAGCAGGTGGCGTCGCTCCGTGTTGGAGGAGATGGACTACAGAAGCCGAGGCGTTCCGGACCCAAGCGCAGCTTTCGCCGCCGCCTACAGGAAGAGTGACCTCCTCTATCGCAGGGGCGCCTTTGTCTGCCACATGTTGCGCAACATCGTAGGGGAAGACAAGTTTTCCCAAATTGTAAACCAGTACGAGAAAATGCGGGTAAGCTCTGGAAAGGCCGTTCCTCTGGCCGAATTTCAACAGCTTGCCGAGACCGTCTATGGCCAGTCCTTGCGTTGGTTTTTCGAGCCCTGGATGAACGAGACGGAATTGCCCGAGTTCAAGCTGAACCAAGTTGGTCTGAACAGAGACGGCGAAGACTGGCGTGTTTCCGGGCACCTTCTACAAACCAGCAAGCTCTTCTATCGCTTGCCGATTGAGCTTGCCCTCTACACAGAACAGGGGGTGGCGAGAACAACCCTCTGGCAGGAAGAACGGGACGCCGAGTTTCAGCTTCGCACCAGCCGCAAACCTTTGAAGCTTGTGGTGGATCCGAATCATGAGATTCTTAAGATCCAAAGGATGCCTCTACATGCCTACTGGCTTTGGGAGGTCGATTCTAAAGATGTCGTGGTCATCTACGGGACGACTGGCGAGATGGAGGCCAACAAAGCAGCGGCTCGAAGTCTCACGGCAGACTACTACTTCTGGCCGGCGTCGATCAAGGCCGACACCGAGGCGACGGCTGAGGATTTAGATGCCAAATGTCTTGTCCTGATAGGTCGCCCTGCGGTGAACAAGATCGCCGAGCGGTTGCGGGACCGTTTCCCCATCAAGTTCGAGGGGGCACAATTCACCTGGCAGGGAACGACCTATGATCAGGCAACCCAGGGTGCTATTGAAGTGGTGGACGAAGGTCGTTCGTCTAAACGGGTGACCATACTATGTGCGGGACTGAGTGCCGAGGCCACCAGAAACATCCGTGCTCTCGATGACCTGTATGCTTTCTTCTACTCACCTTCCAGCAGGTTGCGATACGACGGCTTGGCCATGACCTCCTACGTTATCTTTGACCGTGACAAGCAGGTGCTCTCCGGCGATTGGGAAGTTGCGGACCCAGACCTGGTGTGGAAATTCTAACCAGCTTGATTATTGACTACCGAGACCGCCAACGCCATGCGGAGTTTCTGGTGGATTCTCGAAGGGAAGGACTATCCGCGTCGGCGGTGGGAGCGAAGCGAAATCCGAAGTTCGAATGTCGATTCCCGCCTTCGCGGGAATGACACCCCTGCGTAGGCCGGGGCAAAACAAGCACGAATAAACAAAGTCCGAATGTTCAAAATGGGCCACCGGCCCGTGTTTGAGATTTCCGTCATTCGAGATTTGAATTTGTTTCGGATTTCGTGCTTCAAATTTCCCCGCCGGGTTGATTGGCGTTCCGCAGCGGCTTCATGGATTCCCGCCTTCGCGGGAATGACAAAGGCGGCGTGTGGAGCACAGCCTGAGAGCCGGCCTGGGACAGGCCGGCCTCAGGCGGGCCGGCTCAGAGGGTGTTTGAAAAGTAGCACGGGCGTCTCGCCCGTGGAAAGACGATGAATCTGCCGGGCCAAGAGGGCCCTGCGACACATGGGCAAGATGCCCATGCTACGACAAAGCGACTTCTCAAACACCCTCTCAGACGGACCAGTCCGGGGAGGTCTTGATGAACCGATACTGCAGGACGGCGCCGATGATCATGGGGACGAGGACCATCACGGGCAGGAACCATCGATAGTCGAAGACGAACATTTCCAGCTTCTTGGGATCGGTGTTCCGGTAGAGAACGGCCAGGAATCCGATGACGATGAGGCCGCTGCCGCCGAGACTGGTGAAGAGAATCACGGCCACCTTGAAGATAATGAAGGAGATCATCCCCCCGGCGACGAGTCCGACGAGACCGCCGGCCAAGAGCAGCCTCTGATCGTTCAGGCCAAGGGCCATCGTCGCCCCGGCCGTCAGGATGCCGCCGGAGAGGGCCCCGAGCAGGCTGACGCCCCAGCGCATGAGCGGAATGGACAGGATGGCGAAGAACAGAATGCAGATCATGGCCAGCCAGATGACGTTGCCGCCGATGAGCTGCTGATTGGCCCAGATCCCCACGAGCATTCCCAGCAGACCGAAGCAGATCGTCACGAGGATCTTGAAGATGCGCCAGCCGTAGAACAGGCAGACGATGCCGAAGGAGATGAACGTCAACGCCTCGACCACATCCAGCGTGCTGATATGCTGCCACATGGCGCCCAAGGGAGTGGCCTTTTGCTGTGGTGCCGTCTGCTGGGCCGCCAGTGCGATCTGTAGAATACTGACCAGGATATTCATGCGATGCTCCTATGTCTCCGCGATAGAGAGACCTCCTCCAAAACCGTGTTACTTACCGAACTTACCTATCCTCGCAACCGCTGTATCATCGTGGATTTCAGCGGCCGCGCCAACCGTGCTCTGATTCCTCCTGCCCCGCAGCACTGCTGCGTGTCGGGCTTGGACGAGATCCTCCGGACCCCGCTTTTTGCTTTCGCCTGGGCGCCGGGCACAGCACAAGCTGCTCCAGCGTGCCGAAAGCGGCCATCCCGAGCAGCACCAAGCCAAAGAACGCCCCCTGCTGCTGCACGAGAGCGATCGGGGCCGAGCCTTTGAAGATCAGCAATGTGATCAGACCCGCAAAGATCAGCGACGTTCCCAGCAAAGAGAACACCAAAGGTCCGGCCAATCGTCCGAGAAACAGGCCCAACAGCAGCAGCCCCAAACCCACGGCCGCAAGGATCGCGTAGTTCACCAGCTTCAGCACGCGGGCGGCGGATTTCGTGCAATCCACCAAGTCGAGGATGTAAACTCGCGTCACATCGAGGCTCTCCTGGGCGTTGAGTCTCCGGTCCCCGCGCCCGGCGTCTTGGTTGCCCAATAGCGTCTTGGGCCTTTCGACGAGATGGGGCTTTGCCGTGATGACAAATGCGATGGACAGCCCGAACGCGGCCAGCAGGACGGCGATAGAGAATCGCGGCAGAATCGCGCCGAAAACCGCCCCACCTCCGGCGGCAAGACCGGCAACCGCCGGGTTCTGCCCATGGATCAGCAAGCCCGCAATCCCCCCGGCGGCCGCACCGGCAATGGCCAGCACCAGCCGTCGCAGACACATCCCGGCCAGCCACGCGAGCAGGCCGAGCACGACCATTGCCAGCCCCGGCACGAGCAAAACCATCGGGCTGAACCGCCCCGCCACCTGCTCGAAGCTCTTGAGAATCTCAATCACGGTCTCACCGGGCTCACGAACACGATTGATCCAAACGAAGCGCACGACAACGCCTGTTTCGTTTATCGGTCCGAAGAAGCGGTTTTCGTTAGGGGGTATGTGAAAGTAGCACGGGCATGCCCCGCGCAGTCGGATGGGATGCCACCGCACCAGATACGATAGCCAGGGGAATGCGGATGATAGGAATCGAACCTACACGGGCGTAAGCCCACAGGCACCTGAAGCCTGCGCGTCTGCCAGTTCCGCCACATCCGCGAAAACCACATCCATTATGAGATAGACGCCGGCATCCGTCAAGCCCTTACCGAAGAAATCCTGCTGCCACCCGGCACATTGATCTCGGATGCCGTGAGCCAGAACCCTGTCAAGAACTGACAAAAATGGACTGTTCGCCGCCGCGAATCCCTGTTACAATAACCGGTGGCCGGCAGGATCGGATGCTCAGCAGGCAGACACGTACCGTATTTGGAGATCGTGTGATGAGCGATGTCAGCATCAGCAACGTCGATCCCCAGTTGGTGATGGGGATGCGAAAACGGGGCACTTACGCCGAGATCCGCCCCATGACCGCGAAAATCCGCAACTACATCGAGGCCCGCGGGGCCCAGATCGCAGGGCCTCCGATGTTCATCTGCCATGAAACGCCCAAGGAAGTGGTCAAGGTCAACCTGCAGCACAACGCCGA
>Ga0315294_10009664_pt1 | contig 10590 bp, 11 predicted proteins | sample YL17G13_40_MG_FD_203626 | JGI IMG/M metagenome (GOLD analysis project Ga0315294, IMG submission 203626) | Sediment microbial communities from Yellowstone Lake, YNP, Wyoming, USA - YL17G13_40 | ecosystem: Environmental > Aquatic > Freshwater > Lake > Sediment | place: USA: Wyoming | collected... | reverse complement strand
CCCGGCACCTGCGGGACCGGTGGATCTCGAGAGTCGGTCGGCGACCGTGTTCACCTGGACGTTCAGTGCTTCCGGTTCCGCCACGCTCGTTCTCACGACATCAGCGACCGGGACAGTTGACCTGACCCTGCGAGAGAAGACTGCCACTTGCTCTGCGTCAATGGTGATTCAATGGCCGGCAAGGCTTTCGGGCACGCTGTCAGGGTCCTCCTCCGGGTGCGTGGGAGACGTCGTCACGCTGACTGCGTTGGTCACGAACACGGGTGAGGCGAATGCCCGGAACGTGACGCCGTCGGCGGCGCTGGCGGTGTCGGGAACCGGAGGGGCGACGAAGGTGAACGTATCGCCGCCCGTGTTCACGATCGTGGGTGGGGGAAGCTGGGCGTTCACATGGGACTACCTGCTGACCTCCCCGGGGTCCGTGGTCTTCACGGCAACGGTTGTGGGAACCGATGGGAACGCGGGATGGGTGATCACGACGGGGCCGATGGTGTCGGGAACGGTCGTAGTCGTGGCGCCGGCGGTACTCGGGACCTCGGCCACAGGGCCTCCGGGTCCGCCGTTGCCCGTGGGCTCGTGGTTCACGGTGGCGCTGAGCGCCACGAACACGGGCGGAACGGATGCGGGGAACCTGGTTCCCACGGCCGAGGTCCGCCCGGCGGGGGCATCCGTGGTCCTCGTGGGAGGACCGGATCCTCCGGGCCCGCTGACGCTTGGTTCATCCACGGGGACGACGTTCACGTGGACGTACTCGGTATCCGGGTGGGGCCGGGCGACGTTCACGCTCTCGGTGACGGGATCGGATGTCTGCCACGCGCTGGATACGGGGAAGTCCGTGAGCGTGGACCTGGGAACTCCTGCAGCGTTGGAGGCCAGTGGGCTGACGGTGTGGCCGGATCCTCTCTGCGAGGGAATGCTTGGGAGTCTGCGGCTCACGGTCACGAACACGGGACAGGTGCCATGCACGGGAGTGACGGGAGTGCCGGTCGTGGTCGTGGGAGTGGGAATGCTCTCGCCGCTGGCTCTGCCCATAGGGAGCCTGCCGGGTGGAAGCGCCACCACGCTCACGTGGACGTTCACGGCTACGTCACCGGGGTCTCTTTCCTTCGCGGTGACGGTTACGGGGACGGATGCGCGAAGCCTGGGGACGGTATCCGCGGCTCCGGTGGGATCGAACGCGATCACGGTGACGCCGCGGGCGTTCCTGGCGGCATCGGCATGCGCGGGGCTTTCGGGAACGCTCCTGAGCGGGACGTGGGTGACGGTAATGCTGACGGTGACGAACACGGGAGCCAACGAAGCCACCGGGGTCAGCCCCCGGTGGGTCCAGACCGGAGGGAGCGGGGTGGCCGTATATGCCACCGGCCCTTCACCGGCGGGGCCCGTGAGCCTGATACCTGGGGCGGATACGACGTTCACGTGGACGCTTTCGGTTTCGGGCTCCGGGCTCGTGAATCTCCTGCTTTCGGCGACCGGGTTCAGTTGTGCAACACAGGTCATGGGGAGCGCGCCGGTGGGCCTGCTCGTCCGGCGTCCTGCCGTGCTTGCGATCGATTCGCTGAGCCTGTCTCCTGCTTCGGTGGTCGCCGGCTCCACGGTCTACGCATCCCTCGTGGTCCGGAACGCGGGGGAAGTGCCGCTCACGGTGACTGCCGTGGGCCGGACCGTGACGGGCCTGCTGGCTCCGTCGGCCGATGCCTTGACGCTTCCGGTCGGGCTGGGGCCGGGATTGACGACGACGTTCACGTGGAAGCACCTGACGGCCACCGTGTGCGGCACCGGGAGCGCGGGAGCGAGTGTGGGTGGCTGGGAGGACCTGACCGGCAGGCCTCTCTCTGCTCTGGGCGCATCGAACGCCGTGACCATTACGGGCACTGCGGCCTGGCTGGGATTGGCGGCGAGCGCGAGCCAAGCGAACATCTCGACAGCGGTGGGGCTGGTGGCGACGGTGCGGGACACATGCGGGAACGGGGTGGCGGGGCAGAACGTGAGTTTCGGGGTATTGACCGGTGGCGGGTGGGTCTCGGCGATGAACGCGATGACGGACGGGGCGGGAGAGGCACGGGTGACGTGGACCCTCGGGAGCTGGCCGGGCGTGAACAGTGCGGAGGCGGGGCTGGTGGCGCCAGGATTGTCGGCTACGGTGACGGTGGAGGGAGTCAATCCGCTCGGGCTTGCTGAGCCGGGGGCGGGACTGAGCACGAACGTCATCAACGTGGAGCAGGGGCAGTCCGTGATCGCGCGGATCAGGCCGCTGGACGGTGGTCCGGTGGAGGTGAAGATCTACACGGCTTCGGGGAGGCTGTTGCGGACGCTTACGAGGCTGGAGGCGATGGGTCCCGGGGAGTGGCGGGTCACCTGGGACGGGATGACCGAGGGTGGGCGTCCCGTCGCGCGTGGTGTTTACATAGTGCTAGTCACCGGTGGCGGGTTGAACGAGAGACTGAAGGTGGTGGTGAGGTAGCGCGGACTACCAGTCAGCCACCGACCCGTCAAGAAGCCCGGCCTCGGGCTGACGCGTTTCGGTCGGCGGGTGCTTCGCGCACTCGGCCTCGTTGACCTCGATGCCCAGACCCGGCCGGTCGCCGGGGTGGGCGTGGCCGTCCCGGATCTCGAGCGGCGGGCCGACGACCTCGTAGCGCCACGCGTGGTGGCGCTGGAGGACCTCCTGGATCAGGAAGTTCGGGGTGGCCATCCCCAAGTGCAGGCATGCCTGGGTGTTTATGTGGCTCAAGGGGTTGTGGAAGGCGACCGACATGTAGTGCGTCTCGGCCATGGCCGCGATCTTCCGGGCTTCCGAGATCCCCCCGCAGTGGGAGGGATCGGGCTGGACGACCTCGACCGCGCGCGCCGCGAGCAGGGGCTCGAACTCCCACCGGGTGCAAAGCCGCTCGCCGGCCGCGATCGGGATCCGGACCCGGTCAGCCACGTGCTTCATCCCCGAGACCGAATACGGCAGGCAGGGCTCCTCGAGGAACACGAGCCCGAGCCCTTCCAGCGCCCGTCCGATCTCGACGCTCAGGGCGGGGGAACACCGGCCGTGGAGATCCACCATGAGGTCGACGCCGTCGCCGACCGCGCGCCGGACCTCCTCGATCTCGCGCACGGCCGTCTGAACGGCCGAGCGCCCCTCCATGGGCCGGTTCACCCGCGACGGCCCGCACTTGAGCGCGGAGATGCCGTCCATGAGGCTGGCCTTCGCGATCTCGCCCAGCGTCTGGCTGCCCGGCGGGCGCGGGATGCCGTCCCCGACCATGTGCCCGTATACCCGGACGCGGTCCCGGACCGGGCCGCCGAGGAGCCGGTAGACGGGCTGGTTCAGGTGCTTGCCCAGGATGTCCCAGCACGCCTGGTCGATCCCGCTCATGGCGGATGCCACCACGATCCCGCCCCGGTAGAAGGCCCCCCGGTGCATCAACTGCCAGATGTGCTCGATCCGGCGGGGATCCTGCCCGATGACCAAGGGCTCGAGGTCCTTGACGGCCCCGGCCACCGCGTTCGTCTTCCACTCCAGGCTGGCTTCGCCCCACCCGATGAGTCCCGGGACGTCGGTCTCGACCTTCACGAACACCCAGTTGATGTAGCCGCTGTTGACGAGGAGCGGTTTCAGACTCGTGATCTTCATATCTTCGGCAGGGTGATCTGCGTCTGCTTCTGGTACTTGCCCTTCTTGTCGCCGTAGCTGACCTCGCACGGCTCGTCGGCTTCGAAGAAGAGCACCTGGGCCAGGCCTTCGTTCGCGTAGACGCGCGCGGGCTGGGGGCTCGTGTTCGAGATCTCGAGCGTGGCGTAGCCTTCCCACTCGGGCTCGAACGGCGTCACGTTCGTGATGATGCCGCACCGGGCGTACGTGCTCTTGCCCAGGCAGACCGTCAAGACACCGCGCGGAATGCGGAAGTACTCGACGGTGCGGGCCAGGACGAACGAGTTCGGGGGAATCACGCAGACGGGGCCCTGGAAGTCCACGAGCGACTTGGGGTCGAAGGCCTTGGGGTCGACGGTGTTGCCCCAGACGTTCGTGAATATCTTGAACTCGTCCGCCACGCGGATGTCGTAGCCGTAGGAGGAGAGGCCGTAGGAGATGACGCCGTCGCGGACCTGGGCCTCCTCGAACGGCTCGATCATGCGGTGCTTCCGGCACTGCTCCCGGATCCAGCGGTCGGCTTTGAGTCCCATGGCTGGAAACGAGCGTAGCGAAGCCGTGCGGCTGGGGTCAAGGAGCGGCGCTCCAGGCTTGGCGTACAATGCCCCTTGATGCAGGGTGACCGGGAAGCGTGGGGGAAAGTGGCCCAGATTACGGGATTCGGGCTGACCGCGGGGGTGGCCATGCTCGTGGGCGGCTGGCTCGGCGTGCAGGCGGATCGCGCGCTCGGCACGTCGCCCCTGCTCACGATTGTGCTCTTCCTGGGTTCTGGCGGGTCCGCGCTTTGGTATGGTATCGTCAACATCCTGAAATGAGCCCAAGCATCGCGGTGGCTGTAGGGTTCGTCGCGGGCGCCTTTCTCGGCGTGATCGCCGGGCGCGACCTCGTTACTTCGGTGACGGGACTCGCCGCGCCGCGCGGCCGCACGAAGGCGGCGTGGGGTCTCCTCCGGCGCCTCGTGATACTGACGGCCGGTCTCCTCGGATCACTCCTCATCGGGCCCTGGGCCTGGGCAGGTCTCGCCGCGGGCTACCTTGGCGCGTTCTCGATCGTCGTCCTCCGGGAGTTCAAAGCCCATGTCGGGTGAGGGCGGGCTTCCGGAAAGCATTCATATCCTGCCGCCCATGCACCTCCCGGCGATGCTGGGCGCGCCCGAGGTGGAATCCTACGCCGCGTCCTTCTGGCTACTCACGGCCGGCATAGTGCTCGGGCTCTCGCTCGTCATGCGGCTGATGATGGCGGTCTCGCCGGGCGTCGTCCAGAACCTGATCGAGTGGCTCGTCGAGACGGTGCAGGAGCTTGCGGATTCGATCCTGGGCGCGGCCGCCGCCCGGTTCATGCCGCTCTTCGCCGGGCTCTTCCTCTTCATCCTGACCGGCAACCTTCTGGGCCTGATCCCGGGGTGCATGTCGCCGACCGCTTCCTACCACACCAACGCCGCCATGGCCATCGTGGTCGCCCTCGCCACCCAATACGCCGGCATCCGGGCGCACGGGTTCAAGGGGTACCTCAAGCACTTCATGCCGCCGCCGTGCCCGTGGTGGCTCATGTATTCGCTCATGTGGTGGATGTGGCCGTTGATCCACGTCCTCGAGCAGTTTATCCGCCCGATCTCGCTGACGATGCGGTTGTTCGGGAATATATTCGCAAAGGAGATCCTGCTCCTCATGCTCGCCTTCGTCGCCACGACCTTCATGCTGAGCCCGTCGGCCGTGGTCAAGGCGTTCTCGGTCCTGCCGTTCATCCTGCGGCCCGCCATCATCCTGCTCGGCACGCTCGTCTCGATCGTGCAGGCGGCGGTGTTCACGATCCTGTCCATGGTCTTCGTGGCCCTGGCGATGGAGGGGCACGAGGAAGGGCACGGGGAATCCCATGCCCCCGAAGGTTCTCACACCGGTATAGAACACACTTGACGGGAGGAAGCCGATGAAGAAGGTGATGTTGGGTCTTGCGATGTGGCTGACGCCGGCGGCGGCTCTTGCCGCGACGGCGGCGGCGGAGCCGGCTGGATCCGGCGTGGCGACGTTCTTTGCCGCCGTGGTGGTCACGGCGGGGTTCGCGCTCGCTCTCTCGGCGTTCGGCGGAGCGCTGGGGCAGGGCAACGTGGCGGGCCGGGCGATGGAAGCGATTGCGCGCCAGCCGGAAGCGGCAGGGCGCATCCAGACCGCGATGCTGCTGGGGCTGGCGTTCATCGAGTCCCTGGTGATCTACGTCCTGCTCATCGCGTTCATCATGCTGTTCGCCCTGCCGTTCACGAAGTCGATCACGGGCTGATGGAAACGCCGGCCTGGACGCTACTGGTCGTCCAGCTCCTGACGTTCCTGATCGGCGCCGGGGGGCTGTACTTTCTGGCGCTGAAGCCGATCCGGGCGATCCTGGAGGAGCGGAAGCGCAGGATCCTGCACGCGCAGGCGGAAGCAGAATCGGCCCGGCGTCAAGCGCAGGCGAACTCGGATGAGCTGGCGAAGCGGTTGACCAAGCTCGAGGGCGAGACCCGGGAGCGGATGAAGAGGGCGGAAGGCGATGCGCGGAAGATGAAGGACGCCGCTCTGGCCGAGGCGCGCAAGCAGGCCATCGCGGTCGTCGAGCAGGCGCGGACGCAGATGAAGCGGGAGCGGGTGCAGACCCGCGACGAGGTGCGGCGCGAGGTCGCGCGGCTGTCGGTCGCGATGGCCCGGAAGGTGGCCGGGGTCTCGATCTCGGCCCGCGACAAGAAGAGGCTCATCGACCGCGTGATCGCCGAACTGCCGAAGCGACTGGATGCGGATGCGTAACGGCGTGAGCTCGTGAAGGCGTCCGAGCGCGCGCTCCAGCACGAGGTCGCCTTGAGCGCTTTTCGTCGGGCCGAGCTCGCGGGCGATGTCGAGGCGACGGGGAAGACGCTGAAGCGGGCCGGCACGGTCGTGGGCAGGCACTTCGAGCTCAGGCAGGTGCTCCTGCACCCGTCTCTTCCCGTGGAGCGCAAGATGGAGCTTCTGCGCTCGCTCGTGCCGCTCGTGGGCACGGCGGAGGCGGTGGTGCGGGCGGTGCTGGAGCGCCGGTTCGCCGGAATCCTGCCCGGGGTGGCTCGGCTGTTCTCGAGCATTGCGGAGGCGCAGTCCGCGACCACGGCCGTCCGGATCGAGGCCGCGGCGCCGCTCTCGAAACCCGAGGTCGCGCGGATCCAGGAAACGCTGGAGCGGTCCATGCACCGCCCGGTCAAGCTCAAGGTCGTTACCAGGCGCGAGCTCATCGGCGGGCTCCGCGTGGTTGCGGGGGAACTGGTCATTGATGGAACCGTCAAGGGCGCGCTCGACCGACTCGAGCGCGAACTCCTGACGGCCGGAAGCCAGAGGGGGGTGAGGCAACGATGGCACCGCTGAAGAGTTTCGAGGACCTGATATCCAAGCAACTCGCCGGGTTCGAGCCCGGCCTGGACGTCGCCGAGACCGGCGTCGTGGTCCAGGTCGGCGACGGCGTCGCCCGGCTCTCGGGGCTGGGCAACGTCATGGCGTCGGAACTGCTCGAGTTCCCGGCCGGCGGATTCGGAATAGCCATGAACCTCGAGCGCGACGAGGTGGGCGCCATCCTGCTCGACGAGGGGACGCATATCTTCGAGGGCGAAAGCGTGCGGCGCACCGGCCGCATCGCCGAGGTGCCCGTCGGGGAGGGGCTGCTCGGCCGCGTCGTGAACGCGCTGGGCCAGCCCATCGACGGCAAGGGGCCGATCAAGGCCGAGGCGACCCGGGCGCTCGAGACGCGGGCGCCCGGCGTCGTCGAGCGCCAGCCCGTGAAGGAGCCGCTCCAGACCGGGATCAAGGCCGTGGATGCGATGACGAACATCGGCCGGGGCCAGCGGGAGCTCATCATCGGCGACCGCCAGACCGGGAAAACCGCCCTCTGCGTCGACACGATCATCAATCAAAAGGGCGGCGACGTGAAGTGCATTTACGTCGCCATCGGCCAGAAGAACTCGACCGTGGCCGCCCTCGTGCGCACGCTCGAGGAGCACGGGGCGCTTGCCTACACGACCGTGGTCGTGGCCGGCGCCTCGGATCCCGCCCCCCAGCAGTTCCTGGCGCCGTTCGCCGGGTGCGCGATGGGCGAGTACTTCCGGGACAAGGGCGAGCACGCCCTCATCATCTACGACGACCTCTACAAGCACGCGGTCGCGTACCGCCAGCTCGCGTTGGTTCTGCGGCGCCCCCCCGGCCGCGAGGCTTTCCCGGGCGACATCTTCTACCTGCACTCGCGCCTCCTGGAACGCGCCGCCAAGCTCTCGGACGAGCGGGGGAAGGGGTCGCTCACGGCCCTGCCCATCATCGAGACGCAGGAAGGCGACGTGTCGGCGTACATCCCGACGAACGTCATCTCGATCACGGACGGCCAGATATACCTGGTGCCGGCGCTGTTCTACCAGGGCGTCCGGCCGGCCGTGGACGTCGGGATCTCGGTGTCCCGCGTCGGCGGATCGGCCCAGATCAAGGCCATGAAGCAGATCGCGGGGCCGCTCCGGATGAACATGTCCCAGTACCGGGAGCTCGAGGTATTCTCCAAGTTCGGCGCCGAGCTCGACAAATCGACGGCGGCCCAGCTCGCGCGCGGGGAGCGCATGGTCGAGGTGCTCAAACAGCCTCAGTACCGGCCCCTGCCCGTCGAGAACCAGGTTGCGATCATCTACGCGGGAACGAACGGGTTCCTGGACGACCTGCCCGTGGCCGAGGTCCGGCGTTTCGAGGAAGAGTTCTACGCGTACCTGGCGGCGAAGCGGTCGGCCGTGCTCAAGGAGATCCGCGAGAAGCGGGAGATGACCGACGATCTCAAGGCGAAGCTGGACGAGGCGATCAAGGCGTTCAAGGCCGAGTTCAAGAAGAGCCTGGAGACGAAGTAGGAGGACAGGACAAGGCCAGATGGCAGCGATAAAGGAAGTCAGACAGCGCATCAAGGCCGTCAAGGGCATCGGCCAGGTGACGAAGGCCATGAAGATGGTGGCCACGGTCAAGATGCGCCGGGTCCAGGACAAGATGCTCCAGAGTCGGGCATACACGGACACGCTGTACGCGATGGCCGCCCGGCTGGTGGCGGCCGCGGGCTCCGAGGTCACGCACCCCCTGCTCGCGGAAGCCCCGCCCGGCCCCGAGGTCCTCGTCGTGATCGGGTCCGACCGGGGGCTGTGCGGGTCGTTCAACACCGGGCTCTTCCGGTACGTCCTCGCCCAGGTCCGCGGGCAGGAGGACGCGGTCAATATCGTGGCGGTGGGCCGCAAGGCCCGCGAGTTCTGGAGCCGGCACAAGTTCAACGTCGTCCAGTCGCACGAGCGCGTCGGATTCCCGATCACCTGGGGCGAGTCCGAGAAGATCGGGGGCGACCTCGCGACCCTGCACTCGTTCATGCGGCTCTCCCGGATCCGGCTCGCGTACCAGCGATTCGTCTCGCCGGGCGTGTCCCGGCCGATCATCGTCCCGTGGCTTCCGTTCCAGCAGCCCGAGGCGGAGAAGACGGCGGCGACGGAGCTGAGGTGCGAGCCGTCGGTGGCGCAGGTCCTTGACCTGATCCTACCGAGGGCTCTGACGGCTCAACTCCACCGTGCCCTGCTCGAGGCCCAGGCTTCGGAGCAGGGCGCGCGCATGGTCGCGATGGACAATGCGACGACGAACGCGGAGGAGCTGACCGGGGACCTGACCCTGCTCGCGAACAAGCTTCGGCAGACGGGCATCACGAAAGAGCTTCTTGAGATTACAACGGGGGCGGAAGCCCTGAATGCATAACTACAGGAGGGGGTGATTCAGATGGCGAATACGGGCAAGGTGGCGCAGGTGATCGGGGCGGTCGTGGACGTCGAGTTCCCGGAGGGGCATCTTCCCGCGATCTTCGCCGCGCTCACGATCAAGGACGAGAAGTCGAACCCGCCGGTGGACCTCGTCCTGGAGGTGCAGTCGCACCTGGGCGAGTCCATAGTGCGGTGCGTGGCCATGTCCTCCTCCGACGGCCTGCGCCGCGGCGCCGAGGTCGTGGACACGGGCGGGCCCATCATGGTGCCCGTCGGCCGCCCGACGCTCGGCCGCGTCTTCAACGTGCTGGGCGAGCAGATCGACTTCCAGGGCGACGTCGTTACCGAGAAGCGCGCTGCCATCCACAAGCCGGCGCCCGCGCTCGTGGACCAGGCCTCGAGCACGCAGATCCTGGAGACCGGGCTCAAGGTCGTGGACCTGCTGGTGCCGTTCGCCAAGGGCGGCAAGATCGGCATGTTCGGCGGCGCGGGCGTGGGCAAGACCGTGCTCGTGCAGGAGCTCATCCACAACATCGCGCGCGAGCACGGCGGCGTGTCGTGCTTCGCGGGCGTGGGGGAGCGCACGCGCGAGGGGAACGACATGTGGCTGGAGATGAAGCACTCGGGCGTGCTGCCGAAGACGGTCATGGTGTACGGCCAGATGAACGAGCCGCCCGGCGCCCGGTTCCGGGTCGCGCTCACGGCGCTCACGATGGCCGAGTACTTCCGCGACGAGGAGGGGCAGGACGTGCTCCTCTTCATCGACAACATCTTCCGGTTCCTGCAGGCCGGGTCCGAGGTGTCCGCCCTCCTGGGCCGCATCCCGTCCGCCGTCGGCTACCAGCCCACGCTGGGGACCGACATGGGCGAGCTCGAGGAGCGGATCACGTCCACGCACAAAGGTTCCGTTACGTCGGTTCAGGCCATCTACGTGCCGGCCGACGACTACACGGACCCCGCAATCGTGACGGCGTTCACGCACCTGGATGCCCGTGTCGCGCTGGACCGCAAGATCGTGGAGAAGGGAATCTACCCGGCCGTGCACCCGCTCAACTCGACCTCGCGCCAGCTCGACCCCAAGATCGTGGGCGAGGAGCACTACACGGTCGCCCGCGAGGTCCAGAGGATACTGCAACGCTACGCGGACCTCCAGGACATCATCGCGATCCTGGGCATGGACGAGCTCTCGGACGAGGAC
>Ga0315294_10009662_pt1 | contig 10591 bp, 9 predicted proteins | sample YL17G13_40_MG_FD_203626 | JGI IMG/M metagenome (GOLD analysis project Ga0315294, IMG submission 203626) | Sediment microbial communities from Yellowstone Lake, YNP, Wyoming, USA - YL17G13_40 | ecosystem: Environmental > Aquatic > Freshwater > Lake > Sediment | place: USA: Wyoming | collected... | reverse complement strand
GTCAGAATTTCAATTTTTTTTCCGCTTTCGGGCTGCGCGCCCTGCTCCGCCACCGCCGGTTAGACGCGGTCATCGATGATCTGAATAAAATCCCTTTTTATTCCCCCCTCTTCACCCGCCGCCGGATCCTGGGCATGCCCATGCACCTTTTTCGCAAGGCAATCTTCCGGGAAACCAACCCGATATTTGCCAGCTACGTTTTTCTTACAGAACGGATCATCCCCTTTTTTTATCGGCGCGATCCATTCATCGCGATTTCCCAATCCACTTCCGACGACCTGCGGGCGATGGGCTTGAAACCCCCCATATTCATCGTACGCAGCGGTACCACGCAGCCCCCGGAAATTCCTAAACCCGGCCGGGACCGCGACCTTGTCGCGTACGTCGGACGGGTTAAAAGCTATAAATCGATCGATCACTTCCTCCGGGCTGCGGCCCTGGTCCGCGACCATCGCAAAATCGAAGTGATGGTCGTCGGCGACGGCGACGCGCGTAAGGGCTTGGAAACCCTAGCCCGGAAATTGCAGATCAAGGCCACTTTCACCGGGTTCGTCAGCGAAACTGAAAAATACCACCTTTATGCCCGGGCGCGGGTCGTGGTCCAGCCTTCGATAAAAGAAGGCTGGGGTTTAACTGCGGTCGAAGCCCAGGCTTGCGGAACACCGGTTGTCTGTGCCGATTCACCGGGTCTCCGCGAAGTCGTGAACGAAGGGCAGAGCGGATTCCTCTATCCTTATGGCGACATCCCCCGGCTCGCGCAGCGGATCCAGGAGCTGATGGACGATGACCGGAAATGGCAGGAATTTTCAACGGGCGCATCCCGTTGGGCCGGGACCTTTTCCTGGGACCGGGCCGCCGAGGAGATGGAAAAAATACTTTTATCCCAAACCGGGGGAAACGGTTCATGACCGTCTTCCTCGCCCTGGTCGCCCAGCTTCTGCTCAACGACTTTGACCTGGGTAAAAAATATTACGAACGCGCGGATTACGGGATTGCCCGCGCGTTCTTTGAAGAATATATCGAGGGTGACCCGGACGGGCGGGCGGTCCCGGAAGCCCGTTATTTTCTGATCCGGATCGCCGACGCGGACCATGATTTTACCGAGTTCTGGAACCTGACCAACGGTTACCTTAACGACAATCCGTACGGTGCCCGGCGCGGGGAAATCTTCAACCTCCTCCTTACCGGGCTGGTCGAGCAAGGCAGCTATCTCGCCGCCTTCGACTATCTGGAGAAGTACGATTACCTGGAACCGGACACCCTGCTCTTGCAGAAAATCACCCTAACCCTGCTTGAACAAACACCCGGCAACGACCGGGTCTGGGATATTTGCCCCCAAACGGATTCCTTCCGGATCCTCCGGGCACGCTGTTTCGCGGAAGCGGATGCCCGCGACGAAATTTTCCGGGGTGTCAGCGGGTTCAAAGGCCGACTGCTGCGCGCGGAAAATTTCCTTCGGTCCGGGGATACGGTCCGCGCATATTTTATTTTCCGCGACAGCGTACCGAACGATCTGCCCGCCGATCTGCGTTACCGGTATACGAAAATCTGCCGCCTTTTTGACCGCGGCATCTTCGATCAATCCCGGGACCGCCTCCGGCAGTTGAAGGGTTACGAAAATAAGGCCGCGCTGCTCCGGGCCTTGGAATACGGCCGCGGTAAGGAAAAGATCGTTCCTCAGGACGACGAAGAAAACCGGTTATGGGTGCAGGCATGCGATTATGACACCGTATCCCGAACGCCGCCGGACAGCGTCGATCTGGACTCGATTCTTTCCGACACGACTCGCGCTTTCGCCATCCTGGACAGCCTCCGGACGGTCTACCATCCTAATTTCTATCTGGACTCCATGTACGCGGCGGCCCTCATGGAGCGCGGCTGCGATAAGGAAGCGGGTGCGGCGGTGGGCGGGTATCTGAAATATCCTAACGTCCGGCGTTTTATCATTACGGTCCAGAGTTACGCTTTATCCGCCCGCGGCGACTTCGGACCGGCCCTGAAAAACCTCATCCTCGGCCAGAACCGCTCGGCCTCCGCCCTATACCAGATCGCCGAGTGCCTGGAAAAAACAAACCGCGACGGACGCGAGTACTACCGGGCGGCGCTGGCCCTACGCCCGGATTCGGCGTTCCGGCAGGCGATCCTGCGAAAATTATTGCCCGTCGAGTTCGCGCGCGGCAACTATCCGGCCTTGACCGCATTCCGCGCCGAAGACCTGTCCGCCGATACCGGGTTGTTCAAGCTGTATCTTAAAAGCCTGGCCTGCGTCGGCGCCCGGGATCGTTCGGATTCACTTTATCTCGCTTACTTCGGCGAGTTGGATCCCGGTTATCTCAACGGTTACGGAGAGTATTTGATGGATAAAAAATCTTTCCCCCGCGCCCGCGCTCTTTACGATTCTCTCGTCGCGTCGGCCGCTGCCCGGATTTCCGATACGCTCTTTTACAACTGGGCGCTCGTCACCTTCCAGGCCGGCGATTACGACACGGCCCAGGAGCGGTTCCGTTTCTTCGCGACCCGGTTCCCGAACAGCGAAAAATACGCTTCGGTTCTCTTCAAGATCGCCACGATCAAATACCAGCTCGGCGATTTCGATTCGGCCGGTTTTTACTACTACAAATCCGTATCCGACAGTACCTTGCGGCACGACGCCATGAAGAACGGACTTATCGCCTACAAAAAAGCCGAGTCATGGCCGGAAGCAATCAGCCTGGGAAAGAAATTCCTCCATTTCTGCTCGCCCCGTGAAAAAGCCGAGACCTCGTTCGAGATCGGTTACGCCTACCTGCGTTTGGGCAGTTTCCGGAAGAGCATCGAATACTTCCGGGCGGCGGTGGCCGGCGATCCCCAACCCGAATTCCATTACTGGCTGGCCGAAACCTACCTCGGCCGGGGTGACTTCGTCCGGGCTTTGTATCATTACCAGGCGATCGTCAACAAATTTCCCAAGGATGAGATGTGGGAACCGACCGCGGAATTCAAGAGCGGCCTGGCCCTGGAATTTATGGATAAGACCGCCGAAGCGAAAAAACTCTATGAAGGGATCATCAAGCGCCGGGGAGCGGAAGACGTCTGGGGTAAGGAAGCCGTAAAAAGATTGGAGCTTCTCAAATGACAAATGTCAAAAACCAAATGCCCAATCAACACCAAAATCCAAATTTCAAATGATAAAACAAAATCAAAAAATAAATATCAAAAAACATGACCTTGAAGAAAGAACATCCAGGTTCGGAGAAGCGATAATTGAATTTTCCCAACAACTCTCCAAAAATGTAATCAACAACGAATTAATCCCTCAATTGATTAAATCAAGCACAAGCATCGGAGCCAATTATATGGAAGCTGATGCTGCCGAATCGAAAAAGGATTTTCGGCATAAAATTGGAATTTGTAAAAAAGAAGCAAAAGAAACACGACATTGGTTAAGAATGATCACGAAGGCGAATCCGTCAGAAATAGAAACCTGCCAATTATTATGGAAAGAGGCTCATGAATTATTGTTGATTTTTTCAACGATATTAATCAGGAGTAAAAATGATAACAAAATTTAAAAATTTGCCATTTGGGCTTGCTTTGTCATTTATCATTTGCAATTTGACATTCATGATGTCTTTATCATGTTGCGGTTATTCCACCCGTTCACTCCTGCCCGGCCACATGCGCAAATTGAACGTGAAATTGTTTGAGAATTCGACGGTCAAGACCAGCCTGGACGAACTGGCGACACAGGCCGTGACGGAGGCCTTCCGCACTGGTTCCGGGCTCAAGCTCACGGACGAAAAACAGGCGGATATCGTGATTGAAGGTCGGGTCGCCAACTATATCAAGGAACCCTACGTTTATACCGGCGCCCTGAACATTACCCAATACAAAGTAACCGTCACTTTTTCGGCCCGGTGTGTAGACCAGGTATCGAATACCGTCTTCTGGGAAGGCGAGGTTGCAGATTGGGCGCTTTTCACCTCGGACGAAAATCAGGGGATCGCCGATGCCATGAAAAAAACCGCGCAAAAACTTGTCACCACCATCTTGACAAACTGGTGATTTTTGTTACACTTTTGGTACGGATTATCATTATAATATCCGTGGCGGATCAAATGAATACAACAAGGAGGTTGTATGAGACTTAAGTTCATTATTTTATTCGGTTTCATCGCGCTGGCCGGCCTTTTGGCCCCGGCGCACGCCGCGACCAGGGTGGTCATGTGCGAAGAATTTTACATGGCGTCGTGACCGACCTGCCCCTATGCCAGCAGTCTGCTGGATACGATCTGCATCATCCAAAGGCCGACGACCACGACCTTGGTCGAATTCCATTCGGTCTCCGGTAATTTCGGATATTCGGCCGAAGCCGCCGCGCGCACGAGCTTCTACGTGTTCGCGGGTTACCCTTCGCTCTTCCGGGACGGCAAGGACATCTGGACCGGTTCCTCGCCCGGCGACTGGCGGGATTCCATTACCGCCCGGGTCACCCGGCCTTCGCCGGTCACGATGACGATCACCGGTTCCTACAACGCGTCGAACAACCAGGGGACGGTAACGGTCCAGGTCCGCAACGACTCCACGGCCACGATCAGCAACTCGAAGGTCTACGTCTGCATCACGGAAGACAGCCTTTACAACGCGGACCCGAACGGGCACGCCTGGCACAACCATATGTTCCGGGATTTTCTGCCCGACCAGAACGGCGACACCCTGACCGTGGCTCCGGGACAGACCAAATCGGTCACCAAGAGTTTCACGATCAACGGTGCCTGGAACGAGAACCGCTGCGCGGTCGCGGCCTGGTACCAGCTGAGCACCGGCACTAAGGACGCGTTCCAGTCCGGCGGACGCAAGGTCATGAGCCTGGTGGTGGTCGAGGAGGAAGAAGCCTATCCGGAACCTCCCCGGGCTCTCGTTACGCTCAAAACGAACCCCTGCGCGACTTTCGCTCATTTCGCGTTGAACCTGCCGGAAAACCAGGCGTTCGATATCTCGTTTTATAATCTGACGGGCGGGCACGTGCAAACGGTCCGCGGCACGACCGGCGCCGGACAAAAAACCGCCGTCTGGAACCTGCGCGACGAGAACGGCTCCCGGGTCAGCGCTGGCGTCTACCTGTACCGCCTTACCAGCCCCGGCGGCCAGGCGACGGGCAAGATCGTCGTGCGCTAAATATATCGCCAATTCGGAACCTCGTAAAGGCAGCCGGCAGAGACCGGCTGCCTTTTTTGTTGACACTGCCGGATATTTTCGTATCATAACCCATAACACTCAAACCGATGAAGATCGATCTTAAGGGTAAAATCATCCTTGTTACCGGCGCCACGGGCGGGATCGGCACGGCGGCGGCGCGCGGCTTGGCCCAATGCGGAGCCACGATCGCGGTGCACGGCCACAAACAGCTGAAAAAAGCGGTCCGGCTGGCCCTTACCATCGGTAATGGTTCACGGCCTTTTTTCGCGGACCTTGCCAAACCAGAGAGCGCGGAAAAATTGTTCCAAAACGTCCTTACCGCCTACGGCCGGATCCATGTCCTCGTAAACAACGCCGGTTTTTATCACGCATCGCCGATGCATAAGAGCACCGAAACATGGCTCGCGGATTGGGATCAGACCATGGCGGTCAACCTGACATCGGCTGCGGTCCTCTGCCGGTCCGCGATCCGTCATTTCCGAAAAACCGGGGGCGGTCGCATCGTCAATATCGCTTCCCGCGCGGCCCTTCGGGGCGATACAAAGGACTACCTAGCCTACGCCGCGGCCAAGGCCGGGATGGTCGCGATGAGCAAAACCGTCGCCCGCGCCTTTGGCAAGAACAATATCATGTCGTTCGTCATCACGCCCGGTTACGTGCGGACGGCGATGACCGCTGAATATATCCGGGAACACGGCGTAATTTCGCTGATCCGGGAAATGGCCTTGAATAAACTGACCGAACCGGAAGACATCGTGCCGACGATCGTCTTAATGGCGAGCGGAATGATGGACCACGCCACGGGTTCGACGATCGACATCAACGCGGGCAGTTACATCCGTTGATAAATTAAAGTTCAAACGCCTTTCTCAACCGCGGGAATGAAAATAGTAAACTGATGCTGAGGAGCGCGAAACCGATCCCGATCGTGACGGGTAGGTTCGACTGGAATACGCTAATCAACGGTCGGAGCCGGTCGGGTGAAAATAACTGGCCGATACGCAATGGCGGTAAATGTAAAAGATGAGGCATGATCAGGAAACCAAAGACCACGATGAGCGCGGCGTAAAGAAGATATTTATAAAAATCATGACGGCTATCCCCCGCTTCGGCCAGTCCTAGAATTTTCAATTCCCGGAGAACCGAAGCCTCGATTTCCGGCGCGCGGATCTCTAAGGCCAGCTCCCGATCGATCGCAGTTTCGACTTCCAGCTCCTGACGGCAGGCCGGGCAGGTCTCGATGTGGCTTTGCATGAGCCGCGCCTCCTCGGCGCTTAGCGAACCGGAGCGCAAAGCTTGGATCTTTTCTGATTCAGGACAAGAGATCATGTTCACGTCCTTTCAACAATTTTCTCAACCGGTCCCGGGCGCGCTGGACATAAACCCGCACGTTCGATTCCGGTATTTTCATGGTTTGGGCGACCTCCGCATGACTGAAACCCTGATAATAAGCGAGCACGAGCAACAGCCGGTCCCGGGGGTTGAGTTGGGTTAAAGCATCTTGGATGATCACCCTTCTCCGGGCCGCGGCGTGATCCGGTTCGACGCCGATTTCGCCGATCTCCTCAAGAGAAACCGTGCGTTTCCGCTTTTCGGACCGGAAATGATCAAGCACGATGCGGCGCGCGATCGCGCACAGCCAGGGCCGGAAAAGCCCCGGTGCTCTTAGATCCCGGATCTTGCGGAACGCCCGGATAAAGGCGTCATGAGTAAGGTCCCGGGCCGTATCAGAATTGGAAACCATGCGGATCACGATCGTATATATCAGGCCCTTATGGATGGTGATGAGGCGGGATATCGCCTGCTCATCACCATCCCGGGCGTAAGCGACCAGGTCGACGACATCGTTTTGGTCCGACCGCACTATTATCTAGCCTTGGGCTTGCCGATCAGCCAGATAACGATGAATCCAAGACCGAGGAAGAGCAGGAAAACCGACGCGCCGAAAGTGAAATGTCCGCCGGTCCCGCCCCAGAAAAAAGAATTTTTGATGACCAACGCCATCGCGGCCAGGCCCAGGGCGATCGCGATAAGGATGATGCCCCGCCGAAGCCGGGAGTTCACGTCTTTGCCGTTCTTTTCTTTATCCTCTTCGAACATCTTTTTGACTTCTTCCGGGGTCCGGCCGAGTTCGACCGCCTTGACCATCGCGTCGTACTTTCTCTGCTTGGCCCGGTGTTCGGAAATGATGGCTATGATCGCGATCGCCATGGGTCCGCCGATCACGATGAGTATCGCAAAGATTCCGGTGATGTCCATCGTAAGCCTCCTTTTACCCTTATGACGCCGGAATGAGCCGCCATGTAACAGACTTTATCATCTAATTATACGAGAATTTGTCTTCGGGTCAACGTTTTTGGCGTTTTTTTGAGTAATATCGGGGAGATAATATTGACAAAACCGCTTTATTTGTTATTATATATGTCGTGATGATATCAAAGGAGCCGGAATGCCAAAAACCAGCATAAAAATCGACGATTTATATAAAATAAAGTATTTACGCAACGTCACCCTTTCCCCGGACGGAAAGAAGATCGCCTATACCGTGGAATGGATGGATAAGGAGGACAACAAATATTACACCAACCTGTATGTTGCGAATCCAAACGGAAAGATCCGTCATTTTATTCGTGGTAAAAAGAGCCTGTCCCTTCCGAAATGGGCGCCGGACGGCAAAACGATCGCCTTTTTGATGACCGAAAAGGAAAAAACCAATATTGGGGCGATCCCGGCTGACGGCGGCGAGGCTTATCCGATAACCGATACCGAAGGCTCGTTCGGGAATTACCTCTGGACCCCGGATAATAAAGGACTGATCTGCGAATTCACGGAAAAGAAGGTCGATCCGGACCAGCAGCCGGACAAAGACAAACCGCCGCTTTATTACCGCATCACGAAACCGGTATATAAACTCGATAACTTAGGCATGCTGCCCTCGCAGCGGCCGCACATTTGGAAGATCAACACCCGTTCCGGCGAGATGCGGCAAATTACCTTCGGTCCGAACGGCGACGCCGACCCGGCAATATCCCGGGACGGTCGGAAGATCGCTTATATATCGAACCGGCAAAAAGACAATTACGATAAACCGCTTTATTTGGACCTGTTCATCTGCGGCTTGGACGGTCGGAACGAAACCCGCATCCCGACGCCGGCCGGGCCCAAGGGCCGTCCCGCTTTTTCGCCCGACGGACGGTCGGTCGCTTATATCGCTTGTGAAGGGCCTGACGACTTCAGCATCCGTTATGATAACATCTGGTCGGTCCCGTTGGGTGGCGGCAAAGCCGTGAATTTGACCGGTAAATACGAGCTCTGCGTCGGCGATCAGGTGATCGACGACCTCGGGACGCACGGTCACGGCATGCTTAAGTACGACCGGCAAGGCGCGAACATCTTTTTCCCGGTTACGGAGAAGGGCGCCGCCGTGATCTACCGGGTCGAGATCGCTACTCGAAAGGTCACCCGGATCATGGGCGACAAAGAACGGATCTACACTTTCGACTTCGATGGTCAAAGCACTTTCGCCCTGGCGGTAAGCACGCCGACTAATCCCGGCGATCTGTTCCTGGCCGCCGGCGGCAAGCGGATGCGGATAACCGACCTTAACCGGGATCTATTGTCCCGACGGGGAGTAGCCCAGCCGGAGGAATTCTGGTTCAATGGTGATAAGGGCGACCGGGTCCAGGGTTGGCTTTTGAACCCGCCCGGGTTTCAAAAAAACAAGAAATATCCCCTGGCGGTCCAGATCCACGGCGGTCCCCACACCGCTTACGGTTATTCGTTCTTCCATGAATTCCAGGTGCTGGCCGCGAACGGTATCGCGGTCCTTTACACCAATCCGCACGGCAGCATGGGGTATTCCGAAAAATTCGCGAAAGCGCTGCACCTCCGCTGGGGCATTCCGGATTCAGTGGATATCCTGAAGGCCGTCAAACTGCTGACCAGCACCCGGAAATATCTGAACGCTAAAAAGATGGCGGTGATGGGCGGCAGCTACGGAGGCTTCATGACCAACTGGCTTATCGGCCATACGAACATCTTCCGGGCCGCGGTCACGATGCGGAGCGTGGTCAACATGCTTTCTTTCATCTCCACGGATTTCGGTTATACCCTGGGCCGCGAGTTCAAGGGCCACTGGCACGAAAAAAACAATTTCCGGTTCTACTGGGACATGTCCCCCATCAAATACGCCCGGAGCATGAAGACCCCGCTGCTCATCCTCCACAGCGAACAGGATCACCGCTGCCCGATCAGTCAGGCGGAAGAGCTGTATATAACGCTTAAAACCTTGAAACGCGATGTGGAGATGGTCCGCTTCCCGGCCGAAAGCCACGAGCTCTCGCGCCACGGCACACCCCGCCGGCGCGAAAAACGCTTATATTTCATCCGGGAATTTTTGAACCGGCATTTAAAGGGCATCCCGGTTAAAATTTAATCACCTAAATGGACCTTTCGATCGTCATCGTCAACTACAACGTTAAGCATTTCCTGGAGCAGTGCCTGATGGCGATCGAACGGGCGCGCCGCGATCTGAAGATCGAAATTTTCGTTGTCGACAACGCTTCGGTCGACGGCAGCCCGGCCATGCTCAAGAAAAAATTCCCGCAGGTCCGGCTCGTGGAAAACCACAAAAACCTCGGTTTTTCCAAAGCCAATAACCAGGCGCTCCGCTTGTGCCAGGGCCGATATATACTTTTACTCAATCCGGACACCCTGATCCAAGAAGACACGCTCGTTGAATTGATCAGTTTTCTCGAATCCCGGCCCAAAGCCGGCGCGGCCGGTTGCATGCTCATCAACCCCGACGGCTCGTTCCAGACCGCGAGCCGCCGCAGCCTGCCCACGCCCTGGGTCGCTTTCACGCGCATCATCGGCCTGAGCCGGATCTTTCCGCGCAGCCCGGCCTTCGGACGCTACAATCTGACATATTTAAAGCCGGACCGCGAAAGCGAGATCGATGTTCTTTCTGGTTCGCTGATGATGTTCCGTAAGGAAGCGATCGCCGCAGTGCAGTACTTCGACGAGGACTATTTCATGTACGGCGAGGACATCGACCTGTGCTACCGGATCAAAAAAGCGGGCTGGCAGATATTTTACACGCCGCGGACCAAAGCCATCCACTACAAGGGCGAAAGCTCGAAGCGGAGCGAGTTATCGCATATCGCCAATTTTTACTCCGCGATGTTGATCTTCATCAATAAGCACTTTCCGACCCGGTATTCGGTTCTGGTTAAACTTCTCATCACGGTCGGGATCGTGATCCGTTCCTGGTTCGCCTACATCGCCCGGTTTTTTAAAACCATCGCCGCTCCGCTCTTTGACCTGGCCCTCATCATGACCGCCATCTTTTTGGGTATCAAACTCTGGCTCCCCTTTTACCAACTCAGCCGCTTTCGGATGATATTCCCGATCT
>Ga0315294_10009660_pt1 | contig 10591 bp, 9 predicted proteins | sample YL17G13_40_MG_FD_203626 | JGI IMG/M metagenome (GOLD analysis project Ga0315294, IMG submission 203626) | Sediment microbial communities from Yellowstone Lake, YNP, Wyoming, USA - YL17G13_40 | ecosystem: Environmental > Aquatic > Freshwater > Lake > Sediment | place: USA: Wyoming | collected... | reverse complement strand
AATTTGAGTCTGAGTTGTCAACAGAAAAATCTAAATTGCTTTCTGGAACGTTAGAGTTGAGAGTTATATGAGTGACGTATGAAGTGTTTGCCTGATAAGAAATAGGAAGACTTACTGTATTGGATGTGGATGCGTTGGATAGAGTTACTTTTCCATATTGTATCAGAGGAATGGCACCGCTTACACCAACAGACGAGCCAACTTTTATTGTAGCATAAGAGAGTTGACTGTTTGAGTCTATTGTAAGTTGTCCGCCTTGCGCACCAGGATAATACAAGTTGTAATATGGCGAGTAAATACTGACCTCACTTGATCCTTGTAAAACTACTTTTGCGCCGTCCAGATCAATATCGTTTGAGGAGACCACGTCAATCGCTGTATTGTTTAGATTGCCTATTGAGATTGTCTGTCCATCAAAGATTGCGTTGCTCAGAGCGCTTACCTTCAAGTTGCCTGTAGCGTTGCTGTTAAAGATCTCGGATACGTTGTATATGAAAAAGTTAGACATATTAAGAGCAGACGTCGCAGTGCTTACAAAAGTCGTACTTGATGGTCCTGTGGCTCCAGTAGCACCTGTAGCGCCAGTTGATCCTGTGGCGCCTGTTGCTCCTGCGCCAGTAGCGCCAGTTGCGCCAGTAGCGCCGACGGCACCAGTCAGACCAGTGGCACCAGTAGCGCCCACAGCGCCAGTCAGACCAGTGGCGCCAGTAGCGCCCACAGCGCCAGTTAGACCAGTGGCGCCAGTCGCACCCACAGCGCCAGTCGCACCAGTGGCGCCAGTAGCGCCCACAGCGCCAGTCAGACCAGTAGCGCCAGTAGCGCCCACAGCGCCAGTCAGACCAGTAGCGCCAGTCGCACCCACAGCACCAGTTGCTCCAGTCGCTCCAGTCGCACCAGCACCAGTAGCACCAGTAGCGCCAGTAGCACCCACAGCACCAGTGGCTCCAGTCGCTCCAGTAGAACCAGCACCAGTAGCGCCAGTGGCGCCAGTAGCACCGACGGCACCAGTGGCACCAGTGGCACCAGTGGCACCAGACGCTCCTGTAGCACCAGTGGCACCATTAGAGCCTACAGTAGCCTGACCATTAAAAGAACTCGCTCTTACATCACCGCTGAAAAAGGTTGCTGGAACTATATTGATTGTAGAAATAGCGCTTGTATTGATTGTTGATAACGAAGTTAGATTAATATTAGAGTCTGAGTATATATTGGCAAAAGTTGTTCCGTTCAGAGTTAAAAAGGCAGAAAGAACAAAAAAGCCGCCACCTGCTCCGGTAAACTCTGTAGAATCTGAATTGATGAGTACACTACCACCAGCACCAGTCGTTACAGAAAAGTTATTGGTTGGTTCTGCTCTAATATTTTGCGCGGCATATATGTAGAGGTCGTTGGAATAAGCAGGATTGTTAGACAATACGCCAGTGTAGAGTTGGGTGAAAGTTGATCCAGCAGTAGTATAGGGTTTTCCGTTGATTGTCTTGACGTTGAGATCCTCTGAGATTACAGTAGAAACAGAGGTTAATAATATTTTACCATTACCAACTGTCAGCAACTGTATATTTGAGGAAGCAGGACTCTCTATCAAGACACCGCCTCCTCCGTCTATATTTAACAACTGAACAGAATCAATAGTTACGTTTGCCTGACCTTTCATGTAGAGATCGCCTTGTGCTAAGATAGAAAAGTCGTTGGGACCAACAGCAGGCGCAGTGTTTGTATTGTATAGAGAGACGTAGTTAGAAGAGTGGAGTACTATATTAGAGGCAACATTGACGGTCCAGTTGTTACCTGTAGTGTTCGTGTAGTTATTTAGGGCGTTCTCAATGATATTAGAGGACGTAATAGTAACATTACACTGATCGCCACCGATATTGACGCTTGTTTGTGATTGTAAAGTTATTGCTCCTGGTGCCAAGATATCAAGGAATTGGTTCTGGTAGTTGGTAATCACGTTGGCTGCGAGGGAAGAGGTAAAGAACTGATTTACAGTGGAGGGGATCGGCGGCTGCGGACTCACAGAAGAAACGAACTGAGCGATTGTGAAACCGTTTATTGTTGAGACGCCTACAACGTTTTGGGTATTGACTTGGATACTACTTATGAGCGGCGCCTGGACGTTGCTGGCAATAAGGTTTGATGTCTGGACAGTACTGGCGAGCAGGGAGGACGTGAAAAGTTGGGCAAAGGTGGAGACGGTACTTAAGGCAGGGTTCACGAGTTGCGAGATATTGAGACCGTTAATCGTTGATACAGTTAATAGTCCTGCGCTGACCACGTTAGCCAAAAACGACGACGTAGTAAGAGTGTTGAAGGTGCTGATCTGGTTGCTCTGCCCTGGGGTTGATAGAAACTGATTTACATTGAAGCCGTTGATTGAGGACGTTGTAAGAGTGATGTTAGTGATGTTGAGGAGCGTAGCATCAGACACGAATATATTACTAAAGGTTGAGACTAGAGGTTGATTCACCAACTGCCCGATATTGAAGCCGTTAATCGTAGATACAGTTAGCAGTCCTGTACTCATAGTGTTTGCGAAAAACGATGACGCAAACAGAGTTCCGAAGGTACTACCCTGCGTACTCAGCGGCTGGGCGCCGTTCAAGAAGATTCCTCCAGGGCTTACCAGGTTGAGCGTAGTGAGCGTGTTGATGCTGCTCGTCGTCAGTTGATTGGTAAAGAGTTGATTGAAGGTGCTGACCGTTGAGGGGAAGACGACTGGGCTTGTGGTTGAGATCAGTTGAGCGATTGTAAATCCGTTAATGGTGCTTACTCCAGTAAACACTTGAATATCTGCTGTAGTGCCAGTCATGCCGTTGGCGGCGATGCTGCTTGTAAAGAGTTGTACAAAGGTGCTGACGGTTGAGGGGAAAACTACGGGTGGTCCAACGGTAGAAACAAGTTCGGCGATTGTAAATCCGTTAATAGTTGAAACGTTGTTTAGACTTTGTATCGTTGTGTTTGGTGCGATCATATTGGCAGCAAGCACAAGAGGCGTAGAGACAACTCCGAATAAGCCAAGACCAAACGTTCCACTGGACGATGACACGAGACCAAAGTTGGTAAGTTGTTCTTGCCCTGAGAGACCGAGTATTATACCATTGGACCCTGATGCGCGGGACACGACAATATTACTGGCGGTAAAGGTCGTTCCGTTGATCGTAGCAAAACCAGAGGCAGAGCCGCCATCAGACTGGAGGATTCTTACATTGGAGAGTGTGACTTTCTGACCCGCTGGATTGCCAGAGATAATTAAATCATAAGGCTGCGTAATGAATCCCTGTGGATACGGGACGATGAAGTCTATACCTAGACCATTCTGGCAGCGCACGCCGCCTGTCGTCTGCGCAACGCCTGTCGCTCCATACAAATAAATAGTACCAGGGACGCTAGGAAGTCCTGGAATAGATCCAGCGATGAGTTCTATACCGAGAGAGCCTTGGATAAGATTGTAGCCAGGCACGGCTATAAGAGGAGAAGCAAAGCCAGCGTAAGAAGTAATGCCTGCGGCGTTGAGTTTAATCGCCGAGTAAGAGACTGTTCCAAGTATGGGCGACGAGCCTGTGTTGGCAGTAAGATTCAAAGAGCCTCCAGTCGCATAGGTGGTAAGACTCCCCCCTCCATTGGCTACTATATTGACTTCTCCAAAGACCTGGGGCAAGCCAGGAGTGGGGAAACCTGGATTGCCTGTAATATTGACCTGTCCGCGATTACCGTTGCCCGCAATCAAGTTGATAGGTTTGAAAGAGCCAATATCGCTGCCACCGTCTACAAGCAGTTGGATGCGCGTAGGCGCGGTCAAGTCCATTCCATTCGCCGAGGCGATCGTCATAGACTGACTGCCTTGCGTATTGATGTTTGGGGCGTTATCAATAGACTGGTTATTGAAGTTGTTGGCTCCGCTTGTATTGATTCCGGTTGTAAAGTTTGGTCTACTACCAGAGAAATTTGCTGAGTTCGTTACATTGAGATTTACGAAGTTGCCTGTATCTGCGGCAACTGACCCGCCTGCGGTTGTGACAAGAGTAGCGGCAGTTATGTTGGTTGCGTTCAGAGTAGTTACATCGGCTTGCTGGGCTGTCAGAGTACCCTTTACTGCCGCGGTGTTAGCCTTGAGTACAAGTGTGCTTACCTCGCCCGCCCTGATGAAGTTGGCGTTTGTTATCTGGCTGCTGATGCTAGACAGAAACATAGCAGTAGCAAAAATATTGCTGGTGGCTACTTGGTTCACGGCAGTTACATCGTAGAAAGTTCCTGTAGTTGCTTGTACGTTAGCGGCTCCCAGTAAAGAGAAGTTATTCATATCCACATCGTTGATGGCTGGGTAGTCCGACCACGTCAAGATAGAAGAAGCAAGAGTGGATGCGGTGGCGATTGGCTGTCCGTTCAAGAGGAGTGCTGCGCCTATCCCCGAGCCTGCGGTATCAAGAGTATTTCCGTCTAGAGTAATGGAGGTTGTAGTAATACTTGAGAGGATGGCGGTTGGAAACTGTACAAGATTGGTGCCTTGGATTTGTTCAGCGATTAGAAGCCCATGAATATTTGCTCCTATTTCTGCGGTTAGATATTGTGTATTGTTGAAGTAGGAAGTTAGAGTATCTGTTGCGTTAAGGTTCAGCGCCGTCAAGTCGCCGGTGATAGTTGCTGTGCTGGCTCTTATAGAACTTACACCAAGAGACTGTCCAAGTAATTTTTCTGCTGTAACGGTATTTGCCGTTATACTGCTCGTAGTCATTGCTTGCGCATCAACTCTTACGAAAAAGTAAAGGTCTTTGTTTACATTAGTTTGGTTGGTTAAGACCGACATACTAATATTGTGATTTAAATTAAGTGATTCTGTAGACAGCAAATTGCGCCGTCCCTATCTGTACAGCATTGACGTTAGAAAAAACATAAACCTGTACATTAGCGTCACTAGCAACGTCGCTCTGGATAGAAACACAGTTAGCGAATCCTGGTGTGCCGCTATTGATTGAAGGGCAGTGGAATGAACCGCCTGTTGCTGAGCCACCAGAGAACCTGATAATAGCACTACAAGTCATGGGGTCCGAGCCTCCTGTTTGTATGATTACATTGACAAGATATAAACCTGCTGTTTGACCTGTAAAGTTAAAGGCTCCGATCAGTCCAGTACCACCGATAGGTGAAATACTCTGAGCCATACCTGCGATTGCTGTACCCGGATTGGGGAACGTAACGCCATTCAAGAGACCGACTGACGTAACTGTCCCGCCTATTAGCGCCGCACTTGAGAGCGCCGTAAGGGCGTTTACATTATTAAGGTTGGCTGTTCCTCCTGCTCCGGCATAAGTTATTGTTTGAAGAGCCGGGTATGAAGCCCAAGACGTTACGGATGAAGTGAGTGACGATACCCCTGCTACCGCCTGTCCATTCAGAAGCAACGTGGGAAAGCCATTGATGACTGCGCAGTCCATACGAACAGAATCCAAATCAATCTGGCTTGTATTAATTGTTCCATTCGGAGTATTAATTGAAGAAATAAACGTGACATTATTTACATCGTTCACGTAAAACTCATTATACTCGTTCATCCACGTTTGATTAGGCAGAACAGACATTATATTATATGAAAATATTATAAGTCTATCTTACACCGCTGGATCGTTCCGTTCCAGTTATCTATAAAAATAAAGTGATGATCCTCAGTCTGTGATTTATACCACGCAATCTTCTCGTCGTAGTTCATGCCCTGAGGCAAGTAGCCACGCAGGTAGCACTTAATAGTCTGTTCAATTTGTTCAGTGGAGTTTTGTTTGAAGAGCATCGTAAAAGTAAAATTACTACGGCACGTGGGATTTATCAGAGTGGGCGATTGAATACAAACGACCCCACTGATACCAGAGTTTCTGTAGATCGTGAGCAACTTGAGCAACTGCTTGTCGTTCTTGGCGAGAGGGCAGTCGTCCAGCACAAACAAGAAAGGGTAATGGTTCTTAGTCTCTTTGTTGATGTGATACGCATCGTTCATCAACTCGGGAATAAATACACAACTTAACGGCAAGAGGGGGTACTTCATATGCTCGTAGGCTTTGGCTTTGGCTGATTGGGAGAAGATCGCCCCACAGTGCTTGCCGAAATATTTATCTATGATGTACTTGAGGGCGGTTGTCTTACCGGCACGACCCGAGCCGAGCATAAGAATAGAGCATCCTCCTGTACTTACATCCGGCATATTTAGAATAAACTTTTGGTCTGGGATATCAACCTTGCGCTCCATACTAAATACAAGAACATAAAATATTTCATACCATTAAAGACGTGAATGGATGCTACATTGAGGACGTTCTTAGAATCCGGTAAAAGTCTTTTGCTTGATACTAAGATACCAAGAAAAAAAAAGCAGAACGCCATGACGTTAGAGCCACTGGACGCTGACCCTCATAAGGCGCTAGTTAAGCGAGTGATTGCGAGTAAGCCAAAGAAGTCAGAGTTGGTAGAAGATTTTAAGAAGTTTATCAAGGTTGCGGAGGACGAGTTATAGGCGAGCGCCAACCATGCTACGGTACATCCCCGGGTAAGGGACCATACCGTAATGAGCGCCGGGTATAACAGTCTTGGACGGCGTACCGGGACCGTGGAAGTCTGTTTCACCCATAACGGATTTTGTAGAAACGTGTTGAGGGACTTTCTTATTTCTATCCCGGGTATCCTGGACCAGCCCGCCAAGAGACTTCTGGTACGGATCCATTTTCGTGCGACCAAGAACGCCAAATACGGTGTCTCTCGGCGCTCCCTTCCCGGACATATTATAGGGTTCATTGATTACGGATAAATACGGAGTCTTATTGGATGGAGTCTTCTGGTAATTCATTCTGTATATTGAGTCTTGCGATTTTAAATTGTAGGCTATGAATATACCGAATGGCTACAAGCACTCAAGATATGGTTCGCCCGGGCGAATGCGTAGACTTATATTACTACGATGCGGAGACAAGCAAGAAGCAGTGTTTCCCCACAACGCAGAACACGAAGTACGTTCAGCAGTTTGCGAACTTGACTGGCGGCTCTTCTGTTTTCACGATCCCCCCGCAGAACGGCATCCAGGATATTGTTCTTGAGTTTATAATGCCCGCGCTTACGGGATCACCTTCGTCTGTCGGTTTGGCGCTTCCTAGAGGCTGGGGCTATGCGCTCATCAAGCAGGTCTCGTTCCGTTATGGAGGCTCTTCTCAGTACTTCATGACAGGCGATCAACTCCTACAGAACGCTCTGCGTCGCCAGCCCAGTCGTTCAACTGCCAATGACGTCTTTACACTTGGCGGTAACTACGTTGTCGGCAACGACGCCTCTACAGGCTGGACCAGCCCGCAGATTGCTAATGTAGTGTTGACTCTCCCGCACAACGTCCCTACGGCGTTCGGCAAGGCGCACCCGCTCCCGACAGATTTGCTCACACAGCAGACGCAAATCACGGTAGAGTTGTTCCCTATCGCCCAGATCGTGTCAGTCGCCACAAGTGCCACCAGCGCAGACGTTGTCCCCACGGCGCTCACGTCAGCGAACTTTTGCGTACAGCAGGTCATGCTGAACAACCAGGGCGATGCTCTTGCTCGTCGCGTTGATATGGCGACGAATGCCTATGCTTTCCCGTGTGAGTTTGTTCAGCAAGTACAGCGCATCGGCTTAGCAAATACGACGGCTCAGCAGAGCGTAGTTCTGACGGGCTTCCGTAGCGGTGAAGTGAAGTCTCTCCAGTTATGGCTGAACCGCACCAGCGATTTCCCGCAGGCTCCTCAGACATATCTCAATAACACTCAGCGTAGCAACCCTTTCAACTGGGTTATACCTAACGGTAGCATTACTATGACGTACGCTGGCGACGTGTATGCCCGCTACGACAACAACTCCGCGCCGCTGTTTAACTTGATTAATGGAATGAAGTCTCCGGTTGTGGATAACGTTTTACTTGGTTCTGCCAACGGCACTACTTCTTCTACGGCGTTGTGGGTTGAGTTACCGTTTGCGCAGACCCAGGTTGACGAGGACAGCCACAACACACTGGTCCACGGCAAGCCGATCACGAACGGCATCATCAATCTCCAGTTGGCGACACCGACTGGGCAATCCGACTGGGTCCTTAACGTCTCATACGTTTACAACTCTACGCTCTTGTTCTCACAGGGAACTGCGGACTACGTATTTTAGAAATCTACATATGTTGTTATACAACTTTAATAGATTACGAAGGATTGACAGCGATTAGGTTAAAAGTTTCACCAGCGCCAGTGACTGCTCCGAAGACAACGTTAAGATTATTTGTACCCGGGTTCAAACTAAAAATAAACTGACCAGCACCGCCGCCGTTAGGGTGTTCGTATGTGAGTGCGACACCAGAGGAAGATACCATGCCGGGTACAGTAATTGTAGAATAGTTGCTGCTTCCAACCGCCATGCCGGAGCCAGCGCCAAAGGTAAAGGTAGAAGAATAAAGTTGGGGTGATCCATTAGGTCCATAAAAGAAAGACTGCGCCGAGTTGATTGAGGTTTGACCTGTTAAAACGGACATTCTATATAAGGTTGCGATTTTAATCTTCTGAAACTTGGAGCGTAATCAAGTAATTTGTAGCATAACCTGTAAGATTTATCAACTGATAAGGAAAGGGTCTTTGTGCGCCTGTTCCGAAACCAATGACAGATCGTGTCCAGAGTTCTGAAAAAATCTGGAAGCGTAAGTTTCCGATTGGAATATTGCTCTCATATCTGATTTGCTTAGGAACACTGAATGCGCGTCTAACATTAAAAGGCGTGTAGCCCATTAGAATTGGAAAGTTGTATTTATCAAGTTCGTCCGTTGATTCATCAGCCATATACCAACGTTGGAGAACTGCCTCAACATTCAAGTTTGTCGTTGCGTCTTTCAGTCTCTGATTAGCAATCAACTGGGGACATACAAAATCTAGATATCTGAATAAACGGAAGTCTGGGTTCGTGGGCTGTACGTATTGGCTATAACTGGTATTAATGATTGATGACTGTTTTGCTAGAACAGTATACTTGAATCTGAAGAAACCTCCGTTAGTGCCACCGCCTTTCTGGTTGCCTTGTAATTTGAAAGTCAAATCATATTTGCCTGCCGATGTTATATTAATGGGTGTTGTTGTTCCTGCGCCAGTAGTTGTCAAAAAAAAATCAGTAGTACCAGATAAATCATTAACTGCTTTAACTAGACCGTCGTAGAATGCGGCAGCAGTAGTGACGAACTGATTTGAAAACAGAATGTTCTGTAGATTCTTGCCGCTTACGTCCAGAATAATCAAGTTGCTACTTGCGTCTGATGAAATATTAGGAACGTCCCAGTTTAATTGTAGTTCTGTGACACCAATTCTTGTAAAAAAGCCGTTCATGATGGAGTTGACGCGGGTGATTTGAAAGTTAAACGGTGTAGAACCAGTATCAGTGTTACCAGATAAATCAACACGATCTGTGCTATCAACAAATAAGTTAGCCGTAGAACTTGGACGGCTCGTAAAAACCCTTTCATTCGTAGTTAGGCTAGTCATTCTATTCTATGTAATTATTTTATTACGCCCAGTCATTCTCTGTGAAACTCATTGACACTTCCTTGAACGTCGGGTTTTCTTCCGGGACGTAGAACTTGATCTCTGACTTCTTGACCCGCTTCTCTTTCTTTTCCTTGACCTCTTTGACTATGATAGGTTTTACTTTCTTTTCTCTAATAGTTCCTACTCGTTGGCGAGCAAGTAGTACTTCTCTGTTCTTCTCGTAGTACTTACGTTGGTAAACTCTTTGTTTTTCTATGTAGCCAGGAGTGTTTCTTCTATTCTTCATGTAATCAAGGTATTGCTGTCGGTTAAGACTATAATGCGTAACAGCGTTAGGGTCTTTCATAGGTCTACCTACCATATTTATAAGGCTTAAGATTTTATCCGTGTTGTATCATCATCGTTCGGTTGTAGATATTAGGGAAGAGAGAGAGCGCCATTATTTTCTGCCGGAGAGTATGGCACGGAGCCACATTGTAAACAGAGCGGATCGGTTCATTCTGCTTGTCCAGGTATACTGCTTGTATCTTTGCTGCCTGAACTTCTGGGTCATCATTATTGCTCTCCATAGCAGCGGAACGCATAGGTGATAGGAAGGGCTTTTTCATTCTGTAGAGACTATAGAAAATAATGTAATGATTTTATATTTATATTTACTTTCTACCCTAAACGCCTAAAAAAGAGGGGACCTATGTGGGGGGGGAGGGGGGGGGCATGGAATAGTTTAATCTTCGTCTAGGGGGATCGGAGGGATGTAGTTATCTTTTGCTTTCTGGAACGCAGAGTAGAAGTAAGGGATCTCAGCAACAGTCTTGGAGCCGATGGCAAAGAAGATAGCAGATAGAAATACACGACGCTTGTAGCGGTCCTTGCTTGTATCGCCCGGAATCTCTTTGTTCATTGCTGCTACGATTTCTTCTTGATTTTCTAGCAGTTCATCCACGTCGGTGTAGCCTCTCTTGGCTAGTTTATTGAGTTTGCCCTTGTAAGTCTTCACTGTAAATACAGACAGTTCCTCGCCGGTCTTCTTGTTAATCGCTTGGTGGTTCTCTGGTAAAACAAACATTCTC
>Ga0315294_10009659_pt1 | contig 10591 bp, 20 predicted proteins | sample YL17G13_40_MG_FD_203626 | JGI IMG/M metagenome (GOLD analysis project Ga0315294, IMG submission 203626) | Sediment microbial communities from Yellowstone Lake, YNP, Wyoming, USA - YL17G13_40 | ecosystem: Environmental > Aquatic > Freshwater > Lake > Sediment | place: USA: Wyoming | collected... | reverse complement strand
TGGCCGGATTCTGGACCCCGCTCGTTTCTCCCCACGACAGTCCGACTAGCTGCTTAGCGATAGAGCCGCTTCGACGGCACGTGGAGCAGGCTGGGTCAATCTCTTCCCGATGCTCCGAGCACATGTCGCTCATTTTGTTACCTCTTTGATTATCTTGCGGAGCCCTGCTTTCTGGCCCGCGACGGTCTCAGCGGTGTCGAACACGTGGCCGCAGCGGTTGCACTTGCGCCTACGACAGACAGCAGCCTCCCCACTGTAGGTATGCGTAACCTTCACGTTCGAGCTGTCACAGATCGGGCACTTCATATTCACATCCTGCTATACCTATCATATCACGCTCCGGAACATACAGCAAGCGAACGAGACGTCTGAGAGGCCGGTGAGCAGAGGGGCCGTGGGATCATACGAGGACGCTGGGGGATGCTAGCAGAACGGGGTCTGGTACTGCCTCATGGCAATGTGGGGCCGCGAGCGAGCGCCGCTCGTGAGGTCATTCAGAGATAGGGGATGGTTCTACTGTGGACTGTTGACTGGAAGGGAGGTTGCATGGATGGATGCACGTTGTGTGCTGTATGTAGATCGCTTAACTTATGGATCTCTATGCCCGAGGGCGCGGAAGTTCCTCGCCACTTAAGGCGCTGTCAGAGAGGTTGTTTGCCCGAGTATGCGGGGCTCCGGACTTAGCTCGTGCTCAATCGAGCTTCACCGTCTCTCGTGTGGGCTTTCGCCGCCGCCCAGGCCCAGCATTACCGGCTGATATCACACGAGCGTTCTCACTGGGGCAGTACACGCACCGCTGAGCAAAAGCGGTACAGCAGGTTCTAGCGCCCTTCGGCTCCCTGCACTCTGGGAATCCCCTCTGGCTGAGGAACTCTATGACGAGTCGGCGGCGGCATCGAGCAGCGGCGGACTCGGTTTATGCAACTCCCTTCCCTTTGATCGTAACATATCTCGGAGTGCTTGTCAAACCTATTTCCCTAGTAATTGTTCCCCTAATGATACGGTAATATATGCAGATGGTGATGACGTTAAATTGATACGGTAATATATTACTGAGCAGAGATTCAGCAACGCGGTAATTGAATCTGGTTCCGGTAACATCGGAAGATCCAATTAAAATAGTGATATATTGATGGATCTATCGGGGATTATAACCGTGGTAATGGGATAGAGTGGCGCGAGCGATTCCGGCTAAAAGGTCGGATCACATGGGTTATCAATTAGGCAAATGGAGCGCTCGGTACATCACATGCGCATACCGCTAACCTACCTACACAATACGGTCGATTTTGTATCTAAAAGTCCCGTCCAAAAAATTCCCTATGTGATTACACTAGTCCGGGCTCTTAGGACGGCAGAACGGGACTAGGCACGGTGTCGCAGATACTAGAGCCGTGATGCTGCTCGAACCGTCATGGGCTGAAATCATATGTGACAGAAGGAACGACTCACTGAGCCGCTGGATCGCTCATTCCCTCCGGTCAAGACGCCGCTGAGCACCATCTAGTACCACACCAACTCCTCGGGTGCAGTCCGACGGTGTCATTTCGTATCTGAAAATTGCACCCCGCTAGGAACAACTTTCGCTGGGGTGGTGTTCTGATACCACCCTGCGCCAAAAGGGCGTCGGACACCTCCCCCAGATATGCGGTGCCCGCCTACAACCGCTTCTGACTTTCGCTCGTGGCACCGGACAGCCCTGAAAACTTTCACTTAAGAATGTCCCGAAACGGTGTAACACTCGTGCACCAGCTACATCTTATTCTATAGAAGGACGGAAACGAGAGGAGGTGAACAGAATGGCAAAGCTCAGTGAGGTTCCAACTCCAGGTGCCCAGCTTCGGGCGTTTCGGGAGAGCCACGGGCTCGATACCCATGGTCTGGTCGCGTTGATCAATGGCCTCACCATCCCCGGTAGCGTACAGCTGACCGACTTGGTCCACAACCGCGACATCAGGTACTGGGAAGGCTCAGGAGCGACCCGCTCAGCCACAAAGCTCAGCCTGCTCCTGGTCCAGGCGGTCACGGATGCTGATATCGCAGCGGCGAAGGTGGTTGCTCTGGAAGCGGCTAGCCACAAGCCGAAGAGCGTGCGCACGAAGCTCACGGCGAAAGAGGCCGCAGCGCTGTTGACCCCAGAAGGATTCGCCCGCTGGACCGAGGGTAAGCCGCTCAGCGCCGTGGATTTCTATGGAAAGGTGCTACCCGAGTAGCTCTACACCTGCCTGCTGTTCAGGAGCTAGGACCTCCTGAGCGGCGGGGAGGGAATGAGAAATGATAAACCTAAGAACCGAATATCAGGAGAACGGGAACGCACCCTGCCCTTACTGCGGCTTCACTGAGCGAATCAAGGTTAGTGGAGTCCAGCGGTGCGTGTCATGCTCGCGGGATGTGGATCGGCGCGTGGCTATTGTTGACCGCCGACGCCCACAGGTATCGCAGTTCTACACGGTCAGCGCACCCCGGCTTATTGAGCGACGTCAGGGTGAGCGCCGGAGCAGAGGAGGGACATCATGACCATCCGCAGGATCATCGCTCGAAGGTACAGGGTGGGGATATGTGTTTGCCCCTGGCCCGATCATGTGTCGGAACACGGTGTCACGCGGTGCTACATCTGTGGACTATCCATCCAGCGCCCAGCGAACGCGCGTCGGGTGTCGCGACAGTCCAACCAATGTAGGCGGACACCTAAGAGGGGGACGGAGGAATAGACGATGAGGAAACCAACACGACAGGAAGTTCTGGAGCGCTGGGGTCCGACGTGCGCTGTCTGTGGCGATCCAATCGGCATCCGCGACAAGTGGGACAGTGGGCACATCATCGACAAGAAGTTCAAGGCCCTCTTCCCAGCGGGACAGCTCGACAGCATAGAGAACCTTCGTCCGATGCACCATGCCTGCAACCAGCCCTTCTGGAAGGGCCATCACGCTACAGCTAAGGCGTTCTGGGCCTGGCAAAAGAAGGCGGCACCCGAGCTTCGGAAGTTCCGCTTGGATGGCATGATGTGCGGGACGAGCAGCGCTAGCCCGCGGCCCGATGGTACTGATAAATCGCACGCGAACCTGCCCTATGGGTACACCTACGACGACCAATCGAAGCGGATTCGACCGGACCCCAGAGAGGCACAGGTCGTCAAGGTGGTCCTCAAGTTGCTGGGATCTGGTGTGCCTGTTTCTGTTATCGCTGCTCGCCTGAACACTGAGGAGATTCCCACGAGCAAGGGAGGGACGTGGGGTTCTGGTCAGGTCAACACCATCCGCGATAACCGCCACTACATCGGTGGGGTGATCTACGGCGTTCCCTGCCCGCCGCTCGTCAGCGCAAGAGTGTTCGAGAAGGCGCAAGCCGCGAAGGACCTAGGGCGCAAGGGAGTGGGTGGTCCTAGTTGCGAGAGCGAACCCGAGTTGCTCCCTGACCAAGATGGGGTGGGATGCGTCAGTTGTGGCGGCGAGGTCAAGGATAGCCGCTGTCTGAGGTGTCGGTTCTGGCAACTGGTGTGCTCGACCTGCCATGGACCGACAGCGGGCCGCAACAAGGTCGATAAGGCTTGCTCTAAGCCGTGCCAGACAGCACGTAGGAAGTCCGGCCTATCGCCCTGGAAGATGGTATCCCATGACAGCTAACCGAATCAGATACGTTCAAGCGGGCCGACCAGATCCAGGCCCGCATCCGCACTACTGGCTGATAGCTACACCAGCGGGACCCGAGAGCGAAGGCATCTGCCAGGTGTGCGGCGAGCATCGCATGTTCAAGAACGGGGAGCAAGATCCCGGCGATTTGCTGCGAGTGCACCACCTATCGGGCACCCGCTGGGGGAAGCAGCACTGGCCCAAGTATCGAGTCCACAAGAAGGGTCCGCCTCTAAGCGGCTTTCACATCGAAGAGGAGGACAGCACATGAAGACACCTGACGACATACGGAAGGAAGCCGCCGCCGCTGTCGAGCAGAAACTGCGGACCATGACACGGGCCGAGTTCGAGCAGTGGTTGGCTGAGACCCCGGCGGCAGTCGTAGCAGCGCTGAGCGAAAAGCGCCGGAAGGAGTCATAGCATGAAACGCTGGTTCACGCGGGAGCTAGCAGAGGATCTGGCCTACTGGGCGATCACACTCCCGCTCTTGGGCATCGCCGGATGGGCTCTATGGCAGCTGTTGATTCGGATTCCATAGAAAGGAGGTGAATAAGATGATCACTTTTTGTTGGAAGGAGTACGACGACGACACCATCGAGGGGCACAAAGCCCTTCACGCCGCCATCATCAAGCGAATTGTCGAGGGGGCGAACGGGGACACCGATGATTTCTATGGCAGCGCGCGCAAGATCGCCGACTGGCTCGGAGTAGAGGAAGACATATCCGCCGAAGGGCTCAGAGTAGAGGACGACGTATCCGCCGAGATCCTCTTGCCCCACATCGAGGATATCCTGAACACGGGGTATGTCGCCTGTGTCTGGCGGCTCTGGCCAAGAAAGATCGCGTAACATGTGTATAATCCTAGTGGAGAAGGGAGGTGAGAATCAAATGGAGCCAATGCTAGTTGTACTAGAGGGAATCGACGGCGCCGGGAAGACAACCCTATGGAAGGCACTCGGGGAAGCAACCAACCACGAGGTGATCCTCGTCGACCGCATGGGAATCTCGAACCGAGTGTACGACAAGCTCTACGGGCGCGTGGGCGCATTCGAGCGAGCAAAGAAGCTCCGAGCCATGGATGAGGTACTGGCCCGAGAGGCTGGGCTGGTGATCATCTTCTTGGATACGTCCCCAGAGGTGTGCCATGCGCGGGAGGTCGAAAAGAGCTGGTGTCCCCACAGCGTGGCCGAACTGACCGCTCAGCGGGAGCTGTTCCTTGAGGAGTTCGCTGCCATGGAGGTCAAGGTCCCCGTGTTCACCCTGCCTACCGAAGGCATATCGCTTGAACAAGCGGTCGAGATGTGTGTGATCTACCTAGAGGCATGTTCGGGGCTCAGCGATGCTCGGTTACTCTGTGGGCACGGACACATGGCACCTGGCCATGAGTGCAAGAGGCCAGAATACCCAGACAACTGCTCTAAGAGGTGCCCGGGGTTCGAACTCGACATCGGGGGAGAATGGGGTCGGTGATCCTTTGACATCTGTCTTACCCTCCAGGAGAGCCCCTGGGCCTGCCAGCCTGGGGGTTCTCCTGGGCCTGCCAGCCTGGGGGTTCTCTCTTATAAGAAGCACATGCTGACATGTGTATGATAGAGGTGGATGGGCAAATAGAATAGAGGCGGCCGACCGGGGTAAAGGAACCTCCTTACGTTCCCCGAGCCGTTGCAATCAAGCGCTCGCTCACACTCGGGCGCTTCGTTGTATCTGGCTGGCCGACTAGGATTCGATTCTGCTTAGGCCCTATAGCATCCATCACCCACGAGTCCGACCAGCGGCTGAACGCGGGCATGGCCGTTCTCACCGCGGCCCTCTGGTTGCACCTACCCCTGCTCTCCCTCCCATGATAATTTCCCCTACATTTGTCCCCAAACGGTGTAACATCAGCGCTCGAACCGCATCTTATCTACTAGAGGGACAAAATGAAGACGACCAGGACGCGCAACAAAGCCAAGCGACAGCCGTTCCGACCAACGCCTGCGGTCGGACCATCGAGCAACAGTGCGCTTACCTGGATGATTCTGCGGGCGATGGAGGTTAAGTGATGACACCACGAGCAGCAATCTACGCCAGGGTGAGCACCGATGACCAGCGAGAACGCCAGACGATCGAGGTCCAGCTCAAGGATGCTCGCGAGTATTGCGTTCGCATGGGCTGGGAAGTAGCGGAGGAATTCCTCGACGACGGGATCTCCGGTGCCAAGCCACTCGCTGAGCGTCCGGCAGGAGCACTACTCCTAGAAGCTCTCGCCCTGCCCAAGAAGGACCGACCGTTCGAGCACGTCGTACTCTGCTACGTGGATCGGCTCGGGCGCGATAACGAGACCGCGGTTCCGGCTTACAACAAGCTCCTGCGGTTGCTCGGCGGGAATGTACACTTCGTGTTTCAGAGCTTCGACGACACCATCGACGGTCAGTTCCAGTTCAACATCTTTATGTCGGTAGCTCAGTGGGAGAGAGGGAAGATTCGCCAACGGTCCATGAAGGGCATCAGTGCCAAGGTGCGAGAGGGTAAGATGTACCGCGCCACGAACCCCTCCTATGGCTATCGCTACAACGCCGACACCAAGCAGATGGAGATCCACGAAGCTCACGCCGCCACTGTTCGCCGCATCTACGAGTTGTACCTCTCGGGCAATGGCGAAAAGCGAATCTGCAACGCACTCGGACTAGCAGGTGTAGCCCGACCCGCCGATGAGACCGAGGGCAAGCGAGCCAACACGATGGGGGTGTGGCATAAATCGGTCATCCGTCGCATCCTCACGAGCAGGGTCTACCTGGGCGAGGGAACCTTCCACGCCAGCGACCCCGACCGACTCACAGGTGGCAAGGTTGAGGTGCTCAGCATGGAGTGCCCGGCCATCATCGACCGGGGCACCTTTGCGAGAGCACAGGAGATTCGGCGTCGGCGTGGCTCTGATGGACCTAGAAGCAAGCGCCAGTACATGCTGCAAGGGCTCGTGTTCTGCGGGATATGCGATGCTCGCTACAGCGTGGAGGTGTCGAATCATGGCCGCCAGGTGTACTACGTCTGCTCTCAGCGGGCGCGATATTCTACACCGGGACACCCTGTGGTAGAAGCACACGCAGGGCATCGGCACCACTGGTCCGCGATCAAGCTGGAAGCCGTGACGAAGGCTTTCATTCGGCGGTTCATGGCCGACCCGAGCTTCCTGACCACGCATGTGGAGCGGCGATTGAGCGGGCTGGCTGAGCGCTACAACGAGCAAGCGGGCGAGGTTCATTCCCTCGAGCAGCGGCTGGCTAGGGCAGAGGCAGAGGAGCAAGGAGTGCTAGAGCAGGGTGCCAAGGGTTGCTACAAGGACGACGCTCAGATGCTGGCAGCGCTGGAGAAGGTGCGCAAGGAGCAGGATGCTCTCCGGCGCAAGCTATCCAAGGCTCAGGTAGCAGCCACCAGCACCACAGAGATTCGGGATCACCTGCTCTCGATGCGGGATGCGCTTCTGAGGTTGTGGAGCGCCGACAAGAACGCGGTGAGCGATGTCATCCAGTGGCGCGAGCCAGAGACCGATGACGACTGGCGCTCGTTGATCCGCTACCTCGTCGACCGCATCATAGTCACAGGCCAGGGCAAGAAGCTCGGCATCAGGTTCGAGGGATTGCTGGTCATTCCCACGCCGGGGATGGCAGCGAGCAAGAACGCACCAGATATGGGTATATCCCTAGGGGACTCACCACCCAAGTCGAAAGCCCTCTATCAATATGGGTTCGCATCTGCCGCTCGACTGTAGTTCGGTTCTCTAGAGCACCCATAGAATCCCACACCCCCGCCAGCCCACGTCACGCCACCTCAATCCTAGACTGCCTCACCACGGCTCTCAGCCGTAGCCTACCCCCTAGCAAAGTCGAGAATGGTATCTGCTCGCTCGAACGCCCGCTCGTTGATCCGTATCTGGGTGTACATCCAGGGTGGGGACAGGCCAGAGAGGAGGCGGGCATGGTTGTATCTGAGTACCATCACAACCTACTCGGGGTAGTGGATCGTTGTGTTCCTATGACCGTATCACGAGGCACTACCTACTCGGGATCGTGATCTATCTGGTGACCCTCTTACTGTTAGGGGTATTCCGTCTATCTCAGCCGGCTGGGCGAAGTTTGGCTCGGTACGCCTTGTTCTGGCATGAGCGAGAACACCACTTCGTTCGACCGCCAGTGAGTGGCTTGGCATCCCATAGGCAGGTGGGAGTTCTCTTGACAATGGCGGCGGGCGACAACCGACAGGCTCGATGATAGTAGTAGCGCTTGGCGCATGGCTTCCCGCACAGCCTGCATGTACCAGTCTTTCCGGTCGGGCGCTTGACCGCTGCTCTTCCCTGACGAAGGTCTCTGATTTCATAAGCCGGATCTGGAGTTGACGCCTGAGGATGGCACACGGGGCACTCTGCTCCACATGGGGACGGTACGCTCTTTCCGAATGCTCTGAGCGCATAGGCTTCTGACCGACGACGCCGATAGTGAGCCTCTGTTTCAATCGCGATGTCAGCGAGCCGCTGTCGCTCCACACGAGCATCGATCGTTCGACTTCTGCGCCCTAACACTGCCCATTTTGTGCGCGTGGGGCGCGATATTTTGGTAAAGGAGTCAAGACTGAGTGGTTCGCCCATCATCTTTTGCCTGGCGCTGGCGAATCTTTCGAGTGCACTTGGCGGCTTCCTTGCGACGACGCTCGCTCCTGCTACTGAAGAACATCCGCTTCTTTACCTCGGCGATCGTGCCCCTGCAATCCATCTTGAATTGCCGGAGTACCTTCTCCAGCCCACCAGGTGGAACCTCGTAGATCATACGGTCCTCGGCCCACGGATTCGAGTCGGTGTCGACCCTGGGGGAAGAGCAGGTGGACTCGGTGGGTAGCCGGGTGGTCGTGCAGGCGTCGGATGATGGCGCTTCGGCTTGTGCTCAGCGATGACCGGCGCTGGTTCAATAGGAGACAGCGGCTTGTAGCAATCATCGCAGAAGTTCGTCGGGTTCGGCGTGCCGCACCTTATGCATGTGCGCGGGTTCGGCTCAGGCAGTTCGTAGGGCACCCGCTGCTTGTGAGTCTCGGCTGACGGTTCACCCCTGCCAAAACGCCTGACGATGCCGCATTGGTCTATCACGACTAACGCGCCCGACTCCGGCTCTGACTCATAGCACCCGACCACACATCCACTCTGGTCAATGATCATCAAAGGTCTAAGATCGGGCTCCGGCTCTTTTCGCCTAGACATACTCACGTAATCCCATTCCGCATCGGTGCCCCCGGAGTTCTGTCCTAGATTGCTCGCGGCAACCGCTCGCGGATGATCTCGACATCCTTCAAGAAAGGGCGACGAGCGTCGTGGAAGAGATCAAGTGGTACATCACCAGGGTCGCCATTTGCTTTCCGAATGAGCGCCACCAGGGTGCGGATGCGGGCTCTCTTACCGATCAGCACCATCGCCGTGAGCGCGAGATCGTGAAGGTCTGAGAGCGCATCTACGCGCACCGCTTCGTAATCCGGAGCGAGGTCATCCAGCTCAGTTCGCCAGCGAGCGCAGTTCTCAGCATTCTGGCCGTCAATGATCTCTTGCTCCGCCGCTGCTCGCTCTTCGACTTCGGCGATGATCTGGCGGCCAGTGGCGCTCTGCTCGAAGTCCGCAGTTGTGAGATTCGGCATACTACCCTCCTTGGGAATCCGGCTTATGCTTTTGCCAGCACCTGCCGCAGTAGATCGGCCTATCAGGCGCTGGTTGAAAATCGACAAGCGCTAGTTCGTGGCAATCCCAGCACTCGACTTCGATGGATGCCCGTTTTAGGTACTCCCGATCGTCGTTGTAACGTGCATGTTTCGCTCTGCGGCAGGGGACGCAACGCTTGGGTGTCTGATAGCCCTTGCCAGCAAAGAACGCCTGTTCCTTCTCGTCGAAGGTGAACGTCCGCTCGCAGTCGCGGCAGAGGATTTCCATGGTGTGGTACTCTTGCTCTGACATCGTTTCCTCTATTTTCATTCTACATAATGGACGCCGGTCGGGGTCGACCGAACCACCAATCACCCCGACCTGACGCCCGTCTAAGGAGACCATATTTAATCGCCAAACCACCCCATCGGTCCACCCTCAAATGTGCCGCCGCTCACGGGCCGCAACCCGCCGTGCATGTGCGCTACGGGTAGGGCAAGTTCGAGCACCACCGGATCGGGGGTCAAGACGATGGGATTGACGTGGACCCGCGGTATGCCCAGAGTGATTACGACTGGAGCGGGAGTCAGAGTGATCATCCTATCCCTCCACCACCAGCCAGATCGTGACGCCCTCGGCGTCGGCATCGCCAGCCGTGACGTCTATGTCAATCTGGCCTGAGAGCACTGGCGCGATGTAAGCGAGAGCGATTGGTGAGCCGGTATCATCCACCAGCAACTCGCCAACTGTGGCAAGTGGAAAATCACTGTTGCCAGTCAGCGTGAACACGGTTTTCACGAGCGCATCGAGAGTGGTGGTAACTACAACGACTGGCGTTGCTGCACCTTGGCCGGTGTAGACCACCTGGATACCACGCAACCGGCATGGCGCGATTCCAAACGAAACGCTACCGACCGCATTTCCTGGCGCACCGACGAGTTCGATGATCTTGTTCAACGTCTGCATGTTCTCTCTCCCTTACCCGCCCAACTTGTGGCGGAGGTTTTGGATGTCTCGTCGGAGCGCACCTAGAACAAGCGCCCTGTTCGCTCGTTTAGTACCATGACCGTTGTGTCGAGCAGCAACGACGCTCTTTTCGAGAACGCCGGTATCACCGCTCACGCGTTCCAACATGATGTCCACCTGAGCGCGGAGCACATCGTTGGCCTTGTGGATCGCTTGCCATTCGGCCATCGTCTAGCCAGCCTTCAGGAAGCGACGACCACGGCTTGGGTTATCCAGGCCAACCATCGTCCGCTTGTCCGGGATCTCTTCGGTCATCGAGTCGTCTAACGCATCGAGCACCTTG
>Ga0315294_10009657_pt1 | contig 10593 bp, 11 predicted proteins | sample YL17G13_40_MG_FD_203626 | JGI IMG/M metagenome (GOLD analysis project Ga0315294, IMG submission 203626) | Sediment microbial communities from Yellowstone Lake, YNP, Wyoming, USA - YL17G13_40 | ecosystem: Environmental > Aquatic > Freshwater > Lake > Sediment | place: USA: Wyoming | collected... | reverse complement strand
GCGCTGGCAGACGATCCAGCGCAGTGTGTCCGCCAGGCGCATGCGGACCTGCCGCTCCTCGTCCTTGTCGAACATGCCCAGCATGCGGTTGATGGTCTGGCCGGCGTCCACGGTGTGCAGCGTGCTCATCACCAGGTGGCCGGTCTCGGCCGCGGCCAGGCCGATCTCCAGCGTGTCGCGGTCGCGCATCTCGCCCACCAGGATCACCTTGGGGGCCTGGCGCAACGCGGCCCGCAGGCCGTTGGCGAAGCTGTCGAAGTCCGTCCCCAGCTCGCGCTGGTTGAAGGTGGCCTTCTTCACCGGGTGGACGAACTCCACCGGATCCTCCAGGGTGACCACGTGGATGGCCTTGTTCTCGTTGATGATGTCGAGGACCGCCGCCAGCGTCGTGGACTTGCCGCTGCCGGTGGCGCCGGTGACCAGGATCAGGCCGTTCCGGGGCTCGGCCAACTTGCTCATGACCGGCGGCAGCCCCATCCGCTCGATGGTGGGGACCTCGCTGGCCAGCTTGCGGAGGACGATGGAGTAATGCCCGCGCTGCTGGAAGATGTTCACGCGGAAGCGGGCCGCGGCGCCCAGGGCGTAGGGCAGGTCGCAGGAGCCGGTGCGGACCATCGTCTCGGTCAGGCGCCGATCGGAGCCGACCAGGGCCAGGGCGACGGACTCGGTGTGGTAGGGGGTGAGCCGCTCGATGGGCGGCTCGGTGGCCACCGGCATGAGCTGCCCGTTGAACTCCACCTGGGGCGCCCGGCCCACGGTGAAGTTCAGGTCCGACGCGGAGCCGTACGCCTCCAGCATACGCGTCAGCAGCCGATCCAGTTCGTGCCGTTGCATGGGATTCCCTCCTCAGATCGCGCTCACGCCAGCCCGAGATCCTCCGGGGGCTTGGACAGAAAGGGCACGAACTTCTGCTTGTCCACGGCCTTGTCGTAGGCCTCCTCCGGCGAGATCCAGCGCTTCTGGAGCAATGCCATGATGGAATCTTCCAGGGTCATCATGCCGTACTTCTTGCTGGTCTGGATCACGCCCGGGAGCTGGAAGGTCTTGCCCTCGCGGATCAGGTTGGAGACGGCCGGGGTCGCGATCAGGATCTCCAATGCCGCGCAGCGGCCCTTGACGTCGATCCGCTTGAAGAGGGTCTGGGCCACCACCGCCTTCAGGGTGTCGGCCAGCGTGGCGCGGATCTGGGCCTGCTGGTTGGCCGGGAAGATGTCGATGATGCGGTCCACCGTCTTGGAGGCGTTCTGGGTGTGCAGGGTGCCGAAGACCAGGTGGCCGGTGGAGGCCGCCTCGATGGCCAGGAAGATGGTCTCCAGGTCGCGCATCTCGCCCACCAGGATGATGTCCGGGTCCTCGCGCAGGGCGCCGCGCAGGGCGGCGCCGAAGGTCTTGGTGTCGCGCCCCACCTCGCGGTGGCTGATGACGCAGCTCTGGCTGACGTGGACGAACTCTACCGGGTCCTCGATGGTGATGATGTTGTCCCGCCGGATCTTGTTGGCGTGGTCGATGATCGAGGCGAGCGTGGTGGACTTGCCGCTCCCGGTGGGACCCGTCACCAGGACCAGCCCCTTCCGGAGGAGGGCGAGCTTGCTGACCGTGGGGGGGAGGCCCAGCTCCTCCACCGTCAGGATCTTGCTGGGGATGGAGCGGAAGACGGCGGAGATCCCGTTCTTCTGCATGAAGAAGTTGGCGCGGTAGCGGGCCAGCCCCGGCAGCTCATAGGCGAAGTCGAGGTCGCCGGTCTCCTCGAACGACTTCGCCTTCTCCTCGGGGCAGATCTCGAAGAGCATGGCCTTCAATTCCTGGTGTTCCAGGACCTTGTACTTGACCCGCTCCATGTCGCCCCGGACCCGCAGCACCGGCGGGTTGCCGGAGATCAGGTGAAGGTCCGAAGCCCCGGTGTCGTGCATCAGCTTGAAGAAGGCATCAATCTTTGCCATGCAACTCGATCCTCCTCACCGAACAGGGTTGCCTCAGCCGCGCTGCGGGAAGATCCGCGCGATGAACCGCTTGTGGAGCAGGTGCAGGTGGTCCGGCCCGGCGAGCGGCAGGAAGGCCGGCTGGGTGTTCAGGAAGTCGGAGAGGCGCCGCCGGCCCGCCGGCCCCTCGATCCGCACCGTCCCCTGGAGATATTCCCCGTTGATGAGCTGCACCTTGATGGCCTGGATGTCGACCTCGCCCGCGCGCTCCGCATCCTCGGGCAGGGGCTCGTCGGGGGGGACGTCGGCGCGGATGAGCTGGATCTTGTTCAGGAAGACCACGGGAACGTCGCCGGTCATCCGGACCGTCAGGAACAGGTCGGGATCGTTCAGACGATCCAGGACCGTCTCGGGGCCCTGGTGGGCTTCTGCGTTCAGGTGCAAGGAGAGGCTCCCCTCGAAGGAGGCGCCGTCCACCGTCCAGAACGTGGCCGTGACGGACCGGGTGGGCACCGACAGGTTCGCGGGCTGCTCGGGCCGCTCCTCGCCTGCGGCCTCGACCTCTGCCGAGGCCTCTTCGGCCGCGGGGGGGCCGTAGCGGTGGGTGCCGACGGCCAGGGCGGCCTCGATGGTGCGCAGCACGCTGGCGGCGTCGGCCGTCTTGCGCAGGGCCAGGGCGGCGCCCGCCTCGAAGGCCCGGGCGTTCAGCTTGGGGTCGTTCATGGCCGTCAGGATGATGACGGGGATCTGCTTCAGCTCGGGGTCCGCCTTGATGCGGCGGCACACCTCGAAGCCATCGAGGCCGGGCATCATGACGTCCAGCAGGATGAGATCCGGCCGATCCCGCGTGACCGCCTCCAGGCCGACCTCGCCGTCCGCGGCCGTCGCCACGCTGTACCCGCGGAACCGCAGGATGTCGCCCAGCATCTCGCGGATGAGCGGGTCGTCATCCACGCAGAGGATCTTGATCTCCGGTGTGGCCTGGATCCCCTTCTCCTGATCCGTCTCCAGGGCGAGGCCGGTCTCGACCGGGAAGCCGCAGGTCTGGCAGCGCCGGACGGGGACGCCATCCTCGTCGAACTGGAAGATGGGTTGGGTGGACTGACAGCGCGGACAGTACTCGGATGGTGGCTGCATTTCCATGCCGCCTCCCGGGTGGGAAGTGTGGATGGGCCAGCCGAAACGGGCTGGCGAAGGAACCGCCGCCGGATTGCCGAACACCCTACCAGAGATGGGCCGCGTTGTCCAGAGGGTGCCGCACGAACGAATGGCCAATGCCCAATGTCGAATGACCAATGCCCCGTCATTGATCATTGGGAACTGGTCATTTCTTTTCTGGCTAGTCGCGCGGCGGGAAGCACTTGATCACGGTGAGGGGTGCCTCCGGATCCGCCGCGTAGCCCTGATGGACCGAGGCCGCCGGGACGAAGAAGGTGGAGCCGGCTTGCAGTGCGAGGTCGCCCGCCGGACCCAGGAGCCGCCCCCGCCCTTGGACGACGATCCCCACGTAGCACTGCCCGCGATCCCGGTCGGGCAGGACTTCTTGCGCCGTGAGGCGGGCCATGCCGAAGCAGGGGGTGTCTTCGGGCCCGATCAGGGTCTGCTCCGAGCCCGCGCGGTCCTGCCTGAGAAGCCGCGGCGTGAGCCGGTGCCGATCGACAAAGGCCATCCCCGTGCCCTGGTAGTTGAAGCAGCGCATCCCCAGGTCGAAGCCCAGGCCCATGAAGCACTGGGCTTCGGTCCGCTGGCCGCCGCCGCCGGCGTATTCCGTGATGACCACGAGGTCGGTCGGCTCCTGCACTTCCACCAGGAAAACGCCGGGACCGACGGCATGCGTCGTGCCGGAGTTGACCAGGTACACCTCGCCCGGCCGCACCTCGATGCGGTTGAGCGCCGCGATCTGGCCGGGGATGTCCTGAGTCTGCACGAGGCGCCGGAACTCGGCCTCCGTGACCCCGTCGCGAAATCCGAACAGGATGTGGGGGGTCTCGCCGCCGATGGTGCGTGTCCCGAGAATCAGCCAGGACTCGGTCTTGCCGAACTGCGAGCCGAGGTGCTGCCGGGCGAAGGCGGCGCTCGGGTGGCACTGGATCGGCAGGCGCGTGGCCGAGTCCAGGAGCTTGCAGAGGACCCCCAGCTCAACGCCCAGGCGTGCGACGTGCCCCATCCCCAGCATGGCCTCGGGGTAGGCCGCGATCAACTCCTTGAGGACCACGCTGGACCCGTCGGGGAGCAGAACGCGGCTCAGGCCCTCGTCCGGCGGCCGGCCGGCGAGGCGGGAGACCGTGGTGGAGCCCACCCACTCCTCCGGGACGTTTCGGTCCGCCGGGTCTGGCTGGCCCTGGAGGCGGTCGAGGAGCGCCCCGCCCCGCCACACGCGGTAGACACGGTTCCGGGCCAGGGGAAGCGGCTGCCGAATCAGGGCCTCGAGGGCCGCGTGGTTCTCGGCCGGCATGGCGTCTCCTTTCGCGGGAGGGGCCCGGCGGGTGGGCCAGTAGGCATGCTGCACGGCGAGTATCCGCCAGGGGCGGACGGGTGTCAACGCCCGGGCTCCGTCGCGGGAGGGAGTTGTGAGGGCGCCAGGAGGTTTCCGCGGTTTCTTCCATCCATCTTCCATCCATTCTCAACAAGTCTCCGGTGTGATACGCTATCGGGGAAGCCTCCGCATCGGAGGGGAGGGTGTGGCAGTGCCTGGCTCGAGAGTGGGGCGAGCCCGCTCGGAGGACGCTCCACCGAAACGGCGCGTGCCGAGAAGCATCCTGATTGGCTTGTCCGTCGCCCTGTGGCTGGGATTGGCGGCCTGCGCCCACCTCGCCGGGGAGGCGGTCCTGCCCGAAGAGGCTCTGCCCGACCCGGCGGACCCGGCGTACGCCGAGCAGGCGCTCGCGCTGCGCGGGGAGCGGGTCCGGGCCGTGGAGCGCGCCACGCTCAACCTGGAGGCGGTGGAGCGGCTCATCGGCGTGCGGCAGGCGGGCCGGGTGAGCCGCGATGCCAGCGGCCGGATCGTGGGCCTGAGCGAGCAGGTGGACCTCCAGCGCTGGCGGATGGACCTGGAGATGGAGCTCCTGCGGGCAAAGGGGGCCCTCTCCCGGCTGGAGCGACGCGTCCGGACGGATTTCCAGGGCGAGCTTCCTTCGTGGTGGCCGCGCGACGAGGAGTGAGGGGGCCTGGTGTTACGGCGGCTCGATGCTCCCTCGGTTCGGGGTTTGCCAGTTGATCGGAAGGAGGCGAGTCATGGCTCACGATCACGCCCACCACCACGTTCATGGTCACGGTGGCTCCCCGACCCAGGTCCTGATGGAAGAGCACGAGCTGATCCTGGCGGCGCTGGAGGCCCTGGGGAAGAAGCTGACCACGCTGGAAGAGCCCAGGGTTGCCGACCGCGCCTACTTCGAGAAGGCGGTGGACTTCCTGAAGAACTTCGCCGACAAGTGCCACCACGGGAAAGAGGAGGAGCTGCTCTTCAAGAAGATGGTGGAGCGCGGCTTCCCGCGGGAGGGCGGCCCCATCGCGGTGATGCTCTCCGAGCACCAGGCCGGCCGGGCCTTCATCCGGGGCCTCGCCGAGGGGGCGGCCAAGATCGGCACCGACCCGAAGGCGGGCGACCAGATCCGCCATAACGGCTGGGGCTACATCGAGCTGCTCCGGAACCACATCGCCAAAGAGAACACCGTCCTCTTCCCCATGGCGGACCGGGTGCTCGCGCCCGAGGATCAGCGCGAGCTCACGCACGCCTTCGACAAGTTCGAGCAGGAGGAGACGTTGGCGGGCGTGCACGAGGCGATGCTCCGGCTCCTGGACGAGCTGAAGGCGGTGGGGCAGTAACCCGGTCCGGAGGACGTTCTCTCTTGGCGTGATAAGGGCGGGCCGTCTTCGGACGGCCCGCCCTTTCGTGTGTCCGTTCGCTCAGGACGGCAGGACGCGGGCCCCCAGGCGGGCTGTCTCCTCTGCGTCGATCGCATGCTTCTCGTGGACTCTCTGATGCGACGTTCGGCGTTGCAGAATTCGCGAACAAGCAAGCAGCGAAGGTCAGATAATTCGATCATCCCCCTATATCTCACCCGTCATGTCCATACGATGCAAAGCCGAGTCGGAATGGCTGGCCGGTACGAGATTGCGGTAGCGACTGAACGGCAACATGGCCTCCCCCGGGAAATGGGGACCCCGATCAATGGCACGGGTGTCAGCTTCAGCTAGGCAATAAGACGCGCAATCCCTTGTCAGAATACCCAGGCTTGCTGCCGGATGAACTGAAGCACGTTCATACAGTCGATCCCCAGTACTTTGCACACGTCTGGAATCTTCGGCCGCATCGGATTCGCTGTCGGCGTTTCCTGCGTCACAACGGTACAACCTCGAATCCGAGCCAGAGCGATCACAAACGGATCTGCTGCCAGCCGAGGTCTAGCCGGGTCCACGAGCCCTCGGTGGATGCGAAGGATCTCCTGCACGGCATACTGAATGGCGTCATCGGTAGCGACAAACATCGCTCGGCGTTGGCGTGCCCACTCGTGTACCTCGTCATCCAACCGCTCTAGTTCGACCAGGACTTCCTCGCTTGCGATCAAGCGCCCTTGTTCGATGAGTTCATCGACTTTCTGCTACAGCGCCGGGAAAACTTCCCGTGGGTACGCGCGTCTCCAGGCGTGCAGGATGGCACTCGTGTCAAGGCTGTAGGTCAAGCGACGGCCCCAGCACTCAGAGACTGACCCAGCAAGGACGCTTCGATTTTTGGTAGGTGTCGCAAGCGGACCTCAAGAAAGTCCGAGACCTCGCTCGCAGTGATGTGGTCCTGGTAGTAACTGCTGAGCACCAGGCGGGCAAAGAATGGGCCCACGGCGCTAATGGCCATCATATGGGGCGGGGCAAACCCCCTGGCGGGATGCTGCTGGGCCTGTTCCTCGTACTCTTCGTGATACCGTCGGATCTTTCGGTCATAGAAACCATGGGTGATGCAGTCGAAAGTCAACAGGCGGCGGAGCACGACCTCCCGGCTGACCCCATATCGCTTGGCCAGGCGCTCAACATCGTCGTCGGGCCATTCCGCGGGGCGCGGTTTACCGCGGACCAGTTCCTCCGCCAGGAGGTGCTGCTTTGGTACAAGGGTCGCTCCCGCGACATGGTTACAGAAGATTTCGGCTCGCTTATCCTCCGGGTGTCGCTCCCCATCCTCCAGGGTGTCGCAGAGTCCTCCCTTATGCAGCACCAGATGGGCCAGCTCGTGCAGCATAGTGAACGTCCGCCCTCGCGGGCTGTCCTTGATGTTCACCACGACGGCTGGCAGGGGCGCCTCGCCGATAGAGAAGCCGCGGATTTCAGTGACGGCCACGGTCGTGGCTTGGAAGACGAGGACACCCGCGTTCTCCAGAGCTGACCGCCACGCATTGAGCGTCTCGTGCGGTCCACCCGATATGATCTGGTCCTCGTATCGGATACCGAGGGCGATTCGGATGGCGGTCCCGAGTGTTTCCGGATTGTCCGCTAGGGTGGCGCTCAGGGCGAACGTCGGCGGAGGGCCACCTACCCCCTGGGACAGGTCTAGAACGAGCTCGCGCCGACTGTGGGCGCGGCGGATCTCAAACCGGAGTTCCGGCGACTGGACCCCCGCCACCTTTCCGGGGAGGCGCCGAAAGTCGTGGAGCGGGCGAACATCCGGCGGAGGTTCAGGCAGATAGAATACGCCCAGCGGCCTCTTGTAGACCTTGGCGAGCTTGCGAAGCTGCACCATGGTCGGCCGGCCGGCATCCCGTTCCCATTCTTCCAGGCGTTCCGGCGGGATCTGGAGCTTCTTGGCCACCTGGACGATTTCGAACCCGGTCGTCCTGCGCGCCCAGATCAAGAGCTCCGGTCGGATGAGCGCTTCAATCCGCTTCGCCATGGTGTCTCTTTGATGTGGTGCAACCTGCTTTGGGGACGATAGCATCCCACGAGGGGACGGGGTTCATTTCCCATGCCTTTCCTCGTGGGTATCCGCCTCAAAACCTAAACGGCCCTCTGGGGGCCATAGCTCCCAGAGGGCCATCAGGCTTCCACGCCGGAATTCCTCCAACCGGCATCGCCGCCCTCTTTGAGTCAGTCGCCGGGGAGCCCCGTTCACCTGTATACCACGCTAACTCCCATCAAAGCACAATGTCAAGGTCAAACGCGGTGGTCTGCTCTCAGGCGGCGGAGCCGGAGGAGTCGGTCCAGCGCTCCAGGACGGACGGATCGAGGATGATGATCCGGGCGCGCTCCAGGCGGATGGCGCCGTCCTTCTCCAGGATCTTGAGGGCGCGCTGGACGACCTCGCGCACCGAACCGGTCATGGCCGCGAGCTGGTGCTGGGTGAGGCGGGCGCAGGCCGCCGGGGCGCGGTGACCTTGCTCTATGGTGCGCGCGATTCCGAGCACAACAACGCCGTGGCCCTGAAGGGGTTCCTGGAAGCCCTCAACTCGCCAGCAGCTTCTCGATACGGCTGGCGAACTCGGCCTCCAGGTCGCCCTCGAAGGAGCCGACCTTCTTCTCTACGACCTTCCCGTCCCTGGAAATGAAGACGCTGGTAGGCGTGGCCTCCATTCCGTAGAGGCTGCCGATGGCGTTACTGGGATCCCGGCCGACCGGGAAGGGGAGATGATACTCCTCCACGAACTTGCGCGCGTCGGCATCGTTGTCCCAGTTCACACTGACGCTCACGATCTCCAATCCCTTGTCCCGATACTTCGAGTAGAGCTTGGCCAGAACGGGAGCCTCCCGTTGACAATGGGGTCACCCGGAGGCCCAGAAACTCAGCAGGACCGGCTTCCCCTTCAGGCTGGAGAGGGTGAGACTCTGCCCGTTCAGGAGACGGAGCGTGAAGTCGGGGGCGGGGCTTCCCGCGCGGCCTAGGCCGCCCGCCTGCTGGCCCCACAGGGCGTAATAGGTGATGCCGCCGCCGATGAGCAGCACGGCCGCGCCGGCCACGGCCCAATAGACCCACTGGGACTTCTTCTTTCGCGCCGGCTTTCCTGCAGTCGTTCGAGTCAGTTTCCGCTTTCCCATGGGCGCTCCTCTGTGTGGTGTGGCGTCGCCCCTTCTTCTACAAGAACAGGCTTCGGGTTGCAAGAAATTCCCGCGGAAGTCGCCCGTTTCCGAATGCGGGCCGGCGGGTCGTTCCGGCCGGCCCAGAATCCACTTGACCGCATCCCCCACATTGTTTACCGTGTGCGCCGCATCCGGGAGTGGGGCCTCCGGCTGCTGCCCACTTCCGCATCTTCTGTTCCGCGGCGCCTTCCGATCTCACGCCTCCGGACGCCATCGCGGCCTTCGCCGCGGCCAAGTTGGCAGGATCCGACCGGACAGGTTGGGACGTGCCCTCGCAGTGGGGTTGGTCTTCTGGTCGTGGTGCCTCGCGACGTGATCCAGGTGACGGCGGGGATCCTGACTGACGGCGAGCGCGTGCTCGCCTGCCAGCGACGGGCCGGGAGCCGGTTCGGGCTCAAGTGGGAGTTCCCCGGGGGCAAGGTCGAGGCGGGCGAATCGCCCGCGGCCTGCCTGCGCCGCGAGCTTCGCGAAGAGCTCGGCATCGAGGCGGAGATCGGCCCGGAGGTCCACCGGGCCGACCACGCCTACCCGAACGGATTCGCCATCCGCCTCTTCTTCTTCCACGTGCCCTGCTACGCCGGGACGCCGACGAATCAGGCCTTCGAGCGGATCCAGTGGGTCCCGCCCCGCGATCTTCCTGCCTTGGATTTCCTGGAGGCGGACCGCGCGGTGGTGGACCGGCTGGCGCGCGGGGAGATCGCGATCGCGTGAGCCCAGTCCGCCCCTACCGCCCGCGCCTCGACCCGAGGCGCCTCCGCGCGTTTCAGACGCGGCTCCTCGACTGGTTCCGTGTGAACGGCCGCGACCTGCCCTGGCGTCGTACCCGCGATCCCTACAAGATCCTCGTCTCGGAGGTCATGCTGCAGCAGACGCAGGTCCCGCGGGTGCGGGAGTACTACGCGCGGTTCCTGCGCGAGTACCCGAGCGTCGAGGATCTGGCGGCGGCGTCCCCGGCGCGCGTGCGCGACTCCTGGGATGGCCTCGGCTATTATGCGCGGGCCAGGAACCTCCACGCCGCGGCGAGGAAGATCGCCCGGGAGCACGGGGGGCGATTCCCGCGCCGGGTGGAGGAGATCCGGTCGCTCCCCGGAGTGGGGCGGTACACCGCGGGGGCCGTGGTCAGCTTCGCCTACGGGGAGCCGGCCCCGATCCTGGACACCAACGTGCGGCGCGTCCTCGGCCGGGTCTTCGTGCGACGCCGGCCGGCCAGCTCGGCCAAGCTCGACCGGCGTCTCTGGGCCCTGGCCGAGGCGGTTCTCCCCGCGGGAGAGGTCTGGGCCTTCAATCAGGCCCTCATGGACTTCGGCGCGACCGTTTGCACGGCGCACAATCCCCGGTGCCCCGCCTGCCCCCTGCGGTCCCTCTGTGCCTTCTGCGAGCGGGCGAATCGGTAGCGAGGACTGCAGTGCCGTCCGCACGGTCCGCACGGTGAAATCCTCGATTCAAGACAAGCGGGCGACGATCGTTGCGCGCGGGCGATGCCCCCGCTAAGATACTCAGCGGCGCGAAATGTTGGTTACACGGTCGCTCGCGCCGCTTCGTTCGCGGGGAAGGCCCTCGCCCTTGCAGGGGACGCCGCAAGGTCTCGGCCCTCCCCGCGGCCCCTACCGAGAGG
>Ga0315294_10009656_pt1 | contig 10594 bp, 10 predicted proteins | sample YL17G13_40_MG_FD_203626 | JGI IMG/M metagenome (GOLD analysis project Ga0315294, IMG submission 203626) | Sediment microbial communities from Yellowstone Lake, YNP, Wyoming, USA - YL17G13_40 | ecosystem: Environmental > Aquatic > Freshwater > Lake > Sediment | place: USA: Wyoming | collected... | reverse complement strand
CGCTTGGTCAAGAAACAGCCCCGGGCCGTGAAGCAGAGACTGCGCCAGCGGATGAAGGAACTGAACGGCAACGGCCCGAAGAACGAGGAGCGGCTGTCCGAAGAGGTCTCTTATCTGACCCAGCGATACGACGTTTCGGAAGAGATCCAGCGTTTGAAGAGCCATCTGGACTCGGCCCTGAAGCTCGTCGCGTCGCCCAAAGGGGAGCCGGCCGGTAAGATGCTCGACTTCATCGCCCAGGAGCTGACCCGCGAGGCCAACACGCTCAACTCCAAGTCGCAAGACATCGGGATCACCCGGGAAGGGCTCTTGATCAAGGGCGAGGTCGAGAGCATTCGCCAGCAGGTCCAGAACCTGGAGTGAAAGGAGAGGGCAGGTGTTGTTCGTCGTCACCGGACCTTCGGGATGCGGGAAATCCAGCATCATCCATCATGTCATGAGGGACTTGCGGAACATCCGTTTCTCCATCTCCCACACGACCCGGCCGCGGCGGCCGTCCGAACAGGACGGCCGGGACTATCACTTCATCGGCCGGACGGAATTCGAACGGATGGTCGCGAAAAAGCAGTTCGTGGAATGGGCCCTCGTCCACGGCCATTGCTACGGCACGTCCAAGGCGGAGATCGAGGAGAAGGGGGCCATCGGCGACCTGATCCTGGACATCGACGTCCAAGGGGCGCGCCAGATCAAGTCCGGCCCTCTGCGGGCGGTTTTCGTTTTCATTCTGCCCCCAAAGCATGAAGAGCTCAGACGGCGGCTCAGGGAGAGGGGTGAGGACAAGCCCGAGATCATCGACCGGCGGCTGAAGAATGCCAGGCGGGAGATCCGCCATTACGCGGATTTCGATTACGTGGTCGTCAACAACAAGCTCGACCAGGCCGTCCTGGAGCTCGAATCCGTCATCCTCGGCTCGCGGTGCCGGACCGATGTCCGGAAAGCCGAGATCCTGGCGATCCTGAAGAGCTTTAAATGAAGGTGATAATCCCCCTTCATCCCCCTTTAGAAAAGGGGGAGAAAGGGATTCGAGGAAAATAGAGAAAAGCCAATGGCCAAGATCGTCCTCGGCGTGACATCCTCCGTCAGCATTTACAAGGCCTGCGAGGTCCTGCGCGGATTCCAAAAGGCCGGCCACGAGGTCCAGGTGATCCTGACCCCGAACGCGGCGAAGCTGGTCTCCCCGCTCCTGTTCAATTCGCTTTCCGGACGTCGGACCATCGTCGAGCTTTTCGACGAGGACCACCCTTGGTCGATCGCCCATGTCGCCCTGGCCAAGGAGGCCGCCCTTCTCGTCGTGGCTCCGGCCACGGCCAATATCATGGCCAAGTTCGCCGCGGGCGTGGCCGACGATTTTCTGTCCACGTTCTATTTGGCGGCCGACGCGCCGGTCCTGATCGCCCCGGCGATGAACGAGGCGATGTTCCTCCATCCCCAGACCCGGGACAACATGAACAGGCTCCGGGGGCGGGGCGTCGAATTCGTCGAACCGGCCAAAGGCTACCTGGCCTGCGGAGAAGAGGGCTGGGGACGATTGGCCGAGCCGGACGACATCGTCCGGCGCGGCCTTGAGCTCCTGAGAAGGAGCCTCAGCCTGGACGGCCGGACCGTCCTGGTGAGCGCCGGCCCGACCCGGGAATATCTGGACCCGGTCCGCTTCCTCTCCAACCGGTCCTCGGGCAAGATGGGCTATGAAATGGCCCGCGAGGCCCTGGCCCGCGGGGCCAAGGTCGTCCTCGTGTCCGGTCCCACGCACGAGGTCCCCCCGTCCCGGGCGGAACTCGTCCCGGCCGAAACGGCGGCCGACATGAAAAAGGAGCTCTTGAAACGTTTCCCGAAATCCGACATCGTGGTCATGGCCGCGGCCGTCGCCGATTTCTCTTTTCCCGACCGGGCCGGCCGGAAGATCAAGAAGCAAGCCCTTTCCGGAGATCTCAAGATCGCCCCGACGCCGGATATATTGAAGATCCTGGGCGAGCGCAAGAAGGGACAATTTCTGGTCGGATTCGCCGCGGAGACGGACGACCTGGAAGCCAACGCCGTTAAGAAGATCAAGGCCAAGCGGCTCGATCTCATTGTGGCCAACGACGTTTCCGGACCGGGCATCGGATTCGACGCGGACGAGAACCAAGTGCTCCTCATCGACGCCGGGGGGCGGGTCCGGGGAACGCCGAAAATGAGCAAGCGCGAGCTGAGCCGCGTCATCTGGGACGTGATCGAGGCATCTCTTGGACAAAGATCCTGACCGGAATCTTTCCGAAATCGAGGAAAGGCTGAGATTCTTCAAAGACATCGGGGCGGATTTCGTCTTCAAAACGAAGCGGCCGCCGGCCCGGCCGGACCCGGCCGCGTCGCCGGCGCCCCCGCCCGGAGGGGAGCTTCCGCCTCCTTCGAGGGACATCGGATTGGTCCACGAAGAGATCCTTTGCTGCCGAAAATGCCCTTTGGCCGGCGGCCGGACCCAGGCCGTCCCCGGCGAGGGGAACTTCCGGACCGAGCTCATGTTCGTCGGCGAGGGTCCGGGGCACGAGGAGGACGTCCAAGGCCGGCCGTTCGTCGGCCGGGCCGGGCAGCTTCTGACGAGGATCATCGCCGCGATGACCTACGACCGGGCGGACGTGTTCATCACAAATATCGTCAAATGCCGTCCTCCCGACAACCGCGTTCCGCATCGCGACGAGGTCGAAGCCTGCGCGCCGTACATCCTTGAACAGATCGGGGCCATCCGCCCCAAGGTCATCGTCACGCTGGGGAAGAGCGCCACGGACTTTTTCCTTCCCGACGCGGTCGGGGGGATGACCTCGATCCGGGGCCGGTTCTATGGGTGGCGAGGCCTCCAGGTCATGCCGACCTTCCATCCGTCTTATCTCGTCCGCAACGAAGGGAACAAAGAAATCAAGAAGATGGTCTGGGACGACATGCGAAAGGTCATGGCTTTCCTCGGCAAAAAATGACCCTTCTGGCCGATGTCGTCTTTCCCCTTCCGCTCGACCAGAGCTTCTCTTATATCGTCCCCGCCGGGAGCGCCGACACGGCCAAACCCGGAGTCCGGGTTTTGGCTCCTCTCGGCCGCAAAACGCAGCCCGGTTTCATCGTGGCCGTCCGTGACCTGGGTCCCGAACCCGGCCGGCCCCTCAAAGAGATCGCGATGGTCATCGACGCGGAGCCCGTCTTCTCGGCCTCGACCCTCGCCCTCACGGGCCGCTTGAGCGGGCATTTCTTTTCCTCGTGGGGCGAGCTGCTGCAGGCGGCGCTTCCCCCGTCGTTGGAGATCAAGACCAAGGCCAAGGTCCGGCTGACGGAGGCCGGGGCCCGAGCGCTTCAGGAGAAATCCCTCTCCCGGGACGAAAAGAAGGCGGCCGACGTCCTCGGTCCGGACGCCTTCACCATCCTCCATCTGCGCCGGACGACCGGCCTCAAGACCATGGCCGCTCTCATCGCCCGGATGGCCAAGAAAGGCCTCGTTCAGGTCGTCGAAGAGAAAAGCCGGCCAAGAAAGAGCAGGACGGTCCCTGCCGATAGAACCGGACCCAAGCAGCTGGAGCTCGATTTCGCGGTCGAGCCCGCGGTCCGGAAGGCGATGGAGGCGATGCGCGGACCCCTCGAGGGGAAACGTTTCGCGCCGTTCTATTTATATGGGGGACGGCAGGCCCGCCGGGCGGCCTATGGCGTCCTGATCCAAAAGGTCATCGCCCAAGGACGGCAGGCGCTGGTCCTCATGCCGGAAGTGGCGGCCTCCGAGCCGTTCAAGGAGAGCCTGGGAAAACGTCTCGGCGAAACCGCGGCTTTTCTCCACGGCCAGATGCCGGAGGGCGCCCGCGAGAGGGAATGGCAGAGGATCAAGGCCGGCCGGACGCGCGTCGTGGTCGGCCCCCGTTCCGCGCTGTTCGCGCCGCTGGAGTCGGCGGGACTGGTCATCGTCGACGACGAACACGACGACGCTTATCTTCAGACGGAACGTCCCGTCTATGACGCTCGGGTGGGGGCCCGGTTCATGGCCGCCGAACAGGGGGCCTTGCTGGTCTACGGCTCCGACGTTCCGACCGTCGAAGCGTTCCATGAAGCCCGGAGCGGCGGATATCTCTTGGCCCTGCCGGGCGACCCGGAAAGAAGAAAGGTCGTGATTGTGGACGATGCGTCCGAACGGGGCCTGTTCGCGCCGAGATTTCGGGACGGCCTGCGGGCGGCCATCCAGGCCGGGCGTCCGGGGATCGTCTTTTTGAACCGCCGCGGATACGCGTCCTTCCTTTTTTGTCCCCGCTGCGGATATATTCCGAAGTGCGATCGCTGCGACATCTCCCTGACCTATTATAAAAAGGAAGAGCGGCTGGTCTGCCGGTATTGCGCGGCCTCGCGGCCGCGCGCGGGGGCCTGCCCGAAATGCGGAAGCCGGGTGATGGAGCCGCGGGGAGCCGGCGTCGAGGCCGCTGAAGAGGAACTGCGCCGTCTCTTCCCGGGAGCCCGCGTTTCGGGCTTCGACAGCGACCGCGTCCGGACGAAAGCGGCGCGGGAAAAGGTCCTGAGGAATTTCGAAGACGGAAAGATCGACGTCCTCGTCGGAACGCAAATGCTCGCCCGCCAGGCCGGCCTCCCCTCGGCCGCTTGGGTCGGCATCCTGAATCCCGAAGCCCTGTTGGCTTTCGCCGATTTCCGGGCTTCGCAGAAGACCTTCCAGGCCGTTCACCGCATGATGCGGTGCGCGTCGCTCGCGGATGAGGCGGGTTCCGAGGTCGTGATCCAGACGGCCTTCCCCGAACATCACAGCATCCGGGAAGCGGGCCGGCAGGATTACGCGGCCTTCTTCGAACAGGAGATCCGGTTCCGCCGGCTCATGGATTATCCTCCCTTCGCGGCCATGGCCGAGATCGTTCTTCTCGGCCGGGACCGGCGGCCTCTCGCCCAAAAAGCGAGGGAGCTCGTCCGCCGGGCGCGGGCCTGCGGCCCCGATATCGAGATCTTGGGGCCGGCCCTCGCCCCGCCGTCCTTGCTCAAAGGAGAACGGGGGGTCCAAGTGATCCTGAAATCGAGGGCGAAAGAGACTCTGGACGCCTGTCTTGCGAAAAGCCTGGGAACGACCGGGGTCAAGCGGTCCGTCGCGCGTTACGGCTGATCGGGAGCGCGGAGAACGCGGACACTCACGTCCTTAGAGATGCTCTGGGGAGAGTCGGTCTTCATTTGGGCCCGGATCACGATGTCCCCGTCGGCCGTGATCTCGCCGCTCAGGGGCCCCAAAAGAACGGCCAAGGCCACGCCGTACTCGTTCGTGACAAGGACGCAGCGCTGGGTATAGTCGGAAAAGACGCCGAGGCCGCTGATGACCGTGAAATAGACGACGGCGCCCAGGACGGGATTGTTCCCGTCCCGGATAACGACCTTGATCTGAGACGTCGGCCGCTGCAGTCCGGCATATAGAACGTTGGGACTGGCCGAAAGGGTGAAGGTCAGGTGGATCGTGGACGGCCCGATCGGGGACGGCTCTCTGACCGCGGTCCGCTCGCAGGCGGCCGCGGCCAGCAAAGCGATGCTCAGGACCATCATGAATAGCGCCGTTCTTGGTCTCATGGTCGTTGTCCTCATCAGTTGCCGTAGTTAGCGAAGAAGACCGGGAGCATCCCCGTGGCCCTGACCGTCTTGTTGGCCAGGTCGTGCCCGTAGAAATCCACCTTCGCGGTCACGTTCAAAATGTCGCCGGGAAGCGCCGCCCGAAGGTTAAAAAGCGGCGGTTCCTGCTTGGCGACCTCGCGGACGATGACGAACGAAACGGACGTAGAAATCCCGATCCGGATAAGCGCCGACAGGCTGCCCTCGAAGGAATAGGGGACATCGACGCCTTCTATGTTCCGGCCGTCCGCCCGGATATACGTGACGACGTAACGGGTGATCTGGATGTCGTTGTATTGGGACGTTCCGAGCAGGGGGTCGGGCTCGAGCGTCGTGGCTCGAAAGGTGGCCTTGGCCGAGTCGGCCCGTACGGAAGACGCTCCCGTGGCGGGGTCCTCGATGAGGACATCGGACTGGAGGAAGAAGCCCTCCGTGCCCTGCATGTCTAACCCGGTGAGACCCTCCACGATCAGAAGGCTGGCGGATTGGGATTCATTCTCGACCGGATTGCACGAGATCAGGAGGAAGGAGGCGGCCAGGAGGACCGCGGCGCCGATGGTGCGTTTGAGATGTCGGTGGTTGTTCATGGCTGACCTCTTCCTATTTCAAGATCCTTGGCGTTATGAAGATGAGGAGCTCGCGGTTCTGGACCGTCTTGGAAAAGGACTTGAACAAGTTGCCCAGGATCGGGATCTGATGGAGGAAGGGGACCCGCTCCCGGGTGATGGCGTCCTCTTGCCGATAGATGCCGCCGATGACGGTCGTCCCGCCGTCGGACACCCCGACGGTGGTCTTGGCGCTCTGGGTCGTGATCGGCGGGATGCCGTTGACCAGGTTCGAAAAATCGGCCGCGTTGTTCTGGATGTCGATGGTCAGAATGATCGTCCCGTCGGCCGTGATCTGCGGGGTAGCCCGCAGCTCGAGACCGGCGTTGACGTATTGCGTCGTGACGGTGAAATTGGCCTGCGTTTGGACGGGGATCTGCCGCCCTTGATTGATGTAGGCTTCTTTATTGTTGTAAGCCGCGACCCTTTCAGTGGAGACGATCCGGCCGTTGCCCGAAGTCTCGAGGGCCGAGAGGGCTATGTCCAGACGGAACGTATCCAGGACGTTGGCGAAGGAGACGCCGACGGCGCTGTTGAAGGCCGGAGCGGGAAGATTGACGGCGTAGCCGCCGAGCGGGCCGCCGATGCCCTTGGTCACGATGCCCTGGGGGATCATGGCCCCGTCGACGAGGATCTTGTTGGGAAACTGAAGCGAGGTCTGGTTCCCGTAGAACGGGTCGGCGATGCCTTTGGCGCCCCACTGAATGCCTAGGTTGCGGACGAAGGTCGAGGTGGCCTCGACGATCCGGACCTCGATCTGGACCTGCTGAGTCGGCGTATCGAGGGCGGTGATGAGATTCTCGAGGAGGTCGATCTTCTCCTTGACGTCCGTGATGATGATCATGTTGGTCCGCTCGTCGGTGACGATCTCGCCGCGGGCGGACTTCTTGTTCTTCATCACCTCGAGGATATCCTTGGCTTTCGCGTAGGACAGGGTGAACGATTTCGTCACCAGCGGGCCGGATTGTTCTTTCGCGTCGCGGAGCCCTTGCTGGGCCTTTTCCTCTTCGGCCAGGATCCCCATGGGCGCGATGCGGAGGACGTTGCCTTCCAGGCTTCGGCCCTGCTTGTTGTCCCTCAGGATGATGTCCAGGAACTGGTCCCAGGGAATGTCCATGAAACTGCCGGTGACCGTTCCGCGGACGCCGGGATCGAAGGTGACATTCAGGCCGGCCCGCTCGCCCAGCCAGAGGACGACGTCGCGAAGGTCGGCATCCTTGAATCTCGGACTGATCAACTCGCCCGCGTATTTTTGCTCGGTGTCGTGGATGGTCAGGGTTTTCTGCTTCTCATCTTTCGCCGGCGGCTCTTTCTCGGCTTCTTTCTTCTGGGCCTCGGCCGGCGGCGGGGACTCCGCCGGAGGCGCCTTGACAGCGGCCGCGGCGGACGGAGGGACGTTCTTGGCTGCCGGTTTGACCTCCGCCTTTTGGGAGGCGGGCGGTCCAGGGACCGGGGCCGGGATCTCCGTCTCGGTCTTGACCGCGGAAGCGGATGGTCCCGGTAAAAGGCTCGAATCTCCCGGAAGCGTGATCCTCAATTCTTTCGGACCGCTGGCGACGGTGTAGCGACGGGGTTCGTTGAGATCGAAGACAAACCGGGTGACGGCCTCCGGCGGCGGCGTCAGGTATTGCCCGACCCGGATTTTGTCGAGACCGTATTTGCCGACCGGGACGGTTTTGGTCGGCTGGTTGAACACGGCGTCATAGAGGTCCAGGACAAGTCGGAGGGGATTGTCCAGCGCGAACAGGTGGATGATCGGTTTTTGACCCGTCCGGGCGACGACTTCCATGCGGTCGCCTTTGTCGACGACCTCGACTTCGTTCAGGACGACCGCTTTTCGCGATGGCTGTTTGAGTTCCTCTTGGAGCTCGGGGGGAACCAGGCTGTCCCCCGATCTAAGAATAGAGGTCAATTCGATGACGGTCCTTCTCGCTTCGGCGAAGATCCGGAAAGGAACCGGCTCCCGGAGCGTCAGAAAGAGCGATACCCGAAGGTCGGCGGCGGCCTGGATCTTGATGTCCTTGACGAGCGGAGCCCCGTCGCCCGGGAGCGTCGGAACGGGCGGAGCCTGAACGACTCCCAGATCGACGACGAGCACGGAGGGGAACTCCTTGGCGTAAGCCGCCTGGATGTTTTGAAGGGGAGCGCCGGACTCGAGGACGATCCGGGTGCAAGAGGAGGCGGGAAGGACGGAGATCTTGTCGATGGTCGCGAGGGGCCGGCCTTGACGGCTCCAACCGGCCAGAACAAGCAGGAGGCCGGCCACGGGGAGAGCGAGCCGAGTCAAATACCTTTTCATGTTAGCGCTCCTCTTGCATGATTTCCTTGATGATCTCTCTGGGCTTGGCCAGCGGGAGGCCCTTGTCGTCCAGGGTCTTTCGGAACACGATCCGCGACTCCTTGATCGATAGGACGAATCCGTCGGCCAGCCGATCGCCCTCGCGGAGAGTGAGAGGGAATCCATCGGTCAGGCCGATGATGGCTTCGACGAAATCCTTCGACTTGACGATCCCTATGAGCAGGATGTCCTCGATGAAAAGGTCGGAGAGGCCCCCGACGGCTTTCTTCTCCCGGAGCGCTTTTCCGCCGAAGAGGTCCTTGAACGGGTCGCGCCGCCCGCCCGAATCGTAGGAAAAGGCGGGGCCCGCCGCCGGCGTCCTTTTCGGTTCCTGAGCCGCGGCCTGGGCAAAAACCGGCGGACCGGCGAGCCCAAAAAGGACGGCGGCGAGAACGATCGTTTTAGCGGATCTCATCGACTTCCTTGATCGGCTTCTGGACCTGAGGCCGGTTGGCTTCGGGCTTTTTGATCTGGCTTTCATCGAAAAAGAAATAGGTCTTGGCGGTGAATAGGGCCGTGATCGTCGACGCTTCGCTTTGGCTGGGGAGGGCCGTGATCGAAAAATCCTCGATATTGAAGATCCGCTGGAAATGGAGGATGCGGTCGAAGAACAGGCCCAGGTTGTGATAGTTGCCGGCGACTTCGATGGGGATGGGCTGTTCGGAATAAAAGTCCTTCACGATCTCTTTCTCCGGCGTATAATGGACCAGCTCCAGCTGGGAATCCATGGCCATTTGTTGGACGCTGCGCAGGATCTCTCCGCTCTCCTTTTTCCGGGGGATGATCCTTTCGAGCTCGGCGAGGGCCTTGCTCAAATCGACGAGCTCGGTTTCGATCTTATTGAGTTGGATCTTCTTGGCCCTAAGAGTTGTCAGTTCGTTCTCGAGGTTGACGAGTTCGACGCGCGCCGCGCTCAGTTCGGCCTGCCGGGGCTTGAAAAAGAAAATGTAGATGAGACCGCCGAGGAGCAAACCCAGAAGAACGTAGACAATCCACGACTGGTTCTTCATCGGATCTCCGTTCCTTTGAGCGGCGCGCCCGGCCTGTTCGGCGGAGGCGCGCCCGGCACGGCGGCCGGCGTCAGGCCCGGAGGAGGAGCGATCTCGGCGGACAACGTGAATTCCAGAAAAGCGTTGCCGGCCTGGGTCTTTTGGGCGGAATTGAGCAGGCTGACGGTCTCGAAGATCCCGCTTTTGTCCAGATTTCGCATGTAGTCCGAGATAAGAATGTTGGACAAAGCCCGGCCCTTGATCTGAAGATTCTGTTTGGCCAGGGTCGCCTCGGTCAGCCAGACCCATTCGGGAAGGCCCGAACTCAGCGTTTCGATGATCCGCACGGTGCCGCCCTGCTTGGCTTTGAGCTGGTTGATCAGGCCGATCTTTCTCTGAAGGAAGTTCTTCTGTTGTTCGACCTGATCCAGCTTGGCCAGAACGGGCTCGAGCTGCCGTTTCTCTTCGCGGGCGGCATTCAGCAAGCCGCGCTCGGTGTCGAGGGCTTTCTGCTGCATGTAGGCCAGCACGGCCAGGAGGAGGATGATGAAGAATACGACCAGGTTCCCGACCGGCTTCTTCTTCTTGACTTTGACCTCCGGCTCGATGGGGCCGGCGTCCTTGGTTTCGATTTCCTTCCTCTCGGCCTTCAGCAGGTTGATGCGGATCATGGGGTCATGTCCCTCGCTGCCGGGTGGCGAGTCCCGTCGCCACGCCGAAGAGCGTGGCCATCTCCTGGTAATACGCGGGATTCAATTTTTTTTCATTATAAAAGACCGTGCGGAAGGGGTCAAATAGGATGGTCTTGACGCCGAATTTCTGTTCGAAGGAGCCGGCGATGTTCTTGAGGTTGGCCAGGCCGCCGCAGAGGAAGATCTGCTCGATCTTCTTCTGCGCTTTATCCTCGGCTTCGAAGAAGGTGAAGGTCTTTTCGACCTCCTCCAAGAGGCTTTTAACGTTGACCCCGAGAAAGGCCTCGAGATCGTAGGCCGGCACGGCCTTCGATGGGACCCCGCGGAGCATGTCTTCCGCGTCTCCGGGACCGACGTTGAAATCCTTGCGGATGT
>Ga0315294_10009655_pt1 | contig 10594 bp, 9 predicted proteins | sample YL17G13_40_MG_FD_203626 | JGI IMG/M metagenome (GOLD analysis project Ga0315294, IMG submission 203626) | Sediment microbial communities from Yellowstone Lake, YNP, Wyoming, USA - YL17G13_40 | ecosystem: Environmental > Aquatic > Freshwater > Lake > Sediment | place: USA: Wyoming | collected... | reverse complement strand
CCCCTACCTCTCCCCAATGGCGCCCGCGCGCGCCGAGTCGAAGTTTGGCCTGCCACTGTACTGCGCCGGCTTCCCGCCCGGCACGCACGTACTCGTCGCGGGCGGCGGCGGCAAAGCGTCGTCCGGCATCCCCAACCGGTGCGCGATTGGGGACGGGGCGTGGCGCGATGCGCGGATTGGGCGCGCGCGCGCGCGCGCGCGGGTGGCGCGCGCCGCCGCCCGCGGGCGCCCGCCGGAGCGCACGTGTGACGCGGCGCGATGGCGCGCGGCATCCATCGCGCGCGGGCGCGGGAAGAGCGGCCACCGGTCCGCCCCCCCAACCAATCCCCCTATTTCTTTTTTAGCATCGTCGCGGTCCCCCTCTCCGCCACGACCCCCACCGGCCTCGCGCACGAGGCCGCGTCCCTGCCCGTGGACGCGACGCCGTTGCGTCTGGCGCTGGCGCCCGGCGGCGGGTCGGCCGCACTCGCGCTCGCCGGCGGCGGCCTCGCCCGCGTCGACCTGGTCCCCGCCATCAACGGCCCGTCCCTCACCCTGCGCTCTGGGTCGCGCACCGCGTCGACGGATGGGGCGGCCGGGTCGGGCGATGGAGGCGCGGGGGGTGGCGGCGACCGCCAACTCTCCCCGGGCGCGGTCGGGCACGCCGTCGGCCACGCCGCCATGGGCGCCGTCGCCGCCGCGGTCGGCGTTATCCCCAGAGTGCTCTTCCGCACGCGCTCGGGGCGGGACGTGGCGCGCGGGCCGACCGAGATTAAAGCGCTCGCCTTTTCCGCCGACGGCCGGTCGCTCGCCGCCGGCGGCGAGGACGGCGCCGTGCGCGTGCACGACTGGCCCTCGCTCAAGCTCAAGTCCGAGCTGGTCGTCGGCGGCCCCGGTGGCGGCGGCGGCGTGCGGGACGTGGATTGGGCGGGCGACGACACGGTCGCCGCCGCGCTCGACGACGGGTCGGTCGCGGTGTGGTCGGTCGCCACGTCCCGCCTGCTCTCCACGCTGCCGCCGCCAAAGGGCCTGCCCGGCTCGCCCTCCGTCGCCCGCGTGCGCTTCGACCGGGTTGCCGGGCGCCGCCGTTTGCTCGCCGCGGTCAACGCGGGCGGCGCGGGGTGGGTCGCGGCGGCCGACGCGTCGGCCGCGACCCCCCCCGTCTACACCTGGACCGCGCGCACCCGCCTGCTCCCCGCCCCGATCACCGCCTTTGACGCGTCCCCTTGCGGCCGCTTCGTCGGCGCCGGGTCGGCCGACGGCGACGTGCGCTGCGCGTGCGCGCGCACGCTGCGCCCCGCGGGGCGCGCGACGAAAGGGCACATGATCTTCGTCACGGCGGCCGCGTTTGAGACGGTGGCCGTGCGGCCGGGCACGAAAGCGGACGCGGCGGCGGTGCCCCGGTTCCTGACTGTGTCCGCCGACGCGTCGGCGCGCGTCACGGCGCCGCGCCCGCCGCGCGCCCTCCCCGCCGCCCTCCTCCCCCTCCTCCTTGCCCTGCTCATCCTGGCCCTGTTCCTGGGCGAGCTGGCGCTGGCGGCGCCCGCGTGCGGCGCGCGGCGCGCGGGCGCGTGCGCCGCGGCGCTGCGCGCGGCGGCGCCCGCGCGCGCCGCCGACCACTTGGCCTCCCTCTCGGGCGCCGTCCGGGACCTGGCGGTGGCTTCCGGCGTCGTCGGGCGCTACGGCGCGTTTGGCGACCGCGGCGAGTTGTGAGGACGAGGGAGAGGGAGAGGGAGGAACGGGAAAATGGTTGTCGCGGGCGCAGCCGGCCGTCGCTGGCGCGCCCCATCCCGGGGGGCGAACGGTCGAGAAAGGGAGTCTTGACACGTGGTTGGGTGCAAACAAAACGAACGCGGGGCCATCACTCGCCAGCCGCGACCGCCGCCGCCGCTCTTTCGGCGCGCGCCGCCGCGCGTGCGGGCGCCGCCGCGGCCCACGCCTCGCCCGCCGCGACAAACGCGCGCATGTCGCCTCCGTCGTACGTGAGCCGGTCCAGGACGCGGTCCCATTCGGCCCAGTCGGCGTGGGTGAGCAGGGCCGAGAGCGCGGGCGCGAGCGTCGACGCGCGCCACGCCGACGCGGCGGCCGCGCCGGACTCGCGTAGTTCCAGCCTGTCGCCCACCCAGGGCGCCGCCTCCCCCCCCAACGCTTCCGCGGGATACCGCCCAAACCGGGCGCCGACCAGGGTGAGCGTGTGGGGCGGCGCGAGGGGCAGGGCGACGCGTGCGGGCGCGCAGAGCGCCGCCGCGACGGCGCCCAGCGGCAGCGCGCCGCGCGCCACCGCGACGGCCGCTCCCACCATGTGCCGAATTTGGTGCAGCATGAAGGAGGAGCCGTCCAGGGAGATGACGACGGCGTCGGGGCCGCCGGGGGTGGGGGGGGGGGTCGGCCGCGCACGCGCGCGCGACCGTGCGCCAGTGCGCGGGGCCCACGCCGTCGCCGTCGGGGGCGCCGTCGCCGTGCCAGTGTGGGCGCACAGGTAATGGGGCGTCGGGGTCGCGGGGCCGTGGCGGGCGGTCGGGCGCGGGCAGCGGCGGAGGAGGCGACGGCGTCGGCGCGGCCGCCTCGCCCTCCCCTCCTCCTTCGTCCCGCGCCCCCGCCCCGCGCGGTATCCGGACCCGCCCTCCAGCCCGCCGGCCGGGCCCCCGGTACTCGGCCCGCTTGGTGAAGCAGTGAAAGGGGAGGGCGGCGCCGGGAGAGTAGAGCGAGAGCACGGCGCGAAACCTCTCGAGCCCCGCGCCCGTGTCCGCCCCCAGCGCCGCCGCCGGCAGCGCGTACTCGTAGGCCCGTCCCTCGCACATGGACCGCGCGCACCAGCCGCCGGAGACGCGCTGCGCGGCGAAGACGCGGACCGCGGGGGGGAGGCGCGCGTTGACCGCGGCGGCGAACGCGGCCCCCTCCGGGTCGCCCGCGAACGAGGCCGGGTCGCACTCGGCGCGCAGGGCGATGACGGCGGGCGCGGCGTGCACGCCGCGGTCGGTCCGCGACGACCGGGTCCACCCGACCTTGGCGGGCCGCCCCGCGTTCGAGGGGATGATGGCGCCCGCCGCCACCAGGGCCCGCTCCAGCACGTTTTCCACGGGCTCCGCCGCTGCCGGCGCTTGCGCGGGCGGCTGCCACTGCAACCCTGAGAGGGGCGGGGGGTGCGGGCGTCGGCGCGGCCCAGACACGCGCGGCAGCCGCCTCCACCCCTCCCGCCTCCCCACCTCGAAACTCGGTGCCGACGTAACCGACGTGGAGGGCGAGCTTGCGCTTGGCCAGCTTGGGCGGCGGCGGCGGCGAGCCGTCGCCGTCGCCTGCCGCCGCGCGCGCGCTCGCCGCCCTGCCCCAGCCCGCGGCGCGCAGGCGGCGCCCGGGGCGGGCCCGCAGGAGGAGCCGCATTGGGGAGCGCGGCCTCTGCGCTGTGCGCCGTGCCCCTCGTCACTCCGGCGCCCATGGCCGCGCTCGCCCACCTCGCCGGCCAGGGCGACTGGCGCGCCGTCCTCGCCCGGGTGGCGCCGCCCCCGCCCGCGTCGTCCCCCGAACGACGGCCGCAGGGCGGGGCGGAGGAAGCGGTCGCCGCGGCGTGGCGGGTCGCGGCGCTGATCAAAACGAGGCAGCTCGACGCGGCCGCAGCCGAGCTGGAAAGGTTGGGCGACCTGGACGCGCTACCAGGTGTGGGATGGTGGAGGTGGATCGGGCGCGGGCTCTATTTTATTTTATTTTATTTTATTCGCTCCACCCGTCTCACCCTTTTCCTCCCTTCCAGGCGCCCCCTTTGCCCTGCGATGGATGGCGGCCGACCTGCCCGCCCGCCGCGGGGCCGACTCGGCGCGGGCGATGGCCGCGCTGCTGGGGTGGTGCGAGGGGCGGCGCGCGGCAGCGGCGACTGCGGCGGCCGCCGCAGTCGCCGCTCCTTCCTCCTCCTCCTTTCTCTCGTCACCGCCCCCCGCGCCCGCCCATCGCCGCCAGCATGCTGAGAACGCTGAGAACCTCTGGTCTTCCCGCTGCCAAGCCTGCGAGTGGGCCCTGGCCCGTCTGCACGTGGCGTCCCCGGCCACGTGCCGCGCGTGGGCGCGCGCCGCGCTCGAGCGGCGCGCGCGGGCGGCACCGTCGCCGACACACGTTTTGATCTCCCCTTCCTGGACCCCGCCCCCGGGCCTCGACCCCGCCGCCCTGGCGGCCGCCGCCCGTCTGGAGGCGGCCACTGGCGACGTCACCGCCGCCAAGCGCCTCTTCGCCGCCGCGGCGGCCGCGGGCGCGCCGCCCGCCGACGCTGCGCGCACCTCGGCCCTGCTCCGCTTCTGCGGCGGCGACCCCGCCCGCGCCGCGGCCGCGTTTGCGGGCGCGGCGGAGGGGGAGGGAGGGGCGGGAGCCATCGATTCGCTGAATGAAGCCCTGTGCCGCCTGCACGCGGGCGACACCGCGGGCGCCACTGCCGCCGTGCTCGCCCCCTACCTCGCGCCCGGCGCGGCCTCCGTTGTTTCTCCCGACGCCCTGGCCGAGGCCGCGCTGCGGGCGGCGGCCACGGTGGCGGACCTCGCCCCGCCCTCGGCCGCGCGCGCGGTGCGCGCGCGCCTGGCGGCCGCGGTCGCTGCCGCGGGACCGCCTGACGATCTGGACGTGAGCGTGCTGGCTGTCGCGGGGGGAGGGGCGGGGTAGGGAGGGAGAGAGAGGGAGGTCGGCCGTCTGTCGTTGCTCATTTTCACACCGCCGCGCGCGCCCGCCGCGCCGGCGCCCTCGCCGGGGTCGCCACGCTCTCCGCCGGACCGCCCAGCCGCCCCCCAACCCCAACCGCTGTTGATGGCGGCGGCGCTCGCGGCATGCGCCGCCGTCGTCGCGGTCTACGTCTGCCCCTTCTACATTCCGCTCCTCCTGGACACGCGCGCCGGCCGCCCGCGTGATCCACTCGACCGGGACGCGCTCGCGACGGTGCGCTTCCGCGCGTTCTGCGCGGCGGGCGGCTGCCTCGCGGCGACCGGCGTGCTCTGGGCGGTCGTCAGCGTGCGGGTGAGTGAAGGAGGGGTGAGAGGCGGCACGAGAAGGGGGGATAGGCGGCGAGAGCCAACCCCTTTCCCTTTTTTCAGCTCGCCGCGCTCGGCCCGCTTGTCCCGTTTCGGCTCGCCCTCGCCGCCCCCCGCGCAGCGCTTGGACGGATGCTCCCATATGCCCTCCTCCGCTTCATTGCGCCCGGCGCCGCCGCGGCCGCGACAGCGGCCGCGGGCGGCGGCGCGGCCGCCGCGGCGGCCGCGCGCGCGGCGACCGCTGACGCGGTCGCCGCCCGCCTCGCCGCCGCGGGCGCCCCTCTGACCGCACCCGAGGTCGTGGCCCGGCTGCTGGGGTGTGGTGCGGGCGCGGGCCGAGCGGCGGCGGTGGGCGCCGCGTCGGCGGCGGCCGCGCTCGCCTGGCCTCTCGCTCTCCGCGCCGCACACCGCAACCCGCCGCGCTGGTCCTCCACGCACTCCGCCTTACGGGACGTCATCATCGCGCCCCTGACCGAGGAGTGGGCGTTCCGCGGGTGCCTGCTGCCCCTGCTGCTGCTCAGCGGGTCGCGGCCCGTGTCCGCCGCCCTTTTCTCCGCCGCCGCTTTCGCGGCCGCCCACCTGCACCACCACGTCGCCACCTGGCTCGCCTGCAAAGGCGGGCGCCTGCCGCCGGGGCTGGTCGCGGGGGCAGCGGCTCAGCTCGGAGTGACGGGGGCCTTTGGGCTCGCGGCCGCCGCCCTCACCCTGGCCACGGGATCTCCTATTTCGGCCGTCGCCGCGCACGCGGTGGCGAACGCGGTGGGGCTGCCGAGCGGGCGGCGACCGCGCGGGCGGGCTGCGCCCGCCGCGGCCGCCGTAGGCGCCACCGCGCTCGCGGCCGCCGCCGCCGCCGCCTGGCGCCGCGGCTGGACGGGCCCGTACGCCGACATCATCAACGCGTTGCAGCCGCCGCGGCGATGAGGCGGGGGAGCTGCTTTGTTGGCGCGTTGCGGGCGTGGCGGTGGCGGACCCCCTGAAAACACACGCGCTCTCCTCCTCCCCCCTCTTCACCGCCCCCCCCCAAAAGCACGCGCCGACGCCTGCGTCCCGCTCGCCGCCCGCCCGCGGCGCGAGGGCGCGGGCCCGGTCGAGGCGGGGGTGGGGGCGACGCCCTCGCCGCCGGACAGGGCGGCGTCGTCGTCGCTCGAGAGCGACAGCGTCGGCGTCGGCGCCGGCACCGCCGCCGCGCGACCCCGGGGCGCCGACGGCGCGGGCGACCGGCGCGGGGCGCGCGCGCGGGGCGCGGGCGAGCCGCGCGCGCCGCGGCCGCGCTTGGCCGCGCGGCCGCGGCCGCGCCCGCACCCGCCGCCGCCGTCGGAATCGTCCTCCGACTCCTCGCCCCCGGACGACATGACGACGTCCTCGTCGTCGTCCGACAGGTCGTCCTCGTCCGCGGCGAGCGAGGCGGCGCGGGACCGCGCGCGCACGGCGGCCGCGCGCGGCACGACCGCGCGCGGCGCCGCGGGAGGCGCCGTCGCGCGCGACCGCGCGGGCGCGACGCGCCCGCGGCCGCGCCCGAGGACGAGCGCGGGCGCGGCGGGCGAGCGGCGGCCGGCGGCGGCCGACGCTTGCGTCACCACCGCGCCGCTGGCGCCGGTGGGCGACCCCGCGCTCGCGCCCGGCGACTCGGGCGTGCCGCCCCCGTCAAAACGGGGCGGCGGCACGACCGGCGGCGGTGGCGGCGGCGCGCGGCGCGACGGGGGCGGCGGCGGGCGCAGGGCGGCCGCGGTCGCGCCGCCCGCGGCCTCGCCGCCGCCCTCGCCGCCCGCGGCGTGCGCTTCGGCCCACGCCTTGCACGCCTTGGTGATGCAGGTGGAAAACGCGTTCTTGTCGTCCTAATGGCGGAGAGGGGAGGGGAACGGAAGGGTGGGCGACGCGCCGACCCCTAAACCCCCCTCCTCCCCTCCCTCCCTCTCCCCTCTTACGTTCTGCACAAACTGGTGCAGCGCCGCCGTCATGTCCGCCTCCCCCAGCACCTCCATGCCCTCCATGCCCGCCATGTGGGACGTGATGATGGCTTCGATCGCGCCCTCGTCGAGGTCGGTCGGCCGCGGCGCGCCGCCGAGGCCTTCGTCGCCCTGCCCGCGCGGCCGGCGTGGTGCGGTCTCCTTGTGCCAGTGGAAGATGTCGTTGGGGTTGGCGACGCGGCCGACGTAGGACTGGGCGAGGCGGGCGCTAAGAGAAGGGGGAGAGAAGGGGGTGGAGGGTCGGGCGCGCGCGCGGCCTTCTCTCTCCGCCCTCCACCCCCCTCCTCTCTCTCCCTCTCTCCTCCTACCTGCTCAGCGTGGTGAAACCAGTGTAGTCCACCCGCAGCCGCACCAGGGGCGGCTCCGGCGGCGCGCGCCCGCCGAGGCCCGCGGGCGCGCGCGCGGCCGCGTCGGCGAGCGCCGCGTCGACCTCGGCCGCCAGCACGGCCTCCACCGCCGCCCCCTCGCCGTCCACGCCGGGCGCCAGTTTGGACTTTAGGGACAGTGTGCGGTAGGCAAAGCGGCGGGCGGTGTCGAGGGGGAGGGAGGTGACGCGGAAGGCGTGGTGGGCGGCGCGCGGCGAGGGCGGGGAGGGGGACGCGCTGTCGGCCGCCACCCCAGCCCGCCGGCGGGACGCGGCCGCCATCGCACCCGCATCGATCTCCAGCAGGTAGGCGTGCTTGGGCGCGGCTTCGCCCTCGGAGAGCGCGGTCGCGACGGTCGACCCGGGTTGGAGCACCGCAAACGGCACCCCGCCCACGCTCACCTCGCCCAGGCACTCGTGCTCGTGCCCCCACACCACGAGGTCGAGCCAGGGTGGGAGGCAGCGCGGGTCGACGAGGGTGTGGCCGCCGGCCGACGCGCGGCCGCGCGCCTCACGGTTTTGGTGGATGACGAAAATGTTGTACGTGTCGGCCGGGGGCGCCTCCCACGTCACCGCGCCCGCCGCGCGGAAAACGCGGGCGACGCGGTCCTCCCGGTGCGCGCCCAGGCCGTAGAGCGCGACGCGGGGGGCGGGCGAGGGCGCGCCGTCGGCCGCGCGCCGCGACACGATGACCGGGTTGATGGCCAGCCGCCCCTGCTCCGACCCCTCGAGCGGCACCTTGCCAAAGTAGTTGACCGCGCGCGCGGCGGCCAGCATGTCGACGGCGGACAGGTTGTCCGCGCCGCCGGGGTCGTCGTGGTTGCCGTGAATCGTAAAGACGGGGAGCGTGACGGCGACGCTCGGGTCCCCGAAATTGGCCGCCCCGCCCACGATGCCGTCGGCGGGGGGGCGTCCGGTCGTCGGCGCGTCGAGGGCCAGGCGGGTGGTCGGGCGGAGGCGCCGCGCGTCGTCGCCGCCGCCCCCGCCCGCGCCGCCACCGCCGCCGCGCAGGCAGTGCCGGTACAGCGTGGACAGCGCGCGCACCACGGTGGAGCGGGAGGGGCGGTTGTCGTGGAAGAGGTCGCCGCCGAGGAGGACGAAGTCGGCCTGAAGAGGGAGGGAGGGAGGAAAGAAACAAGGGGGTCGGCGGCGGCGGCGCGGCGCGGCGCGCCTCCCCTCCTTCTCCCCTCTCCCCCATCTCGCCTTGTTCTGCGTGGCCAGCTCAAACACCTCGTCAAAGGTGTCGAACGAGTCGTTGCGGCGGGCGTCGTCCTTCTCCCAGCAGCCCTGGGGAGGAGGGACGGGGGTGGGCACCGACTCGACCCTTTTCCACCGCCTCGGACGCCCTCCCACCCTGCCACCACCCACCAGGTGATTGTCGGACGAGATGAGGATGCGCATCGTGGAGTCGGACGGGCTGGGGGGAGGGAGGGCGTCGGCTAGCACGCGCGCGCGCCTGCGGGGCGCGCCGCTGGGCCCCGCCGCCCGTGGACGGGCGCGCGGCGCCGGGCCAGCGCCGCTGGCACCGCGCGCGGGCGGGCGACGCGCGCCCTCAACCCTCCCGACCCAATCGCCCCTCCCAATCCCATCGCCCCCCATCCGCTCACCCGCCGTCGCCCGCGGCCGCGATGTCGTCCGGCTCGGCCTCCGCGACCGGCGCGCGGCGCCGGGGCGGCATGGTGGGCCGGATGGGTGGGGTGGGGAGTGAGAAGTGGCGCGGCCCAGAGCCACTCTGCCTCTGCCTCGATGGGCGCCCTCCACGCCCCTCGGTTCACCGCGCCCGCTCGGGGCCGGCCGCCGGTCATCGCCAGGGCGGTCCCACGCCCCGCCGCGGCCGCGGTCGCCCTCGCCGCCGCGCTCGCGGCGGCCCCGCCCCCCGCCCTGGCCGCCGACTCAACTCTGCAGACCGCGGTCGCCGCCCTGCAAACCGCGGTGGCGGACGCGGGGCCGGCGGGCCCCGCGCTCTTCGCGGGAGCCTATGCCGCCGCGGTCGTCGCGCTCGCGCCCGCCTCGGCGCTCACCCTCCTCGCCGGCGCCCTCTTCGGCCCCGTCCTCGGCACCGCCGTCGTCAACGTGGGCGCCACTGCGGGAGCGACCGCAGCGTGCGCGCTGGCGCGCCGCGCGGCGGCGCCTGCTCTCGCGCGCCTCGACGGCACCCCCGCTTGGGACTCGCTGCGCGCCGTGCTGGCCACCGCGTCTGGCGGCACCGATAACGCGTGGGCCGGGTTTCGGCTGGTGCTCCTGCTGCGGCTGTCGCCGGCGGTCCCCTTTTCAGCGAGCAACTACGCGCTCGGCGCCCTGACCCCCGTCCCCTTGCCCGCCTTTGCCGCCGCCACCGCCCTGGGATCCCTGCCCGCCACCGCGGCGTACGTGGCGGCCGGTTCGGCGGGCGGGCGCGCGTTGAGCGGGGAAGGGGCAGGGGGCGGCCCCCCCGCTTGGCTCCTCGCCCTCGGCGCGGTCGCCACCCTGGCCGCCGTCAAGCTCGTCGGCGACGCCGCGGCCAATGAGCTGGCCAAGGGGAAAGGAGAGGAGTGATTGGGGAGGGGCGAGAGAGCGAGAGACGACGCGAGCGTGCGACCCCCACCCCTCGATCCCCGTTCCCGCGGCAGCGCGGCCTCGCCCGCTTTACACGCGCGCGCCTCTCCTCTCTCCTCGCGGGCGCGGCGGCCGGCCGGCACGGCCTCGAGCCGCCACGCCCTCACCTCTCGCGCGAGCGTGCGCGCACACACCCCCTCACGCCTATCTTCACGTCAGGCGGTCGACGACGGTCGACACCAGGTTGATGGCCGCCATGGCGGTCGCGTGCAGGGCGCCGACGGTGACCCAGGGGCCGTACAGGTCCTTGGCGACGACGTACGCGGTCGCTGCAAGGATCGCGGCGTTGGCCGCCCCCGCCTTGTCGACCTTGAACCCCGACTCGTAGAGCGCCTTGGCGGAGACGGCGGCGATCGCCGCGGTGAGCCACTGGGAGGCGTAGCCCTTGTACGCCGCGCCGGCGAGCGTCGCGATGGCCGCCCACGTGCCCGCGGCCCCCAGCCCCAGCGCCTGCGCGGTGAGCACGCCGAACAGGCACACCACGGTCGTGCCCACGTCGTAGAGGGAGAGGGAGGCGACGGCGAGGGCGGTGGGCGCGACCAGGCCGCCGACGTCGCCCGTCGCGCCGCCGACGCCGAGCGCGATCTTGGCGACGGCCGCCGCGACGACGAGGTAGGAGAACCACTGTGTGGAGGGAGGGAGGGAGAGGGGGGGGGGGGGTCGACAGGGAGGCGGGAGACGGTTTG
>Ga0315294_10009654_pt1 | contig 10595 bp, 7 predicted proteins | sample YL17G13_40_MG_FD_203626 | JGI IMG/M metagenome (GOLD analysis project Ga0315294, IMG submission 203626) | Sediment microbial communities from Yellowstone Lake, YNP, Wyoming, USA - YL17G13_40 | ecosystem: Environmental > Aquatic > Freshwater > Lake > Sediment | place: USA: Wyoming | collected... | reverse complement strand
GCTCGTGACTTCTTTTTTACCCAAGAGCAGCTGAAAGCCTATCGATAGCTGGAGGATTATGGAATATCGGCCAGCGAGCCCGTGTCTCCACGTCCTCGGTGAGCAGGGGAAAAGAGTCAAATTATGCCAGAAGAGACTCAGTTTTTGTTAGGAATTCCTCGGCATTGACGAGGCTCAATTTCGCGCTTTCTTATGATTTTCCGTTTCTTCAGACAGTCCTCATAAGCCTGATTCGTCGATCGGTCTTTCCCAGAGAACGATTCCATGGCTCAGTTCATCATAGAATTCAGGGCTGGCCTTTTCCAATTCCATCCATTCGAGTTGGCTCTTTAGTAATGGACGAATGTCAAGCCCGCTTTTTCTCTGGAACTTGACAATTTCGCCAACCGTATCTTTTTTCTTTTCCGTGACGATTAATAAATCCAGATCGCTATCTGCCGTGAATGTTCCCTCGGAATAGCTTCCATAAAGGACGATACGTCGCGCTATTCTGCGCAGGGATTCAACAAGAGGCTCCAGAACCAGAAGGATATTGAGGACTTGGAAAGACTTGATGACCGGGTTGTCCGATTCCAAGTTATAGAGCTTGATCTTGCCGATATTTTGGAAAAAAAGAAGGCCGGATTTCTCTAAAGACAATAGCGCCGCATGCGCCGAGCCAAGGCTCAAATTGAGCTTTTTAGAGATTTCCCTTCCGTAAAACGATTTGCCGGGGTTCATGGCGAAAAGGCTCAATATTTTTTGCTCAGGCGAATTGATGAAGATATTAAAAAACATTTTTATCTCCACTGTTCATTATATTGAACGCACGTTCATTATATTGAACGTTCAGCATTAATTCAAGAGAAATGGATGAATGACTCTCTGCAAATGAGCAGCCTCAATTCCATCGAGGAATTGGGAAACGAATCGAAATATCGGGGTCAAAGCCACTCTCTACGCAAATATTCCCTCGAGAAAGTGCGTAATGAGTAGGTTTGACCCCGTTATTTAGTTGCGGCCGGAATCCCCCGGAATAAGCGCCGGTCCCTAAATCTTGGTATCCCCCGTTTTTATTTTATGCGGATATGTGGCACGCCGGCCTGGTTCATCTTTTTATTTAGATCGGGGAGGTCGATGTTGACGAGCTTATCAATGGCTTTTACTGTTTCGTCAATTATCTTCGCCACCAATTCCATCTCTTTCTTTTGGATATCATTCAGCGGGCCCGTGTATTCATCGATCGTTCCGGTCAACTGGCCCATCCGGTCCGGGATCGTCGGCGGACGCTGCTCGAGCGGAGGCCCGGCCCATCCTTCGGGGAGCGGCGGATCGACGAACTTCTCATGAAGCTCGATGGCCTTCTTGTGCATTGCCTCAGCCATGCTCTTCACGTCATCGGGAATTTTCGGCGCATCGGGCTTTTTCCATTCCTCCAAGGCAGTTGTGAGCGCCATCCGCACCTTGCTGACGCTCTGGAGACTGTTATAGGCCCGGCCGCACAGCTCATAGAGCCGCATAATAGCCGCCCACCGATCGGCACGGTCGGCCGCGCCTATTAAGATTCTCGGGTCTTCCTCCACGACTACGGATTTGCTTTCGCAGGTCGGTCCTGATGTGAGCACTGTCGCGGTATATATGCCCGGCTCAGCCATGGGAGCATACAGCAGCCCGCCTCCTTCGCGCCTCCCTGCCCCCTCAACCGGCTTTACCTTGACAGGCGGGTCATACTTCAGATCCCAGGCGGCGCGGTTGATGCCCGCCTCAGCGCCGGTCGCTTCAATCTCACGGATTTGCTTCCCCGCCGCATCCGATATCCTCACCGCAATCTTCATGTCCTTGTCCGGTTTGGCCTTTAGATAGTAATTGATGATCGCCCCATAAGGCGGATTCTGCCCCACAAAAATCTTATGCCCGGTCGAGCCCCTATAGCCGCTGATCCGCCACGCCGTCGCCGGTCTTATATCAAATAAAATCAGATCGCTCGCCAGCACCTTCTCACTCATCTGCTCCAGCGGCGTTATATCGTCCATCACCCACACAGACCGCCCGTGCGTCCCGAAAATCAGATCATTCTCCCTCGGATGGATAGCGATGTCGTCCACGGGCACCGTCGGCAAATTCAGCTTTAAAGGCATCCATTTGGCGCCTTTATCAAACGAAACATAAGCCCCGTATTCCGTCCCTACGAACAACAAATTCGGGTTGCGGAAGTGTTCGCGCACAACATTGACGACTCCATTGCTGCGCGGTATCCCGGCCGAAATATCTTTCCACGTCTCTCCATAATCCGCGGTCGCATACACATAAACCTCAAAATCGTTCATCCGGTGCCCATCAAAAGTCACATAGGCCGTCCCCTCTGCGTGCTTGGAGGCAACGATCCGCGTCACATAAGTTCCCTTCGGCACCTTGCCGACCCTGTCCGCCACATTCTTCCAGGTCTTTCCGCCGTCCCGCGTCACCTGCAAACATCCATCGTCCGTCCCCACCCACAGCACGTCCCCATTAATCGGCGACTCGCCTATCTCAGTAATGCACGGCCACTCCTGCACGCCATCATGCCTCGACCGCGTCTTGGCATCCGGCGCCTTGCCCATGATAGGCAGCTCATTCCGGGTCTTCCCCGTCGTCAAGTCGCCGCTCACCTTCGTCCACGTATCCCCCCGATTGTCGCTCCTAAATAAAAACTGCGCCCCATAATACAATCTCTTCGGGTCATGCGCGCTTATGACAAGCGGCGAACACCACTGGAACCTGAAATGCTCCCCCTCCGCTTCATACGGCCGTATATTCTTGCTTTCCGTCGTCCGCAGGTCGAGCCGCGACAAATACCCGTCCTGCGACTCGCTATAAACAATATTCGGATCGCTCGGGTCGACCTGCACGTAAAATCCGTCGCCACCCCCCACGCTGATCCAATCCGCATTCGTGATGCCGTTTCTGTCCAGCGTTCGGCTCGGCCCGCCCCAGCTCCCGTTGTCCTGCAGCCCGCCGTAAATCCAATACGGCTTCCTCATATCGAACCCGATCTCATAAAATTGCCCCACGGCCACGGTATTCACGAAATCCCAAGTCTTCCCCGCGTCGTAGCTCCAATGGATGCCCCCGTCCGAGCCCACGATCATGTGCCTCGAATCGGCGGGGTTGATCCACATGGCGTGGTAATCGCCATGGATCCGCCTGACGCGCGTCGTGACGAACGTCTTGCCGCCGTCCTCGCTATAAGACATCGGCGCGCCCAGCACCCAGATGCGCAAGTCGTTATTGGGATCGATGCGGATTTTGCTGTAATACATGGGCCGCGGGTTGGTGCTGCTCGTCTTGGTCCAGGTCTCGCCCTTGTCCTCGCTCCGGTAAGTCCCGCCGTTGGCATGCTCGACCGTCGCGTAAACGATGCTCGGGTTGCGCCGGTAGACGGCGAGCCCGATCCGCCCGGTCTCGCTCGCCTCCTCGTTCTCATAAGGAAGCCCCTTGGTCAGCTTCTTCCAGGCGGCGCCTCCGTCCGTTGTCTTGAAGATGGCGCTTCCAGGACCGCTGCCGTTGAAGCCGTAGACGGCACGGCGGCGCTGATAAGCCGCGGCATAGAGAGTGTCTGGGCTCTGAGGATCCATGACCATGTTGACGACGCCGGTGTCCTCGTTCACGAAAAGGACCTGTTTCCAGGTGCGGCCTCCGTCGATGCTCTTATAAACCCCGCGCTCCCTGTTCGATCCCCAGAGGCGTCCGAGGGCGGCCACGTAGACGACATCAGGATTTTTAGGATGGACGGCGATGCTTCCGATGTTGTGGGTTTCAGCCAGGCCCATGTGCTGCCAGGTTCGGCCTGCATCCAGGGATTTATAGACGCCGTTTCCCCACGAAGAGCTCTGCCGGTTATTCACCTCGCCCGTGCCCACCCAGACGATCGAAGGGTCTGAGGGCGCGAGAGCCAGGCAGCCGATCGTCGAGACCGCCTCTTTGTCGAAGATGGGCTCCCAGGTCGTCCCGGCATTGATGGTTTTCCATACGCCGCCCGAGGCGAACCCGACGTAGACGATATTCGGGTCGGATTCGACGACGGCAAAATCATCGACGCGCCCGCCCATGTTCGCCGGCCCGATCTCGCGGAACTTCAGGTTGGCGATGGAAGTGGAGAAGGTGGGAGGCTGGGGCTGAGTCGGCGTTTGAGCTGGCTTTATCTGCGGGAGCTTCGTCGGTTGAGCGGCGGCTGGCTTTTGCTTAGCCTGTTGCTTCTGATTCTGGGACAATGCGGGAGCAGAAAACACTAGATTCGCTATGAGCCCAAGAATCAACGCCTGCGCACAAATACAAAGAATAGGCCATTTAATTTTCACGATGCTTTTTTCCATGTTATCCCCTCCTTTTAAAATCCAAAATTAATAAAAAAGGCCAGTAAACCCCAGGCCTTAGCCTGGGGATGAATGGCTCCCGGAGCGAAGCGGAGGATAATCATCTTCATAAGTATGAAACCCCGGGCTTTAGCCCGGGGAGTTTTCATTCCATAACCAAAAATATTAATAATCTAGGATTGCCCGTCTTTTTTTACAATATTTCTTTCCAAATAGCATTTATGAATGGGGCAATTTTTGGAGGCAGTCCAGAAGATTGAGCATTCTGCGACGCTTGAAAAATACGCCTTCTTTTAATCGCAATCCTAAGTCTTGTCAAAACTGAGGCATAGAAGCTATCGGCACAATGCCGTTGGCGCATTATTCTTAACAAACGCTGCATGCGCTTCTCGGCTCGGATAGACCTCCAGCGGGTACGTAAGCTGCACGATGATCGTGCCGCCGCAGCAACAATGGTATTCTTTTCCCCTCGCAAACGCTGGTGTGAGGTGTATCATATCGTCAGCGGGCAATGCGTCAGCACAGTACTCCGAAAGTTGTGTGCAGAGTATTCTGACGTTAGGAAATGATTTTCGTATGACCGCGACAACCTCGGGATTTGGCATTTCGTGGATTCCTCGGGCAAATGAGAATATCACGATTTCAGGTTGAACTGCTTCGCAAAGCTTCGCCACATAATTTTTGATAAAAGGTGTTCCTGGCTTGCCACCATGATGCGGAAAAACCAAAACCGGAGCTTCCGTTTTACTCCCACTCTCTATCATATCGTCCAGGCCAATGTCATCGAGGTCCCCCGCAATGATTGCCAGCGGTTGCTCATTAACAGAAAGGCGAATGACTGCACTTATCGAATTTGTCATGATTTTTCTTCCCTTTCGATCACTTGAACCAGGTCCCTTGGCCGCGAGGTAGCGACTGGGACCAAGTACTTCGATGTGGACTTTTCCTCGGTCAAATCCGGGATCGGTATCTTGCAGTAGCCCGACAACGAGAGTTAATTCGCCTTTACAATGAGACTTGTTGAGAGCATATAAAAGATCGTCCCATCCTATTGACATTTTACTGGCATCTGAGTTGAGAACGATTCTGCCGATCTCGAACTCCCGAGACGCTATTAATTGTGCCAATGCTCCGAGATGGTCTTGATCTGCATGCGAAATTAAAATAACGTCTATCCGTCGGACACAGTACTGTTCGAGAAACTCAGACAAAACCGTCCCGGGGCCGGTATCAATAACGACAACGCCCTTCTTGTCAATTAGAACGGAACTATTGCCATGACCCACATCCAATATGGCAAGGACTTGCTGAAGAGCACTTGTTATCATTTATTTTACTCAGGCTCCCATTCATCAAAATACAGCTCTCCGTAATGCTCAGCGCCGAGATTCACCTGAGCGTGGAATCGTCTTCCTGGTTCGAGTAATCCTTCAATTTCTGACGGTACCGCCTCGAACGTGACGCATATCTTTTTCCTAGTATTCCATCCCGGCAAAACAACATAGAATATACCTCTCTCTTTGTCTAAATCTACTACACGAATGAGGGCTCGCCGTGGCTTTCTGCGTGCCGACAAGTGGCCATCAATTTCCGAAATGCAACATTCCAACGCTTTGGCAAGCTGTTCCGGCTCCGGATTACTTGTCCGTAGCAACGCGGGGATATATCGTATTAGGCGCCGATTTACCAAGGTGTCAATGTCCGACAATGACGAACATAGAATCGCGGGAACGCCATCCTTATAACAGGTGGCAACAAGCGCATCACCTTGGAAGCCTGCATAGTTTCCAGGAGTTAGACGGTAGTCTGATAGAACTGCATCGGCCTTTTTACGTACCAAAACGACGAAACTACTCAGATCAATAAGGGGTTCATTTTGACAGACTGGCTCGATTCCCATATCCTCTACAATATATGAAAAGCTGTCTCTTGCCGCAGGTTCGTCGTCGACAACGAGGATTCTTTCGATTTTTTGACCATGAATCGCCAAGCTCATCTGTCAAACCCCCAGAATCGGCAGAGAGACAAAAATCTCCGCGCCGCCCAGCTCTCCGTGTTCTGCAACCCCGACCTCACCTCCCAAATCCTTCGTCGTGTCTTTAACGATTGTCAACCCGAGCCCTGTCCCATGTTTCCTCGTCGTTCTTCCCGGAAGCCAGATTTCCCTACTGCTAATCCCGTTGATACCTGGACCATTGTCAGCGACACTTATTTGAACTGTCCCCTCTGTCGCTGTAGTCGATATTCTTACTTTCCTATCCCTTCTTAAGGCTTCCCCACTCTCGAAAGCTGCCACGCAATTGTTAAGTAGATTCGTGACAATCGACTCAATCGCCGCTTCAGTTCCTCTAAAATAAGGAGAGCCTTCGCAAAATACAGACTCAATATCAATCTGCCTCGCCGTAAGAAAAGGCTGGAAAGTGTCAAGGATATTTCTAATAACAATATGAACATCCACTCTCCCTATTCGTCTCTTCTCGTGATCTAGCAGCTTTAGAGTAGCATCACCGAGGACCGAAAGGCTGTCCGCAGCCCTTGTCATAGTTGTTAACGGCTTTTCGAGCCACTCTTTGTATACTTCAGCTGCATATAGCTCGGCACGACGCTTGATCGAGCTTAAAGATTGTTTAATAACCTTAATCGGATTCCCCGCTGATTCATGCGCGAAGGTAGCAGATGTAATTCCTGCAGTGCTTAGCGTTCTATAGAGTTGGATTTCCTGCTCCAACTGTAATAAATGTTTGTCGACCGACCTTTTCGTCTGATCGGCCGCACGCCTCATTGTCTCGCGTGTATTCTTCGGCAGCTTCTCAACGGCTGCAGAGAGTTGATTCCATGTTTTTTCAACTCGACCGCGGGCTTCCGCTTTCTCCCGTTCTCTACGCTTTTCTGCTTCTTCCAACCTTTTGCGAGCCATCCAATCCAGTGCGATCTGACAGAACTCTCTAATCTCGCGAAACGCCTCGGTTTCAATGAAACCTGAACGATCCGTTTTCTGCACAAGGAGAGCATTTTGGTCCTCAAAGATTACGCGTCCTATAGAGTTGTTTGTTGATGGTCGCTCTTCCGGGCTACGAACACGACTTAGGTTCATGTCTAGCCAATCGTTTCCAGGATCTCCATATGGAGTGACTCGGAGACCGTTCTGATATAGATGGACGCCGCCGAATGCTTGCAGCCAATCAGAGATATGGCTCTTGGGAACCGATTGAGCTCCATAGCGGCCTTTGCTTAAGAGGAAACTCCAAAGTTCAAATCTTAATGCTGGACATCGGAAACACTTCTGCTCACGGCCTTGAACAAGCTCTTCATGTGTAGCCGAGAATAATACGCCACCGCGGCCGTCCAGAACCTCCACGCGTCCACTTCCTTTTCCGTTAATCTGGGCAACGAGATGGTAGTCTGCGTCGTCGTAGTATTTTCGTTTGACCAGTCGTTCAAAGTCACGGAATTCAGGTGCGCAAAGAACCGGCTTGAAACCTGTTGGGTCATCAACGAATGGTCCAGCCAGAAGTATAAGTTCGCGGGCGAGACGTTTCACGTCCCTTCGCCCGATCTTCATTCGTAGTCGCTCTAGCCGAATTTCTGTGCCGGAATTATTATTCTTCAGGCGAAAGCTTTTTTCCAGATTCAAGAGCACTTCGTCGACCAATTCGACGTTCTCGTAGTCCGTCCAATCGATGAGTAGGTTATACTCGGTCCGTTTCTCGTTTGCCGGGTGGGTAGTGAGGAGGACCTGTTCTCCCATACGAAGAGCAGCAAGGCGGCCAAGCCCTTTGCTACCGGCCGGTATCCTCCCTAGTCGTGTGCGAGCCCCCTGGCTCTTCATAGACCGCCCAAGGACTAACCAACCGTTCTCGATCTCGGATGGCGTCATGCCGTCGCCATCGTCGAAAATAACAATATGCCCACCAAGACCATCTGTGTCAACAAGTTCCACCGTGCAATGAACCGCGTCAGCATCATAGGAATTCTTTACAAGCTCCAGGATACCCTTGTCGAGGCTGGGATTGAGTTCTTCACCGAGCCGCCTGAGAATCTCTGTTGAAAAACGAATTTTCATTTGCGGATCATTACTCCCACCATGGCAAGTCGGCCAGGGCTTTGACTGTGAGGTGACGGCACCTGATCCGCTTATCGAGCCAAGAATCTGTTTTGTCACATTTCAGTCTTTCCAGAAGCTGTTTGCATGTTTTGAGCGAACCGTCATGGGGAACGAGAACAATCAAGTGGTTCTCCACCGCCACGCGCTGATCGCCACTAATTATACATCCTACCGCGCGTTTTTTATCGCCTGGGCGAGATGTCCGCCGTACGGCAACAAAAGGCGCCGCATAAGTCGTTCCCTGGAAATTACGTCGATCCATATTTTCTTTTAAGGAGGTCCATTGTGGGAGTCCTCTCGCATGAAGGTATGGAAGAATTGGCCCTCCATCTTTATGCCGGTGGGGTACGACAGGACCAACGTGCACATGAAAGTAGTCGCTCACTAGCTTCTCTGACTTGGATGGGTAGTTCCACCCTCCAGATAAACCAACTGTCCCCTTGTCCGTTCTTTTCTCCAGCGCTACGATAAAAACGTCGACATCGGTCCATCTATCAAAGAGACCATATGGCCGAACAGCAAGCAAATCCGCATGTCGCTCGATATGCACACGCCAATTAGCATAGCGAGACCCTGATCTTAAAACATCGGGCAGAATTGCGTTGATCCTTGTACCCTCTTGTACAAGCGCAAGCGCTCTATGAACAAAAATTGCCGCCATGTTAATTCGGCCTGATGTCCACGGGTATTCGGCCTTGCCTCCAATCATGGTAAAAGGAGGATTCATTAAGATAATATCAGCATTGCGATAGCGCATGACCTCTTCCAGTCCATCGGAGCACGTAATCTGCGGGAAGTTTGCTCTCATAGCAATGCTGCAATGTTTATCGTTCGTAAGCCCATGTCGGGTCATAGCCAAAAGTAGCAACCGCAATTTCGCGACTTGGACGAACTCTATAATCTTTTCGCAACCGGCAAGCCGCCGTCCCCAGACATTAATTGTACGGTCCAGTGTTGGGCACAAAGGAAAATAACGAGCAACTTCTAGGAGAAGATCGCCAGCTCCACAGGCTGGGTCAAAGAAAAACAAATTCGGCTTATCGTTCTTGCAAAGTGATCTCACTATGTGCCTTGCCAAAGAACGCCCAGTGAAAAAAGCGCCGACTTCACGAAGCTCCTTCAAAGATACGCATTTCCGTAGTTCTCGTGAAGATCCACCATCGAGACAAACGTCCACGAGATACTTCCATTCTTCTGTGACAAACATTTCAGGGGCGTACGCAAGCTTAGTCAAGTGTTGGACATACGGGGAATATGAACTAAAATGAGTATTGAATCCTCTGTCCAATGCCGCGACACGAGCACATTGAATAGGAGCTTGGTGCATGCACCTACTCATCGTAATATGAATCGATTTCAAGATGCCAGCAATTGAGGAAAAAGGTAGCACACAGACAACGCAGAATCATTCGATTTTTGACAGTAAACCCGCTTTTCATTCGTACCTGTCGTCTACTTAGGGGTCGGAACCAGAAGCAAGAGTTTCCACCTCATCACGATAATTATTTCTTTAATCTTTTTTGCTCGGTTCGCGTCTGTTGGCATCCCGAAATGAATATATCCCTAGTGGAGAGTCCCTGTCAATAGGTTCTAAGAGCCGATAGCATGAATAATTCGGATGCCAAACTCTCCTAATAGGGAAAAAGGCATATGCCTGCCGAGCCTGACTAACGTGATCAAATTGTCGGGCATATACAGCGTATTGGTAGATGCTTTATTTTTTCCTCTGATACGGATGATTAAGAGAAAGATAATGGACAGAGAAGAATATCTGAGACGAAAGCATGCCTAAAAGAAATATACGCCCGGATATATATGAAATCGCTCTTGTCCAAAATAAATTCTAGAAAAACTCCGACCGGGGTAAAATGGAATGGGTGAAAATCCATACCCAGGAGGTCGGAGCACGAACATGAATAAATATAGCAGCATTTTCAGCCAATTGCTATCCCTTTTTCCACGCTTAGAATTTGAACGGCTCGTCAAGCTTACCGGCACAGAATACGCCGCCAAGGGGTTTTCCAGTTGGGGTCATTATGTGGCGATGCTTTTCTGTCAACTGGGACAAGCCCATTCTCTGCGGGAGATCTGCAACGGTCCGGCCAGTTGTTTCGGGAAGCTCCGGCATTTAGGGATCACCCGAGGCCCGAAACGATCGA
>Ga0315294_10009651_pt1 | contig 10598 bp, 22 predicted proteins | sample YL17G13_40_MG_FD_203626 | JGI IMG/M metagenome (GOLD analysis project Ga0315294, IMG submission 203626) | Sediment microbial communities from Yellowstone Lake, YNP, Wyoming, USA - YL17G13_40 | ecosystem: Environmental > Aquatic > Freshwater > Lake > Sediment | place: USA: Wyoming | collected... | reverse complement strand
CCGGGGACGACACGACGATGGAGTGTTCCTTGATCACGCCGATTGCGATGGAGAAGGAGCTGCGGTTTGCGATTCGTGAGGGCGGCCGGACGGTGGGCGCCGGCGTCGTCACCGAAATCATCGAGTAAAAGAGACAGGATATGTCACAGCGAATCCGAATCAAGCTGAAGGCTTACGACCATGCGGTGCTGGATCAATCCACCTCCGAGATCGTCCAAACAGCGAAACGCACCGGGGCCAAGATCTCGGGGCCGATTCCGCTTCCAACCAAAAGGACGCTTTATACCGTGTTGCGGTCACCCCACGTGGACAAGAAATCCAGAGAGCAATTCGAGATGAGGATCCACAAACGGCTCATCGACATCACCGAGCCCGGTCCCCAGACCGTGGATGCCCTGATGAAGTTAGAGCTTCCCGCCGGAGTTGACGTGGAGATCAAAACGTAATAATGGCGGGCCTCATCGGTCGAAAGCTCGGCATGACCCAGCACTTTGACGAGAGTGGAAACTACGTCCCGATCTCGGTCATCGAAGCGGGACCTTGCCCGGTGGTGCAGGTCAAGAAAGTCTCGGGGAGGGACGGCTACGGAGCCCTCCAGTTAGGGTTCGGAACGAGGAAGCATCCGACCAAGGCCCTCGGGGGACACACGCATATAGCGAACCTCGCTCAGATACCCCAGGTCTTGAAGGAATTCCGCTTCCCAGAAAACGAGGAATGGTTCCCAGGCAAACTCGTCACGGTGGCCCTGTTTAAAGCCGGTGAAATGGTCAAGGTGACGGGCGTAAGCAAGGGGCGGGGAACAGCCGGCGTGGTAAAACGTCATCATTTTGCCGGAGGGCCAAAAAGCCACGGGCAAACGGATCGCCATCGCCACGCAGGCTCGATTGGAACGACATCTACCCCGGGTCACGTACTGCGGGGCAAACGAATGGCCGGCCATATGGGGATGGAACGCGTCAGCATCAAAAACTTAATGGTGATTCGAGTGGACGAAAAGAAAAATATTCTGTTCGTTCGCGGGGCTGTGCCGGGCCCGGCCAATGGGATCGTATGGATCCAACACTGAGATGGTAGACGTCCCGGCCTACACGTCATCCGGGGGCCCGAAAGGGCGGGTGGCTCTTCCAGAGGGAGCCTTTGATCTAAAATACAATGAGCACCTTACATACGAATCCGTTAAAACGTATCTCGCCGACCAGCGATTGGGCCTTGCCTCCACGAAAGGCCGCTCCGAGGTCCGAGGCGGGGGACGAAAGCCTTTCAAGCAAAAGGGGACCGGCCGTGCCCGGCAAGGGACGAGACGTTCTCCCCTGATGCCAGGGGGAGGAATCACCTTCGGTCCCAAGCCACGTAATCATCGCGTACTCTTGCCCCGGGAAACCCGGCGGAGAGCTCTCTTGTCCATCCTCTCTTCCCGAGTCCGGGAGGGAAAGGTTAGCATCGTTGAACAACCGGAAAAAGACCTAGTCAAGACGAAAAAAATGTATGAACTTCTGAAGGCCCTTGGAGTCGAAGGGAAGCGTTGCCTCCTAATCCTGAGCAAGCCGGAGAAAAACCTTCGGCGGGCGGCTCACAATATCCCCCTTCTATGGGTCGAAGATGTGAAATCCTTGACAGGTTACCCCGTAGTTTGGGCCGATCGGGTGATCCTTTGCGAAGGAGCCGCCGAACAGATCAAGGAGACTTTTTTGAGATGAAAGCCGCGCGGGAGATCATTCTGGAGCCCCTCATGACGGAGAAGGGGACCTCGATGAGGGAAGTGCAGAACAAATACATCTTCAAAGTGGCTATTAACGCCAATCGCCTGGAAATCTGCCGGGCCATCGAGGAGCTTTTTAAGGTCAAAGTTCAATCGGTACGCACTCAGAGAGTCTTTGGAAAAATCAAGCGCTACGGGCGCTACCAGGGCCGCCGCCCTTCCTGGAAGAAGGCCATCGCCAGCCTCGCCAAAGGCTCAAAAATCGAACTTTTTGAAGGCGTTTAAAGAGGTTTTCCCATGGGCATTAGGGCTTATCGACCGGTAACCCCTTCTCTTCGCTTTCGTACGGTGTCGGACTTCGACGGGATAACGAAGTCCCGTCCACGGAAATCCCTCCTCCGTCCACTCCGATCCTCGGGAGGGCGCAATGCCCATGGTCACATCACCTCCCGCCATCGCGGCGGAGGCCACAAGAGAGCCTATCGAATCGTAGATTTCAAGCGCGAGAAGTTTGGCATTCCAGCCGTCGTAAAGGCCATAGAATACGACCCTAACCGGTCCGCGCGGATCGCCCTTCTCGCCTATGCCGACGGTGAGCAAAGGTACATCCTTTCCCCCCAGGGCTTAAAGGAGGGACAACAGGTGGTTTCGGGCCCCGGATCAGAGGTGAAGGTCGGGAACACCCTCCCTTTGGCCGAGATTCCGGTGGGCAGCGAGATTCATGCCATCGAACTCCACCCCGGCAAAGGGTCGCAACTCGTACGCAGTGCAGGAGGCGTCGCCCAGCTCATGGCCAAGGAGGGGGAGTTCGCGCACGTCCGGCTTTCCTCCGGAGAGATCCGCCTCATCCGGCTATCCTGCCAGGCGACGCTCGGTCAGGTCGGCAACCCGGACCACGAGAACATCTCCCTGGGCAAGGCGGGAGCCTCGCGCTGGTTGGGGATTCGCCCTCAAAGCCGGGGCGTTGTCATGAACCCCCACGATCACCCGATGGGGGGAGGGGAAGGGAAATCGTCGGGCGGACGCCATCCCTGCTCTCCCTGGGGGAAGCTTTCCAAGGGAAAGAAGACGAGGTCAAGGAAATCCTCGGACCGCCTGATCGTCAGGAGGAGGAAGTAAGGGCAATGAACGAAAAGTGGCCCTTCTCCCAAGTGAGTGGGTAAAGTTTTCTCCATAGCAAGGGGCCAGCGTTTAGTGCGGCTTATCTCGTAAAGCCCTTTAGGAGCCCAAAATAAGGCCTACTTTAAGTCCGGAGGCCTAAGATGGGCCACCTTTTGGAGCTTATGAAGATTAACCACAAGGAAACCTATGTTCAGGGGTGGGCCCCTAATGGGCCCCTAAGAGTTGCGTTTTAGGGTACCACCAAACACCCACCCAACACCCACCAAACACCCACTATGCACACATCAAGGGTTGTCTGGCAACAAAGGTGGGGGCGCTTTCAGGCGGCAAGTTTAGTCAAGGCCATTGGTTACAGGATGTTTTTGGATGGGAACAAGTGCAGTTTGCCTTCACGTACTTTAAGTTATCGCTCGTAACTTATTTAATGATTGATGATTAGGTTTCTTACACTATCTATACCTTGCCCACTTGATAGGGAGACGAGCCTTAATAATAATCCTCATCGGTTCGTTTCAGCGATTCGCTACGGGATCATTCAATACGTTATCATTCTTAGCATCCTCACCATAGGCTACCTGGTTGAGAGACCCCCTTGCGGAGGTTAGCGGGGACAGAGATGAAGAATTGAGAGGATTAAACCATGGCACGCTCGGTTACGAAGGGTCCTTATGTCGACAAGAAGCTTAAGGAACCGAACGTCGATGGAAACAAAATCCATTATCACATGCCCTCACTGCGGACATCAAAAGATGGAGAACATGCCCGCGGACGCCTGTCGGTTCTTTTACGAATGCGAGCAGTGCGGGAAGACCTTGAAGCCTCGGCGAGGGGAATGTTGCGTGTTCTGCTCCTACGGGTCCGTCCCCTGTCCGTCTAAACAGGAAGGTCGAGGTCGAGCCCACTCACATTGAGCTTTAGGGGAAATTAATCATGGCGCGTTCGATTAAAAAAGGCCCTTATCTGGATAAAAAGCTGATGCTTAAAATCGCCGCCCTGACCGCGGCGGGGGAGAAGAAGGTCCTGAAGACCTGGGCCCGGCGCTCCACGATCACTCCGGAGTTCGTGGGGCATACCCTGGCCATTCATAACGGGAATAAGTTCATTCCGGTCTATGTCTCGGAGAACATGGTGGGGCATAAGCTGGGGGAATTCGCTCCCTCCAGGACCTTTCGCTCCCACGGGGCCGTGCGGTCTAGGAAGGAGGAGCGAACCACGGAGGTGCGGACCACACCAGGGGTTGCACTAGGGGTTGCACCCGCATGAGCAGCCAAGCCACAGCACATCTACGCTTCCTAAGGATGACCCCGCGGAAGACCCGGGCGGTGGCCGACCTGATCAGAGGCCGCAACTGTGCCGAGGCGATCTCTTCTCTCAAATTCCTTCCCCGTGCCGCCAAGGTGCCCGTGGAGAAGACCCTGCGGTCAGCCATTGCCAACGCGGTAAGCCAGACCGAGAAGGGACGATTGAATCCAGAGGATCTTCGAGTGGAAGAGGTATACGTGGACAGCGGCGCAACCTTGAAGCGTTTTCGCCCCAGGGCAAGGGGGCGGGCCGATGTGCGGCGCAAGCGCACCTCGCACCTGGTGATTCGCGTATCCAGAGTCGAGACCGGAGGGGGTCCTCCCTCGGAAGGTCGAGGATAAGAGAGGCCTATGGGACATAAGACCCATCCCCTCGGTCTGCGCCTGGGAATCGTTAAAACCTGGGAATCCCGATGGTTTGCCCCCTCACGGGACTATGCGAACCTGCTCTACGAAGATCTGACCTTGAGGAATTACGTCCGGAACAGGCTGGCCAAGGCCGGGATCTCGAAAATCGAAATCGAACGGACGCCCAAGCGCGTCACGGTGACCATCTTTACGGCGCGCCCGGGGGCCGTCATCGGCAAACGGGGCAGTGAGGTGGAAAGCCTTCAAAAAGAAATCCAGCTCCTCACCAAGAAGGAGGTTCACCTGAACGTTCAGGAGGTCAGGACGCCTGAGTTGGATGCCGCCCTCGTGGCGGAATCCCTGGCCCGGCAACTGGAGCAGCGGATCGGCTTTCGCCGGGCGATGAGGAAGGTAGTGACCTCCGCCTTGCGCATGGGGGCCGAGGGCATTCGTGTCTTTTGCAGTGGGCGTCTGGACGGGTCGGAGATCGCCCGGACGGAGGGCTATCGGGAGGGACGGGTCCCCCTGCATACCCTGCGGGCCGACATCGATTTCGCTCGCGCCACAGCCCACACGACCTACGGCTGCATCGGCGTCAAGGTGTGGATATCGAAGGGAGATATCATCTTGGGAAAAAAGGATTCGCACAGAACCCCGACCACTTTCGAACCCTCCCGGGGAAGGTTTTCCGGAGGGGCGCGATTCGGAGAGAGGCCCTGAGCTATGTTGATGCCCAAGCGGGTGAAATTCAGGAAGCAGCATCGAGGCCGGAGGCGCGGGCAGGCGAATCGCGGAAATTCGCTGGCTTTCGGCGGCTACGGGCTTCAATCCTTGGGGTGCGGCTGGGTGACGAACCGCCAGATCGAAGCCGCGCGCGTAGCCCTTACCCGTTTCGTCAAGCGGGGAGGAAAGGTCTTAATTCGCATTTTCCCGGACAAACCCGTGACTAAAAAGCCAGCCGAGACCCGCATGGGAAAAGGGAAGGGAGAGCCCGAATCCTGGGTGAGCGTGGTGAAACCGGGGAGGATCCTTTTCGAGATCGAAGGGGTCCCCCAGGACCAAGCGGAGAAGGCAATGACCCTGGCGGCGTTCAAGTTGCCTCTGCGTACGCGGGTCGTCAGCCGTGAGGGGCTGAGAGCATGCTGACCAAGCCCAGCCAGATTCGCGAGCTAAACCGGGAGGAAGTCGCTCAACGATTGGAGACGCTCCGACAGGAGTTGTTCACCCTCCGATTCCGGAAGGGGACCCAACAGGGGCTGACGAACCCCCTACGGCTCCGAACCGTCCGTCGGGAGATCGCCCGGGTTCAGACGATCCTTCGGGAGGACGCGCGCGGAGAGCGCCGATTGGCATCGAGCGAGAAACGATAGGGAAAGACCCATGAAGATCAAACGAGGACTCCGGAAGGAGCGCGTGGGGCGGGTCGTCAGCACCCGAATGTCGAAAACAGTGCTCGTCGATGTAGAGCGATTGATGAAACACCCGTTATACGGAAAGGTCATTCGCCGGTCCAAGTACCTGATGGCTCACGATGAAAAAGGCGAATGCCATGAGGGCGACATGGTCCGCTTGGCAGAGACCCGCCCCCTCTCTAAACGCAAGCGTTGGCGGGTCGTGAAGGTCCTGGGAAAGGCGGAGTAGGTGATTCAGGAATACACCCGATTGGTGATCGCCGATAACACGGGTGCCCGGCGGGCGATGTGCGTGAAGGTTATGGGTGGAAGCCATCACCGGTACGGCTCCATCGGAGACATCATCAAGGTGTCGATCAAGGATGTCCTCCCCGGGAGCTCGGTCAAGAAGGGGGAGCTGGCGAAGGCCGTCATCATCCGAACCAAAAAAGAGATTCATCGAAAGGACGGCAGCCGCATCCGGTTCGACGATAATGCCGCCGTGCTGATCGACGAACAACTGGAGCCGAAGGGGACGCGAATCTTCGGCCCCGTGGCTCGAGAACTCCGAGAGAAACAGTTCATGAAAATCGTTTCCTTGGCTCCGGAGGTGATCTGATGCGGGTGACCAAGGGCGATTTGGTCAAGGTCATCGCGGGAGATGATCGGAACAAGACCGGTAAGGTCCTTAAGGTCCTGGCAAACGAGGGACGCGTGCTGGTTGAGGGCGTTCATTTCGTGAAGCGGCACACCCGCCGGGTCCGACAGGGTCAACAGGGAGGAATCCAGGAGAAGGAGGCTCCCATCCATGTTTCCAACGTCATGATCGTCTGTCCGAAGTGCGGGAAGATCACCTCGGTGGGCAAGCGAACCCTGGCCTCGGGGAAACGCGTCCGATCCTGCAAGCAATGCGGTGAGATCCTTGACAAAGTCTGAGTTGACTTCTTCCAATCCCCGTTTGCTCGCCGACTACCGACAGCGGATTATCCCCTCGCTGATGAAGCGATTCGGATTCCAGAACTTCCTGAGAGCCCCGCAGGTCACCAAGGTCGTTCTCAACATCGGGGTCGGCGAGGCTACCCAGGATATCAAACTCCTTGATCTGGCCGTAGCCGATTTGGCTAGGGTTTCGGGTCAGAAGCCCTCGATCCGTAAGGCCAAGAAATCCATCGCCAACTTCAAACTGAGAAGCGGAATGCCCGTCGGGGTCATGGTAACCCTGAGGGGAAAACGGATGTACGAGTTCTTAGACCGGTTGATCAATGCGACGATCCCCCGGATACGCGATTTCCGGGGAGTGTCCCGAAAATCCTTCGATGGGCATGGCAACTACTCGCTGGGGATCGTCGAACACGTCATCTTCCCGGAGATCGATCGCGACAAAGTGACCCGACTTTGGGGCATGGACGTCACCATCGTCACCTCTGCGAAGAACGATGAAGAGGGCTACGAGTTGCTTCGCGAGATGGGCATGCCTTTCGTCGGAGGGTGAAGAAGGATGGCAAGGAAAGCACTAATCGAAAAAAACGCAAAAATACTTAGTACCGCTGTTCGACACCGGAACCGCTGTCGACGTTGTGGACGACCGAGAGGGTATTTGCGCCGCTTCGGCCTTTGCCGTATTTGTTTCCGGGAGATGGCTCTGGCGGGGCAGATACCGGGCATTGTCAAAGCCAGTTGGTAACTAAGAAAAGGGGAAAACCATGGCGGTAAGCGATCCGATTGCGGATATGCTGACAAGAATCCGAAATGGGTGTCAGTCCCGGCTTAAAAGCGTGGACATCCCTTCATCAAAGATGAAGCTTGAAATCGCCAAGGTCCTACTTCGGCATCGCTTGATTGCGAATTACAAATATCTCGACGATGGAAGACAGGGCACGATCCAGCTGTTCTTGAAGTACAACGAGAAAGAACAAAGCGTCATCTCCGGTCTTAAAAGGGTTAGCACTCCGGGACTGCGCATCTATCTCGGCAAGGATAAAATTCCCACCGTTCTGGGGGGCTTCGGCTTGGCCATCCTCTCCACCCCCAAGGGGATCCGGACCGACCCTGAGGCTCGGAAAGAGAACGTAGGGGGAGAGGTTCTTTGTTACATTTGGTGAGAATTTTTTAAGGCAATGTCGAGAATAGGAAAAAATCCAATCCCGATTCCCTCCGGTGTACTGGTGGAACGGACGGAAGAGATGGTTAAGGTCAAAGGCCCCAAGGGCGAGCTACACATGGTGGTCCCCTCTTCCCTTCGCTTGGACATCCAAGAGAAACAACTGGTGATCAGTCCCGTGGAAGGTGCGAAAAACGCCAAAGCTCTCCATGGACTTTTTCGAACTAAAATCGACAACATGGTTACCGGGGTCTCCCGGGGATTCCAGAAACAATTGGCGATCTACGGAGTGGGATATAATGCCCGGGCTGCGGGAGATACCCTGACCTTGCAATTGGGTTATTCACACCCCATCGTTTTCAAAACCCCGACAGGCATTACTTTCTCCGTGGAGGAACAACTCAAGGCTGCGGGAAGTGATTTGCAGAGCTTCGTGTTCGTAAGAGGTTTTGATAAGGAGCTGGTTGGACAGGTAACGGCTACCCTGCGCGCCTTCCGCCCCCCCGAGCCCTATAAGGGGAAGGGCATCCGTTACTTTGGCGAGCATGTAAGACGAAAGGCCGGGAAGGCGGCGGCTGCGGCGGGGGGCGCGAAGGCGTGAGGAAGCTTTCAAAACACAAAGCACTCCTGGGTCGCCTGCGGCGTCAGAAGAGGGTCAGAAAGCGGATTCATGGGACTTCCGAGCGTCCCAGGTTGAGCGTCTTCCGGAGCTTGCGGGGGATGCTTGCCCAACTGGTCGATGATGAACGGGGGGAAACCTTAGTGGCGGTTTCCACCCACGCCAAGGAAATCAAAAATCGATTATCGGAGTTTAAGGGGAAAAAGGAGGTCAGCAAAATCCTGGGAAAAACGTTGGCGGAGCGAGCCAAAGAACGTGGGATCACAGAAGTCGTATTCGATCGCGGAGGAAACCTTTTCCACGGGCGAATCAAAGCCCTGGCCGATGGGGCCCGCGAGGGTGGACTGAACTTTTAACTCAGGATCTTAAAATTTATATTCATAGAGAAACTCAAGGAATGAAAGCGGACGTAGCGACCCCAGAGCTTTCGGAGCGAGTGATCCACATTAATCGGGTGGCGAAGGTGGTCAAGGGCGGAAAACGCTTCAGTTTCACCACCCTCATCGCTGTGGGCAATGGGAATGGTTCGGTAGGCCTTGGCTTGGGCAAGGCGCGGGAGATCTCCGAGGCCATTCGAAAGGGGACCGAGCATGCCAAAAGGGAAATTCAGCAGGTCCCGGTGAGCGAGGGGCGGATCCCTCATACCGTGATGGGGAAATACGGGGCATCCCAGGTGATTCTCCGTCCGGCCTCTCCCGGGACGGGGCTGATCGCTGGGGCAGTAGTCCGTGCTGTCTTGGAGGCCTGTGGCGTGAAGGATGTTCTGACAAAAAGTTTCGGATCCCGCAATCCCCATAATTTGGCTAAAGCCACGCTGGATGGCCTTAACAAGCTTTATCGACCCAAAGAAGGCCGATCGCGGCTCGGCGAAGGCAGGGAAGCTTCTTCGGGCAGCGTTGAGTTTCCCCCTGGAGCCCAAGAATGACTAATAAGCTGAGGATCATCCAAGTCAAAAGCGGCATCGACCGGATGAAGGATCAGAAACAGACCCTTCGAGCCCTGGGCCTCGGCAGACTTCGTCGAGGGAAAGTCCACCCGGATAACCCTCAAATTCGAGGAATGATCCGAAAAGTCGAACATCTCGTCAGGGTCGAAGAGTGCCCATGAGGCTCGGCCAACTGCGTCCCTCACGGGGCGCGACCAAGCGACCGAAACGAATCGGGCGAGGTCCGGGGTCGGGCCACGGGAGCACGTCAGGACGAGGGTCAAAGGGCCTCCTCTCCAGAACGGGGGGAAGAAAGAAAGTCCCCTGGTGGTTCGAAGGAGGCCAAATGCCCCTCCAGCGAAGATTGCCTAAACGAGGATTTACAAGCCGTTCACGGATGATCTATCAGGTGGTCAATGTGGGCGATCTGAGCCGCTGCACGGGGATTCGGACGATCACCCCACAGGTCTTAGTGGACTGCGGACTGATTCGAAAGGCGACTCTCCCGGTGAAGATCCTGAGTGCGGGGACCCTTACCCAAACCATCGAGGTTCAGGCCCAGGCGTTTTCCCTCGCCGCCGCAGAAAAGATTCGCCAGGCTGGCGGAAAAGTTATCGTTCAGCCCTAAGATGTTCCAATCCTTCCAAAATATCTTTCGGATACCCGAACTTCGTAAGAAGATCCTTTTCACCCTGCTCATCTTCCTCATCTACCGAGTGGGGGGGCATGTTCCGGCCCCGGGTATCGATGCTCGAGCGTTGGGAACATTTTTCGCCCAAGCCAAGGGCACCCTTTTTGGCCTTTACGACCTGTTCGTGGGAGGAAATCTGAGCCGGGCGACCATCTTCGCCTTGGGCATCATGCCGTATATCTCGGCCTCGATCATCATTCAGCTCCTCGGATCCGTGATCCCCTATCTGGAGAAGCTCCAGAAAGAGGGGGAAGAGGGCCGGAAGAAAATCACCCAGTACACGCGTTACGGAACAGTGGGCTTAGCCGCAATTCAGTCCCTGGGCATTAGCATCTTCCTCGAGAGCCTCACGACGGGGAACGGCGCTCCCGTAGTCCCCCACCCCGGGATCGGATTCAGGC
>Ga0315294_10009650_pt1 | contig 10599 bp, 3 predicted proteins | sample YL17G13_40_MG_FD_203626 | JGI IMG/M metagenome (GOLD analysis project Ga0315294, IMG submission 203626) | Sediment microbial communities from Yellowstone Lake, YNP, Wyoming, USA - YL17G13_40 | ecosystem: Environmental > Aquatic > Freshwater > Lake > Sediment | place: USA: Wyoming | collected... | reverse complement strand
GCAAAAAATATATCTTCCTGAAGCCAAAAGACAAGGCTTTATTGAAGAAAAAGCAGATTCAGATGAGGGAGAAGATGACGAAGAGATAGAATACATTTATCCCAGGGTTAAATGGAATTCTATGCATCTTAGAGATCAACAGCAATTTAGAACATTCGTACTTCAACTTTATGAGAAGGGGTTATTAAGCGTCCAAACCGTTCTAGAAACATTTGATTTTGATCCCGACCAAGAAATAGAGCGTAAGAGATATGATGCTGTTCAAATGGCTGCTATGGGGGGCGGCGGAGCAGGTGGTGCTGGTGGTGGCGGTATGCCCGGAGGAGATTTGGGTGGTGGATTTGGTGGGGGAGGTGGCGGTGGTATGCCTCCAATGCCAGGAGTAGAAGGTGGCGCTGAAATGGGCGGAATGGGCGGAGCACCTGGAGGAGAAGCACCTATCGGAGCGCCTGCGGGAGGAGAAGCTGGAGCACCTGCATTAGCTACAACTAAAACATCTATTACCGCTGTGTCTCAAAATAATGGACCCGCTAATCCTTCTCAATATGGTGGTAAAATTCTTAAGCAAAAAACAAGGCAGAGACTAGATTCTCAAAATAAAAAAGTATATGATAAAACTCAAAAAGATAATGATAATGGTGGCGCAGGAGTAAGAGACGCTAAAGGAAGAATAGTTTTTACTAAGTGTGAAAGAGAATTAATGGATAAAATAATGGAAAACAAAAGAGATGGTATTATTAGATATCCTATAATTCCTCAATTTCCTGTTAAATTTGGAAGTAAAGAATACCCTATAGACTTCGCAATACCTAGTTTAAAAATAGGTATTGAGGCAGATGGAGAAATATTTCATTCTTCGCCCAAACAAGTAGCTCATGATAAAGAAAGAGATATGAAATTAGCTCAGGCAGGATGGACTATTTTAAGATTCCAAGATAAAGAAATAGAAGATAAAATTCATTTAGTTATGAGTTCTATTATTAAGACTATCATGCAAAAAGAAGTCGCCCTCCAAAAAATAAAAGAAAACCTAAAATAAAAAAGGATTTCTTCTTATATTATATGAAATATTAGGAGAGTATTAAATTAATTTTTAGAAAAATGAAAATAATGAAAATAATAACAGCAAGAGAAAAGTTAGTAGAGAAAAATATTAAATGGAAAGAAGCATACACTGATAAAACATTATTCTTAAAAGAACAATTTGAAGAGGTAGTCGGAGAAGGTAGTTATTTTAGATTTGAAGGCAAAGATATAGATAGTTCTTCTGAATATTATTGCATTATTGGCCCAGCTAAAGTACATGCCCCAAGAGCTAAGTTTTTTGCAGGAGTAAGAAAGCTACCCGCAACTTATTCTGCAGGTGGGAAATATTTTGATAGTATGGATGGTGCTGCTACTTATGCCAAAGAAACATGGGGTATTCCAATTCCCTCCTCCCTAAAGCCCTATACTTCTGCTGCTTTATATGGTATTTCTAAAAAAGTAGATGATTATAAGGAAAAACAAAAAGATTCATCTGAAAAAGAAAAGGATAAATAATGAACACATTTAACTTATCTAATTATTTTAGAGTTATTGAAGCTATGGCAGGTGGAACAGAATCATGGCAATATAGAAATTCTGGAAAATGGTGGAGATATGAAGATCTTATTAATAATCCCCCCGAAGATTGGAAACAAATAACCCAATCAGAACCAACCGTACAAAAGGCCTTAAAAGAAATAGGAGCTGACAGAGGAAATATATTTAAAAATATTAAAAAAGAATATCCATCTATTGCCCCCGAAGAATCTCAAAAACTCTTAAAAACCTTAGTTCATTATGATCCTGTTTTTGGCATATATTCTCTTCAGGTTGGCCCATATTTAAGTATAGGTTACAAGTTTGGCATAGAACATAAGCAAGAGTTAGCTTCTCATAAATTTTATTATGGAACAAAAAGAATAAGATATGCCACAGAAGCAGAAGTAATGGAATCTCTTACTAAGTATATAAAAGATTATGCAGCAGAAACAGGCGTAACTCTTGATTATTCTGATTTTGCTGTTAGAATTATGGAAAGAGAAAATGAGTTTGACCCATCTTCAGAAAAACAATCTAATAGAAAAGAAAGCCTAAGAATAGATAATTTAGATCCTAGTAATCCAATGGCACAAAGTTTTTATCAACAATCCCCATTAATGACCCAAGGATCTTTTTATGAACTTAATCCCAAGGGTCAACAAAAGATGAACATAGGATACATTAATGTTCTTAAGGAAATGCTTGGCGATCAATATGATTTAATTATTCAACAAAAAGCAATAGAAGAAAATAAAACTAAACAACAAATAGAAGAAAAGTTATTAACAGACACTAAATTTTTAACTAAAATCTATAACACTGTGTATAATAAATGGAAAGCTAATAAGTTCGTGCAAATAAAAAACGAAATGCCCGAACAATATAATAAAATAATACAAGATAAGGCCACTAAAGAACGTAAAACACCTGAAGAAGTAGAAGCAGAATTAATTATTGATGAAAAATCCATGAATAAAGTATATGATGTACTTTATAAAACATGGAAGGATCAAAAAATATTACGTAATGAACCAATGGAAAAAGAACCACCAAATTTTTATAAAAATAGAATAAGGGCAGGTCAAGAAAAAGAAACCGCAGTGGCCCCTACTCACGCCATGATAGAGCAAATTAAACTAAGAAAAGAAATACTACAATATCTTAAAGCTAATATAACTAATCCCGAAGAAATAGCAACTAAATTAATTAGTAGTGATCCAGAAAGAGTAAGAAAGAACACCAGACGCCCCAATGATTATAGGGCAAGCAAAAAATTAATGGAAAAGGCAATAGAAATGGGGGATTCGGAAACAGAAGCTAAATATAGAGACCTAATGGAGCGTAACGAAGGGCCATTAATAACGCCATTAGATGTTCAAGCTCATATTGTAAAGATTAACGAAATGACAAAAAAATCTGCCAAAGAAGGTATTAGCGTGGATGCATCCTTAGACAAATTATTAAAAGAGGTAGAGGCAAACGTTGAACATGCCACTAAGCCAGAAAATGAATGGGGCTACGATGATCTCCAAACAACAATGGAAATGGCAATGATGAAACATGATGCTAAAAATTATAAAAAAGGTATTAAAAATCCTGTTTTTGATTTAAAGCCAACAGAAGTAAATTATAATAAAAAAGATATATTAAATGTCTTAAATGGACAACCCCTAAGAGCCGAAGAGCCTAAAGAAGAAATAGTAGATGAAGTTCCAGAAATTGAAGAAAATATAGAAACAACAGAAGAGTTTCCAATAGAAGATGTAACAGAAAATGTAACTCCCGAAGTAACAGAACCCATTATTACAGAACCAATTGTTGAGCCCATTGTTGAACCAATAATAAATAAAAATAAGAAAACAATTAAAAAGCCCATAAAGCAAAATAAAGTACCTGCCCCAAAAACACAACCACTTAAAGAAAAATCCAAAGAAACTAAGAAACCAACTAAAACTCAACCCCAAGTTAAAAAGACAGAACCATCTAAATCTGCTAAACCCTCTGCTAAACCTTCTGCTAAACCCTCTAAGCCAACAAATAAGAATGAAAAAGATAAAGGGAAAAGCAAAACTAAAAAAGAACTAGTTAGTGATACAATTAAGAATCTAATAAAGATAGCGGAAGAACTAGATAATGATAATAAAACATCAGAAGCAGAAGAAGTACATAAGGTTATTAGAAAATATCTAGGAGAAATTCTATAATGATATATAAATTTGCATTGTGTGAAGTAAGTCCATTAAACCTTGAAACAACAGGTAATATTGGAATGGTTAAAACGGCTTCTGGTAGAGTATTTATAGAACCCGGTAGCGATAAATCAAAAATAATAGAAGCAGAACTTAAAAAACATCCTACTGCGCTTTTCTTTAGAGCAAAAGCAATTAAAGCCGATGAACCTAATTCTAATGGCGATTATTTCTCTGAATCAGAATTAAAAAGAGCCTATAAGTCATTTGAAGGCGTTCCATTTTTTACTAATCATAATAATCAAAATGTAGAAAATGCTCGTGGTAAAATTATATTTGCTGAATGGGTCCCCGAAGAAAAATCAATTTATACTATATCTTTTGTAGACAGAGAGGCTTTCCCCCATATATGCAGAAGTATTGAAGAAGAGTATATCACTGGTGTAAGTATGGGAGCCGTTTCAGGTGGTACTAAGATAGCTATGCCCGATTTAACAGAAAAAAATATTGAAAACATATTTGTTGGCGATATTGTTATGTCTCATAAGGGATTGCCTAGAAAAGTTAGAGCGATACATAATGAGTATCTTGGTAAAAAAATGTATTCTTTTGATCTAGAAACATACCATAGGTCTCCTCTTTTTACTAATGATCACCCTATATTTGCAATTGATAAAGAACAACTACAAGTATCTAGGAAGCTTTCATTAGCGGTAGCCCAAAATAATAAATACGAAAGAAAGATGGGAAGAACCGAAGATATTGTTGGGCAAGACGGATGGAGAGATGCCAGTTATAATCCTTCATTTAAACATGCCGATACTATTTGCGAGGGGGATCATTTCTTAATTCCTTCTAAATTTATACTTGAAAATGGCAGCAGCATAGATTCTGACCTATATTATATAATGGGTGCTTATTTAGGAGATGGATATTTAAAGAAAGACAAGAATGGTAATTTTGAGGCGGTTTCATTTTGTATCGGACTAAATGAACTAGAACTTGCTGGAAAAATCACAGACATACTTAAAAAATATACCAAATCAGAAGTTTCAAGTGTGGTTTGCCAAGAAAGAAATGGGTTATATTTAAATTTTTATGACAGGAAATTAGCTCAACAATTTAATGACTTAATGGGAACGGGAAGCAAAGAAAAGAGAATTAAGTTCTTTATAAAAAAGACAGAAGATGCAGTTAATTTAATTAATGGTTATTTAGATACAGATGGATGTGTTGTTGATAAGACTAAACAAAACATTAGAGGTAATAAGTTTGGCGGAATGCAATTATCCAGTGCTAATATTGGTTTACTAGAAGATATTCAATCATTATTAATCTCCTTGGGACAGGTTTCTAGAATATCAAAAATGGAAAGAACTCCTGGTAAAAATAGCGTGGTAAAGATTAATACTACCGAATATACTTTGGCAATTGGAAGTAACTCTTCTCATTTATTTACTTCATCAATAAAATTATCAAATCATAATATACAAGAAGCAGAAATTAAGGCAGGTAGAACATTTATTACAAAAATAGATGGTATCAATTATATGGTATGCCCTGTTAAAAATATTGAAATAATTGATTATCAAGAACCCGTTTACGATTTAACAGTAGAAGAAGATGAAAGTTATATTGCAGACGGTATAGCTGTTCATAATTGCAGTGTTGAATATTCTGTATGCTGTATTTGCGGAAATCGTGCCGAACGAACTGAAGATTATTGTGGGCATATCAAAGAAAAGAAAGGTAGAACGTTTTCAGGTAAAGCCAAAAATGTTGTTACAGGAGAAATAAAAGAATTTAATAAAGCTCCTGTTTATGAATACAATTATGGTATTAAATTTATTGAATTAAGCGCAGTAGTAGATCCAGCCTGCCCCTCATGTAGAATTCAAGGTCTTATTAAAAACGATGAAATTATGCAGAAAGTAGCCAATATGCAGAATTCATTATATATGATTAAATCTGCAGCTATTGAAAAACAAGCAGGACAAGAAGAGATTACTCAACTTAATACAGTATTACAAACCCTAGAAGCTATATCTATTAAGTTAATTCAAAATAGACAGCAGGTAGAAGTAGAGTTTGCTAGTGATCTCGTTAATATATTATCTGAACTTCAAACATTTACAGATGAATTAGTAGGAGCTGGATATGGAACTGTAGGACAAAACATTCCTGGAGTTGCAAATGCCCCACCCGGACAACCTGCTCCTGCCCCACAATTACCTACAGAAAGTTTACCTGAAGGAGCATTACCAGTAGCCTCTGAAACTCCTGCACCAACACCCGCTCCTGCCTCTGCTCAAGTAGGTACAGTATCGGGTTCACCTGCAAGTCCATTAGTTAAATCACCAACACTTCCTATTACTGCTCCTGCTAAACCTAGAGCATCAGATGAAAATAAAATGTTAAAAGTAGCTACAAAATTAGATAGTTTTCTTAATAAAATGGCGAATATGGGAGAAAATGACATGGCTAAGAGACTCACATTAGATAATAAAATTAAGCAACAGAAGCTTGCAACTGAAGTTTTATCAAAATCGTTGCAGGAAAAACAAGAGTTCTTTGAGTATATTAATAGAGTGCCGTCTGTTCAGGATAATGATAATAAATTGTCTGTAAAGAAAAGAGATGATTCATTTGTTATTGTTGCAGAGAAAAAAGATGCTGATTTAGCAGATTCTAATCAAGCAACAACATGGACTTATGAAACATTAGATGATAACGAAAAAACAATGATTAAAGAAAATCCTAAAGCAGCAGCAGTTTATTTTTTAAATAGGTTTACAAGTAATTCGATAAATAACATAAAAGAAGGAGAAGTAGTAATGACAAGTAACATTAAAGAAGCCGGTGCTAAATCGGTCAATAAGGCTCCCGAAGTAGTTCAGGAAGCCCAGCTAGACACCAAGGGACTTTATCATTCTAGAGAAAATGATGATAAAAATGTTGTTACAGAAAAACAACTTTCCGAAAAACGTACTAATGTAGGGCCAGAAGTATTAACTGAAGCTCAATTAGAAGCAAAAACTAACAAATTAAGCCCCCGCACAAACGAAGAAGCTAATGTCGTTACTCAGGCTCAGTTAGAGAAAGATAACGTTTCTCCTCGTACTAATAAGGATATTGAAGTTGTTACTCAGTCTCAGTTAAAAGATTATAGGACAAATACTGAGAAAGACGTTATTACAGAAAGACAGTTAGATGCTATTGATGCTCCTTGGGAGAGGGCAGCTAATAGAGATACCGCCTTATTTAAGAGCGCCGGTGATCATATGAAGTCTGTTATTGATGTCTTAGCTAATACTGTTATCGCTACTGGTTGTACAGCAGAAGAAGCTTGCCAAGTAGGATCTTCATTAGTCGGATCTACTAAAGACCGTTATGAACTAGGTAATGCAATTCTTGATACGGCTAAGGAAGAAGAAGTTGATTATAGTAAGAGATTAGCCTATTGGAGCAAAAAGAATATTAAGGTAGCTAGCGTTGGAAGTGAAGAAATTGCTCAGTCCATTGTTAGAGGCTTAAGGAAATTAGCTTCTGATACAACCGTTAATCCTGAAACTGTTATTGATGCTATTGATGTAGTTTCTGAAGGTAAAGATGGCGAAGAAGCTATTAGTAAGAAAGTAGATCAAAAGATTGAAGCAGCTAAGAAAGAAAGCGTTAAGGTTAGCAAAAAGGACGAACTAAGAAACGCCCTTAAAGAAGCTAGCGTAACTCAAGAGGCAAGAGAAGGCGAGAGAAAAGAAATATTGGCCAGCGTAGATAAAGAAGAACAGAAAGTAACCCGTGAAGCAGAAAGGGCTGTTTGGTCTAAGATGGCCATGGAAAAAAAAGCAGATACAATGATTGAAACTTCTTTTAAAGAACTAGATTGTGCCAAAACCGATCCTAGTTTCAGAAGTACTATTAAAAGTTTCGCAAAAGGTGCATTAGCTGCTCAGAATATTAGATTAGCAGCTATCACTAACGTAACAATTAGTGGCGATACTATCTCTATTGCAGTTCAAACAGATGAAGGCGATGAATCAGTAGAAATACCTGTTGGCGAAGAAATTGCCCCTGATGCTAATGAAATAGTACCAGAAGGCGATATGTCTGGTGAAGGATTAGAATCTAACTTAGGTACTCCTGCACCAACAACTCCTCCTCCTGCCCCTGCCTTAGCTTCTAATAAATCTAAGATACAGAAGGTAGCTCAAACTCCTGCTGGCGGTGGAATTCCCGGAACTCCAGGTGGCGTAGCAGGTGGACCCGGAGCCCCTGAACAAGCACTTCCAGGAGAAACACCTGCAGATATGCCAGTTCAAGCTCTAACTACCGACGAAGATACAACCGAAATTCCTGATGAGATTCCTACTGCTGGAGAACAACAGCCATTAGGAGCTACTTGTCCTGAATGCGGAAGTTCAGATGTAGATCTTACAAAAGGCGAAGATGGTAATGCTAGGGGCGCATGTAAGGCTTGTTCAGCAGAATATGAAGTTCTAGTTAAGAAAGAAGTAGAATTTAAAATTATTAAGCCTACTAAGAGTATTGGCGAAGACGGTTCAACGGGCGCTCCAGAAGCCCCTGAAGTTCCTGCTCTACCAGTAGCCGCTCAAACAAGATTAGATAAGGGTTCTATTGTTAGAATATCTTCTAATCAAGCTAAGCATGGTCACGTTTGTCCTGCTTGTGGTATGAAACAATGTAAGGCTTCTGCTGATAAAGAAGGGCATACTGAATATACTTGCCCCGCTTGTAATACAGAAGTACAAAAAGATGTAATGATTAATATTAATAATCCAGAAGAAAGCCTACTTAGAGTTAAATGGGATCTAGTCCCTAATCTCGCAGGTTGTTCTAGCTGTAAAGAAGCAGCTCAAAAATTCGCTTCTGCAATTAAAGTAGAGAGAATGGTTAAAAATGCATCTAAGGCAGAAACCAAGTTCCCTATGGCAAATTGCATAGAGAGAATTGCTAGGAAATGGGGCGGAAACTCAGTAGCTTCATTTGGACCTTGTAAGGGTAAGCCACTAGCAGATTGCGTTTGCGGTCAGTTAGAAAAGCTTGGAATGACTAAGGTTCGTCATCTAGAGAAACTTGCTTCTGTATATACTCAGAAAGATCCTATGGATGAATGTATTAAGGATCAAATGAAGGATCAGAAGTACAGCATGAAAGAAGCATCTACTATCTGTAATTGCTTAAAGAAGAAATTCGCAAGCAAAGACGAAGATAATGTATTCAAGATGGCCTTTGCAGATGATGTCAATTCTGGTAAGGAAAAGATGTTAACCGCTCAAGATCTAGATGCTGTAAATGATATGTTTACAGATGAAGTTCTCGAAGCTCCTGCCGCACCTGAAATTATGGAAGAGGATATTGACATTGATGCTCCTCTTGCAGATGAAACAGTTACCCTAGAAGTATCTAAGGAAACTGCTCAGGAATTAGCAGATGCAGCTAAGGTTGCAACTGAAGCAGAAGAAATTGAAATTGAAGTTGAAACAGAGCCAGAAGGAATTACAGAAGAAGTAGCATCCGAAGTTGCTCCTGAAGTTACTCCCGAAGTTTCTGAAGATATTACAAGTGAAGAAATAAATACAGAAGAGGAGAAAAATATGGCTATGGCTATGCAGACTCACAGGATATTAAGAATAGGCGAAGAAATTATAAGGGTTGCAGCTACACCTAAGAAGGTTGATAGTATTGAAGGTAACGTAGAAGCTAAGGTTCCTCGTAGTGAACAGAAGCTCGGAGAAGAAAATAAGGCAGATTCTTTAATGAATAAGCCTAATAAAGCTCCCGTAGTACCTCGTAAAGATGCTTATATGGGTAAAGAAAAGGAAGCCGATTCTTTAATTAATAAAGAATTAAAGCTCCCTGATGTTGCCGTTGATAGCTCTTATATGGGACAAGAAAAGGAAGTTCAAAAAGGTATGCCAGGAATCAATAATGAAATCAAAGGCACTGTAATTGCTGGTAAAGAAAAGGCAGTTAAAGAAGCTAAGAAGATGACAGAAGTTGATACAATAGAGAAGGAAGTAGAATCTAAGGTTCCTCGTAAGGATCAGAAACTTGGAGAAGAAGCTAAGGCAGATTCTCTAATTAATGAACCTAATAAAGGACCAGATGTTCCCCGCTCTAAGGCTTATATGGGCAAAGAAAAGGAAGCAGATTCTTTAATTAATGAAGAACTCTCTGGTCCTGATGTTCCAATAGATAGTTCATATATGGGCCATGAAAAGGAAGTTCAGAAAGATATGCCAGGAATTAGCGATAAGTATCTCAAGAATGTTCAACAGAAGAAAGAAGTTCAACTTGAGAGAATCGCTGCTGCTCGTAGAATGAAGGCAGTTGAAACAGCCGCCAAATTACTAGCAACCAAGAGAATCCAAGAAGAAGCATATGATAATGTAATCGAAGCCCTATCTAAGTTTGAAATAGATAAGATCGCCTCTGTTGCAGATAATATGTATCCTAGGTTAAATAAAGTAGCCTCAACTGAAAATAGAGAAGTTTATGCAAGCACAGCAATAGTTATGGAATCTAAGGGCATCAATAGCTCTAGTCCATCTGATGAGCTTAGCAAGAAACTCTCAGGCGCATTCACAATCGGAAGTCAGTCTTTCGATAAGAGCCTAACTCAGTATGGCGAAAAGTAAAAGTTAAATAAGTTAGAAATAACTAATAAACCCCCAAGAAATTGGGGGTTTATTTTTTCGTAAAGAAATATCAAAATAAAAGAAGGAATTTTTAAGGTCTTTATAGAACAATATATATGTAAGTAATTGGTAGAAATCACTGAACAAAAATAGTAAGTATAAAGATGATAAATAAATGAGAAATA
>Ga0315294_10009649_pt1 | contig 10599 bp, 6 predicted proteins | sample YL17G13_40_MG_FD_203626 | JGI IMG/M metagenome (GOLD analysis project Ga0315294, IMG submission 203626) | Sediment microbial communities from Yellowstone Lake, YNP, Wyoming, USA - YL17G13_40 | ecosystem: Environmental > Aquatic > Freshwater > Lake > Sediment | place: USA: Wyoming | collected... | reverse complement strand
GCACCCTGGCCGCCCAGCTTCGCCTGGACTTCGCCGGCCTGGTCACGCCCGAGGGAGCGACCCTGTACCGGGCCAGCCCCCACCCGGGGGACCCGCGCGTGGTGAACCCCGCGGCGGCCTTGGCCCTGGAGCGCCGGACCACCGTCTGCGGCACGCTCAGCCTGAGCGGCGCCGAGCTGGCGGCCGAGGACCCGGAGCTGGCCGCGCGCGCCCGCATACGCCTCGTGCCCACGCCGATGGCCGTGCCGCGCCCGGAAACCGAGGAGACCGAAGGCCTCACCCTGACCTGCGCCCTGCCGGTGTACGGCTCCAGCGCGTTGGTCGGCGTGCTGTACGGGGGGGTGCTGCTGAATCGTAACAACGAGATCGTGGACCGCGTGCGGGACACCGTGTTCCAGCAGGAAATCTACCGCGGCCAAGAGGTCGGCACGGCCACCCTCTTCTTCCGGGACCTGCGCATCGCCACCAACGTGCTGGACGCCCGGGGCGAGCGGGCCATCGGGACCCGCGCCTCCGCCGAGGTCAAGGAGCGGGTGCTGGACCAGGGCGAGCGCTGGACCGCGCGCGCCTTCGTGGTGCGCGACTGGTACATCACGGCCTACGGCCCGATCACCGACGTGTTTGGCCGCACGGTGGGCATGCTGTACGTGGGGGTGCTGGAGGCCAAGTATGCGGACCTGCGGCGCAACGCCATGCTGGTGTTCGTGCTCATCACCGCCACCGGCATGGCGCTGGCCGTGCTCCTCGGCAGCCTGCTGAGCTCTCGCCTGCTCAACCCGGTGCAGCGCCTCATCGAGGCGAGCCACCGCGTCTCGCAGGGGGACTTGAGTCCGGAGATTGGGCCCTACTCGCGCAGCGAGCTGGGGGTGCTGCAGCGCACCTTCCAGAAAATGCTCACCTCCCTGCGCGACCGCGACCGCCACCAGAAGGCCGAAAGTGAATTGAGGCTGCTGCAGTCCGAGAAGCAGGCTTCGGTCGGGCGCCTGGCCGCCGGGGTGGCCCACGAGATCAACAACCCCCTGACCGGCGTGCTCACCTTCACCCACATGCTGCTCAAGCGCCAGGACATCGACTCAGGCATGCGCGAGGACCTCCAGACCATCGCCGCGGCCACGGAGCGCGTGCGCAAGATCGTGAAAGGCCTGCTGGACTTTTCCCACCAGAGCAAGCTGGAGCCCCAGAGCACCGACCTCAACGGGCTCATCAACGCCACCATCCCCCTGGTGGCCAACCAGGCTCTGGTCAAGGGCGTGCTGTTCTGTTTCGACGCGGGGCCGAACATCCCCCTGCGCACCATCGACCGCAACCAGTTCCAGAGCGTGCTGCTGAACATCATCCTCAACGCCCTGGACGCCACGCAGCGCGGGGGGCACATCGACATCGCCACCCACCTGGCCCTTTCCGAGGGGCGCAAGGGGATCGAGATCGGGATTGCGGACACCGGGCACGGCATCCCCCCGGAGCACCTGGAGCGGATCTTCGACCCCTTCTACACCACCAAGGAGGTGGGCAAAGGTACGGGCCTGGGGCTATCGGTATCGCAGGGCATCGTAGAGCGGCACGGGGGCAGCATCCGCGTGCAGAGCCAGGTGGGCAAGGGCAGCACCTTCACGATCTGGTTGCCCATGGACGGGGAGGTCGCGTGAATATCCTGGTGGTGGACGACGACCCGGTGGTGCGCGCGAGTTGCCGGCGCATTCTGGAGGGTGAGAGCCATCAGGTGAGGGTTTGCGCCAGCGCGCCGGAAGCCCTGGCGGAGCTCCAGCGCCAGTCCTGCCAGCTGCTGGTCGTGGACGTGATCATGCCCGAGTTCGACGGCATCTACCTGATCGGCAGCGTGCGCCGGGACTCCCCCGACCTGCCGATCCTGGTCATGAGCGGCTACCCCACCCCCGAGACCATCGCCAGCGGCCAGCGGATGGGCGCCACGCACTTCATCGCCAAGCCCTTCACCCCGGAGGAGCTCGCCACGGCGGTCGCCAGGGCGCTGGCCGGAAGGGAGAAAGAATGAAAAGACTCAGAGTGTTGGCCATCGACGACGAGGCGATCGTGCTGGAGAGCGTGCGCAAGGTCCTGGCCGATTTCGAGGTGGACCTGGCCCAGTCCAGCCGGCAGGGCCTGGACTGGGGCATCAGCCGAGATTACGACCTGGTGCTGACCGACATCCGCATGCCCGAAATCGGCGGCATGCGCATTCTGCGCGACATCAAGCGCGTGAAGCCGGCCGTGCCGGTGGTGATCTTCACCGGCTACGCCACCGTGCAATCCGCCGTCCAGGCCATGAAGCTGGGCGCGGCGGATTACATCGAGAAGCCCTTCACCCCCGACATGCTGCTCACCACCGTGCGCAAAGCCCTGGAAAAGGCCAGGACCGAGGCCCCTGAAGCACAGGAGGTGGTACACAAGGAGGAGGTGATCCGGGTGCTGGAGCGGGCCGCGGTGGACAGCGAGTTCGTCTCCAGCCTGTTCTACTACGGGGCGGACGCCCTGCAGGACTACGAGCTGACCGGCCCCGAGAAACTGGCCATCCTGACCGGGGACATTCAATGGCTCGAGAGCCAGGTCGGTCCGCTGTCCGCCGTGCAGAAGCGCTGGCTGGAGAGCCGATTGGGCGCGGAAATCTGGTAAGGAGGAAGAATATGCCCGAGAAGCGAATGCTGGTCATCGACGACGAGGCCGTGGTCCTCTCCTCCTGCCGCCGCATCTTCACGGCGGCGGGCTTCGAGGTGGTGACCACCGACAGCCCCCGCCAGGGGCTGGAGCTGGCCTCCGGCTCCAAGTTCGACGTCATCCTCTGCGACTGGCGCATGCCGGAGCTGGACGGCATGGACGTGGTGGAGATGCTGGATAAGCGCTCCCCGGATTCCGCGGTGGTGATGATCACCGGCTTCCCCTCCGTGGACCGGGCCACCGAGGTAATGAAGCGCGGGGCCATGGACTACATCGGCAAGCCCTTCACCCCGGAGGAGATCTCGGCCACCGTCGAGAGGGCCTTGAAGCGCAAGGAGGCGGAGAAGAGCAAGCGCAGCGCCCAATCCTTCCCCATGCCCAGCATGGAGGACCAGGCGCCCAAGACCATCGCCGAGACGGTGGCTCAGAAGGTGGGCGTGGGCAAGGTCACCTCCCCCTGGCTGTCGGTGTTGGTTCTGGGCGTGCTGGCCGGCGCGTACATCGGCTTCGGCGGCATGCTGGCCGCCACCCTGAGCTTCGAACCGGGCGTGTTGGGCTTGAGCTTCTCCCGGTTCATGGCCGGGGTGGCCTTCAGCCTGGGACTGATGCTGGTGGTGATCGCCGGGGCGGAGCTGTTCACCGGCAACAACCTGATGATCTCCAGCGCCCTGGCCGGCCAAATCGGTTTCGGCACGATGGCCCTGCGCTGGACCCTGGTATATGCGGCCAACTTCGCCGGATCTATCCTGATCGCCTTCCTTTACTACTTTACCGGCCTGTGGAAGCTGGCCGACGGCGGCCTGGCCGCGGCGATCGTGCGCACCGCGTACACCAAGGTCAACTTGAGCTTCCTGGAGGCGCTGACCCGCGGCATCCTCTGCAACTGGCTGGTCTGCCTGGCGGTGTGGATGGCCCTGGCCTCGCGCCAGATCATCGGCAAGATCTTCGCCATCTTCTTCCCTATCATGGCCTTCATCGGATTGGGTTTCGAGCACTCGGTGGCCAACATGTACCTGATCCCCGAGGGCCTGCTGCTGAAGGCCTGGCGGGGCATCGCGGGCCCGGCCAACTTCGCCCCCGAGTCCCTCACCTGGGTGAGATTTTTATGGAAGAACCTGCTGCCGGTGACCATCGGCAACATCATCGGCGGGACGGTCTTCGTGGGCATGAGCTATTGGAGCGCTTACCTACGGCCTACGGCCCCCACGAAGCCCTAGGAGCTTACGGGAGCCTTTCCACCCGCACCGCGCAGACCTTGAACTCCGGTATCTTGGCCACCGGGTCCAGCGCCGCGATGGTGAGCGCGTTGGCCGGGTGCTCCTTGAAGTGAAAGCTCAAGAACACGACCCCATCGGCTATGCGATCCGTCAAGCCGACGGGGACTTCGATCCGCCCGCGCCGGGAATGCACGGCCACCTTCTGCCCTGAGGCGACGCCCAGCCGGCCCGCGTCCCGCGGACTGATTTCCAGCCTGCCGGTAGGAACCAGGTCGTCGAGAACCTCGCAGCGCCTGGTCATGGTCCCCGTGTGCCAGTGCTGCAGGACCCGGCCCGTGGTCAAAACGAAAGGATACTCGCGGTCAGGCAGCTCCTGCGGCGGCAGGAAGCGGACCGGATGAAATTTGCCTTTACCGCGGGCGAAACCCCGCTCGTGCAGGAACTTCGTGCCCGGGTGATCCTGGGTGGGGCAGGGCCATTGCAGGCCTCCTTCCTCCAGGCGTTCGTAGGTGATGCCCGCGTAGATCGGAGTCAAAGAGGCGATCTCCCGCAGAACGGCCTCGGCGTCGGCGTAGCCCATGGGATACCCCAGGCGCGAGGCCACTTCACAGAGAATCCGCCAGTCCTCCCGCGCCTCCCCCGGAGCCGCGAGCGCTTTGCGCACCCTCAACACCCGGCGTTCGGTGTTGGTGAAGGTCCCGTCCTTTTCCGCGAAGGAGCAGGCGGGCAGCACCACGTCGGCCAGCTCCGCGGTCTCGCTGAGGAAGATATCCTGCACCACCAGGAAATCCAGCGCCTCGAGCTCCTGGCGGACGTGATTGATGTCCGGGTCGCTCAGCATGAGGTTCTCGCCCATGACGTAGAGTCCGCGGATCCGCTTCTCGACGGCGGCGTTCAGGATCTCCACCAGGGTGAGTCCCGGTTTGTCGGGCAGGGCCACGCCCCAGGCCTTCTCGAACTTCGCGCGCGTGGGCGGATCGTCGACCCTCTGGTAGCCGCTGAAAACGTTCGGCAGGGCGCCCACGTCGCAGGCCCCCTGCACGTTGTTCTGGCCGCGCAGGGGATTGACCCCCGCGTACTGCTTGCCGACGTTTCCGGTGAGCATGGCCAGGTTGGCCAGGCAGAGCACGTTGTCGGTGCCCGTGGTGTGCTGGGTGATGCCCATGGAGTAGACGATAGCGGCGCTCGCGGCCCCGGCATACAGCCTGGCCGCACGGCGGATGTCCTCCGCGGCCACGCCGCTCACCTTTGCCGCCAGCTCGGCGGTCCAGCCCGCAAGGGCTTCCCGGAAGGAGGCGAAATCCTCCGTGTGCTTTTCGATGAACTCGGTGTCCGCCAGCCCCTCCTCCAGGATCACGCTCATCAGGCCGTTGACCAGGGCCACGTCCGTGCCCGGCCGATGCTGCAGATGCACTTCGGCGATGCCGGCAAGCGAGATTCGCCGCGGGTCGGCCACGATCAGCCTGCTCCTGCCGCAGGCCACGGCCTGGCGGATCATGATGCCGATCACGGGATGACACTCCGTGGTGTTGGAGCCGATGACGAAGATGACCGGCGTGCTGCGCAGCTCTTCGATGCTGTTGGTCATGGCCCCGCTGCCGAAGGCCCGGGCCAGGCCGGCCACGGTTGAGGCGTGGCAGAGGCGTGCGCAGTGATCCACGTTGTTCGTGCCGAAGGCGGCCCGCACCAGCTTTTGCATGACGTAGTTGTCTTCGTTCGTGGTCTTGGCCGAGCTCAAGCCCGCCAGCGAGTCCGGGCCGTGCTTCTCCTTGAGCTCGGCAAACCGCGCAGCCACCAGGGCCAGCGCTTCCTCCCAGGAGGCCTCCCGGAAAGAGCCATTCTCCTTGATAAGCGGTTTGGCCAGCCGCTCGGTTTTGCCCAGGAAGTCCATGCCGAAGCGGCCCTTCACGCAGGTGTTCCCGTCGTTGGGAATGCAGCCCACCTCGCTCGTCACCCGGACCAACTGGCCGGTTGTCTTGTGCACGTTCAGCTCGATCTGGCAGCCCACCCCGCAGTAGGGGCAGGTGGTGCGCACCTGGCGCAGGTCCTTGGCCTTACCCTTGCCCACGGCCGGCCGCTCGTAGATCGCCCCCACCGGGCAGGTGCTCACGCACTGGCCGCAGGTCTCGCAGGTGGACTCGTTGAGCGCCACCTCGAACCCGGTCGTCACCTGCACCTCGCCGGAGCGCCCCTTGAGGGTGAGAGCCTCGGCCATCTGCACTTCCGCGCAGATCTTGACGCAGCGCTGGCAGCGGATGCACTTGGAGGGATTGTAGAGCAGCGCCTTGCTGCCGCTGGCGTAGTTTCTTTTGACGGCCGGCATCACGACCGAGGGAAAGCGGTTCTCCTGGATCCCGAACTCGTAGGCGTAATCTTGTAGAAGGCAGTCCCCGTCCCGGTCGCAGGTGGTGCAGGTCAGGTTGTGCTCGCTCACCAGGAACTCCAGGGTCATCTTGCGCAGCGCCCGCACCGCCGGGGTGTCGGTGCGCACGGTCAGGCCCGGCGCGGCGGCCAGGGTGCAGGCGGTGTCCAGGGCCTCCTTGCCGCCGACCTCCACCAGGCAAAGGCGGCAGGCGCCCGTGGGGGTAAGCCGGGGGTCGTAGCAGAGGTGGGGGATGCGGATGCCGCCGGCCAGAGCCACTTGGAGGACGGTCTGGCCCGGCCGGGCGCTCAGCTCCCGCCCGTCGATGGTCAGCTTGAACTCTTCCATGCTCAGGCTCCTCTACGCGCCTGGAGGCTTTCGGCCCGTTCCAGGTCGCAGCGCAGGCACCGCCCCGCCTCGTAGCAGGCCGCTTCCGGCTTCAGGCCGCAGACGACTTCCACGAAATTGTTCTTCCGCTCGTCCAGCGACAGCCAGGCCTCGCCGGTCCGCGGCAGGAGCTTTTCCAGATCCTCCTCCGAAGGGCGGCGCAGGCTCATGCCCACGTTCGCCGGCAGGACCCCGCTGCCGCCCAGCTGCCGGTCGATGGCCACGGCGGCGCGCTGGCCCGCCTGGATCGCCTCGATGACCGTGGCGCCGCCGGTGACGCAGTCGCCCCCGGCGAACACCCCGGCGGCGGAGGTGGCCCCCGTGACCGGGTCCGCCTCGACGCCTTCCAGGCGGTTGAGCTTGGCCAGACTTTGGATGGCGGCCGCGGAAGGACGCTGCCCGATGGCAGGGACGACCGTGTCGCATTCGATGTCAAACTCGCTGCCGGCGACGGCCACCGGGCGCCGCCGCCCCGATTCGTCCGCATCCCCGAGGCGCATGCGGATCATCCGGATTCCGGCCACCTTGCCGCCGCGGCCGGTTATGCGCACCGGGGCCACCAGTTGCTGGAGCTCCGCCCCCTCCTCCAGCGCGGCCTGGATCTCCTCCTCGTAGGCGGGCATCTCCTCCCGGGTGCGGCGATACAGGATGAGTACGCTGGGGGCGCCCAGGCGCAGGGCGGAGCGGGCGGCGTCGATCGCCGCGTTGCCCCCGCCGATGACCGCGACCTTTTTCCCGCAGGGCACCCTCTCGCCCAGCGCCCGCCCGCGCAGAAACACCAGGGAATCGACCACGCCCTCCAGATCTTCGCCCTCCACGCCCAGCGGCCGGCCGCTGTGGGCGCCGGTGGCCACGAAAACCGCCTTGAAGCCGGCGGCGGAGAGGGAGGCGACGTCGTCGACGGGGCTGGAGGTGCGCAGCTCGACGCCATGGGAAAGGATGAACTCGATGTCGGCCTGGAGATTGGCCTTGGGCAGCCGGTACTCGGGGATGCCCACCGAAAGCATGCCTCCGGGAATCGGCAGGGCCTCGAAAACGACCGAGCGCCGGCCCAGCAGGGCGAGGAAATAGGCGCAAGCAAGACCGGCCGGGCCGCTGCCGACGACGGCGACTTGAGCGTCCCCGCGCACGTGAGAGGAAAGGGGCTTGATTATAGTGCTGGCATTGTCGGCGGCGTAGCGCTTCAGGGCCCGGATGGCCAGCGGCTCGTCCACGTCGGAGCGCCGGCAGCGCCGCTCGCAGGGCGCATCGCAGACCCTGCCGCACACCGAGACGAAGGGGTTGCGGCGGTGGATGAGGTTCACGGCGTCGTCCAGCCGGTTTTCGGCGATCAGGGCCAGGTACTGGGGCACGTTGACGCCGGCAGGGCAGGCGTGCGAGCAGGGAGACTCCACCAGGGCCTCGCAGACCGAAGCGCGGCAGTGTTTTTGCCGGATATGTTCCTCGTACTCCTCGCGGAAGTGCCGGATGGTCGACAGCACGGGATTGGGCGCGGTCTGCCCGAGCCCGCACAGCGAGGCGGCCTTTACCCCCAGGGCGATCTCTTCCAGCCGCTCGATATCCCCTTCGCGCCCCTCCCCCGCGCAGATGCGGGTGAGGATGTCAAACATGTGGCGCGTGCCGACGCGGCAGGGCACGCATTTCCCGCAGGATTCCTTCTGAACGAACTCCAGGAAGAAGCGGGCGATATCCACCACGCAGGTGTTCTCGTCCATGATGATCAGGCCGCCGGAACCCATGATCGCCCCGACCTGCTTCACCGACTCGTAGTCGATCGGCAGGTCCAGGTATTTCGCGGGCACGCAGCCCCCGGAAGGCCCGCCCATCTGCGCCGCCTTGAAGGCCCGGTTCTTGGGTATGCCGCCGCCGATTTCAAACACGATCTGCCGCAGGGTGGTCCCCATCGGCACTTCCACCAGGCCGGTGTTGTTCACTTTGCCCGCCAGGGCGAAAATCTTGGTTCCCTTGCTCTTCTCCGTGCCTATGGCCTGGTACCACTGCCGGCCCTGCAGCAGGATCAGAGGCACGTTGGCCAGGGTCTCCACGTTGTTGATCGTGGTGGGCTTGCCCCGGTAGCCCTTCTGCGCGGGAAAAGGCGGTCTGGGACGAGGCATGCCCCGCTGTCCCTCCAGGGAGGCGATCAGCGCCGTCTCCTCCCCGCAGACGAACGCGCCCGCCCCCTCCCGGACGCTGATCTCCAGATCGAACCCCGAGCCCAGGATGTTCTCCCCCAGCAGTCCCGCCTCGCGGGCCTGCTGGATGGCGATCCTGCTGTTGCGCACGGCCAGCGGATACTCGGCGCGCACATAGATGATCGCTCTGGTGGCGCCGATGGCGTAGGCGGCGATGATCAGGCCTTCGATGACCGCATGGGGCGTGCCTTCCAGGACGCTGCGATCCATGAAGGCTCCGGGATCCCCCTCGTCGGCGTTGCAAATCAGGTACTTCTCATCGCCGGGTGCTTTTCGGCAGAAACCCCACTTCACCCCGGTGGGGAAGCCCGCCCCCCCGCGACCCCTCAGGCCCGCCTCGCGCACCTCGTCGATGACCTCCTCTGGGGTCATTTCGCAGAGCGCCTTCAGCATGGCCCTATAGCCGTCGTGGGCGATGTAGTCCTCCAGATCGGTCGGATCCAGGATGCCGTTGAGGTGGAACACCAGCCGTTTCTGCCTGGCGTAGAAAGGGACCTCATGGTCGAAGACGACCCGCTGGCCGGTGGCCGGGTCCTCGTACAGCAGCTCCTCGATGACTTCGCCGCCCAGCACGGTCTTCTCCACGATCCTGGGCACGTCCTCCACCCGCACGCTGGGATAGAACACTTTGCTGGGCAGGATGACGACCACCGGACCCTTCTCGCAGAATCCGTGGCAGCCGGTCACCTTCACGGTTATCTTTTTGCCCAGATGCCGCCTGTCCAGTTCCTGCTCGAAAGCCTCCCGGACGACGGGGGAGCCGAAGGCCGTGCACCCGGTGCCGCCGCAGATCGTGATCATCTTCCGGTTCGGGTCGATCCGGGATTTGAGCTCCTCGTGGCGCTTGAGGAAATCCTGCACGCTGCCGAAACGCGTCATCGCTTAGCCCCCTGGCCGAGCTGCTGCAGGATCTGCTCGGCGAGCCTCGGAGTCATTTTTCCATGGTAGACGTTGTCGACCACCATGACCGGCGAGAGCGCGCAGGCGCCCAGGCAGGCCACCGTCTCCAGCGAGAAGAGCATGTCGTCGGTGGTCGCGCCATCCTCGATGCCGAGCTGGCCCTTCACCGCATTGATGATCTTTTTCCCGCCGCGCACATGGCAGGCCGTGCCGCGGCAGCAGCGAACCGTATGTTTGCCGTGCGGCTGGAGGTAGAACTGGGCATAGAAGGTGATGACCCCGTACATGCGGCTGGCGGGTATTCCGGAGCGCTCACTGACCCAACGCAGCACCGCGGCGGGAAGGTAGCCGTAGGCCTCCTGAATTTCCTGGAGAATCGGGATCAGGTCATCCGCAGTGAATTTATCCCTCTTGGCCAGGATGTTTTCCGCCGGCCCCAGATCCGCAGCGACCTCCGCGTTGGCAGTCATAGCCACGAAACTCCTTGCTTTTTGATGGGCAGTATGTGGCGAAGTCTACCAGCTATGACCGCAGTTGTCAATATATTATTATAATAGTAAGATTATTACCCATCTGGAAGCGCCAAAGAAGCCGTGGCCGGCCACGGTCTGCTCGGGAGGCGCTCCTTCAGCAATCCGGCGCGCTGAACAGCAGGATTTCCGGCCTGTATTCGAAGTGGATGGTGTCGAAGAAAAACCACTTGCCGCCCCACACGAACCCCTGTCTCTCGAAGGCCCGCACCACCGCCTCCGACACCATCCAGCGCTGGGCGTACGGGATGGCGTACCAGTCCTCCGTGTGCTCCGTGGACCAGCGCCAGTAAACCTGGCGCCCGCCGTAGCTCTTCGGCACCGGCTCCCCGGCCAGCGCC
>Ga0315294_10009648_pt1 | contig 10600 bp, 6 predicted proteins | sample YL17G13_40_MG_FD_203626 | JGI IMG/M metagenome (GOLD analysis project Ga0315294, IMG submission 203626) | Sediment microbial communities from Yellowstone Lake, YNP, Wyoming, USA - YL17G13_40 | ecosystem: Environmental > Aquatic > Freshwater > Lake > Sediment | place: USA: Wyoming | collected... | reverse complement strand
GCTCTTGAAGATTATCAAAAAGCGGCAGAATTAAAGCCTAATTTTATAATGCCCCTCTCAAGGGCTGGAATCATTCTAGGGAAAAGGGGAGATTTTGAGAAAGCCATCGAATTTTATAGAAAAGCCGTCGATTTAGGCGATAAAGATCCCTCCACATATTATAATTATGGAGTGTGTTTGGTCAATCTTGGCAGAAGTCCGGAAGCCCAGGCCATTTTTGAAAAATTGCTAAACCTAGACCCTTTCTACTCAGACGCATATTATCAACTTGGCATTATTTATATTGGATTGGGAGAAACGTCCAAAGCCAAAGAACATCTTCTTAAGTTCATCGAGATAGACCCGGAAAATAAGAATGTTCCCCTTGCCAAAGAGATCCTGAAAACCTTGAATGAGCCTTTCTTAGGAAGAGCTCTTGGAGCATCTCAGAAGGCCAGGATTCACTTTTTGTGAGGGCACTCGTTGCCTCTATTTTTAGTTCGGAATGCATATTGCCAACATCACCAAAAAACTTGGGCCTTGAGTGGAATTCCCATCAAGAATGAGGGAACAACGAAATGATTTGCCATCCTTAGAATTTTCAAGAATGCGATAAATTTGGGCCGAAGGTTGGAATGTGTATGAGAAGAGGCTTTAGGGCTCGGTAGTTACCGGTCAAATGGCCAAAATGGCAGAGTTCGAAGTTTAGGAGATACAAGGAGGCAACACAATGTTAATCAGAAGAGCTGGAATGGCTAAGTGGATTATATGTTGCGCAGCCGAGCTGATTTTAATAACCACCGTCGGCGCGGATAATGTAGACATAAGTATAGTAAATTCGTTAGAAAAAATATTCAAAGATACCGTGTCCAAAACAGATACAGCGAAAGTGTTAAGGTTCGAGTGCGCAACTAACGAATATGAGACTGCCCAAATTACGATAAGGTCGGGCACAAGATTGGAAGGCGTCTCTTTAAGATTTACCGCTTTAGCAAGCGAAGGTAACGGAATTAGGATTCCTTCAGAAAATATCCAATGGAATTTCATCGGATTTGTTCCGGTTAAGAGAAATACATCTGAAGCCGAATGCGGCGAACATGAGTATGTTCCTGAAGGCGAACTTTTACGCAAAGCCCCATTTGATGCTCCGGATCCACTGCTAGAGGAAAGAAGCTTAACCATCGAACCTAATCAAACCCAACCTGTCTGGATTACCATTTATATCCCAAGCGGAATCCCGCCAGGCGTCTATCGTGGCGAAGCAACTGTCATAACTTCTGCAGGGAACGAAGCCATCCCAATTGAACTCACTGTTTATCCGTTTGAGCTTCCTAAAGAGCGGCATCTTTACTTAACAAATTGGTTCGAAATAGGACATCTTGTCAAAGCACATAAGGTCAGAGAATTTTCTGAGGAATTTTGGAAAATACTAGAACGATATGCTCAAAATCTCAGTCAGCATCGGCAGAATGTCATATTTACCCCCTGGCAACTTGTTAAAGTTTATATCGAAAGGAACCGCGATTTGAGTTTCGATTATTCGAATTTCGATAGATACGTTGAGACTTTTTTGAAATCAGGTGGAGTTGATAGAATCGAACTCTGGCATGTGGCTCATTATGGTGAAAAAGGGAGGGCCGGAAAGGAGATAATCCTACATAACGTTGGAGCCATCGACAGGAAAACCGGTAAAAAGCTCTTGCTATCCAGTGATCAGGGATTGGCCCCTTTGCTTGAAGATCTTCGTGGCCATTTAGTGAAGAAAGGATGGTTTGATAAAACTATTATTCATATTGCTGATGAGCCGTCTTTTCATAACCTTGAACAGTGGAAAACGGCCGCCCGATTTGTTCGTCAGCACATGCCAGGGATAAAGACGATCGATGCTATCGGAGCCACGGGATTTGGAGATTTGCTCGACATCATGGTTCCCCTCACGCTCAATCTCAATATCTTGTTTAATGAATACAAAAGCGCTCAGGCCGCTGGCGCAGAACTTTGGTTTTATACTTGTTGCGTTCCTTACGGGTATTATGCCAATCGATTCTTGGATTATCACCTCAGCAAGACGAGGATCTTGCATTGGATGAATTATGCAACTGGCACTCAGGGATTTCTCCACTGGGGCTTGACCTATGATTGGGATGATCCTTTCGGTCCAGCCCCTACATTTCCACCAGGAGATTCACACATCATTTATCCTGGGAAGAATGGTCCGATGAATTCCATTCGATGGGAGATGGTAAGAGAAGGTCTTGAAGACTACGAGTATCTCTGGTTGCTTGAAAGCAAATCCAAACTGATTAAGCAACAGTTGGGCGCAGGGGCGAAGAGTTACCCGGCGGATTTCCGGAGCAAGGAAATCTGCGGAAAGCTTGTGAGAAGTTTAACTGACTATACGACGGATCCAGAGACTTTTTATTCAGCGAAAAAGCTGCTTGCATACGAAATAAGCGAAATCGATCGGTCTCCGCTTATGCTCCTAGCTACCGAGCCATCCACGAACACCGAATTGGCAACAGGACCGCTGGTCATTAAAGTTTACGGGGTTGTAGAAAAGGGAACAAAAGTTACCATAAACGGTGAGGAAGCTGAAGTCAATCCTTATGATGGAACTTTTTTAATAGGTGTCCCTCTTTCCAAGTCAGATAGTGTCTTAAAAGTTGAAGCAGCCCTGGATGGTAAAAAAAAGATTCTTGAACGCGAGTTTAAGGTGAAGTAAATCTGCCACGCTCAATCGAATCCTTTATCCTTCGCCAACCAGGACCTTGCTGGCACCGGAGTTGCCACAATTAGGGATTCCCTTTTCGCCATCACAATGAAATATCGCCCTTTTGGATCGAATGGCATGAGCCGAGTTCTCGAACAAAGCATATCACTCATGGCGAATCAATGTCGATGGCTTTAAAAAGCCTAAAATATTGAAAGATTCGTGTGGTAACTTTCAGACTACCTCGTTCGCCATGTTGATTTCTTTAAACCTGCAGAAATAGCCGAGTTCTCTGGTGATGTCTCCGTAGCAAGTCTGCCGGTGCAAACCTTCAGTCCAGTTCTGCCACAATTTTTCAATATCGCCATCCACTTTGACGGTGATCTTAGTCCGGCAGCCCCTGTCTGCTGCGAGGGATATCATCATAACGGCGGCCATATAAACAGAACGTGGACAGATGACAGATCAGACACACGAGTTCTGAACGCGCCGAGAAGAGCAGTCCGGGAACGGCGTTAAAAACCTGAAGAGGAGAGAGGATCGTTCCGTCCAAGCTTTTGAACCAGCCCACGATGAAGAGGAGCTCTTAATAACGCGGCGTGATCGCGACCTTGACCTCGGCCTTGTGGCTGCATATGATTAGTGACACTTAGGTCTCTGGGATTCAAGCCAGAGCTGATAATATTCAGCCGGGGTGAGAAGTCACTAAAGCCGGGCTGTGTCCGTACCCTTACGTTTCCCATTTCCTCTGCTGAGCGTCAACGGCTGTTGACGTTTTCTCACTTGATCTTCTCGTCCGATCCGGCCCTCCGTCCGGCTCTTCAGGTGCCGATTTCCGGGGCTGTTGACAGCGCCGCGCGGCCGATGACCTCGTTCACCTGCGTATGGAATACGTCCGCGACCTGAAGGTCCCCGAGCTTGTCCTGAAGCGGTTCGAGCGATCCGAATCGCCCGTCTGCGGCATCCTCTTGGTCGACAAAAAAGCCGGAGAGGCGCTGATCTCCCGGGACATCGCCTCCCATCCCGCGTCGGCGGGCTTCAAGGTCGTGAACGAGGTCGTCAAACACTGGTTCCCCGCTGTCGAGCCGCGGCTGAGCGTCAGCCGGCCGGCCGGCTATGTTATCCCGGCCGGAAGACAGGACGTTGTCCAGACGCTCCTCGACCATGGCATCGAGGTGGAGATGTTCACCAAGGGCGGACCTCTCGAGGTCGAGACCTACACGGTCACGGACCTCGTTCCCGCAGAATAGGATTATCTGGCGCCCAAAAGGATCGACCTCGAGAAAAAGACACTCCCGACGATCGTTCGGAAGGGCGACTATTATGTCTCCTGCCTCCAGGACGGCGCCAACCTCATATCCGGCCTGCTCGAGCCGCAGTCGGATTACGGCCTCATCCGGTATTGGAGGTACAAGTTTGTCCCGGAGAAGGGGGAGATCTTCGCTTTCTACAGGATGGCCAAGACACCGGGCCTGCCGATGGTCCCGTATAAACGTTGGGAACTAAGCTACTGACCGATCGCTTTCAAGATCTCCATGATCTCCTTGGATGGTTTGGCCGTGCTCAGGACTTCTCTGGCTTTAGATTTCTCGCCGGCTTGCTGAAGGATGAGGCCGCCGAGATAGGCGTTCGGGCCGGCGGCCGGCCAGGTCCTTAGTGTAAACTCGAGAACGGCTTTGCGGGAGGCTTCCGCTTTTTCTTTTTCGCCCATTTTTTCATAACAGAACGCCTCGGCGTAGTCCTGGAGCCTGAAGTCCGGGTCGAACGGTACCCCTGTGCCCAGCTTTTCAGGGAATTGCTTGGAGCGCTCGAAACGTTCAACGGCCTGGGACCAGTCCTCGGCTCTCAGGCTTTCCAGCGCGAGCCGCACATGTGTCGTGACATACAGGGCATGGATCTCGCCGGCCCCTTCATAAGGGAGGGCCTCGATGCCCTCCAGGACGCCGGCGGCTTCCTCGTACCCGCCCGCGGCCATCAGCGACTTCACAAGGTCGACCCGGATGGGGACCTCGGAGGGGAATAGGGCCGCGGCTTTCCTCGATGTCTCCAGGGCTTGCGTGGCATGGCCGAGCTCGAGGTCGAATTCGATGAGGGCGTGCCGACTGCGCCAGCTCTTCTCGTCGAGACCGATCGCGCGGTCATAGTCGGCCCGGGCCTTGACCGGGTCCGTGTCGCGGGTGAGGGCCCCCCTCGTCAGATAGAACGGCGCGAAGTCCGCCCCCTCGCACATGGCGAAGAGGTCCCGGGCTTCCTCGATGCGCCCCTTGCCCCAATAGATCAGCCCCAGGTAATACTTCGGCTTCCAGTCCCTGGGGAGGGAGGCGATGGCATGTTCGAAGACCGGGATGGATTCTTCCCGGAACGGGAAGACCAGCCAGGGCGAGAGTCCGAAAGCTTTTTCCAGATATGCCCGGCTTTCGTCGGGAGACTTTTCCCTGAGCAGCCAGGCCAGCCAGGTGAGGACCTCGGGCTGTTCCGGCGCGTTCCTGAGGAGCGTGACCGCGTCCTCGACGGCGCCCAGTCTGACATAGTAAAGGGCCGTCTCGAGGTAGGTCTCGTGGGGCAACTCACATCGGACCATGGACTTAAATTCTTCGAGCCTCGCCGTTCCGGGCTCGAGCAGGTAGCGTTCGAAACGGGCCAGGTGGTCCAAGGGGTCGATGGCCAGGATCCGGTCGAGCTCCTTTGCGGCCTGGGAGCGCTTCTTCATCGCGCGATAGGTCGTGGCCAGAACCTCACGGGCGTTCAGGTTGAAGGCATTGAAGTCAACGGCCCGTTTCCCGTACTCCAAGGCCCGGTCGAAGTCCTTCTCCAGGAAAGAGATCTCGGCAAGCTGGGCGTAAGCCGATGAACGGTATTCCATGGACCGGGCGGCCCAGCCCAGCGTCTCCTTGGCGTCCACCAGTTCGCCTTGCTTGCGGCAGATGACGCCGTAAACATAATTGGCCTCGGCGTCGTACATCGAGGTCTCCAAGGCCGTCTCGGCGAAGCCCTGGGCTTTCACGTATTCCCCGCGCCGTGCGTAAAGCTCGGCCGTCCGGGTCAGGGCATGGACATGGAGAGGCTCTATCTCAAGGCAGGCCAGATATTTCCACAGGGCCGTCTGAAAATCACGGGCCTTCTCGGAACGGCTGCCGCTCAGGAACAGGCCTTCGGCCGTGGATTCATCGATGGGCCTGAAACGGAGAGGTCTCTTGATGTCGAAGGACTTTGGGTCGCTCGCGTAAACCAGCTTCCCGCCCAAGCTGACTTCGATAATCGATGTCCCGGCCGTGATCGGGAGGCTCTTCTTGAAGGCCCGGCCCGGGCTGAGCTTTAAATGTTTCCGGAAGAGCTCCTTGCCGTCCTTTTCCGTTACGGTTAGGTCTTCATCGACGGCTTGGAGCGGGAAGAAGCCGATGTCCAGGCTGTTTTCCGAGGGCGTCACGTTCAGGACGCCCTCGGGCGAGGCCTTGACCATAGGTCCGATGTCCCTATACGGGAACCAGATTTCCCGCCAGCGGTCCGCCGTGTAGGGCTTGAAGGATTCGTGGTCGGACTGGTTGTAGAGTCGTCCGGCCTGGGGCTCGGAGTATTGTCCATCCTTGTCCGTCAGCAGGTCGACCCAGATCTCGCCGGCCCGCGAGAGGTCCCAGATCCAGATCTTGCGTCCCGGGACGTCGTCGTAGAGGGCCCAATGGCCGAAGCCGGCATCCGAGTTCTTGTACCAGGCGCCGTAAAAATCCTGGTATTCGCCGACCGTGAAGTAGCTCTTGGCGCCGCCGAAGTCGTTGTTTTTGTACCAGGAAAGGTCTCGTCCCTTGCGGTCCACCGGCCAGGGCTCGAGGGGGACCGAGTAGTCGTGCCCGATCTGGGCGCCGCCGGGGAAGATGTACTTGAGGTCGTCGGCGGCCTTGATGGCCGCGCACGACCAGGAGTAGTAGGATTGGCTATAGGGAGAGGCATTGAACCAGAGGGCGTTCGTCTCGAAATAGGACTTGTCCTTAGGCAGGGTGATCGCGACACTCCATCGGGTGCGCGACGGGAGGTCGAGGGCGCCGACGACACAGGAAACGCTCCCGTCCGGATTCTTGCGGAGGAGATAGTCCACGGGCGTGGCCGTCGAAGGCGCGTGGCCGATAACGCCGAAATTGAATTCGATGCCGCCCGAGATCCACGGCCCGCGCAGGGCGATCTCCCGGAACTTGAGAACGTGGTTCGTATACAGGAAGTCACGGCCCGTCGCCTTTTCCGACGCGCCCCAGACCTTGCCGCCGACCTGGGGGAGGACGGAGACCTGGATATACGGGTTCTCAAGGCGGACGACCGTCCAGTCTTTGTCCATCCCCTGGTCGCTGAACTTGTTGAAGAAAAAATAGGGATAGAGTCTGGCCCCCTGTCCCCACATCGAGGAGCGGGCGAAGACGGGCACCGGATCCGGGTCGGAGAAGGGGTAGGTCTTGATGGATTCCTCTTTCTCGCTGATCGAGGCCCCCCGGCCGGCTGAGACATTCCGGCAGGATGCCAGGAACGCAGCCGCGTTCAGAAGAAGAAGAATGAGAAGGCAGCGGGTTCCCGTTTTCATTTGTCCTCTGTCAATTCCCGATAAATGTTCATGATAGCCCTCCTCAGGATGCTCATTATTAATATTCGCGAGATTTAAGTCAAATCCGGCCATGAAAGAGCGCGACCTGCTAAACTTTCTGGTTCTCTTCCATTTAGTGTGGGTTGCTTAAATGAAAGATGGGCTGGGGCTATCACGGACATAGAAGAGACCACGGAATTCATTGCAAGCGTATGAAAAAACCTAGGACTCCAAAGCTCTCTTGAGCGTCGAGCCGATGTCGGCCGGGCTTATGGCCACATGGACGCCCGCTCATGATGAGAAATCGAGTTGGCCGAAATGATCCCTGCCCCTGCGGAAGTGGGAAGAAGTACAAGAGGTGCTGCCTATCCCGTACGGGGGGCTTTGGTCAGAGCAAGGTATCCGGTCAACCTGCTTTTGTAGCACCGCCCCGGCCAAGTCCGGTCGAACCGTATCTCGACTTGGTACCAAGTGTTATCTGGGAGGGACATAGATGGCGCGCTGTTTTCAATAGAATGCACTACCGCCCCCCTGAAGAAACATTTCACGAGTTCTTGATTTCTGTCGTACAATGGACTTTTGGAGAGACCTGGTGGAAGCACCAGATTCGCATGCCTGAAAAAGACAGGCACATTATCGTCAAATGGAAGTACCTGTTTGCAGCTCTCACGAAGGTCCCGCCGAAGGATGCTTCAAGGCCTCCATATGCAACCCCGGCTAACGGCCCAGTATGGGCCCTCCTATCGCTCGGGTACGATCTCTTTTGTCTGCAAGCCAAGAACAAGCTTCCTGAATTTATCGTTGAACGCCTTAGAAAGAATTTATCTTTTCAGGGGGCGCGGTATGAGGTGGCAGCTGCAGCGATCATGATGCGTTCTGGATTTGATGTGCGGTTTCTCGATGGAACGGGAATGTCAGAAAAGCACTGTGAGTTCATCGCAACGCATAGAACACAGCGGATTCAAATCGAAGTCGAAGCGAAGAGCCGTAAACGTCCAGGCTCAGTTCATGAACCAAGGAGTTTTTCCCAATCAGAGGATGCCCGCGGACTCGAAAACCTGGTGCGGCAAGCTAAGAAGCAGAGACCGAATGGGTTTCCCTTCCTTATCTTTGTTGACCTCAATCTGCCGGCTTCCCCCGGATTGAAAGTTGAAGACCGGCCTTGGATGCGAGATGCCAAACTTGTCATAGACCGCCTTAGCCCTGCTTCGGCCGAGTCCCCTGATCCGTTCAGTGCCCTCGTCCTTACTAATTTTTCTTTCCGCTATGGATTAGCTGACGAAGCTGTGCCTAAACCTGAATGGGGCGTCATTGTCCCCAAGTATCCTTTCCTGCCGCTCGATCAGCGCCTCATCGATGTGCTTATGGAGACACTCGACCGCTACAGCTCCATCCCAAATTAAATCTAAGACGGCGGCACTGGCATAATAAGTCATGATAAGTTCAGTAGCTGAGGGGTAGTGGTCCTAATCCGGGGGAGTGCGCAGGCCAGACTACCCCCTCCATGTAACGCTGGTGTAACAGGTTTTGCTAAAACTCGCCTAACTTGGCTTAACGGCGGTGGTCGTCACGAAACTCTAATTCATTGTATATGTATAACTTACGAGCGTTAAACTCTCGCTTTTCCTAACCACTGCTAACTCACTTTATATCAACAACATAAAGGAGTATTTTTCGGCTTGGAAGCGCATTTTTGGTGCCTTCTGGAGCCAATAAACCGGCCAGTTAGGAAAAACGACTTTCGTGACAGACGCATTTTTATGCTCTGCATCATCTTTTGAAATGAATACGTTAGTTCTCCTAACCTCCGTCTTTCTGATACCCTCGATACGGCCGATTATCGCCGACCGTCACGAAACTCGAGGGCCCATGAAAAATGTTCCTCTTTTTAAGGCCGAAGACCTCCCTCCGAGAGCCCGTTATGAAAAGCTCTTTGAAAACCTGCCCCCGCTTCCGGATCTTCCGAAGGCGACCGGGCGTCCTCCTTTTCCTAGGGACGCCATTCTGCGAGCTCTTATCTACAAGAACCTTAGAGGTATTCCATCGTTAACCGACCTTCTCTTTGAACTTGAGAACAATCCTGCCATGGCCGAGGTACTCGGTTTTTGTCCGGGCCGGCTAGCTCCCTCCAAAGAGCGGTTCTCTCAATTCCTGAGAACGTTATCTCATGCCGATCTTCAAGCCGTTCGCCTCACTCTCGTGCGCTGTCTCATCCAGGAAGGTGTGATCACGGGAAAGCGCCTGGCTCTGGACTCCTGTTCGATCAAGGCTAACGTCAAGGAAAATAATTTCAAAGCCTCGGCTCAAAACCGGTTCGATAAGACACGTCAACTCCCCGGCGACCCCGACGCCAGGCTGGGCGTTCTCATCCATTACCCTCAAGCGTTTCAAACGAAAATCGCTTGGTTCTGGGGATATAGAAATCATATTCTGAATGACGTGGCCTCGGAACTTCCTCTTCATGAGAAGACTCTTCCGGCGAACCATGACGAGAAAAGGCAGGCCGTTCCGCTCCTCCGGGAGGCCCAAGAATCTCTCTTCCTCTCCGCAGAATGTGTCATCGGGGATGCCAACTACGATACCGAAGAGATCCTTTCCTATATCTTTAGCGGGATGAAAGCGGAACCCGTTATTCCCCGAAACCGCCGATACACTCCCCCAACTTCCTTCACCATCAAGAAAGGAATCGTCATCTGTCCCGGCCTTCTGGAAATGCACAGAAGGGGAAAGATGACCGTAAAGGGGAGAACGTATATCCAATACGCCTGCCCTCTTCACTGGGGGAATAAGTATCGGGGGCATTATCTTCTCTGCCCAGCCGCCCATCCAAAGTTCATCAACCAAAAGGGCTGCAACTATCTCATCCGCCTGAGCCCCAGCGTTCGTGACCGGATCGCTTACGGAACGAAGCGATTCAAGCTTATCTATAATCAGAGGACATCGGTGGAGCGGATCTTTTCCCGCCTTCTCGCGATCTCAATGCAGCGACCCACGGTGATCGGCTTGGCGGCAACAATAAATCACTGCACGATCGCCCATATGACCGTGTTGCTTGTCGCCCTCACCGCTCATCGGCCGGGCTACGAGGATAAAATCCGCTATGTAAAATCGTTTCTGCCCAGCTTGGTTTAAAAATGAGTTTCGTGACGTCCTATTAACGGCGCTTAAAGGGAAACGAAAGGAAAAACGGAAAATATCAGGGGAAACCCGGGTAAATAGGTGGCGGGGCCGACGAGACTCGAACTCGCGACCTCCGGCGTGACAGGCCAGGGGCCTGAATAAACAGTTCACCTTCCCCACTGTGTCACTTATGTGTCACCTATTTGCATAATTCCACGCAAAAAATG
>Ga0315294_10009647_pt1 | contig 10602 bp, 6 predicted proteins | sample YL17G13_40_MG_FD_203626 | JGI IMG/M metagenome (GOLD analysis project Ga0315294, IMG submission 203626) | Sediment microbial communities from Yellowstone Lake, YNP, Wyoming, USA - YL17G13_40 | ecosystem: Environmental > Aquatic > Freshwater > Lake > Sediment | place: USA: Wyoming | collected... | reverse complement strand
TAAGGGCTTTCCTTTCCCGGCTCAGTTAAAGTGCCCCTGGTCTCCCGGATTTGGTCTGCACTCTGGTCATCAACGTATGCTTTTCCGTTCTTGATTAACTTCAGGGCGAACTCATACAACTTACCGAAATAGTCAGAAGCATAATATTCCCGATCATCCCAGTCGAATCCAAGCCAGCGCACGTCTTCTTTGATCGATTCCACATATTCAACTTCCTCTTTAGTGGGATTGGTGTCATCAAACCTTAAATTGCACAGACCATTATAATCTCTGGCAATGCCGAAATTTAAGCAGATCGATTTGGCATGTCCGATGTGCAAATAACCGTTCGGCTCCGGCGGGAATCGGGTATGCACCCTGCCGCCGTATTTATTGGTCTTCAGGTCCTGGTCGATGATCTCCCGGATGAAATCTTTTTGATGGCTTAAAGGAGGCTTGTTCATATTTTTTGTTTTCCTAAATTGAAAAAGATCGTCTTAGAAAAAAAACTTACTCTTATCAATAAAAATCAATGAGATCTAAATTTTACAGAATATACAAATTTGTTGGAATCAATGCCACTGAAAAATTTGGTGGGTTAAATAATAAAACCGATGAGAGATTTTATCCTGTTCTTAAGCATTAAAAATGCATGGCTGAAACCTTTTCCAGTAATCATCAGGGACTTAACACAACTTGTCCCGGTTGGATGAAATTCCTAACAAGTCTGGACTTTCTCGGTCTTTACGGTTTTATCCAGAGCATTCTCGATCATCTTTTGCAACGTCTCGATGCTGAAAGGCTTGGCAGTAAAACCGGATGCCCCGTTTTCATGTGCCTGTTTTTCCATTTTGGGATTGGCATAAGAGGAGATCATTATGACCGGCACCTGAGGGTATCTATTCTTGATCTCATCCAGCAGGTCGAAACCATTAGGCTTGGGCATTTCCACATCCGTGACTACGCAGTCGACCTTTTCCTCATCCAGCAGTTTTAGCGCGGACTGAGTATCCAGGGCACAGAAGGTTTGATATTTGTACATCTGCAATAGATTACTAAGGAGTTCCAGGATATTCTGGTGGTTATCTACGACTAAGATATTTTTTAACTCTTCCACAAAACCTCCAAGATTATGCTTGACAAAAAAGTTTGAAGTTTTATTTTAAAAAAAGCTCTTTATGGCTGTATATAGTATCGGCAGATACCGATAATTCTTTCACTGGGGGATCGTCCAGAGGCAGGACGTGTGGCTCTGGACCACAAAACCGGGGTTCGAATCCCTGTCCCCCAGTATCGACTTTTTTACGTTGACTTCAAAATCTTTCTTTTCCTTTAACGCTGCCCACAATGAAAGAAGAGAAAAAGTGTGAGTGTATTAAGTGACAGTGGAGAAGCAATGCCAGCATCTCTTTCGATTTCCCCATAGTTATGATAAAGACCTGTAAGCACAAGGTGCCCTAGAATGTAACAGCCTGCTCCTTTGGAATTGTAACCCCTCTCAAATATTTTGCCGCATGCTCAGGAGGGGCAACGTTAATATAGATGCTTGTCCCCATTTCAAATCCCGCTGGTGTGATTAGTCGCGGAACTATTTCTAAATGCCAATGAAAATCCTCGAGCATATCAGAATCACAAGGGGCAGTTAATAGTGCGTAATTATAAGGCGGATCAATAAGCCCATAATAAAGACGCGACATGGTCTCCTTTAAAATTTGGGCAAACTCCATCACTTCAAGTCTGAACATGTCGGCAAAACAAGATCTATGAGTCTTTGGGATAATCCAGGTTTCAAATGGTGAACGAGACGCAAACGGAGTACAAGCAATGAAACCTGTGTTTTCTGTGATCAGGCGTTCTCGAGTTCTTATCTCTTGTTCGATTATATGGCAGTAGACGCATCTGTCTCTATATTCTTTATATTGTTGCACTCCTTTGATTTTTCCCCATACCTTCTGCGGAATGATGGGTGTGGCAACGATCTGAGAATGGGGGTGAGCCAGAGAGCATCCCGCTTCCACTCCGTGGTTTTTAAAGACCAAGATATATTTCAAGCGCGGGTCTTCTCTAAGAACCTTATAACGATTACAATAAGCCATGATCACATCCTCAACCTCTTGCTCTTCCATATGGGAAATGAATTTTCCGTGATCTGGTGTTTCAATAACAACTTCATGGGAACCCACAGCGTCCATCGTGTCATAAATCTCAATGTCTCTTCGATTAAGCTCACCTTCCATATCCAAAGCCGGGAACTTATTAGGGATAACTCTCACTCTCCAACCAGGGGTGTTTGGCTTCGTCTCAGGTTTACGATAGGCAAGAAGCTCCTGAGGGGTGAGCGCTTCATTTCCATAACAGAAAGGACATTTGGCATCATATTTTTGAATCACTCGCATTTTCCTTTCTTGCGCAAAATCTGAAGGCCGTTTTGCTCTTTCTTTAGCCAAAACAACCCACTCTCTGGTCACTATATCTTTTCTTAACTCTGGCATCTACAACCTCCTTTCTGATAGGTTACTTTTTTCTATCACCTCATGAATTCAAGCATACTGGTACCTAAGTCAGGATGATGTTCTGGATAACCTCAGTAGCTATTTTTTTCTCCATTGATTTCAGCTTCTCATTATCGCCAAACGGTGACAGAAAAATTCCAGTAACCTGGATTTTAATTTCGCATTTCAGAAGACACAAACTTTTTGATCTTGAATAGATCTCTAAAATCTCACGACGTTGTTAATCTATTCGGCATCTTGCCGGGTTTATATAGTATCTTGACTAAAAAATTAACCTATATAATCCCTTCCTTATGCCTTAAAGGTCTCGAAAACAAAACCGATAATAAGAGCAAAGGAAAGTTGCTAGGAATGTAAGTATAGTATCTGCTTAATCTTTAAGAGGAAAGGAGGATCTGATTTCATCGAGTCTGCCTTAGAAAGATTATCTATTATGGATTAGAAGCAAGTGAGATATTTGCTCAACAAGATGGGTGGACTTACCTTCAATAATCCAACTAGATTTTCTGCAGGCTTCCGACACTACAAAATGATGTTTTGTCATTAGTTTGTAAAGTAAAAGTAAAACCATAGGGGGGCGGCAGGAGGTGAGAAAGATGAGGAAGTTAATGGTTAGTATGGTTGTGTTGGGGCTTGTGCTTGTCATATGTAATCTGGCGATAGCCGCAAACACCGCTCAGCAAACGGTTACATTTGAGGTCAGTGCCATTAATGAGATTTCCACCAGCGGAAATCCTGGCAACCTGGACGTTAACACTGCAACCGCAGGTTCCCAGCCGGTTGCTGATGCGGATAATACCACAACCTGGGCTGTGACCACTAATGGAAGCAACAAAAAGATGACCGGGGCAATTAATACCAATATGCCGGCCAATATTACTCTGCAGGTAAACCTGGGAGCTCCAACAGGGGGTTCCAGCAGCGGCTATGTGACTTTGTTGGCTACTGCTGCAGATCTGGTCACGGGGATTAGTACGGTAGTACAGAGTGGCCTGTCAATAACTTATACATTGTCTGCTACAGTCGCTGCTGGCGTGGTAAGCCAGGCACAAAGAACAGTAACACTTACTCTGACAGATGGTTAGTAAGTCAAGGACAAACCTGGGGTGGCTGGGAAGCCAAGCCACCCCACTCATCATTCTTTTAGTGAGATTATTTTTTCTCGTAGGTCTGTTTTTGTTGTTTTTGACTGAGGCTGAAGGGATAGATATATCTGCGACCGGTGGATGGAGTAAAACAGTCAATGAGGCGGATTTGATCTCCGGAGCGGGTAGTAACCTAGTTGACACATATGAAAGCAGCACAAATGCTAGCACCATAAATATCTCTAATTGCATAGACGATCAAGACGAATGGAAAGTAGACGTGAAGAGGGATGATACTGGTAGCTGGCCTATCAGTCTTATACTTTATGTAAGGAGAACCTCAGATGGAACGGGCGGAGGTAGTATATCTGGGGGGCTCTCTTATACTGAAATCAATCCAACAATTGATTCACAATTCTTCGAAGGCCGCGGGGACAGAAACAATATAACTGTTCAATATAAATTAACCGGAATGTCGGTAGGTATTACACCAGGTAACCGTAGCACAACTATTACCTTCACTGTAGTTGATATTCAATAAGGAGGAATAATGAAGAGGATTTCTTGTCTGTTTTTGATTCTCTTTGTTTTAGGCGAGTCTTCTTTTGCAGGTGTTTCGCTGATTGGAGAACTCACACGTGAAAAGACCATGCAACCTGGAGAGAAATTTGAAGGAAAGGTTACTTTAAAGAATACAGGAGAAACTTCCTGGGAGGTGACCATCTATAAGACTGATTATCTGTTCTATGCAGATGGGAGCAACATCTACGGTGAATCGGGAAGAATCCCTCGTTCTAATGCAGGCTGGCTTTCGATAAGCCCAACTCGTCTAACTATCCCACCAAAAGAAATGGCATCGGTCTATTATATCATCGAAGTTCCCCAGCAACCGGACTTGATTGGCACATACTGGAGTATGTTAATGGTAGAACCTACCTCCGAGACAGGTTCAAAAGATATTGAAGATGAAACGGGAAAGGTAAAGTTGGGTATTAAGACTGTATTGCGTTACGGTATTCAGATCGTTACCAATATCGGTGATACCGGAGACCGTAAGATAAAGTTTTTGGATAAGAAGCTAATCAGCCAGGATGGGAGGAGAACTCTTCAAATGGATATTGAGAATATCGGGGAAAGGTGGCTTCGTCCGACTCTCTGGGTAGAGCTTTATGATAAGGGCGGTAAAAATATGGGGCGCTTTGGAAATCGTCAGCTGCGCATCTATCCGGGTTGTTCTATAAGACATAAGATTGATTTAGGCGATGTTCCAATAGGGAAGTATAAAGCCTTGGTGATGGTCGACAACGGAGACGAATATGTCTTCGGTGCCCAATATGATTTAGAAATTGAGCAATGAAAAAGATTTCATTTTTATCTCTTTGTTTTCTTACTCTTTTATTTTCTTTAACCCTGGCTGAAGATAAGAGCCGTGGGGTTAGAGTGAGATCGAGCTCTCCTGAAATCGTGGAGGTGGAACCAGGTAGAATCATTACCGGAAGCTTCCTAATCTCCAACTATACCGGTGAGGAGGAAGACTTCGCCGAAGAACTCAAGCTGCCAGATGGTTGGCAGAAGGTTGCCGCGAACGAATTTTCTTTAAAGCTAAAACCAGAGCAACAACAAGTTCGAGTAGTCGCGTTCTTCGTTCCTCTATCCTCTCCTGCAGGACGCTACCAGATTGGCTATTCGATCAGAAGTCAGAGGGATTATAATATCGCAGACAGCGATAGTATATCGGTTATGGTTTTGCCGGTAGTAAATCTAGAAATCATAGTAGAATCAAGACCCGAAGTCGTGATCGCCGGAGAGGTTTATGAGGTAAGTTTTAGCCTGGTTAACAAAGGCAATGGAAGTAGCAGCATGAAACTCGCTGCAAAATCAAATCCAGCCTTTCCCCTTAAGATGGAACCATCTGAGTTAACTTTGGAAGCTGGAAAGTCCCAATCTATAAAGCTTGAGATAAAGACAGATGAGAAATTAAAACAGAGAATCAAAAATATTGTTGAAATAAAGGTTGAGACCGAAGAATTGAAAAGGGGTGCCACTTCTGCCTGTCAAACGGTATCTGTAGACGTTATTCCTCGGGTAACCGGCGAATTTGACCCTTACCATAAATTACCCATCAAAGTAGCATTAATTGGTGCAGGCCAAGCAGGAAAAGGTGACTTTCAAGCAGAGCTTTCCGGTCGCGGCAGCCTGGATGAAGAGGGTAAAAGAGGGGTTGATTTTCTCTTTCGTTTTCCTGATATCCAAGAGGTCAGCAGATACGGGTACAGAGATGAGTATCGGCTAAGTTACCATCAAAAACATTTAGACCTGCATTTTGGCGACAGGAGTTATTCTCTTTCCCCCTTAACTGAAAGACTAAGCTATGGGAGGGGGGTGGAGGCGAATATTTATCACGGGAAGTTTGGAAGCGGAGCTTTCTATTTGGAGACTAGATGGGGAGAACCAAAGAAAAAGCAAGTGGGAGCCTATCTTACATATCAATTCAATAACAAGCTTCAGATAAAGAGTACCTTCTTGAGCAAAACCACAGGATCAGCCTTTACTTCTAAAGACTATGACTCGAGAATATACAGTATTCAGGCAGAAATGAAGCCAAATCAGGCCTTCGACCTTGACCTGGAGTTTGGTTTCTGCCAAAGTGATAGGGAAGACAAATCTAATGGGTTAGCCTTTAGAATGGCTCTTCAGGGCCAGCTACGTAGCCGGGTCACATACTCTTTTGAAAACATTTATGCGGGATCAAAGTATTTTGGTTACTACAATGATACTGATTATGGTAACGGAACACTAACCTTTCCAATCTACCGTAAACTGCTGGGAAACCTCGGTTTTCGTAGCTATAAGAATAATCTCGAGATTGACTCCACCAGAGGGATAGCTAACCGAGAAAAAGCCTACTGGGCAGGCATGAGATATTCTCTTCCATTCGGGACTCACATTTCTTTGGACCACGAACATTTGATCAGGAAAGATTATCTCTTTCCGGCAAATTACAATTATGAGGAAGAAAAATGGAGATTGGAGCTAGACCAGACGTTTGGCAAATTAAGCCTAAGTACGCAGATCGAAAGAGGGAAATTTGAAGACAAGCTCTTAGCTAAAGGGAGTGATAATTTAGAAAGGTATGGCCTTTATGCCTCTTTTCGTCCGAGTTACATTCACAGCTACAGCCTTTACACCAGAATTGGGCATGGTAGCTTTGCCGGGAGCCCGAAAAGAACGAAAAGCCTCGGTATTTCGAGTTCTTGGAATATTAGGGATATCATTTCTTTTAGCCTTGACTATAGGAAGGAGAAGGCTGGTTCTGAAAGAAGCGAGGAAAGAGACGATATTTTTTCCACTTTTACCTATGCCTTTAAAAATCGCCATGCACTAATTTTTAGAACTCAATGGTCTAAGAGTGGAGAGAACAGAAAGGAAGAGCTCTTGTTTTTTTTGATGTATACCATTCATGGAAAAATACCTGTAAGCAAGAAGAAGAGCACAGGAGTTCTTAAGGGCAGGGTTTATGATGAAGAAAAACCAGGAAGACCACCCATTCCAAAAGTCCTTCTAACAGTTAATGGAGCGACCGCGATCACAGACAATAACGGCGAGTTCATATTTCCTTCACTGGTCCCGGGAGCCCACCGCCTCCAGGTAGAGATGAGCTCAATCGGACTCAATCGAGTCACCAGCGAAAGGCTCCCCATCCTAGTAGAAGTAGAAGGTGGGAAAACCACTGAGATCGAGATTGGTGTGGTGAGCTATTGTACAATCTCAGGCACGGTGGCAGTTTTTGCAAGCGACTCCAATAAAAAGCTGAATCACGAGGATGGTATACCTAACAACAGTCTGTTTTTGGAAGGCTCCGGCGAGGTGAAGGAGAAGGAACTGGGGTTAAAGGGCATTATAGTACAAATTACTAAAGGACAAGAAATTTTACAGCAGGTTACGGATGAAGAAGGTGGGTTTTCCTTTGACAATATGAGATCAGGCAAATGGACTCTGAAAGTCTACAATCAGAACCTGCCGGCCCACCATTATCTGGAGCAGGAGGAGTTCCAAATCGAAATAGGACCAGGGGAAGCGAAAAAAGTTGGAATAAAGGTTTTGCCTAGCCTCCGACCTGTTAAGATTATTGACGAAGGAGAGATTAGTCTACAAAATAAATAGAAATTTAGTGGTACTCTTTGCAGTGTGACCAATTGTTATAGTACTATGCGTTAGCCCCTGAGCCAGGCTCAGGTATGGATAGTCCTATAACTCTAAAAGTTTTAAACCGTTTCGATTCTCTGCCGCCACAATCACTCAAGTCGTCGTGTCATCCAAAGCCAGATGTTTTTCCCTGTACCACCTAATGTCCCTTTCTCTTTAAGCCTGATCAAACTTTAGTCCAGAAGAACCTCTCTTACTGATTTCCCAAATTCTGAGTAAGGTCATTGGTGTTTCACATTGTAGAGTTTAGAATAGATAGAGGCCTTCTTCTCGACGTTGAGAAAGAACCGCAGAATACTCAAAGGTTTTCTCTTTATATCCCAATTGAGTTTGATGGGGAGGTCGTCTTTTTGCTAATATCGTTATTCTATCGATAGAGATATCTATTGTGATGGATAGGTAACCCTTTCTGATCTGGTTTATTTGGTTGCGTCTCTTTTTAAAGATTGTCCAACGCAAGTTTGCTAACAGTGCTAAAAATCAAGTAAAGAACCCCGAAAACCTTCCTTTTGTGATAACACAAAAGTTCGAATCTCGTCCTTCAGGGGACGCATTTGAAGACCCGACTTTTTTCTGACCTAATCTCAAATAGTTGCTATATTAGCGGCAACGAACTGGGGATTTTGAACTAAAAAAGTTCTAAAATCGTCCACTACCCCCAGTTAAGAGTTTTTGAGTAGAAATATTTGTCTCCTAACAACTTACGCTTGACATGGTAAAAGAGAAATGCGAAGCGTCTTCGATTACTTCATTTTAATCTTCTACCTTAGCGTCAAAATTCACTTTAGTCAGAATCTAAATAACCAAAGACCAGTACGGCGTACAATGCGGACAGATCCGGATTTTTTACTTGACAATAGAAAGAGGATGATTATTTTATAATCAGAATTTCATTTAGTAGGCTTCTGTAAGTGAGGGGGAGTCAAGCTCCGAGTATCCCAGATTCTTTTTACTGGTTTACTGTTTTTTCTTTTAGACACCGGAGGATTTTTTGATAGCCATTAAACCTTGATAGCAGTCAAAGGAGGTGTTGCCCAAGATCACCTGCCAGCTAACGAAAGTCTGGCGGGTAATTCATCTGCTCAAATTGAGAATGGAGGGGGAATTTACACTTCTAAAAAAAGGAGGTAAGGCCAGATTCTTAGTCACAGTTTATCTTGCAGGGGGACTCATGGATGAGATCTCATACAGTTTTTACACTAATCTTTAAAAATTGGAGGAGACACCAATGTTTAGTTGGAAGGAAGTTTCAAAAACTGCGTTATTTATCGGGATCATCTTCTTACTTGGACTGACTGGTGATGCTGTAGCCCAGCTTCAGACCACATTTGAACTGGATGGCAATGCCATTTCAGAAGGGTCCAAGCCAGGCGAGGACTGGGATCTGGTAAACTCAACCGGCGGTTCTTCTGAGGTTCATACCGGGGTTTTGGTAGACCCTTCTGATTCGACTCGTTTTACCGAAGGTTCCAAGGATGTGCTTGATCTGGATGAATGGGGTTGGGACAATCAAGCCTCCCCGCCTAAGGATCAGATCACTAACGCCTACGCTGCCCTTTATGCGGGAAACCTGCTTTACTTCGGTGCGGACCGATACGCCACTAATGGTGATGCTCAGATAGGGTTCTGGTTGTTTAAGAATCCTGTTTCTCTTATCACTGTAGATGGGAAAGGGAGATTTGCTGGTCTTCACGCCATCGGTGATATCCTGATTCTCAGTGACTTCACCAGGGGAGGTAGGGTACCTAATATTCAGGTCTTCATGTGGGTAGGATCAGGGGGCACTCATGGTACTCTGGACTCTATTCCAGTTAATCCCTCAACCGCCTTTGCCATTGTAAACCCCAGTGGTTCACCTTCACCCTGGCCCTATACACCCAAACAAGGTACACCGGGAATCTTCCCGGCAAATGCCTTTTTCGAGGGAGGCTTAGATTTAGGTGCACTTGGGATTGAGGCCTGTTTTTCTGAATTCTTAGTGGAAACCCGTTCTTCCCAATCGGTGAACGCAGAACTCAAGGATTTCGCAATGAGTGGTTTTCCGGCTGAGCCACAGGTAACAGTTAATGACGATTCAGTATGTGGAGGTCTTTCAGGTCACTTGTGTGCCACAGTGATTGGCGGTGCTCTGCCGTTAACCTATAGCTGGAGCGGGCCTGGTGGATTCTCAGCCAATACCGAATGCATCGACCCAACAGTAGCAGGTACTTATACAGTTACAGTAACCGGTTCAAATGGCTGTGAAGGACAGGGTTCAGGCACTTTAGTCATAACAGCAGAGCCGGCTTGTGGCATTGCCGGTGACGATACGATATGTGCTGGCACTACCTCAGAGTTCTGTGCTCCCGCCGGGATGAGCAGTTATTCCTGGAGTGGTCCTAATGGATTCAGTGCTACTACTCAGTGCACCGGACCAATTGGAGTTCTTGGTTATTATACAGTGACGATCGTTGATCCATATGGTTGTGAAAACACCTGCACCAAAAAACTTTTTCCAGTGTACAAACCCGCTTGTGAGATCACTGGTGCCGACACGATCTGTGATGGTTCTACCACTGAGTTCTGCGCTCCTTCGGGGATGAGTGCCTATCTTTGGGATGGTCCGGAGGGATTTAGTGCTACAACTCAATGCACTGGACCAATTGGAATAGCTGGTATTTATCAACTAAGGGTCACGGATGTGGATGGTTGTGAAAACTGGTGCCAAAAAGAGCTTTACGTGAAATCCTGTGGTCTAGGGAAGCAGGGAGTACCGGTGGCCTTACCCCGCGAGTTCTCAATAAGCCAGAACTATCCTAATCCCTTCAATCCGACATGTG
>Ga0315294_10009645_pt1 | contig 10603 bp, 10 predicted proteins | sample YL17G13_40_MG_FD_203626 | JGI IMG/M metagenome (GOLD analysis project Ga0315294, IMG submission 203626) | Sediment microbial communities from Yellowstone Lake, YNP, Wyoming, USA - YL17G13_40 | ecosystem: Environmental > Aquatic > Freshwater > Lake > Sediment | place: USA: Wyoming | collected... | reverse complement strand
CCCCGACGACAGCATAGACGGGGACGCTGAGGTACATGAGCAGGGCGATGATCCGTGCCGTGCCCAGGCTGATCTGCGGAGCCCTGGGACCATCATTGGGGGCGTCGTCGGCGCCTCGCTCGCGATTGTCGGTGCTCATGCCGGGACCTCCTGGCGCTTGCCGGTGCGCGACGATTCGTAAGCCGCCCCGATAATCTCCTGCACGCGCGTGGCCTCGGCACCGCTGGTCATGGGCTCGCGGTCGCCCTCGATACAGTCCAGCAAGTGCTCGAACCTCGGCCCGATAGAAATTGAGCGGACATTGTGCGCCTCTTCGGACGCGCTGCCGGCGTTTTCGGCGGCGCCCGCGGCGAGTCCTGCACGACTGGGAGGCGTCGCACAGGGGATCGGCATGTCGGTCGCTGTGCCGGCAGCAGGCACTGCGTTCTCCTATGCGGAAGAGCGGTACGCGGGAGACCCGCGGTCGTTGCGTCGAGTGCGGCGCCGTCGCGGCGGCGTCGCTGATGCCTCTCCGCCGCGTAGTGAGATCGAGCCAGTGTCTCACTCTGACTTGCACGTGGTCACCGGAGCATTCGGCTACTCCGGCAAGTACATCGCTTCGCTGCTGCTGCAGCAGGGGCAGCGCGTGCGCACGCTCACCGGTCATCCCAACCGGCCCAATCCGTTCGGCAACCGCGTGGAAGCCCTCCCCTTTCACTTCGACAACCCGCAAGAGCTCACGGCAAACCTGCGCGGGGCGGCGGCGCTGTACAACACGTACTGGGTGCGCTTCAGCCGCGGCCGGACCACGTTCGACCAAGCAGTCGCCAACACGCGGGCCTTGATTCGCGCCGCGGCTGACGCCGGCGTGGGGCGCTTTATCAACATCAGCATCACCAACCCCGCGGAGGACTCTCCCCTACCCTACTTCCGCGGCAAGGCCGTTGTGGAACGCGCGCTGACGGAGTCGGGGCTATCCTACGCCATCTTGCGGCCGACGGTGCTATTCGGCAAGGAGGACATCCTGGTCAACAACATCGCGTGGCTGCTGCGGCGGCTGCCGGTGTTTGGGGTGTTCGGGTCCGGCGAGTACCGCCTGCCGGCCGGACTTGCGCTGGCGGTAGGTCGCGTTGTCGGGTGGCTGGTGCGCGATGTGGTCATAACCCCGGACGAGATCGCAGGGCTCATGGCCAACTTGCTGGTCTCAGACCGACCGCCAACCTGCCCCACCCGGTTGAGCGAGTGGCTGCACGAGCACGCCGACCGGCTCGGCGCCCGCTACGCCTCGGAGCTGAAGAGGCACTACCGCCGGGCGTAGCCGTGCGGACTACATCAGTCCCTTTTCTTTCATGCTGATCCAGCGGCCGTCGCCGATTATGAGGTGGTCGAGCACCTGGATGCCCAGTATCTCCCCACTCTTGACCAGACGGCGAGTCAGCCCCTCGTCCTCCTTGCTGGGCGTGGGGTCGCCGCTGGGATGATTGTGGGCGACGATGATGGCGGCGGCTGAATGGGAGATCGCCTCGTGAAACACCTCGCGCGGGTGCGCCACGTTTGAGTTCAAGCTGCCGATGGAGACGGAGCGCGTCGCGATGCAGCGGTTGCGCGTATCGAGGAGCAAAGTCTCGAAGTGCTCCTTGTCGTGGTAGCGCATGCGCTCCATCATCAAACTGGCGGCAACCTCGGGGCGATTGACGACGGGGCGCTCGTCGGTGGTGGTGGTGGCAAGCCGCTTGCCCAGCTCGAACGCAGCCTTGATCTGCGCCGCCTTGGCGGTGCCCACGCCGGGGACCGCCGACAGCTCCACCACCGTCGCTTTGACGATCGCCTTGAGGCTGCCGAAGTGGCTGAGGAGTTGCTGCCCCAGGCTGATTGCGGAACCGCGGCTGGAGCCGACGCGCAGGATGATGGCGAGGAGCTCGGGCGTGGACAGGGCCTCGGGACCGTACTTCACCAACCGTTCGCGCGGACGCTCGTCGGCCGGCATGTCGCGGATCATCGTGTGGTAAGCATCCATAAGCGCTCGGCGGACAGTTCGATATGACGGGAGCGCCTACCTTCCGGCGCGGGAAAGCCGCGGGACGCGAACCTGCGGCTCCGAACAGGGCTTGAACGCGGGGTTAGATGCGCGCCCCGGTGGTGGTGCACACCAGTTGGCCGTGCTTGACGCCGCGCGTGCTGATGAGGCGGTCGGCGATGGCCTGCACGTCGGCGGGCCGGCCCTTGAGCACCACCACCTCGAGGCAGTTGTGGCGGTCGAGGTGCACGTGGGTGCTGCAGATGACGGCGCCGGCGTGTTCGTGCTGAAGGTGGGTCAGCGCCTCCCCCAGCTCGCGGGTTTCGTGATCGTAGACGATGGTGACGGTGCCCACGACCCGTGACCGGCCGCGCGCCCACTCCTCGCCCACCAGGTAGCTGCGCACGATGTCGCGGATGGCCTCGGAGCGGCTGCGATAGCCTTTAGCGCGGATGATGCGGTCGAACTGGCGCAGCAGCATCCCACCCATCGAGACCCCGAAGCGCTCTATTCCCTGTTCTTCGTCGTCGCTTCTCATGGCACGAATCACGTGAAAGTAGCACAGGCGCGGGCGCTTGTCAAGCCCAAGCGGCAGCCGGCCTGGGCCGAACATGGCCGCGCTCACGCAACCGCGGGCGCCCTACCAACTGAGCTTGAAGCTTCGTATCTCGTACGGCTTGATGTCCACCACCAGAGTGTCGCCGCTCGTCCGCGCAGGCCCCACCTCTTCTTCGAGCAGGTCCACCTCCGCCGCGGCACGAGGCGCACGCGGGAGCTTGATCTCCGCCCGGGCGGCCTGGCCGTGCCCTTCCCATACGCGCAGCACAACGGCGTCTGAGCCCTCACATGGCTTGACAGCGGCCAGAAAGACGTTCTCGGGCGTGACTGCGGCCAGACTGTACGACGAGCCGAGAGGTCCCTCGTGCAGGGGCGTCACGCGCGCCAGCAGCGGCGTGTTGAGTTCCTGTCCGCGGCGCTGGGTGAGAGCGGCGCGCCAGCCGCCCACGTGCGGGTAGAGGCTGTAGGTCATGGCATGACGACCGAGGTCGGCGACCGGGTCGGGGTCGGTCGGGCTGCGCAGGAGGGTGATGGTCATGTCGCTGCCGCTGACGCTGTGGCCGTACTTGGAGTCATTGAGCAGGCTGACGCCCCAGGCGTCGTTGGAGAGATCTATCCACTGCAGCGCCGGCACCTCGTCGCCGTCGCACGGGTGTGCGATGTCGCCAAACGGAATCTCGCGCGTGAAGCGATCGGCCGCGACCGCCACCGGGAAACTTACCTTCACCAGGTGGTGCCGCTCCCGCCAATCGATCGTGGTCGGGAAGTCTATGCGGTCAACGTCATCGTAGAGCGAGATGCGCTGGTTGTAGACGCTGCCGTTGCGCAGGTACTCGACTTGGATCGTCGCGCGCACTGGGCCGCGCTCCGCGACCCGGACATACGTGGGCTCGGCGAGTTCGGTTTGCTCGCCCGTGTACTTAATCTCCCACGCAGTGTGTCCGCCGTTGTTGTCACCCAGCAAGCGCAGCACGTTCGCGTGCGCGCCGGCGGCCAGCACCTCGCGCCCTAACTGTTTGTCGCGCACGGAAACGACGTGGCCGGTCTTGGGGTCAACCTCCACGCGAAAGCGCGGGCTTTCGATCCAGTAGTCGCCGGCGCCGAGCCCGGATTTCGGGGCCTGCTCCGCTTGCCTGATCCAGAACACCTTGAACCCCAATGGCGGCACGTCGCGCGCGGCAAAGATCACCTGGCAGCGCTCGAAGGACTCGTAGATTCGCTGGTGACCGGCCACCTGAGCCCCCCATGAGTTGTCCTGGGCGTCTCGTACGATCAAGTTCTCCGGAACCTTGTCGTAGTCGAGGGTCGCCTCCACGATGTCCGTGCGCGGCCACGGCAGGGGGTTGAAAACGATCACCGCCTCTCCCTCGCCCTCGGTGGCGGCGCGCTCAGCCAGCGCGGCCAGCGCACTCTCGAGCGCGCGTTCGCCCCCGGCCTCAACCTCGCGGTAGAGGTGAATAGCATCGGCGTGCACCTCGCGGATGGACGAACCCGGCAGGATATCGTGAAACTGGTTGAACAGCATGCCCCGCCAGGCATCCGCCATCTTTTCCCGTGGATAATCGAACCCGCCCGTCATCTGCGCCATTACCGCGAACTTTTCGGCGTTGGGCAGCAGGGCCTCGCAGTAGCGGTTGTGACGCTTCATCTCCGCCTGCGAGCTGTAACAGCCGCGATGGTAGTACTCGATCTCGTCGCGCCACACGGGAAGATTGACGGCCTGCTCGCGCGCCGCGGTGACGGCCTCGTCAGCGGTCGCCAGCTTGACCTTGGGCATGCCCGGCAGTCTTGCCAACGCATGGTACAACTCGATGTCGCGCCGCGTCGGGCCGCCGCCGTGATCACCTACGCCGTAGGGTACGACGATCGCCTTGCTGCCGGACTCCTTGGCCACTGCCGCGAGCGCCTCGGGCAGTCGCGACAGATCGCCCCGGTCGCCAAGCGCGGCCCCAAGTTGCCCGAAGACGTTTCTAGCGTTGTAGAGAAACACCTGCGACCCGTCCGGGCCCTCCCACATCAGCAGCGGCCCCGGTCCGAATTCGAATTTCGCGAACGCCACGCTGTCCATGTGGCTCTTGCGGAGTATCTGGGGAATCGTCCACGGGATGCCGAAGTTGTCGGGCGCCCAGCCGATGCGCGCCTCAACCCCGAGCTTATCGCGGAAGTAGCGCTGCCCATACAGGCACTGCCTCACCAGCGCCTCGCCGCTGGGCAGGTTGAGGTCGGGCTCGACCCACATCCCGCCCACGACATTCCAGCGTCCGGCGGCCACCTGCTCCCGGATGGCGGCGAAGAGGTCGGGGTAATGCTGCTCCATCGTCGCATAGAGCAGCGCCTGGCTCTGGGAATAGCCGAAATCGGGGTAGTCCGCCATGAGCTTGATCGCCTGGCCGAAGGTATCGCGGCAGACGCCGATGGTCTCCGACCATTGCCACCGCCACGCGACGTCGATGTGGGATTGCCCCACCATGTAAAGCGTGTGGTCGGAGAGGTCAGGCTTCTCCTGCGCGGCGCAGGTGGCGGCGAGCGCGCCGATGATGCAGAGCACAACGATAGCGCGTGTGATTCGGATCATGATCGTTTGCATCCTCCTATGGCGTGGGCCGGCGGCGTGAGGCGGTCGGTGCGCCGACTGCGGTCACGCCGTGCCCCACTGGCGGGCGGCCTACCAGCGCGCGTAGGTGCGGCCTACGGCCCAGAGCACGGTGACGTCAAGGGCAAGCCAGAGGACAGACAGCGCGCTCAACGCAATACGGCGCCGGCTGCCGGCGAGATAAGCCCATCCCGTGACGCCGAACATGGCGAGGTAGGGCCAGGTCACCAGCATGTAGCGCCCGCCCTCCACCGCGCGGTAGTCCACGAGCAAAGTATACCTGATGATGCCGCCGGCGACAAGGAGCGCGAAGGCCAGCATCAACCCCATGCTCTGGGCCTGCACCCGCGCCATGGTGACCCGTTTGCCGGCGTGATCGACCCACAGCATGAGCAGCCCCAGCACCGCGCCCCCGAATACCGCGGCCGCGACCAGCACGTAGGGCGCGCGCGGGATTATGCCCTTGATCGCCCAGTAGGGAGCCCACATGGTAAGAAAGCTGCGCTCAGCCGATACCGCAAGGATGCCGAGGGTTAGGGTCGGGTTTACCAGCGCCGCGGACAGGCTTTCGAACGGAGGCTTGACATAGGCGTACACGACCGGCTGGTCGAAAAGCATCTGGTTGCGAATCCACCACGGGGCGGGGATGGCGAGCGCGATGACGAGCGCGATGCCTGCGCCCAGCAGCCGCCTCCCAAAGCCCGGCCCTGACTCCCCGCGCGGCAGCATCAGCCCAACGAGCACGACCGGCAACAGCGCCAGCGCGACCTCCTTGGTGGCAATCGCGAGGCCGGCCATGAGCCCCGCCAGAGCGTGTCTCGGCAGGCGGTCGTCGCCGGCCAGGATCTTCGCCGTGACCAGAAAGGCCGCCGCCGACAGCACGACTACCAGGACGTCGTTATTGACTACCGAGGTCATGTAGTCGAACATCGGCAGCAGCGCCAGGGCGGCAACGACGGCCGATCGCCGGTCATCAGCCGCCGGGAACAGCACGCCGGTGAGGCGCCACAACAGCCATAGGGCTAGCGCGCCCAGGGCTACAGAGAACAAGCGCAGGACACGGACACGCCGGTCCTCGGACAGCGGCATCGCCAGGCGGTAAACGACCGCGGCGGCGAAGTGGTAAAGCGGGGGATGCTGCACCTGGTGGGAGATGGCGGCGCCGGGCCTGTACAGGTCCTCCTCGCCAAGATTCGGAAACCGGTGATCCAGTGCGAGCGACTGGATGTAAGCGATATGTCCCGGCTCGTCGGGACCCCATCGCAAGCGGGTGGCAAACGAGTAAGCGACTCCGAGCACCAGGTAAGCGGCGAGTACGACGAGCAGCGCTCGCCGCGGGCGCACGCCGGCGTTGGGCCTGGGAGCAGGTGGCGGTGCCATGTCTGCGGTGTGCATTCGTCGGAGCAGTGCCGTCTCCTGCTCGCGGCGGCGTGCGTCAGGTCGCCGCCGAGCGCAATCCGGCCGCGGGCACTTGCGCGCACCGGCGCGAAATCCTATAATGCTATCTCGACCAGCGGGTTCCAGCATCGGCCGCCGGGGAGGATGCTCAATGAGAATCCTGATATTGGGGTGCGGACGCGTCGGCGCCGCGCTCGCGACGCTTATGTCCCGCGAGGGGCACGAGGTCACCATTGTCGACCGGGATAGCACGGCATTTCGCCGCCTGGGGTCCGATTTCGGCGGAACCGCGGTGGTGGGCAGCGGGATCGATCAGGATACCCTGCGCCTCGCCGGCGTGGAGAACGCCGATGCATTCGTGGCGGTCACCCCGGGCGACAACACGAACATCATGGCGACACAGATCGCCAAGGAGAAGTTCGGGGTGCCACGGGTGACGGCGCGCATCTACGACCCCATCCGGGCGGAGGCCTATGAGAAGATGGGCATCTCCACGTTCTGCTCCACCTGCATTGGGGCGGGGATCATCAAGGACCTGATCACGGGACAGCCGGTGCGCAGCTACGAGGAGTACGCCAGGCTGGCCAGCGAGCTGGGGCGTTAGGTCGGCGGAGGTGGCTTGATGTACGTCATTGTGGTGGGCGGCGGCAAGGTCGGCTACTACCTGACCAAGACGCTGCTGGCGGAGGGCCGCGAGGTGCTGTTGATCGAGAAGGATCGGCGCCGCGCGGAGGCCCTGATGGAGGAGCTGGGCGAGGTGGTCACGGCCGGCGACGGCTGCGAGGTGCGGGTGATGTCGGAGGCGGGCATGGGCCGCGCCAACGTGGTGGTCGCGGTGACTGGCGACGACGAGGACAACCTGGTCATCTGCCAGATGGCGCGACGCCACTTCGAGGTCAAGCGCACGATCGCGCGGGTGAATGACCCGAGTAACGAGGAGATCTTCCGTCTGCTCGGAATAGATGCTACGGTTGCCAGCACGAAAATCATATACAGCCTGATCGAGCAGGAGGTGGACACCGGGCAGGTGGTGCCGCTGACGGCGCTCAGGCGCGGCGACATCGAGATCGTGGAGGCCGAGCTGACCGAGCAGTCACCGGTGCTCGGACAGGCCCTCAAGGACCTCCAACTGCCCGCTGATTCGGTGATCGCGGTGATCATTCGCGGCGACCGGATCATGCTGCCCAGCGGCACGACCCGGTTCGAGGCGGGCGACTGCGTCGTCGCCTTCACCCGACCGGCGGATGAGCGGCGCCTGCGCGAGCTGCTTGCGGGAATCGGGGAGGCCCCCGAGTCACAGCCGGACTAGCGACAATCGCGTTCCGGTAGGAGGGTTGCTGCGATGCGGATCGGTATCCTGACGGGGGGCGGCGACTGCCCCGGGCTCAATCCCGCCCTGCGCGCGGTGGTCATGCGCGCCATGGACTTCGGCGATGAATGCGTCGGTGTCAAGCGGGGCTGGGCCGGCCTGATCGAGAACGACACGATGCCGCTGACGCTCGACACCGTCGAGGACCTCATCTCTCGCGGCGGCACCATCCTCGAATCTTCGCGCGCCAACCCCTTCAAGCGCGACGAAGACCTCCAGGCGACCCTGCGCAACATTGACGAACTCAAGCTCGACGCAATCGTGGCCCTGGGCGGCGAGGACACGCTGGGCGTTACGTACAAGCTCTTCAAGCTCGGCGTGCAGACGGTGGGCGTGCCCAAGACCATGGACAACGACCTCAACTGCACGGACTACACCTTCGGTTTCGACAGCGCCGTGCAGATTGCGACCGACGCAGCCGACCGCCTGCGCGACACCGCCCGTTCCCATCGCCGCGTGATGGTGCTGGAAGTAATGGGGCGCCACGCGGGCTGGGTCGCATTGGAGACCGGGGTAGCGGGGGGCGCCGACTGGATCCTCATTCCCGAGGAGCCGCTCGACATTGATGAGATGGCGGACCACCTGCGCAGGCTGCGGGAGCGCGGCAAGCACTTCGGCCTGGTGGTGGTCTCCGAGGGCGTGGAGATGACCGAGGCCGACCACAGCACGGCGAGGACCGATGATTTCGGCCACGTCATTCTGCGCGAGCGCGGGGTCGGCGAGTTCGTGGCCAAGGAGATCGAGGAACGCGCCGGCATCGAGACCCGGCTGGCGGTGCTGGGGCACATCGTCCGGGGCGGGTCGCCCACCGCCTTCGATCGCATGCTCGCCACGCGGCTGGGCATCCGGGCGGTGGACCTGGTGCACGAGGGCAAGTTCGGTTACATGGCATCGTTGACCGGCAACCAATTCGTGGGGGTGCCGTTGGAGGATGCGGTGGCGGAACTGAAGACGGTGCCGCACGCGCTGTACGAGGAAATCAGGACCCTCTTCAAGTGAGCGAGTCATCCCCAGCCGTGAAGCGCATAGGACTGCTGACCAGCGGCGGCGATGCTCCGGGGATGAACACGGCGATACGCGCGGTCGTGCGGCGCGCCATCCACCACGGCGTCGAAGTGGTCGGGGTATGCCACGGCTATCGCGGGCTGATCGCCGGCGATTTCATCCCACTGCCGACCACGGCGGTGAGCGGCATCATCAACCGCGGCGGCACCATGCTGTTCACGGCGCGCTGCCCCGAGTTCACGACCGACGAGGGCCAGCAGCGAGCGGTCGAGCAGCTTCGCCGGCGCGAGATTGACGCGCTGATCGTGGTCGGCGGTGACGGCTCGCTGCACGGCGTGCACGCCCTGTGGCACAAGTGGCAGGTGCCGACGGTGGGGGTCCCCGGCAGCATCGACAATGACTTGGCCGGCACCGACTTTTCCATCGGGTTCGACACCGCGGTCAACACGGCGCTCGACGCCATCGACAAGATCCGCGACACCGCGGTCAGCCACGACCGCGTGTTTGTGGTCGAAGTCATGGGGCGCACGGTGGGCTTCATCGCGCTGCACGTGGGCCTGGCCGGGGGCGCGGAGGCGATCCTCATACCGGAGATCCCGTGCGCGGTAAGCGATATCTGCGCCACCATACGGCAGGGTCGCGAGCGCGGCAAGGAATCCTACATCGTGGTGGTCGCCGAAGGCGCCGGCCGCGGGTTCGCGGTGGCCGCCGAGATCGAGAAGTGCACCGGCGCCGACACGCGGGCGACGGTGCTGGGCCACGTGCAACGCGGCGGGGCGCCCACCGCGGCCGATCGCGTGCTCGCCAGCAGGCTCGGGGCCGCGGCGGTGGATGGGATACTCGAAGGCCGCGTCGGCGTCATGGTGGGCATCCAAGCCGACCAGGTGGTGGTGTCGCCGGTGGAGACGGTGTGGACGCGCCGCAAAGTGGTCGATAACGCGCTGTACGATCTGGCGCTGGTGCTTGGAACGTAGCGGCGGCCGCCCGGCCGCCGGTTGACGCGCCCGGAATGCTCTGGGCGCGTTGGCTTGGCGCGGCGCCCGCGGCGCTGAAGCCGCGACAATAAGAATCATCCCCCCGTCCCGGGTGGTTGCGATCAGGAGGTTTGGCAAGAATGCCTATGCACGGCACGGAAGCTGGCGTACCCATGAGCGAGTCGGGGGTCACCCTCCCCGCCCTGCAGCCGCTGGAAATCGGCATGCTGTGGGCGGTGCTGATCACCGCGATTGTCGCTCTGCTGTATGGATGGTATCTCACGCGCAAGGTCATGCGCGCATCGCCGGGCAGCGACGCCATGCAGAGCGTCGGCGCCGCGATTCATCAGGGCGCTATGGCCTACCTCGGGCGTCAGTTCCGCACCATGATCTGGCTCATACTGGCGATCACCGTCGGCCTCTACTTCCTATACGTCGGCAAGTACGCCGAGGACAAGATGATTCCGCTCGGGATCGCGCTTTCGTTCCTGATGGGCGTTTTCGCGTCATATGGCGCGGGATACGTCGGCATGGGCCTGGCGGTGCGCGCGAACGTGCGCGTAGCGAACGCGGCGCTCGGCAGCTTCAAGCGCGCGCTGGAGCTGGCGTTTCAGGCGGGCACGGTGTCGGGCATGTTCACCGTTGGCCTCGGCTTGCTCGGCGCAACCATCATCTTCCTCGTCTTCCGCGAACAAGCGATGCGTGTCCTG
>Ga0315294_10009643_pt1 | contig 10604 bp, 9 predicted proteins | sample YL17G13_40_MG_FD_203626 | JGI IMG/M metagenome (GOLD analysis project Ga0315294, IMG submission 203626) | Sediment microbial communities from Yellowstone Lake, YNP, Wyoming, USA - YL17G13_40 | ecosystem: Environmental > Aquatic > Freshwater > Lake > Sediment | place: USA: Wyoming | collected... | reverse complement strand
CGCCGAGATACTGGCCCCAGACGAAGGCGGCCACGCAGACATGCACCGGGTTGCCGAAGGGATTCAGGCCCATGTTCTCGTAGCTGCGGTAGACGAGCGGGCGGATGTAGCAGTCCGCCAGCTCGTTCACGGCCACGACCTGCAGGCAGGCGTCGCGGATCTGGTCACGCGTGAAGGACAGCTCCTGCTCCATCCGGTAGACCCGGGCGGAGAACATCAGCCGGTCGATGTGCTCCTCGAGCCGGAAGATGGCCGGGCCCCTGGGCGTCTGATATGCCCGGATGCCCTCGAAGACGCTCGAGGCATAGTGCAACGCGTGAGTCAGGACGTGGACCTTGGCCTCGTCCCAGGGCACCCACTCCCCGTTCATCCAGATGCTCTTCGCCTTTGTCATCGGCATGGCGCACCTCGCGGGATGTGCGGCACGGCATTCAGGCCGGCCGTGACCGCAACGCTTCGCGGATCCACGGCACGATCCGGCGCACATGGCGTCGGATGCGGCCCAGACATTCTTCGTACGCTTCCAACGAGCCCCCGAACGGGTCGGACACGGCGAGCGCCGGATCGCCCGGCTCGGGCCACTCGGACAATACGTGGGTGCGGCGCGGATCGGCGCCCAGGGCCTCGGCCACGCGCGCGTGCCCAGGCTCCATCACGAGAACCAGGTCGGCGTCGCTCAGGAGCTCGGCGTCCGGCCGCCGCGAGAGATGAGCCGTCAGGTCGAGCCCGGCTCGTGCGGCGACCTCGTTCGCCCCCCCGCTGGCCGGCTGCCCGTCCGACGCGGCCGTGCCCGCGGAGAGCACTTCCACCCGCTCCGCATCAGGCCCCAGCTCCTCGCGGAACGCGGCCGCAGCCAGCGGGCTGCGGCAGGTGTTGCCAGTGCACAGCAATACCAGGCGGAAAGACGCGGCGCCGGACATCATAGCGGTGGAGCATAGGCGTGGTGCGGCAAGGGGTCAAACCCCGCAAACGCCGCAACGTCCCGCGTCGACCGCACCCGACCGCGCCCTCTGCGGTGTGCGCCTACGCCCCAGGTGCCTCCCGCGTCTCGTCGTCGAACAGGCCCAGCTCCGCGCTCACGTCGAGGGCGCCACGCCGCAGCAGGCGCGGCCGCTCACCGCTCACGTCAACCAGTGTCGTCGGCGGACGGGCATGCCGCGGACCGCCGTCCAGCACCAGATCCAGCTGGTTTCCGAAAACCGCCACCACCTCCGCGGCACTCTCTGCGGGTGGCTCGCCCGAGAGGTTGGCGCTGGAGGAGACGACCGGCCCTCCGATCCGTTCGAGGATGCGCTGGCACAGAGTGTCCCGTGGACAGCGCAGGGCGATCGTACCGGCGCTTCCCAGCACCCGCTCCGGCACCAGCGGCGACGCGCGGAAGATCAGCGAGAGCGGCCCCGGCCAGTACCGATCGATGAGCCGCTCCGCCACGGGACTCACCTCAACCGCCAGCCCCCAGGCCTGCAACGGCTCCGGGATGAGCGAGATGAAGGCGTGACTCCGCATCCGGCGCTTGATCCGCGCCAGCATCTCCACCGCGTCCGCGTCGAAGAGCGAGCACCCGAGTCCGTAGATCGTGTCCGTCGGGAACGCCACGATCCCCCCGCGGAGCACCTCCTCCGCGGTGCGGTTCAGCGCGGTTTCGTCCGGGTGTTCCGGATCGATGCGCAAGACCTCCACGCTCATCCTCCGCGCCGTAAGCCGGCATGAATTCCGACTCGCCGCCCATCACCCCACCGCTCCTCGGGCCGACGCCGACGATGCGGCCAACGTCCACGTGGCGACTCTATCCAGTGCGCCGCGCGAGGGTCAAGGAGCGGACCCCGGAGCCCGCCGCGGAGCCGCCCCGGCCGCGCGCCGCGCGAGCTCCGCGGCGAACAGTTCATGCACGACCTGCGGCGAGGCCTGCCCGCGGCTCTTCTTCATGACCTGGCCGACCAGGAAATCCAGTGTCCGCGAGTTCCCGGCGAGGACCTGCGCCACTGCCGCTTCGTGCTCCCCGAGCACCTCCAGCACGAGCGGGCGCAGATCCGCCGCAGCCCCCATCGCGCGGACGCCGTGACGATCGAGCAACTCCTCCACGCCACCCTCTTCCTCCAGCATCCATGCAAAGACCTGCTTGGCGAGCGGCCCCGGGATCTCCCTCGCGGCCACACGCGCGACCAGGCCACCCAGCCGCGACGCCGGCACGCGCGCCGAGAAGTCCAGGATCGAGCCCGCGCTCTCGCGCAGGACGCGCAGCACCTCGGTCATCACCCAGTTCGCGGACAGCCGGGCCTCCGCGACCGCAGCGCAGGCCTCGTAGTAGTCCGCGAGTTCCCGCTGCTCGCAGAGCACGGAGGCATCGCGGGCGGACAACCCGCAGTGCGCGACCAGGCGCGCCGCACGCGCCCACGGCGGCTCGGGCAGCCCGGCGCGCAACGCATCGAGCGCGGCGCCCTCCACGCGCAGCACGGGAAGGTCGGGCTCCGGGAAGTAGCGGTAGTCGTGGGCGTCCTCCTTCGAACGCATCACGGCCAGCCGGTCGTGCTCGACGTCGTACAGCAGCGTCGCCTGCTCGACCAGGCTGCCCGCATCGAGCAACCGCAGCTGCCGGATGATCTCGGCCGCCAGGCCCTTCTCGACACCCCGGATCGAGTTGAGGTTCTTCAGCTCGGTCTTGACCCCCAGTGCGGCAACTCCGACCGGCCGCAGGCTCACGTTGGCGTCGCAGCGCAACTGCCCCTTCTCCATGTCCGCGTCCGAAACATCGAGCCAGCGCAGCAGCCGGCGCAGGGCCGTGAGGAAGGCGGCGCACTCGGCGGGCTCCCGGAACACCGGCTGCGTCACCAGTTCGAGCAGCGGTACGCCCGCCCGGTTGAAGTCCACCAGCGAGAACCGCCGATCACCAGCCCGCACCGGATGCGACGACTTTCCCGTGTCCTCCTCCAGGTGGATCCGTTCGAGCGCGAAGCGGCGCTCCGCGCTCGCCTCTCCCACCGGCAGCGAGCCTCCCAGACAGAGCGGGCGGTCGTACTGGGTGATCTGGTAGTTCTTCGGCAGGTCCGGATAGAAGTAGTGCTTGCGCGCGAAGACGCTCTCCTCGCGGATCGTGCAGCCGAGCGCCAGCCCGAGCCGCAGCGCCGCCTCCACCGCTGCGTGGTTCGCGCGCGGGAGGGCGCCCGGCAGGCCCAGGCACACCGGGCAGACGTTCGCGTCGGGCGCCGCGCCGAACTCCGCCGGGCACCCGCAGAACATCTTGCCGCGCGTGCGCAGTTGGATGTGGCACTCCAATCCGATCACCGCTTCGTGGGCCACGTGAACTCCACTTCGTGAGAGCGCTCGAGCCGTGCGCGCTCGCCCTGCACCTCCAGCGCACGCGCGGCACGCAGCAAGAGGCCCTCGCCGTCGTCGGGGCCGAGCATTTGCACCGCCCGAGGCAGGCCTCCCGCCGCCGGCGTGACCGGCGCGCTCAAGGCCGGGATACCCGCGAGGTTCGCGCCCAGCGTGAAGATGTCGCTCAGGTACATCGCGAGCGGGTCGTCCAGCTTCTCCCCCAGGCGGAACGGCAGCGTCGGCGCGGCCGGCATGAGCAACAGATCGCAACGGGAGAACGCCGCCTCGTGCTCCCGCCGGATCCGCGCGCGGGCGCGCTGGGCAGTGATGTAGTACTCGTCGTAGTAGCCGGCGGAGAGAACATACGTGCCGAGCAGGATGCGGCGCTGCACCTCAGCGCCGAAGCCCGCGCTGCGGCTGCGCGTATAGAGCGCGTGCAGGTCGGGACTCTCCGGAGCGCGGTGGCCATAGCGCACGCCATCGAAGCGCGCCAGGTTCGAACTGGCCTCCGCCGTAGCCACAAGGTAGTAGGCCGCGACCGCGTATTCACCAGGCAGGAAGTCGAATGGCACGCGCCGCGCGCCGGCTCTTTCGAGCCAGGTCGCGGCCTCATCGAGCCCCGCCACCACCTCGGCGTCCACGCCCTCACGCCAGAGGTTGGCGGGCCAGCCGAAGCGCAGGCCCTCCACCCCGCCGTCCCAGCCGCTCACGTCCGGCGGTGGACCGGGCCGGCTCGTGGCGTCGAGCGGATCCGGACCCGCCAGCAGCGCGTAGAGCAGCGCCACGTCCCCGGCGTGACGGCCGAAGATGCCCACCTGGTCGAGCGACGAGGCGAACGCCACGAGCCCGTACCGCGACAGCCGTCCGTAGGTGGGCTTGAGGCCGATGACCCCGCAGAAGGCCGCCGGCTGCCTCACAGATCCGCCGGTGTCGCTGCCCAGGGCCAGCGGCGCCAGGCCGTACGCGACCGCCGCGGCCGGACCCCCGCTCGAGCCGCCAGGCACACGCGCGAGGTCGTACGGGTTGCGCGTCGGGCCATAGCAGGAGAACTCGGTGGACGAGCCCATCGCGAACTCGTCCATGTTGCCCTTGCCGCTGATGACCCCGCCGGCCTCGCGCAGCCGCCGCACCACCGTAGCGTCATAGGGCGGCTGGTAGCCCGCAAGCATCCGCGAGCAACAGGTCGTCGGGTAGTCGCGCGTGCAGAGGTTGTCCTTGACCACGACCGGGACGCCGGCCAGCGGTCCGTGCGGAGCAGCCCCGGCGCCCGCCGCGCGCGCCTCGGGCTCCGAGTGCGCGATCGCGCGGACGTCCCCCTCCCAGAGGGCGGCCGGGCCCTTCCAGCCGGCGGAGACCGCTTCCAGCGCCGTGCACTCACCCGTGCGCACCGCCGTTGCCAGCCCGCGCGCCGGAAGGCGCCACAGCTCCCGCCCGGTCACGGATCCTGGCCCTCCATCACGGGCGGCACCATGAAGTAGCCGCCCTCCACCTCAGGCGCCATCGCGAGCGCCTGCTGCACCGTGAGGCTCCGGCCGTCCGGCTCGTCGGCGCGCAGCGGGGCCCCGGGCGGCGCGAAGCTCGGCGGATCGCAGCCCGCCAAGTCGAGGCGCTTCAGGGCCTCCGCGTAATCGAGCACCGACGAAAGCTAGGCCGCCATGCGGTCCAGTTCCTCCTCGCGGATCTCGAGCCGCGCCAGTTCGGCGATGCGCCGGACCTCGTCACGCCGGATCGCCATCGCTTCCTCCCGTCAGAAAACGTCCCATCACCTTCTTCGTGCCCGAAGCGAAGCGCACAGTGCACTTGAGGTCACCGGCTGCGTCCTCCGCGTCCACCACAATACCTCTCCCGAAGACCTCGTGATAGACCTCCCGGCCGATGACGCGGTGCACGGCGCCCCTGCGCCCTGCGGGCTCCGGCGTGCGGTTCCTGCCCGAGCGGCCCGGCGCCTCCCGGACAGGCTCCGACCACCCGCGCCGCAAAGCTACCGTGGACGCGCCCACCCCGCCGCCCTCCCAGCGGGCTCCACCGGTCCGCGGCTGCCACGCCAGAGCCGGCGAGACCTCACGCTCCAGCAACTCCGCCGGGACCTCCTCCACGAAACGCGACACCTGCCCGCCCAGCGGGCCACCCAGCGCGCCGAAACGCCGCCGGGTCGCGGCCGCCGTGAGCAACACCTCGTCGCGCGCCCGCGTGAGGGCCACGTAGAACAGCCGGCGCTCCTCCTCCAGCTCGGCAGCGTCCTCGAGCGCCGAGCCATGCGGGAAGAGGCCCTCCTCGAGGCCCGCCACCACGACCGAGTCGAACTCCAGGCCCTTCGCGTTGTGCGCCGTCAGCAGCAGCACGCGGTCCACACCCTCGGCCAGCCGGTCCACGTCGGTGAGCAACGCGGTTTCGGCGAGGAAGTCGGAGAGAGCGCCTTCACCGCGCGCCGCGAAGCCGCCCGCCGCCGCCGCCAACTCCTCGACGTTGGCACGCCGGTCCTCGCAATCCTCCTCCCCTAGCGACTCGAGGTGCCGCAGGTAGTCCGTACCCGCCAGCAGCCGCATGAAGAGCAAGTCCACCGGGTCTTCGAGACGCGTGGCCAGCTCGTCCAGCACCCCGAGCAGGCGGTCGGCGCCCCGGGCAGCGGCACGCGAGAGAGCACCTTCGCGAACCAGCGCCCGCAGGGCCTCGACCGGCGTGACGCCGCGTCCGGACATCACCGCCTCGACCTCCCTCCGCACGGCCGACCCCAGGCCGCGGCGCGGCGTATTCCAGACGCGCCAGAATGCCACAGCGTCGGCGGGGTTCACCGCGAGTCGCAGGTAGGCCAGCAGGTCCTTCACCTCACGCCGCTGGTAGAAGGACACTCCCCCCACGATCTCGTGGGCCAGGCCCTGCTGGAGCAGCTCGGACTCTAGTGCGCGCGACTGGGCGTTCGTCCGGTACAGCACAGCGGCCTCGTCCAGCCGCCGGCCGCGCCGCACGTGATCTTCGAGGAAGCGCCGCACCCGCCGCGCCTCGTCGAACTCGTCCTCCGCCAGCGCGAAGCGCAGCCGGGCACCCGCCTCGCGCTCGCACCACAGGGTCTTGCCCTTGCGCGCCCGGTTGTGAGCGATCACCGCGTTCGCCGCGCGCAGGATGTTGCCGGTCGAGCGATAGTTCTGCTCGAGCCGCAGCACCGTCGCCCCCGGAAAGGCCCGCTCGAACTCGAGAACGTTCGACAGGTCCGCGCCCCGCCAGCCATAGATCGACTGGTCGTCGTCGCCGACCACGAACAGGTTCCCGTGCACGGCGGCCAGCGCATGCACCAGGCGAAACTGGGCGTGATTCGTGTCCTGGTACTCGTCCACCAGCACGTGCTGGAAGCGCTGTCCGTAGCGCTCGGCCACGTCGGGGCGATCATGCAGCAGCCGCACCGTCACGCCGATCAGGTCGTCGAAATCGAGCGCCCCGTTGCGTGCCAGCTCCTTCTGGTAAAGCCCGTAGACCTCCGCCAGCCGGCGCTCGTGCGGGCTCGCCGCCACCCGCTCGAACTCCGCCGGGCCCACCAGCTCGTTCTTGGCGTCCGAGATGCGCGCGAGCACGGTTCCGACCCGAAACGCCGTCTCGGGCAGTTCGAGCTTCTTCACCAGCCCCCGGATCACCGCCTCCTGGTCTTCGCGGTCGTAGATCGCGAATCCGCGCGGGATGCCGGCGGCCTCCGCCTCGCGCCGCAGCAGGCGAACGCAGGTCGCGTGGAAGGTGCCCACCCACAACTCGCGGCCAACACCACCCGCCGACCCGGGAACCCCGACCACGGCCCCGATCCGCGCCCGCATCTCCCGCGCGGCACGGTTGGTGAATGTGAACGCGAGGATCGCGCGCGGTAGCACGCCATTCGCGAGCAGCCGCGCGATCCTCGCCGTCAGCACGCGGGTCTTGCCGCTCCCGGCGCCCGCGATCACGAGCAGGGCCCCGCCGGGGTGCTCGACTGCGGCGCACTGTTCCGGATTGAGGCTCTCGAGGAGGTTCAAAGGCGCTCGTCGGGTCGGGGAGGCGGTCGCGGAGAACGCGTGCAATCTAGCCGAACGTCAGGAGGCCGTCCAACCTCAGGGCTGAAACCTCAGGCTAGAACTCCGGCCCGATCCTGAACTCCCAGCGCGGCTGGCCCACACTCGCAAGATCGGTCTGCCACGCGGCGTCCACCTTGAAGACCATGAAGCCAAAGTTGGTGCGCACCCCCGCCCCGAAGCTCGCCAGCGGACTGGCGAGACTGCGCTCACCGTGCACCACCTCCGTGAAGCACAGCGCCTCGCCCCGATCCCACACCAGTCCCGCGTCGGCAAAGAGCGCGCCTCGCAGGTTGAGACTCCCGAGCGGCACCGGGCCCACAACGCCCAGGCGGTCGATGAACGTGAAGCGCAGCTCCGCGTTCACGATGCCCAGGCGCGTGCCCGTGACCTCGTAGTCCGGGAAGCCGCGCAGCGTCGAGAAGCCCCCCCACGAAGAAGGTCCGGGCATCACGGCCGTCGCTGCGGCCGGCCAGCACCCGGGCGGTGAGGGTGTAGCCATGGGTCAGGTCCCAGTAGCGGCGGGTGTCCAGCGTCGCCGTCCAGCAGGAGAGCCCGCGCGCGCGCCACGCTAACGAGGGGCTGAACGTGAGATTGGACCGCCCGCCACTAACCGGCCCCGTAGAGCCCCATAGCGTGTTGTCGCCGACCAGCGAGAGCGACGGCGCGCTCACCGATTCGTTGCGGCACCCGGTGCGTGCCGGTTCTCCGAGCGCGTCTTCCTCGAAGCACGTGGGCTCCACGAACACCTGCGTGAAGGCAACACCGAGACGGCGAAAGCGATCGAACGGCCACGACGCCTCGAAGAGCGCTCCGAAGCTGCGCTCCGAGAACAGCAGCGGACCGCGGAGCGCCTCCCCCGCGCCCGTCACGCGGGCGGAACGGCAATCCATGAAATGGAACAGGCCCGCCGTGAAGTCCCAGCGCCGCGGCAGGTAGCTGTAGAGGAACAGGCCGTTCGTCTCCTCGATCGACCCGCCGAACAGGTCGGCCGCCAGGCAGAGCCGCTGGTCGCCCAGGAAGTCGCTGAAGGCGAGTGCGGCGCCGCCCACGAAGCCGAAGCCCGTGGCCCCGAGGATGCCGCCCAAGGCGTAGTCCGGAGAACACCCCATCCGGTACGGCGACGGCGTCTGCGCCAGCACCGACTCGGGCGGTGCGAAGGGCCCGTCGCGCTCGACCGGCGGCGTCCGGGGCGCCAGCACGGGCGCGCTGTCCCCGTACACCGGGAACGTCGGGCACTGGCTGCCGACTTTACTCGGCAGCCAAGCGCGGTCGCGGCGCGCAGGGCGCATGCCCGTCGTGTCCAGCTCCACCGGCTTTGCCGAGCCTGGACGCGCCCCGATGCAGCCGATCACGCTGTCGCGGCCCGCGCCCGGCTCTGCGCGCGGGGCCTCCGTAGGCGCACCCCGTAGCGGGATGGAACCGGCGCCGTCCGCGGTTGCCTGCAGCACCCCGGCCTCGCCCACCATGGCCTCCGCCAGCTCCCGCCTCAACCGGGCGAGCACCGCGTCCACCGAGACGGGCTCCCGCACGGCGAACACGTCGTGGCCACCGCGGTTGAACGCGGAGACCACCAAGCGGTCGTCCTGCCGCGACCACGACAGACTGGACACGCCGTCCAGCGCGTCCGTAAGCTGCGTGAAGCTGCGCGACTCCGAGTCGCAAAGCATGATGTCGGAGGCTCCGCCGTGTTCGGAGACGAACGCCAGCTTGCGCCCGTCCGGGGACCAGGCAGGCGAATGGTCGTCGCCGGCGGTCTCGACCTGCCGGTTGATCGCCCCGCTCTCCAGGTCGAGGTCGAATAGGCCGTAGCGTCCGAAGCCCGCCGGCTTCCGCTCCGGCTGGAGCACGACCGGGTACAGGCGATCGAGCCGCGGAAGGACGGGATGGCCCCGAACTGCACGTCGCGCTCGCCCCGGATGATGCGGCGCAGCGCCTTCCCGTCGTACGCCGACATCAGGTACACATCGGTGGTCTGCCGGCGGTCCGAGAACCACGCAATGCGGTCGCCCTGTGGCGAGATGGCCGGGGACGTGTTCAGACCACCGCCGTCACGCCGGTGGTCGGTGAGTCGCCGCGCAAAGCGTTCCGGATCCTGCCGGATCGCGACCGAGGGCCAGTACTCGCAGCGCAGCCACTCGCGCCACTGTTCGTCGAATGTCCGCACCGGAAGGCCCATGACGCGCTGGAACGCGCGCTCGAAACTGCTCGACTGCCGCACCTGGCGCAGCAACTCACGCAGCCGCTCCTCACCGTAGCGGCCAGCCAGGTAGCCGATGGCGGACTGCCCCTGCACGCAGGCCGGGTAGCCGGCCGAGTGATCGAGAGGCGACAGGGTGCCTTCGACGATCCCGTCGCGCAGGAACATCGCGGCGTTGGGCTCCGTGCCGAGGGACAGGTACTCCGCCGGACCCTCGATGAACCACAGTGGCGTGGCACAGAACAACTGCCGGGCCAGGAGCCGCGAAGCCGAGCCCCCGCAGAGCATGTCGAACAGGAAGGCGTGCGACAGCTCGTGCACTACGGCATGGCGCAAGTCCTCGTACGAGCCCGTGAACGGCACCACCACCCGATCGTGGAAGCGAACGGTGAGGCCGCCCGGGCCCGCCCGACCAACTCGTGGGTCACGTTGGTCCGGGCGAAATCGTTCTGGGATCCGCACAGGATGATCGACACACGGCGGCTCAGCGAGGGCCCCAGCCGGCGCGCAGACACCACGTCGGTCTTCTCGGCCAGGTCAAGCACGCGCAGCGCGAGGCTGTCGAGTCCGCCATTGAAGCACACGCGGAAGTGCTCGGACTCAACCGCTCGCCAGGAGTAGCGCTGGTACTGGACCTTGTTCTGGCCGAAGTATTGCGCAGGCGCCGGGGCAGCCCCAAGTCCGAGGGCCACCAGAACCGCCAGGGCCGCCCTCATCCGCCGCATGGAGGCTCCCTTTCGCCACCCAGCCCCGTGCACCCCCCACCACTAGTACTCCCAGCGGGCCTTCAGGTTCACGTTGAACTCCGGCACCAGCGCGGGGAGCGCGGTCGCCGTCTGCGTGCGTCGCTGGGCCAGCTCGGTCGTGACGTAGAAGAAGCGGTTGATCCGATACTCGGCGGCCACATTGCGCTCCAGCATCCCCTGTTCGATCGAGTTTACCGTGCCAGCCGATCCGAGGCCGTCGACCCCGGGGCGCTCGAAACCCGGCAACCGCTGGCTGTAGCTCACCTGGACCTTCGGGTTGAACTGATGCGTCATGGTGACGAACAAATCCCC
>Ga0315294_10009642_pt1 | contig 10604 bp, 6 predicted proteins | sample YL17G13_40_MG_FD_203626 | JGI IMG/M metagenome (GOLD analysis project Ga0315294, IMG submission 203626) | Sediment microbial communities from Yellowstone Lake, YNP, Wyoming, USA - YL17G13_40 | ecosystem: Environmental > Aquatic > Freshwater > Lake > Sediment | place: USA: Wyoming | collected... | reverse complement strand
GAACGATTACCTTTAATCTCTCGTCGAATATGCAGTTTGATATATTAGGTCCGTATGATGCCTATCACGCCGGTCTGATGGACTTGTATGCGGCTGATGCCAGTGGAAACGGTGTTGTTAACTTCGTGGATTTAGCGATTATGGCTGAAAACTGGCTTAAGTCCTCATTCACGGACGCCACCGGCGCTACTGGCTCTGGCCAAGACTGGTAACTTATGATTGTTTCCGGACAACTGCGGCGGCAGTTAATCCGCCGCAGTTGTCCGTAAGTTCGTTGATAGAGTATGAAGGAGTGAGTTTGAAGAATGTGTTCTATATTATCGTTGTCATACTTACGGCAAACTTTGCTTCGGCAAGTTATCCGTCTCCGGCAGGTTTGTGGCAGTTTGACGAACCAAATCATTTAAACAGGGCTTCCTTGGGAGCGGATTTGGTCGCGGTAGGAACGCATAGTGCCGTGACAGGCATTAGCGAGGGCGACGGCGCGGTAGCAGACCCGCTTGGCAGTTATTATATCTGCAATCACGGCATATTGCCGAATGGAGGCGGCGAGTACGTCAACGACTGGACGGTGATGATGGATGTCAATGTACCGACTTCCAGTATTGGTCAGTGGGTAGCATTATACCAGACAAATATTGATAACAGCAACGACGCCGACTGCTTTATCGCCACTGATAGAACGATAGGGGTCGCCGACACAGGATATACCAGGAACAAGGTCAACGGCGAAACCTGGTATCGAATTGTAATATCGTGCAGTAATATGAATTTTTACAGAATTTATGTAAACGGCACACCGTGGAAAAATGGTACCGTCCAGCCAAGAGACGGAAGATTCTCGCTCGATCCTCAAATACTCTTCTTTGCCGATGATACCGGCGATGACTATCCCATACATTGCACCAACCTGGCCATCTGGGGACAGGCCCTGCTCGATGCTCAGATATTAGAACTTGGTAATACGACAGCTCCCATTGTGATAGATGTCGCTGGTGCCGCCGGTTCTAATTTGCTGGAGAATCCTTCAGCCGAAAACGAGCTTACCAGCTGGATTATTGCGGATGGCAACGACTGGCAGGCGACCGACAGAACAGACTGGCACTATCCCTGCACGGGCAACTACTATTTTACCGCTGGTCGCTCCGCTCATGCTGAAATCAACCAGATTATAAATCTGAGATATATGGCAACTGCAATCGACAGCGGCTCAGTCATAGCAAACGTGAGAGGCCATCTCGGCGGCAACGATAGTGACCAGGGGCGTATAATTGTTGAATATCTTGATGCTGATGATGCAATACTGGCAACTACCGACAGCGACTGGGTCGTCGGCCCCAATTCAGTCAACTGGACTCAATTGGTTCTGCCTGACGCTGACGGTTTTGCGATACCTTCGGGGACAAGGTCGGCAAAATACCGTCTTCTTGCACAGCGCACAAACGGCACTGATTGCCATGCTTATTTTGATGACCTTGTGTGGGAATACAAACTTGCAGCTCCGGGCAACAACGCTCCGGGCGTTCCTTCAATAGCCGGTCCGAGTTCGGGTTCCATCGGTGTTGACGCGAATTTTACGTTTTCCGCGGTTGACCCGGACGCGAATCAGGTATCTTATCAGATTGACTGGGGTGATGAGATTTCAGGCTGGTCTGATTTCCAGGACTCGGGTTCAGATTACATTGTTCAGCATAACTGGCCGGTGCTTGGCACATACAGCGTGCGTGCAAGGTCACGCGATACCAATGGCGGACTCAGCGCATGGTCGCCGATTTTTGATGTCACAATTTCAGGCGACGCCGCAGGTGTGTTCAAATCACAACCTTACCTGCAGAACGTAAGTCAGGATGCAATGACCATCGCATGGGAAACCGACCGGGTTGTTGTTCCAACGGTTGACTGGGGGCTGACTTCCTCTTACGACAATAATACAGAGGGATTGTGCATTAACGCGGGTTTAAACGGAAGTTCCGTGGTATATATCTGTAAAGTAAGAATCAGCGGACTCAACCCGCAGACAACGTATCATTACAGAGCAAGAAACGGCTCGACCTTAGGCAGCGATGCTACGTTCAAAACCGCTCCTGATGAACAAGCACCTTTCAGTTTTGCCGTCGCGGGAGACAGCCAGATGGTAGCCAGAAGACTAATAGGCGACACTCCCCATCCGGAGCTCAGCAGTGCGATGTTTACAGATATGGCCTCAATGACTGATATCACTGTTTCTATTGGTGATGTTGTTGATGATGCATCCTATGGCCTTTATGTTAGTGCTTTTAGGCCGTATATGTGCAACATTCTGGGCAAACAGAAACCGGTCGCCATAGCTTTCGGCAATCACGACCTGCCGTCAGACAGCCTTATACACAAAGTCGTACAGAACAGCGGTATGCATAGTTCTTCATTCAACTACGGCAATGCGCACTTTACCTGCATTGATTATTCGGATTGTATAAAAGGCACGCTGCCGTCAGATGGCTCGATAGATTCGTTGCCTCTTGGCTGGATACAGCAGGACCTTTCGTCTGATGATGCACAAAACGCAACGTGGAGATTTTTGTTTATTCACGTTCCGCCTTATTGTGAACGATGGTTTAACGGGAGCAGTTTGATGCAGACATATCTTGTGCCGCTGCTGAATCAGTATAACGTTCAGATGTGTTTTAGCGGCCATACGCATGAATATGAGCGAGGAATGCTCAACGGCACGTTCTATGTAATCACCGGCTGCTTAAACTATCTTGATATTGTCGAACCGATTACCATAGACTGGTCTTTTATGACCGTTGGCGGAGCACAGAATATACCCGGCCTGCCTGATGGCGGCGGTTTAATTCACGGCTGGACTGAAGTTGAGATTGACGGCATAAAGCTTAATTTGATACAGCACGCGTATAATCTTGATGGCAGTTATTTCGGTGTAATCGATACCATTGATATTGTTCAGGCCGACTTTAACAGAGATAAAACTGTAGATTTTGAGGATTTGGCCGTGTTTTCAGATTCCTGGCTCAGTACTCCCCAGGATGCAGGGTGGAACGCTGCCTGCAATATGGCCGATAAGGCACAGAAAACAATCGATTTCAGAGATATGGCTGTTTTTGCGCAATATTGGCATTTTAACGGCCAGTTTTGACCGTGGAAGATATATCCGAAAGTGGTTTTCGGGTTAGAGAGTATCTTCGCTAAGAGATGGTTACAGCTTGACTTACGACTTTTAGGGTGTTATAATGTACTACGAAGGAGCGGGTATTACATGTTGGCATTCCGGAGATATGCACCAGATGCGGTCAGAGTTTGGACGCATGTCGTACGGACGCAAATATCTCACAAGGTTAAATGGTTGAAAGTCAATAGTTGAAAGTCGAAAAAAGTATTAACGAGAAGGGTAGTTTAAACAACATTAACATTTTTTGAAGGAGAGAATGATGAAGAAAATTATTGTTTTAGTATTGGTGGTTCTTGTGGTGGCCGGGGTTGCAGGTGCTGCAAATGTCCCCGGAGGTTTAACGGGTTTGTGGCGGTTCCAAACCAGCGCGGATAAGCTGAAGGCGACAATAGGCGCAGACCTTACAACCAGCCATCCCGACAACAGTTACTGGTGGTCGGGTCCCTGGACTACCATAGGGACGGACGCACAGCCTACACTTTATAGCGATGGTGGTGTCGTTCAGGACCGGAGCTGGGATTACCTTACGGTCAATCACGGCATAGCGGCTAACGGCGGCGGCATTGGTTGGAATCCAGAAACCTGGGATCCAGATCCGGCCGGCATTTACTTTGTCAATGAGTACACCGTTGCTATGGATTATGTGCAGACGAGCGGCCTCGGCGGCTGGAACAGCCTGTTCCAGACCTCATGGGGTGGTAATGACAATGACGGCGATCTGTGGACTGATGGCGCTGGTCATATTGGCGTTGGCGATGCTGGCTACTCAACATTGACCTATGACGCCTCTGCATGGCACAGAATCGTATTGTCCGTTGACAATGGTAACTTCTTCAGAGCTTATGTTGACGGCGTTCTGTTCCTCGATGGCGCAGGCCAGGACATTGATGGTCGCTTTTCTTTGTACACCGAAAAGTTCCATCTTTTCGCAGACGATAGTTGGGAAGACGCATGGGGACTCGTCAGTACAGTAGCAACATGGGATCACGCTTTGACAACTGCTGAAATTGCTGGGATGGGCAGCACTTCCACCGCGCTGACAATTCCGGAACCGGCAACAATGTCGCTTCTGGCCATTGGCGGTCTGGCTCTGCTCAGAAGAAACCGCAGATAAGTACGACAAAAATTTGTTGAAAGCTTGAGCTTTTGAAACAGGAAAGGAGAAACCTCCTTTCCTGTTTTTTTTGCATCTTCACCACATATTAAAAAGTTATCCGAGACATTACTTGCTTAAGGCTGTGTCTGTAAAGAATGAGGCTTCAGAAAAAAACTTGCCTGTTTAGACTTTGAGCGTTATATTTACTTTCCAAGCGGAGTAGAAGGAACGTTAAACGTGAGCAAGCTGTGAAAAAGGAATGTTTTTATGAACGAGATTATTCTTGGGCTTGGCGTTGTAATAATTGCGGCTGTGCTGCAGGGCAGTTTTATTGCCCCGATGTCATACGTGAAATCGTGGAAATGGGAAAATTCATGGGCCGTTTTTTCGGTCCTGGGGATGTTTGTATTTAACTGGATATTAAGTTTTTTGATAGTTCCTTCGTTGGGCCAGATATACCATGCCGCTTCACTAAGTACCCTGAGTATTCCGGCCATCTTTGGCATTCTATGGGGATTTGGGGCTATCTGTTTCGGGTTGGGGATGACGGCCGTCGGTCTGGCATTAGGTTATGCGATCATTATGGGGCTGGTGCTGAGCTGCGGTGCATTCATTCCCATGATCGTGCTGCACCCGGCTGACTTTTCTACCCCAAAAGGAATCCTGGTTGTTATAGGTTTATTAGTAATGATCATAGGCATCATATTATTCGGGCAAGCTGGAATCCGCAAAGAAGCAGAGCAGGCGGGCAGCACCGGAAAGATAACGATGGGTTCGGGTTTTTCGATGAAGGTGGGATTGCTGATATGCATTGTGGCGGGGCTGCTGTCGTGCCTGACAAATGTCGGATTTGCGTTGAGTAAGGACCTTGTTCAATTGGCGCTTGAGTTTAAGACGGGCGAACTTTGGGCGGGCAATGCGATATGGTTCATACTTTTCAGTTTCGGCGGAATTGCGAATCTGGCGTACTGCGTTTATCTTTTTAAGAAGAACAAGTCGTTTTCGAATTACTTTGGAAAGGAATCGTTCAAGAATCTACTACTGATAGGATTGATGTCTTTGATGTGGATAGGAAGTTTTGTAATTTACGGTGTTGGTGCGAGGATGATGGGGACATGGGGTACAGTGATCGGGTGGTCAGTTTTTATCGCGTTATCAATTGCAATTGGCGGCTTCTGGGGAATAGCGCAAGGGGAATGGACCAAGACCACATTTAAAGTTCGAAAACTGGCATACTACGGTATTTCGATTCTTTTGGCGGCAATTTTAATATTTGCTTACAGCGGAACAAAATAGAGGAGAGGTATGGATAAGATCCTTGTTATCGGTAGTTATAATGTCGGGTTGACTGTAATAGGCGACGCAATTCCAAAAGAAGGCCAGACCGTCCTCGGAGATACTTTTGACAAAGGCCCCGGCGGAAAGGGTTCTAATCAGGCTATAACGATAGCCAGATTGGGCGGAAATGTTGTATTTCTCGCCAGAATCGGCAAGGACAGCTTTGGAAAAGAAGCGTTAGAGCTGTTTTCAAATGAGCATATCGATACAGAACACGTTCGGATAGATCCGGATGCTCACACTGGCGCTGGTATCATATTTGTAGATAAGAATGGCCATAACGCGATTGGGGTTGCGCCCGGTGCAAATTATAAGCTGTCCGTCAAGGACTTGGAAGAATCGGTTGCCTTGTTCGGCCAGTGCAGGTATCTTTTGATACAACTGGAGACGCCGCTGCCTGTAGTTTTTCATGCGGTAAAAAAAGCCAAGCAGGCGAATATGAAAGTGGTGCTCAATCCCGCACCAGCTCAAAAGCTCGAGCCTTCAATTTATCCGCTGCTCGATTTTATAACGCCCAACGAAACTGAGGCTGAAATACTGACCGGCATCGCTATTAAGGATCAGAAGGATGCTTTTAAGGCGGGAAAGCAGCTGGTTTCTATGGGTGTTAAGAATGTTATCGTTACACTTGGCGCTGACGGTTGTGTTCTGGTATCCAATTCTGTTGAAAAAGCGTTTTTGCCGCCGAAGGTAAAAGCTGTTGATACGACCGGCGCTGGTGACGCCTTTAACGGCGGCTTTGTTTTCGCGCTCGCGCAAAATCGTGATGTGGAAGAGGCGATTGATTTTGCCTCCAAGGTGGCCGCTTATTCAGTGTTGACGGTAGGCGTCGTTCCGGGCCTGCCAACGATGGAAGATTTGGCCCGGCACTTTGGTAAAATCTGACAGTGATATGGTTACCCATAAACAGCGTGTAAAATGCGCACTGGCTCACACGAACCCCGATAGAACACCGCGGGACTTTGCGGCAGAGCCGGCAGTTTGGTCCGAATTGATGCGATATTGGGGGTTCTCAACCAATGACCAGATTTTGCGTCATTTGGATATTGACATAAGGACGATCTCCTATGACCAGACAACATTTATCCGCAAGACCGGCAGCAATCGCTCTGAAGAAGGCAAATTTCACCCCTGGAAGTATGTCAACGCTGATGAAACTTGGTGTGATATTTGGGGTGCTCGAAGAAAGACGGTAACCAATGCGTTCGCAAGCTATGAGGAACTCTGTGAGTTTTCTTTGGCTCATGCCAAATCCCCAAGCGATTTGGACAAATACGATTGGCCGCACCCTCAATACTGGAATTTTGAACAATTAAATTCTGTGATCGATTCGATTAACCCAGATGATGAATACTATCTTCGTTTCCGATTAGGCTCGGTTTTTGAAACTGCCTGGTCGCTCTGCGGATTTGATACGTTCCTCGAAAACTTATTGCTTTGCCCCGAGTTGCCCGCTGCGATTATGGACAGGGTGATCGAAATACACATCTCGAATCTCACTCGCGTTATGGCGATTGCAGGTGACCGCATCGACATGATTTATTGCTATGACGACCTGGCGCACCAGAGCGGCCTTTTGTTCTCCAGGGATTTGTGGGCTAAGACTGTCGGTCGCTATCATCGGCGACTTTTCCAGTTGGCAAGAAGTTTCGGCAAGCAGGTGATGTATCACTGCTGCGGCGATGTATGCCCGCTTATTCCGGATCTGATCGAAATCGGCGTCACGGTGCTCAATCCCATTCAGCCTAGTGCGATAAGCGATGATTTCAAGACATTAAAGCAAAAATACGGTTCATTTTTGTCCTTCCACGGAGGTATTGATATTCAAAACCTTTTGCCTAATGCGTCGCCGGCCGAGGTGAAAGCCGCAGTCCATCACGCACAGAGAATCCTAGGCAAGGATGGCGGATATATTCTGGCGCCTGCCCACCATATTCAGGCGGATACACCCGTAAGCAATATATTGGCTATGTATGAGTGTGATTAGTTCAAGAAGCATAACAGATACCCCGTACCCTATAAATATTATCTCACCAGAACTACATGACTTTAATCTGACGAAAGTATTTCCCGTTATACCTCGATCTTTTATTATCTCCGACCATGAGACAGAAATTATTGCTGGTTCATCCATTGCCCTGAGAGAACCGCAAAATCCGCAAAATTAACAACGCTGTCAGGGGGAACAGCAAGGTCGAAATTGGGATTCCAATTGGTATCGCCAGGAGAACTGAGCCATGCCTGAGAAAATTCAGAAAGATATGAAAAATCCACTGTAGCGGGCAATTTAAGATCCGAGGCAAAGTAGCCCAGAAGATAGCACATCTCTGCCTGCCAATGCAGGCACGGCTCAAGAATGGCCGCATTCTGAATATTCAGGTAATATTTCCATTCGTATTTAACATAAGGAGCTAATAAATAGTTCGCAAGCATGTTGATATTACCGCATAGATAGCCCGGCACAGGGTTCAAATGGTCGAACATATAAAACGAATAATGGTCTGTGCCGTGCAGATAGTCGCTGTAGTCGCCGGTGATGAGAATCCGCGAAACAGGATTTCGGCCGCTAATCCAGTCCAGAGCATCCAGCGCGGTATCACGATATTGAGTATTACCCGTCCATTCATAAGCTCGCAGCAGAACATAAGCATTGCCGCAAAGAAGGCCGCTGGAACCCCAGTAAAGGTCGTTGAACATAAGCATCGGGACCCTGTAAGTAGAAGCGGATGTGGTGGCATTGTTGACAAGGAAATTCGCCTCAGTGAGGAATGAATTCCTGATTGCAGTTCTTATGGAAGCGGTTACCGGCCGGGTGGTTTCTTCGGCATAATCCATATATCCCTTGCTGATAGCGCTGCCGCCGATTAAGCCCATATAGCCATAATAGTCGTTGCCACCAAATGAGGTAAGGACATTTGAAAATCTGCTTTCGAAGTAATTGCGATATTCACTCTCGCCTGTTGCCAGATACAACTCAATCGCAGCAAATCCGCGATAAGGCGTATCATTGGTGATGCCATAAGACCACAGACCGATGCCGGGGGAAGTAGGGTCATATGTGCTCGGATGAGCTGAAAGCCACGACCACGATAATTGCGCCCGGCTCAGCAGGTCCGCACTGTATGATTCCATTCCAGACATGGTTGAAAAGAGCGTATAGGCCTTGGCAAAAATACCGGCTAAAATACAAGGCGCTCCGCTGGATACATCTGAAATCTTCTGGAGGTTATAAACGTTCGGAGGGGCATATACTATAAAATGAACGCTGCCGTCTGCATTCTGCATTTTCCTAAACCAGTCCAACTGATACTTAATCAGCAGGACGAGGTCGTTTGTCCGGCTATCCGATTCGGGAAGGTTCAGAATATCAGGGCCGAGCTTGTTTTTCTGCTGTTCGAGCATTTCCAGCAGAAGCCATAGCGGGGTGATATTGTTATGGATATCCAAATGAAGGTCCCCGGCATCGAACCATCCGCCTCTAACATCACGAGTGGTTATGCCAGTATTGAGCGGGTCATAGTCGTACATTTTGGCGGGGTCATTGTCATCGTAATCGTAAGCACAGGCGGAGTTGCTTGCGTAAATTGTCGGCCGTGTGTGCCCCTCAGCAGAAGGTTCAGCGATTTCATAACCGCTGCGGGCATAATAGAAAAACCGAAGCGAATCACGGAACGCTTCATTAAAAACGGTGCTGCTGATATTAAAGGCCGGAGAAGTTTGCCCTATCTCAGGGCAGCAAACAACATACCGCCCGGGCGTTGTAAAAGAAGTAAAATTTGCGTGATATACTGTATCGCCGCTTGCGTCCCAGGGGGCTGCTTTCAATTGGAGATTAGCCTGATAAACAATAACGCCGGTTGAGGCATCCTTGACCTGAAAATAGGTGGGTGCAGGAGCAACAGTACCGGTCTCATAGCTTACAATTGCCAGTTTTTTCTCACTTGGGAGATATCCGAGTTGGTTGATTTTGACCATATCGGCGTACTGATTACTGATATTGGGTACGACCTTAATTTTTTCTATATACATCGTATTGGTCGCGTTGTAAGTGCCCGCCCCGACAAGTCGGAGTACGCCGATTCTTGTCAGGTCTATGTTATGATTATTGGCTATAAAGGCCGACATCGGAATATAAACATCCTGCCATGCCGTGGTGGAGGGAGTTACATAAGTGGAGAGTGTTACAGATGCGCTTTGGTTTGTATAGGTAGTGCCTGTTCCATTATATGAACGGTATAAAGTTTTTATCGACTGGTCGTCAAACAATGTTATGCTGAGGTCTGCTCCTGTTGCAATTGCACCCCATTTAATCCGTAAATGCAGCAGAGGACTTTCGCCGTATCGCAGAAAATTTACCGAGTGTGTCCAATCCCAAGTAAAGTTAACGTACCACGAGCCGGACGGTTTTGTAGTCGTAAAAACCAAAGAACCGTTTCCAACGGTCATATTTACCGGTACGGATGGACTGGAACCTGTAGTAAACGTTGCCGAACCGCTCCTAGAGATAACAGATTTGTTGTTGTCCCAGTAGGTAGGAGATCCTGCATCTGAATGAGCAAGGTCGAAAAAGTTAATCCCTATAGCTTCCTGTACCGCTGTGACAGGCACTGGAAAGACCGCAAAGAGTATAATCACGAAGAGACTTGTTGCTGTTTTTCTAAAAATGCGAGAATCAGCGGGTATCCGACAAGCAGAAACGAAACAAGTTGTATCACCACCCATCATATACGTCATTATAACACAATTCCGTACCTCGTGCGGTGCAAATAATTGATTAAACAACCTTTTTTCCGTAAATTTTCTTTGGCTGTAAAGCGGGTTCATCGTTCTCCACGTTCATATTCAGGTACCGTTTGCCGGTTTGCCATTCCTCGTCCAGTTCCATCAGGACGGCGCTGGCCAGCCTCAGCAATGACGCTTCATTCGGGAACAGGCCTGCCACACGTGTCCTGCGGTTCAGTTCTTTGTGCACACGCTCGAGCAGTATAGCACTGTCCTACT
>Ga0315294_10009641_pt1 | contig 10604 bp, 10 predicted proteins | sample YL17G13_40_MG_FD_203626 | JGI IMG/M metagenome (GOLD analysis project Ga0315294, IMG submission 203626) | Sediment microbial communities from Yellowstone Lake, YNP, Wyoming, USA - YL17G13_40 | ecosystem: Environmental > Aquatic > Freshwater > Lake > Sediment | place: USA: Wyoming | collected... | reverse complement strand
GATTTATGTGCCGGCGGATGATCTGACGGATCCGGCGCCGGCGACGACTTTCTCGCATCTGGACGCAACTACAGTTTTGTCGCGGCAGATTTTCGAACTGGGGCTTTACCCGGCGGTGGACCCCTTGGACTCGAGCAGCCGGCTGCTGGACATAAGGATCGTTGGAGAGGAACATTACGGGGTGGCGCGGGGGGTGCAGAATCTGCTACAAAGATACAAGGCGCTCCAAGACATCATCGCCATCCTGGGAATAGATGAATTATCTGACGAGGACAAGACGGTGGTAGGCAGGGCCCGGCGGGTTCAGCGATTTTTATCGCAGCCGATGTTCGTTGCGGAGCGTTTCACCAACACGGAGGGGCGATATGTGGCGCTGGCAGATACCGTCAAGGGCTTCAAAGAGATCCTGGAGGGCAAGCACGACCACCTCCCCGAGCAGTCCTTCTACATGGTTGGGACCATCGAGGAGGCAGTGGAGAAAGCCAAGACGATAAGGAGCAGCTAGGCTTTGCGCCCCACGTTTTCCCTACAGGTGGCCACCCCGGAAAGGGTGGTGCTGGCGCGGCGGATCACGTCGCTGGTTGGGCCCGGGGTGGAGGGCTACCTGGGGATCCTGGCGAGGCATGCGCCGCTGATTGCGGCCCTGGACATAGGCAAGTTGAAGTTGACGCTGGAGGACGGAAGGGAGGAGTTGCTGGCGATTGGGGGGGGATTTCTGGAGGTTTCGAGGGATGGGGTTACGGTGCTGGGAGATACAGCCGAACTGGCGGAGGAGATAGACACAGAGAGGGCACGACAGGCGCGAGACCGCGCTCTAGAAAGACTGAACGGCAAGGCGAAGGAGCCGGACATAGACAGCACCCGTCTGGCGCTGCAAAGAGCCTTGAACCGGTTACGGGTCGCAGGGAGTTGATGGTATGCATCAAGGAAGATTCCCAAAAGGCAGAGAGTCTCGGAGAGGGAAGGAGCAAGACCGAGTGCAGACAATAACAGTGGTGGGGGGCACTCCTCTGGAGGGTGAGGTTGAGGTATCGGGCAGCAAGAACGCTTGTCTAGCGCTGCTGGCGGCATCGCTATTGGTGGAGGGAGAGACGCTATTGCACCGGGTGCCGCAGGTGGACGACGTGAACACGATGATTGCCATCCTGCGCTCGACGGGAGCGACGGTGCAAAGGCTGCCAAACCGGCGGGTGCTGGTGAAGGCGGAGGAACTGACGTCCTGCTCCACTCCCTACGAACTGGTGCGCAGGATGAGGGCGTCGTTCTACGCGGTGGGGGCGTTGCTGTCGCGAATGCGGCGGGCGGAAGTGGCGCTGCCGGGGGGATGTTACATAGGAGAACGGCCGGTCAACTTCCACCTTGAGGGATTTAGAAAACTGGGGGCAGAGGTGACGCTGCAGCATGGCATCTTGAAGGCGGAGTCACGGAATCTGACTGGCGCCAACATAATGCTGGACCCGCGATTTTGCAGCGTGGGGACGACCATCAACTTGATGCTGGCCTCCACTTTGGCGGAGGGGGAAACAGTGATAGAGAACGCCTCGCGCGACCCGGATGCGGTGGAGTGCGAACACTTTTTAAAGAAGGCAGGGGCGAATATCCGGAGGATCGGGGGCTCCACCCTGGTGATCAAAGGGGTAAAGAAGCTGCAGAGCCTGGAACATGAGGTCATGCCGGACAGAATTGAAGCGGGGACGTTCCTATTGGCCGGCGCAGCGACGAGGGGGGACGTAATGGTCTCGCCTTGCATACCGCGCCACCTGGCGTCTCTGAGTTCGGTGCTGACTTCGGCCGGCGTGCAGCTTGAGGTTGGAAAGGACTCCATGCGGGCAATAGGGAAGGGGCGCCTGACGGGCTTCGACGTGATTACGAGTCCGTATCCCGGGTTCCCGACCGATCTCCAGCCGATAACGGTGGCCTTGATGTGCCTGTGCGAGGGGAGGAGCGTGCTGGTGGAGACGATATTTGAGGGGCGACTCACCTACGTAGGGGAACTGAGACGGATGGGAGCGAGCATCAGGGTGATCGGCCAGACGGCGATCGTGGACGGGCCAAGCCAACTGACGGGAGCGCCTGTTGAAGCGTATGACATAAGGGCAGGGGCAGCGCTGATGATTGCCGGACTGGCAGCCCAGGGGATGACGGAGATATTTGGTGCTGAGTTCGTGGACCGAGGCTATGAAGCCCTGGAGAAGAAGTTCCGGCGCCTGGGGGGCCTGGTGTCGCGGCCGGTGCAGGCCCTGAGGCAAGTCGTGGCGAACTGATGATACACCTGGGCCACGACTTGGGGGTAGATTTGGGGACCTCCACGCTCGTGGTGTTCCTGGGTGGAAAAGGGATAGTCCTCAACGAGCCGTCGGTGGTGGCGGTTGACAACACCACGCAAAGGGTGCTGGCGATTGGGGAAGAGGCGCGGCAGATGTTGGGGAAGACGCCGGGGAACATCATCGCCCATCGCCCGTTGAAGGATGGGGTGATAGCAGACTACACGATAACCCGGAAGATGCTCCACTACGTCATCGTGAAGGTCTGCCGGGCGAGAAGGTTTTTCAAGCCGCGGATGATCATCTGTGTTCCCTCCTGCGTGACGAACGTAGAAAGAAAAGCGGCGCTTGAGGCGGCCTACGAGGCTGGCGCGAAGAAGGCGGTTGCCATCGAGGAACCGATGGCGGCGGCGATCGGAGCGGGGCTGCCCATCTCGTTTCCGGGGGGCAACATGGTCATGGACATTGGGGGAGGCACGACGGACATCGCCGTGATCTCGCTTGGGGGGATCGTGGTGAGCGAGTCGGTACGGATAGCGGGGAACGAGATGGACGCCGCCATCGTGAGCCACATCCGCAGGGCGCACAACCTGGCTATCGGGGAAGGGACGGCTCAGGACGTCAAATTCAACGTTGGTTCCGCCTACCCGTTGGATCCGGAACTAGAGATGGAGGTGCGGGGTCTGGACATGGTGACTGGGCTGCCCAAGACCATCACCGTGACGTCCAGGGAGATACGGGAGGCGCTGTCGCCGGTGGCGAACACCCTGGTGGACAAGGCGAAAGGGGTTTTGTCTGAGACGCCTCCGGAACTGGCCGCGGACATCATCCTGCGGGGGATAACCCTGACGGGCGGGGGGGCGCTGCTGCGGGGGTTCGACCGGCTCTTGGAGAGGGAGACCGGCATCACGACGCGGCTGGCGGACGATCCGGTGCTATGTGTGGCGCGGGGCACCGGCAAGGCCCTCGAGCAGATAGGGAAACTCGCGGGGGGCGTGGGGCTGGCGGCGTTCTAGGGCGGGTAGTTTACGAAGAGAAGAGGGAGGGCATTCAGCCCTCCCCTACACTACTCTCCTCTGCTCTCTTTCAGGGAAAATCGGGACAGACGGTACTAGGGGTTTGGGTGAGAAGGCAGACCGATCGTCCAGCGACAGAGCCATAATACCGTCTGTCCCCATTTTGGTCCCTGTGTCAGTGCCCCGCACGTCCACTGTCCCAGGCCAGCCACTCTTCCCAATTCATGAGACTCAATAGTAATGCAGGCTAAGACGCTTGACAAAAGGGGAAGACGTCAGGGTGTCACAACCTCAAGGGAGCCCGGCGGGGACTGAAAGGCGGCGGCCCTCTTGGGCTGACTTCCAGGCGAGGTGAGCGACGGTGACGGCCTTGAGGTGGTGGGTGGCGTCGGGGAGCCAGTCAAGGTTGCCGAGGATCTTTTCGCGGAAGTCCTCGCAGTCTCGCTTGAGGGTGTCGAGGGGTTTGACGGGGATGTCCTTCTTCTGGGCGCCGACGTAGAGGGTGAAGCCCTGGGAGTTCTCAAATGAGCCTTTGGTTCCCACCAGCCTGCTGCCCAGGGCACCGGGGCCGATGCCACCGTGGATGGTGGCGAGGGCGCCGCTGCGGAAGGCAAGGATGATGGCGCCAATGCCCATGGGCGGCTGAACGGGGTGCTGGACGTAGGCTGCCTGGACGGACTCCACGTCACCCAGAAAGCCCAGGAAAAGGTCAATATGGTAGTAGTGAACGCTGAGGAAAAGGCTGCCGGAGAGCGAGGTGTCGAGGTGCCAGTTATCCCTCTCAGCTCCCCACATACTTATGCCCTCGGCGGTGAGCACCTGACCCAGTTCCGGGAGGGCCTGGGCTATCGCCTGGGCTTCACCGGCGAAGCGGTAGTTGGAGCCGACGTGAAAGACCAGCTGTTTCTCCTTTGCCAGAGAGATCAAGTCCTGCATCTCCTGAGGCGAGACGGCGGGAGGAGACTCGGCGAGGACGTGCTTGCCGGCCTGAAGGGCGGCGAGAAGAACCTGGAAATGGTGGGCGGTGGGGGTGGCCACGCTAACGGCATCAACCTCCGGCAAGGCAATCGCCTGGCGCCAGTCCTCGTAGGCAGGGACCCCAAACTGCTTTTCGAAGGCCTTCCTGCCCTCGGCAGAGCGGCGGCAGCCGCAGGCCAACTCGAACCCCTCGGTATTCCGATAGGCATGCGCCCTGCCGGTGCCGAAGCCTCCGGTGCCGATCACGGCGACCTTTATGGGGGACATATCAGAAACCTCCGTTCAAGCGGGCGAAGCAAGTTTCGAGTTTCGAGAAAGAGAGTTTCGAGTTTCGAGGAAGAAAAAGCAACCACAGATTACACGGATTACACGGATTGAATGAGGAGTTTCGAGAAAGAGCACACCTAGCGAGGGGCAGTGAAGGGCCGAGCCTGAGGGGTCAGAGCACTTGAAACTCTCATTCTTAACGCTTGTTTTCCCGGGCGATGACGGGTGGACTTCATTTGCCGCTGGTTTCGGACTTGCCTTCGCCGCCGGGATCCACAACGAGTTTGACCACCTTAGAGTCTGCCACCGTTGTTTGTTCGGTTCGGCATTTGTCAGGAGAGGGTTGCTCATCGTGATCCGCATGCTTTCAGCCGCGGCGTCTACGCCTCCGAGGGCGCCTTGAGGCAGACAAGAATGATGTAACCGCCGCCCCAACCGGGGGTGGGGACAAAAAGCAACTTGCTGGATTGTGAGAACACCTTCTCGATTGAGAATCCGGCCCCTCTGACCAATCCTGTGATTTCTTCGGGCGTGTAGTGACGAACGTGAAAAGGGTACTTGCGTCGTTTGAAAGGCATTGCGAGCTCATTGGGAGTGGAAAGTATGAGTTTACCTCCAGGCTTGAGAACTGTAAAGAACCGACTCAGGAGCAGACCAGGTTGTTGTATATGTTCGATGGTCTCGAACGATACCACTATGTCAAAGGTCGCTACTTCCAGAGCAATGCTCAGGCAATCGCCCTGGCAATAGGTAATCTTGGGCGAACTGTAGTATTGGCGAGCGTATTCAATGGCTTCCTTGCTGATGTCTATCGCTAAGACACGTTGACATTTGGTTGTTGTCGCGAGAATGTAGGACCCATAGCCAACCCCACAGGCCAAGTCCAAGACTTTCGCTCCTTCGGAAACGAAATCAGCAGCGAATTCGTAACGCGCCACATGGTCAGGGCGTATGCCGGACAACTCCCGTGATGCTTGCCTTTCCCCCCTTCCCGAAGCACGACGGGCATCGGCATCCTTGGGACGAAACCGCGACTTAACCTTGAGAAGAAGTCTTTGAAAGATACTTGGGCGACTAGCCGTTGTCCTTCCTCCGTCTCATCTTTCGTGCGACATCCAAGACAACTGATCGTATAGGATATCTAAAATGCGCTGGGCTGCGGGCGAGACAGTATCGCGATCCGTTGTTTTCGGAGGGGCAGGAACGAGGTATTCGTAGCGCAGGGAGTAGAGGAATCGGCTGATGAGATCGCGGTCGACGGGGCGGCCAACCGTCTCGACCAGGACTTCTGCCAGGTCTTCTTTGTCGTTGAGATGGCGCACAACGCCGGGAACGTTGTAGAAGGCGTCGCCGAGCGTGATGACCGGTCGCAAATGGAGGAGCGCCTCGACACCGACGGTAGAATTGATTGTGATCACCGCTTGGGCGTTGCCGATGATCTTGCTGATCGGTGTGGTGCGCAGGAAATAGGCGTCGGGTAACGATTGGCGCAGCGCGGTGTAGTCAATCCGACCGGAATCGGATGGGTGCTCCTTGACGACCAGTCGCAGGGAGTCGCCGGTTCGCTTGTTGTACTCGATGAGTTCCTCGGCGACATAGGTGACTGCCTGCTCCATGCTGTGAAAGCGGGGAGAAAAGAGTAACACCTGGCTGTCGTTGTGCACTTGCATGGCAAACAGCATGTAGCGCTCAGGCAGGAGTTTGTCGTCGTCAGTGGGGGAGGAAGCGCGGGAGGATGGCTTGCGCAGCGGGCGCTGCTGCAAGCGGGCGCTGAAGACACTCTCGACTTTCGCCGGGTCCAAGGCGATCTCGCGGAAGAACTGAGCCGGCTTGCCCGAGAGGCTGTTTGCGAAGTTTATCCCTTTGGGATCCATCGCTATGGTGCCCGGGAGGACTCCGTGCTCACAGAACACGACCTTTATCCCGAGCGACCGAGCCGCGGCGACTGCGGCAGCCAAGGGGAGGGCGAAGCCGTTCCAGACGATGAGCATATCCGCTCCGAACAACTTCTTCCGGAAGAACCAATAGAATTGGTCGGCTCGCTTGGCCAGTCGGTGTCTCCACCTCTTCGTGTCCCGTTTCTGATGCCTGACTGTTTTGTTCAGACGGTAGAATAGCGTGATGCGGTCTGCAACTTCGGAAGAGATAGGTTCGTGCGGCCAAATCGAGCCGAACAGAGTGCCGGCCAACAACCTGTAGACGTTCAGGTGCTTGACCACGATGTCGCCGGGAAGGGCGCCGCCGACCTGGCCAAAGAAGCGCGACATGGGGCCCCGGCCACCAATCTGGGCCCTAAACGTTCCAGGCAGTGCAGCGGCCAGCAAGTTAAAGAGGCGGGATTGGTGACGGTAGTATGAGAGAAAGACAACGGTGCGCTGTGACATTGGCATGATTGTGCGTTTCGATCAGATCGCAGCCATGTTCCGTATTCGATACCTGCGAGGACTTGCCGCTGCCCGGCCTGTCACGGGGCTTTTTTGACAGCGGGCATAGGGTTCCCTTTGCCTTCGCTGCCGGACTTGACCCTGGCGACGATCTTGCTGCTGGAGCGGTCGGGAATGAGAGGAACGAACACGATAGCGGCGCCGACCTGCTCAGCAGCCTCTCTCTCCGAGGGATGCAGAACGGTCTCGTAATCCGCACCTTTCACGAAGACGTGGGGCCTGATGCGGAGTATTAGGTTGGCTGACCTCTCCTCATAGAAGCCGACAACATAGTCCACGGCTTGAAGGGCGGCAAGGATTTCCTTCCTCTCCAATTCGGGGAAGACGGGTCGGCCTTCGCCCTTGGTCTGGCGCACGTAGTCGTCGCCGTTCACGGCCACGACCAGGATGTCCCCCTGCTGCTTGGCAACTTGAAGAAGGCGAACATGGCCGAGATGGAGCACATCGAAGCAGCCGTTGGTGAAAACGATTCGCTTGCCTTCGTGGCGGTCCGATTCCACCTGAGCCACGAGTTCAGTCAAGGAGGGTAGAACCTTGCCCATCTATTGCTTACCCTGCCTTTCAACAGCCCGGAGGACCCTTTGGGCTACCATCACCCTTCTGATCGCGGCGATGACCGGTTGCGGCTGGATGTCTTGCATGCACTTGTAGTTCTCTGCGCAGTGCCTGCTGGTCGAGCAGGGGCCGCAATCACGGTCGGCGCGAACGGTCTCATGGAATGGGCCACGGGGCTCATAGTTTACACCTCCGGGGCCGAAAAGCGCCACTACCGGCCTGCCGAAGGTCGCTGCCATGTGGGTCAGGCCGGTGTCGGCGCCGACTATCAGTTGACTGGAGGCCAGAAGAGCGGTCGCCTCTTTCAGCGAGGTCTTGCCAGCGAGGGAGACGGTGGGGCGGCGGCAGGCGCTCCTTATGCTCTCAATGTAGGCAGCATCCTGGGCAGCGCCGAAGAAGACGGGGGTGATTGACAGTTCTTCGCTCACCCAGTCTGCCACCTGGGCGAACCTATCTGCCGGCCAGTGATTATGGGGGCGGGAGGCGGCAGGGCAGAAAGCGGCGAAAGGAGGTGGTGGACCAGTGGGTGAGGGTTGAGAGTTGGAGGAGCCAAGGGCGGAAGCGAGGACATGAAAGGCGGAGAGGCGGTCTTGCTCGGTGAAGGGAACGGTCATCGCGGGATTGGCGGGGGTGGCGCCGAGATAGGAGGCGGCAAGGAGGTATTCTTTCGATACGTGAGAGGCGGAGGGAGGAACTGTGATCCAGCCGTTGTAGGCAAGTTGAGCCATCTCAATGGAATCCTGAAAGCCGATGCGCTGCCTCGCCGCAGTCAACCAAGAGGCGAGGGCGCTCCTGGACATGCCCTGGAGGTCGAGGACGATGTCGAAGTCCTTGCGACGCAGTTGCCAGAAGAAACCCAGGTGCTTACCGAGGAAGCGGAGAAGGCCCATCTGCGACCTGTCTTTCTGCCAGCGCAACCGCTGCCAGACAATGACCTCGTCCAAGAAGGGATTGCCTTCCACAACCTCCTTTGACTTCTCCTCCACCAGCCAGGCCAGGTAGCCCTGGGGGTAGAACTCGCGCAGAGTCTCGGCCACGGGGGTGCAGAAAAGCACGTCGCCGATGGAACTGAGGCGAATGATGAGAATCCTGGGCTGCCTTTTTTCTTTTCGCATGGAAGGGCGCTACGAATAGGTGCACTTTGGGCAGCCGAGCGGGTTGGCAAGGTAAAGCGGACCGCTATCGCCGGCAACCAGGAGGGAACATCGCTCCAACCCGGCAGCCAACTGGCCGATGGTGGTCTGGCCGGTAAGATCGAGAGCAGCGGCTCTTTTGGTGGCGGAGGGCAGGTCGGCAAAGCACTCGTCCACGATCCAGGCAATGAAGGCGGAGGGGTTCGCTTTGCGGAGGTTGGTGGCTACCGGGGTAGCGAGCAAGACGCCACCGAGGGAGGTGAACTTAAGTATGGCGATGCGGCGGGAATCGAGCAGGGGGTTCATCTTGCTAGGACTTCCAACGGTTGTGGATCCACATCCAGTGGTCGGGATAGCACCGAATCTGATCTTCGATGATCTTGGTGCAAAGGGCGACATTCGCCCGAATGGTTTCCTGGGTGTCGTCTCCGGAAATGAGCTGAACGGGGGGGCAAATCGTTGCCACGTGGGTATTGTCCGGCATCCTGACTATGAAACAGGGGATGATGGGTGCGCCGCTACGCAGGGCGAGGGCGGCTATGCCGGGGAAAGTGGAGGCAGGTCGGCCGAAGAAGGGGACGGGAATGCCGGCCTTGCCGGCGTGCTGGTCGGCCAGCACGGCCAGGATTTCCTGGCGGCGCAAGGAGCGGAGGGCGGCGCGGACATCATGCCTGGGGATGACCTTCAACCCATTATGAATCCGAATGGAATCTATGAAGGCAGAGGTGGCGGGATCGTCATGGGGACGGGCAATGACCGCCAGCGGGAAGCCGTCAGCGGTAATCCTGGCCCCCATCCACTCCCAATTGCCGAAATGGGCGGTCAGACAGATAACACCCTTGCCCTGTTTGAATGCACCGTGGAGGAATTCCAGCCCCTGCAGTTTGACTCTGCTACGAATGTCTTCTCGGCTGAGGCAGGGAGAGTGGAGGAACTCCACCAGGTTCTTGCCGAAGAGGCGAAGGTTGCTGCGACAGAGGCGGCGAATTTCGGCTGGGGAGAATTGGGGATAGGCGCGGCGGAGGTTGGAAAGGGCGACCCGGCGCAATCTCAAGGGGAGAAGATAAGTGAGGTCGCCGAGAAAGGTGCCCAGCCGGTAAAGGAACCACTGCGACCTGACCCGGCAGAGGAGGGCAATAGCGCGCATAAGGAGATAGACCGCACGCCGACTAACCCTCTTAAGTGGCGACGTCCGGGGTTGTTTCAGTGCTGGCGGGGGGGGAAACATGCTGCTGGCAACGCTGCCAGATGTCTTCAAAAATATCGTCAAGGCTGCGGTCTCTTTCCAAAAGGTTGACCTTGGTCTCGAGGACCAGAATGGGAATGGGGGCTGGTGGCACCTGGGGATGGGAGAGGGAGGCGGAGAGGAGGACCTCGTCTTTGGGAGTAGTGAGGATATAGTCTACGCCAAGTTCGGAGGCAACCTGGAAGAGTCTGTGCAGGTCCGGGACTTGGTATTGGTAGTGGTCGGGAAAGAGGATGGAATACACCAGGGAAACGCCACAGGAGGCCACGACGCGCTCGAAAGAGTGGGGATTTCCGACGGCAGCAAAGGCGAGCACCCTTTTGTCCTTCAGAAGTTCGAGTGAAACCGGCTGGGAGGAGGGCAGGAAATGGGCGGCCGCCGGCTCCTGGGCGAGCAAGAGCACAGGAGCCTTGGGGAAGGCTGCTCGAATTACGTCTTGATGGAGGTCGAGTTGTGAGGATTGGTCGGCCCTGGTGAGCCAGATCCAATCGGCGCGACAGAGATGAGAGAGGGGTTCGCGCAGGATGCCCCGCGGGAAGAGGCGATGGAGGGGAGCGGGTTGGCTGGCATCCCAGAGGAGGATCTCCAGGTCCTTCTTGAGCCTCCAATACTGAAAGGAGTCGTCGAGCAACAGGACGTTGGTGTGGAACTCGGTCTCGGCGCGGCGGGCACTTTTCGTTCTGTTCTTTCCCACGAGGACA
>Ga0315294_10009640_pt1 | contig 10604 bp, 7 predicted proteins | sample YL17G13_40_MG_FD_203626 | JGI IMG/M metagenome (GOLD analysis project Ga0315294, IMG submission 203626) | Sediment microbial communities from Yellowstone Lake, YNP, Wyoming, USA - YL17G13_40 | ecosystem: Environmental > Aquatic > Freshwater > Lake > Sediment | place: USA: Wyoming | collected... | reverse complement strand
GCTAAGATAAGGTCTTCGCATCCTTTCTTTTCCCTCTTCTTTTTGCCACGCCAGGGGTGGTCAACGCCAGCATTTTCAACGAGACGGTTCTCATTTCGGAAACGATCTTTTCGAGTCGGCGGTTCTCGCGGATCGCGCGGGTGTAGGCCTTGGCCTGCAGCTCGGTGAGGTTTTGGATTGCCGTGCGTCCGGCAATCTTGCGCGTCCATTGGTAGTAGGGGCCGTAATCCTTCATTTTGCCCGGTCGCGACGGGTCCGTGCGGCGGATCGTGCGTTGCAAATCAGGTGACACACAACTTATCTCTTGACGCAAGAGCGCATCCGGAGTATGCCTATGCTCATGGCTCGGATTGCCCGCGTCATTGCCCCTGGTTTTCCTCACCACGTGACCCAGCGCGGGAACCGCCGCCAGCAAACCTTTTTTTGCGATGACGATTATCAGGTTTATGTGGATCTTCTCCGCGAGCAATGCCTGGCGCACGGCGTGCTGATTTGGGGCTGGTGCCTGATGCCGAACCACGCGCACTTGATCGCGGTTCCAGCCAGCGAAACCGGATTGCGTCTCGCGATCGGAAACACGCACTGGCGCTACACCCGCGGCGTGAATTTCCGCGAGAAATGGCGCGGCTATCTCTGGCAGGGCCGGTTCACGTCGTGTCCGCTGGACGAAGAGCATCTGCTTGCCGCGGCGCGGTACGTAGACCGGAATCCGGTTCGTGCGCGGTTGGTTTCTGAGCCGGAGTCCTGGCGGTGGAGCAGCGCGGCCTCGCGGATATCAGGCGGGCCGGACCCGCTTTTGGATACGGCCTGCCCGCTGCCGAACCGGAGCACGGGGCCGTGGAAGGACTTTGTGATGGCGCCGACGGGCGCGGAGGAGGTGGCCGAGGAGCTGGCGGCGTTGCGGCGGCACACCCGGACGGGCCGTCCTTTGGGTTCCGAGTCTTTTGTGGAGAAGATATCAACGCTTCTAGGGCGCGATTTACGGAAGCAAAAACCCGGTCCCAAACCGAAGGAGGGGTGAGATAAGTTGTGTGTCACCTGATTTGAAGGCGGGCCGGACCCGCTTTTGGATAAGGCCTGCCCGCTGCCGAACCGGAGCACGGGGCCGTGGAAGGACTTTGTGATGGCGCCGGACCTCGCGGAGGAGGTGGCCGAGGAGCTGGCGGCGTTGCGGCGGCACACCCGGACGGGCCGTCCTTTGGGTTCGGAGTCTTTTGTGGAGAAGATATCAACGCTTCTGGGGCGCGATTTACGGAAGCAAAAACCCGGTCCCAAACCGCAAAAAAGAGGGACACAAAAAAGAGGGACAGGTTATTCTTTAGATTGACATTTCTGCCTCGCCGGTTCTGGAACGGGCCGTCTCGCCAGGAAATCGGCGTGCGGCGGCTGCGGCGGCACCGGCCAGGCCATTTACTCCTATGACGCCCGCGACCGCGTCACCGGCGTGCGCGTGCTCGACAGCGATCCGATGTCCGAGACCTATTATGACGTCTGGTCCCGCGTGACGAAGGTCCGCGCGCCCATCGGCTCGTCCGCCAACGACTACGTCACCGCCACCACCGACTACAACGGCGCGGGCGCGGTCACCAAAGCCACCGACCCGCGCGGCTACAACACGACCTTCCTCTACGACACCGACCGGCAACTCACCAAGGTCACCGACGCGCGGGGCAAATTCTGGAAATACTACTACGACCTGGCGCACCAGGTCACGATAATCAAGGATCCCAACGACCGCCAATACGCCTACGCCTACGACGCGACCGGCGCGCTCGCCGCCCAGGCCGACCCGCTCCAGAAGGGCGTGTTCTACTACTACGACAAAACCGCCGAAGGCCCCTACGAGAACCTCCTGATGACCCGCACCGTTTACAACCAGGGCAACAACGGCATCCTCAAGTTCTCCTATGACGACATGCGCCGGCTCTGCACTATGCCGAAATATAGGCGGGACTTCGATTTTACCATAACTCATATTCCGGACCGATCATCGCAAACTCAAGCAGAGATTTCAACGGATGATTTCTTTGGATGATTTCTTTGGTACGCAAGCCTGGGTGGTCGCCAAGTACTAGGAATGTCGCAAGGCCGAGCAGCCGGCGAAAGTCATGGCTGCCGGGTCGTGGGCTTTGAGGGAAGTCGTGTGGCTCGGACGGTGATACGGACAATCGAACCGCGCGGCGCTCACGCGGCTTCTCGCGCTCACGCGGCCTCTCTGTAATACGACTTGATGATCCCGCCGAGTTCCTGCTTGCACCGAACCGGCCCGGCCGTCCGCGGCTCGAAGGTCTCGTCGAGAACCTCGTTGTTCATGCCGAACCCCTGATGAGGGCGGAATTCATTGTAATGCCGGATCCAGGTGGACACGATGTGACGCAGGTGGTCCAGGCTGAAGCAGAGGAAGTGGTCGAGGCACTCGCGCTTGAGCTTTCCGATGAAGCACTCGCAAAACGCGTTCGCAATGGGCGCCCGAGGCGGGATGCGAATGCACCGCACGCCCTCCGTCTTCCAGAAAGCGCCGAACCGGCCGGGGTACTTGCTGTCCCGGTCGTGGATGAGGTGGCGCGGCGCGACGCCTATCTCGTCGAGCTGCCAGCGGCCATGCGAAAATCACCCCCTGCGGTCATCGAAAAATCACCCCCCTGGCCTTGAAAGTGGGCACTTGTGTCTTCACTCGGAGGCGCTCTCGTGATATCATCTGCCTGAAGGTTTCCCGTTGATTCTTGCAGAGGCTTTGTTTGAGCAGAGGTCCTGGAGATTCAACGGAGTCGGGATTCACGAAGCCAGAGTCAACCTCAGAAGGGAATCCGGCTATGAAAGAGAGAAGCGGGTTTCTCTTCCGCTTTCGATTTGCGATTGCTCTAGCGGTTAGTCTTCTGGCGGCGTATTCGCTGGCCTATGACGGTCGCATCCTGGGTAGTGGCGATGAGATCATCCGCTATCTGATGATGGACAATCTTTGCCAAGGGCGCGGTTTCCTGGCGGAGTATGCGGACCGCGACGGCGCCCTCCGCGTCTACGGAAGCCAACGGATACCGAAGTTCGGGTTTCTTCATCCTCTGCTTGCCGCGCCGTTGCGGCTCCTCTCCTGCGCGGGGCACGACCCTTCGCGGTTTGCCGAGAGCGATCTTCAATCGGCGGACGGGGTACCCGTGCACCGAAGGGCTGTGGGCTTTGTCCTATGGCTGAATCCCCTGGCTGCGGCGCTTTTGGGTGTTGCGTTCTATCATTGCGGCAGGACGCTGGGCTATTCCCAGCGCTGCTGCTACGTGGCGGCCCTGATGCTCGGTTTGTGCACGATCGTCCTTGCCTACACGCCCCTTTTCTTCACGGAGATTGTCAGTGCCTTTTTTCTGATGTTGGCATACGGGATGGCTCTACAGAGGGGAGGTTCCAAGGTTTGGCTTTGCGGCTTGTTTGCGGGCCTTCTCGTCTCAAACAACGCGCTATTCCTGTTCGCACTGCCGGTGCTGGCGCTGTACGTGATGTGGGGGGTACGGGGCGGCGGCAGGGGGCTAGTGTTGGGCCTGTTCTCTTTGGGCTGTGCCGTGGGGTTGAGCCTCTTCTTTCTTGGGCTGGCGGCACGAGGCAGTTCTGGATATGAAAAGGAACTGGGGTTCATCACACCTCTTGCAGTAGGCCTTTTCGGGCTTCTACTCTCCCCAGGCAAGAGTTTCTTTCTCTTTTCGCCCATAGCGCTGCTGGGTGCGGTGGGGTTCCGTACACTATTGCGCTCGCATCGTGGACCAGCTATTCTCGCTCTGTGTTTGGCCGTCCCTCAGTTGCTGATCTACGCCAAGTGGTGCAACTGGGCCGGCGGGACCTGCTGGGGTCCGCGATTTCTAATCCCGGCGGTTCCGCTGGTTATGCTGGGGATGTTTCCGCTACTGTCCGCGGCTCATACCCGGGGCCGGTTGGCTGTGGGGTTTGTGGGGAGCGTGGCATTGCTCAGTTTTGTGGTTCAGTTTTCCGCCACCTTCGCTCCCGCTTATGCGTGGTTCCACTATGCTTCCAGCCGTTTGAACGTGCAGATGGGGGACAATCGTTTTGCGCAGCGCGGCATTGATGATCCGCTGCTGGTGTTCCAGACTTCGGTGCCATATTTCCCGGAATACTGTCCGCCCTACCATCAGTTGCGGGCCTTTGGCGAGATTCTGCGGCAGGGAGACCTGGAAGCAATACCAGCCAAATGGGTACGGGAGAAGAGAATCGTGTGGGGCCTCGCGGCTTTGGGAACCATCCTGGGTTGCTCCATTTGGGTTCTTCGCGGAAACGGGCGCGAGAGGTCCGATTGTGAACGGCAACCTCGGCGAGAAACGTCCCAGTGAGATTGCTGAAATCTGTTGAGACTCTTCAGCCGCATCCATACAATGCCTTTTGGGCGTTTCTGGGCTTTGCCGCCTGCCACATCCCTTGGAGGGAGATTCATCTCTTGTCCGTTGAGATGCCGTCTTCTCAGGAAAACGCTGAAAGCGCCGACGAGTGGGGACGGAATCGGATTTCGGTCTGTGCAGAGGGCCTGCCCAAGAGTGGCGGGCCACGCTGGCTCCCCTTTGCCGGGCTTTTCGCTTTGGCGCTTATCCTGAGGCTGATCCGCCTGGGGGCGAAGAGCCTATGGGACGATGAAGCCGCCGCCTTGTACATGGTCTCGATGCCTTTGCGGGACATGTTTCGCTTTCTCTTGGCTAACGACCCTCACGGACCGATCTACGTTCTCTTCCCGAGGCTTTTCGGGATCGGGTGGGGTTCGAGCGAGTTCGCGATTCGCCTGCCCCACGCGGTTCTGGGAGCGCTCGCCGTGGTGCTGACGCTCGCAGTGCTCCGGGAGTTCTTCTCCCGATCCGCTGCCTTGATCGGGGCAGGACTCATGGCGGTATCGCCGTTGTACCTTCAGGTTTCTCAAGAGTACCGGTTTTATCCGCTCTTGTTGTGTCTCTTCCTGGGTTCGACTCTGCTCTCCGTCCGATGGCTCAAGGGAACGATCCGGACTGGGGTTTTCATCCCGGCCTATGTCCTTGTCAGTTTAGCGGGGGTCTATACGGACGTTGTTCCATTTCTGGGGGTTTTTGTATTTCAGTGGTTGTGCCTATGGTATTGGAGTTGTTCCCGAAGCAAGTTTCTGGCTTTGCTTTTGCTCCAGGCCGGGGCGTGTCTGTGTTTCGCGCCGTGGGCCTTGTCGTACCTGGGCGGTGCGAAACACGGTGGATATGAGTTGTTCGTTGGGGGACAGGGCGGGCGCATCTTCGCATCTCCGGCGGCCCAGGCACTGATGTTCAATTCCACTCTGGTGAAGGCACTGCACGCGCTTCTTTTCCCGACACTGGACTACTGGAGATCGTTGAAGGGCACTCTGAGCGCGGAAAGCAATCTGTTTGGGTGGCTTGCCTTCTATCTTGGGGCTTTGTCTGCCGCGGCAAGCCTTGCTCTGGGGATCGGCGAGCGGACAGGTCGTTCGAAGTCGGGGATCACCCTCTGTCTTGTGTGCGCCCTTCTGCTATTGGCTTGGTCAATCGTTCGGTTGTGCAGGAACGCGGACCAGGGCTTGTGGTTTGGGGTGACATTCTTGCTCCCGTTGGCTCTAGCAGGCGTGATCGTATTCATACCGTTGCTCGTTTCAGGAAAGAACAATGCGGGACGCAGTCTGGGTTACTTCGCTTTGGCAAGCGTCCTCGTTTTATATGGAGCGAAGCTGCTTCTTCCGATGGACCCACGCCATTTCGCCATCCCGTTTGTGTTTCTTCTTGGGCACATCGGGGGGAGCATCGAGATCTTGTGGAGACACAGGGTCGGGAGGGGGATGGTCCTTCTGTTGTGTTTCTGTGTCCTTCCGGGGCTTGCCCCTTACTACTGGTCATCCGTTTCGATCTTTCATCTGCAGGATTACCGGTCGGCCTGCAAGCAGCTCGCCGCTCAGGAGAAGAAGGATGTTGGCGCTATGTACCTGAATGCCGGGTGGGGAGGTTTGGCGGCGGTTCGCTATTATACCGGCGTTCGTGACGGGGTGTTTCCGGACCGGTATTGGATTGGGCCGATTGTGGCCGAAGAGGCGGACAGGCAACTCGATGGCCTCGTGAAAAGCAGCATTGACCGGACTGGAGTTGCGCATGTCCTCGCGGTCTATCGTCTTGATCCTTCCTTCATGGATTTCCTTCGGCGAATGGAGGAGTTCTACGAGGTGAGGCGGTGTTTCCACGGACAAGAGGTCATTATTCTCACCCTCACTCGCTCCTCGGCAAGGGAGTAAGAGATCACCTCTGGCTTCCGGGCGAGCTGGAATGTTCGTCACCTGTATGCTGAGGGTTGACCAAGATGCGGATTTGGTCTTTTTCGAAAACCACCGGCCAAGTTTCCGTTTCTTGCATCAGGGATGCCACGCCCGGAAAGGTGCTTTCTATCTCCCTGTTATACGGTGTCAGCAAAACGTACTTGGCGTTATTGAAGCGCCAGGGGCCAGCACGCCGGTCCCGGAAAGTGTCATAAGGGAAGAAGGGATTTCCTCGCGCTCCTTCCACAACGGCCATCTGCATGAGAGTGCTTCTGCGGCAAGGAAGCAGGATGGGGAAGTGGTCCCCCAGCACAAGGTCGCTGGCTTCGGTGTGCTGTGCGATGAACCGTGCCGCCTCCGTGAGCGCCTGTGTGTCGTTCACGCACAGGAAATCCAGAGGGGTCTTGTAGGAGTGCGGCTCCAGGAGAAACCTTGCAGGTTGAAGGAGGAGCCAGTACACGAGCGTTCCGGTGCACAAACAGACAATGCCGCGAGCCATTTTCTTCGGCAGTGTGGCGGGGAAAGCAGGCGAACGCGATGGAGAAACCACCACCATTGCCTTCTGCAGGATTGTGTGGATATCCCGACGCATGGCGCTTGTCAGAGTCACAAGAAGACGCTCCACGATTGCTCCCCATCCGAGGGCCGCGAAAGGGAAGAGCACGATAGATTCCCGGACAAGGAGCGTGTAGTCGTCCGCTGAGACAACCGTCATGACCGCCAGCCAGAGGACAGCAAGCAGTATCGCATGTCTTCTCAAACGGGCAGGAAGCAGCAGGACACCCGTCAGTCCGCCCCATAGAACGGCACCGTGTGCGTGCCAGAGGCTGGCGAGGGCCAGAATGATACCGGGTTCGGAGGCGGCCCCCTGGTTTTGGACGCGGCCTGCGAGAATGGCTTTGATGTCGGAGAACAGAAGAGGTCCCTGAGAGAGCCACAGATACAGGAGATAAAGGCCGAGAGGTCCCAAAGCAATAACGAGAAAACCAAAGATCCTCCGAGGCGAATTGAAGCCAACTACAAGGACCCCGTAGAACAGAAGAGCGACTGCGATGGGTTCGCAGAGCAAAACGCTTCCCACGCACGCCGCCATCCCCATCAGATCCAGGTTCTTGCTTGGCCGGGAGGAATCGGAAACACGCAATCCGAAGAGAAGGGCCGCCGTCCCGAAAAGGGGGAGGAGATTGTAGGTAAAAGCCCAACGATTGTAGCAGACGACAAAAGGGTGGGTGGTCAGAAACAACAGAGCCCAGAGCCCGATTCTCTTCCGGAATCCGGCGGCGGGAGTAAGGTAGACCAGCAGCAGGGTCGCGATGCCCGCGCAGGCACACACCAGCCGGATGGAACCCAGGTTGGCGCCAAAAACTTCGCTACTGACTCCCATGAGGAAAAGAGGCAAGGGGAGGCGTGGAAGGAAGGTATGGGTAAACACTCCCCACTCGAACTTGCCTCGGAGAAGGTTATGTGAACACTCCAGGTACGTGGCCTCGTCTGGGTAAATCCCAGGAACGGCAGACAGTCGGAAGAACCGGAATCCCACAGCTGCGATCATGAGAACAAGAAAGAGGATGTCCTCCCACGTCAACGGTGCTGACAGGAATGCCTGCAAGGAAGAAGGTCGAGGAGGCATGTCCGATCGTTTGGCTGGTAAGGGGCTATCAGGCATTCGTAGGGGGCGTCTGGACAGGATGTCGCGGACAGATAGTCCTTGAAAACAAACCGTCTCATTATGTACTCTATGGTCGAGTAGTACAAGTGGAAAATCGCTTCCCGGGGGCACCGTGAATGTCGAAGAGGAGCAGACCGTCCGAGAAAAGGAATGCAGAACCCAGGGGGATCTTCACCCCAAGAGGCGGAGAGGCAGGCGCGGAGACGTGGGGGGAACCCCAACTGCCCCTGCTGCTTTGTCTCCTCATCATTGCCGGCGCCGTGTTCTACTTCACGATGGGGTGGATGGACAACGGTTTGCCTCTGGAGGATTTCCCGGGCAATGTGGCACACGTCGCGGAGCTCCGCCAGAGCATAGCCCGCGAGGGGCATTTGAGTCTGTGGTCCTCCACCTGGTTCAACGGGCAGCCGCGAAGCATGCTCTTTGCCAAGTTCCTGAGCGCGGCGCTGCCGCTGGCATTGTCTTTCCTGGGGCCGGTCGCTTCCATCAAGGTTTCTCTCGGGCTTTTTCATCTCCTGAGCGGATTAGCCATGTTTGTGCTCTTGGGGAGCATGATCCGTGACCGCGGCATAAGGACGGTTGGGGCGGTTCTCTATGCGGTTCATCCGATGGCGATTGTAGAGAGCGCGCAACGGGGACACATGGAAGTGGCCATGTTCTACGCGGTCGTTCCTTTGGTGTTCTGGATGGCCCATCGAGCGTTCTCTAAAGAGTCCTTTGTGGATGCCATGATCTTGGGCGTCTTCATATCCGTGGGGTTGTGGATCAACAACGAAGGCTCCTTCGTGACCTATCCTTTCCTGCTGCTCTTTCTGCTGCATGCCCTGTTTGTCAGCGGATCGGAGGTCAGACGAAGCGAAGCGGGCGACCGATTCTGGCCTTCTTTTCTTCCTCACGCGAGGCGCAAGGGCCTGTGCTTGCTCGTGGCTCTCGCGGCATCCTTGTCTTTGACGGCCTTTTTCTGGATTCCGGCTGTCATGGAGCATGGCCTCTGCAATCTTTTCGATCCCTCATATGTTCAGTCGGCGATTCGGGAGTTTTCCTACGGCAACATTCTCTACGCGGTCAACCGAGACGGCGCGCTTTTCTCCCAGATGAGGGACCTTTCTCCCGAGGCAAGGAAGTTCGGGCCGTATCTGTACTTGGGCATCATCCCTCTTGCTTTCGCGCTTCTGGCCTTGCTCAAGAGGCAAGAGCGGCTGGGATGCACGGAGTATGTCTGGTTTGGAATGGCTTGGGGTGCCCTTGCCCTGTCCTTCGGGGCCTACTCCATTGTTGCCACCCTGGACACCCTGCTTCTCAGTGCCGATGTCCGGTCCACGCTGCTGAGTTGTTTCGTGGTTCTGTTTTTCGTGGCAATCATAGCGGTGTTCTTCTTTTACCGGAGCATTGGCAGGTTTCTCATGTCCCGGCGGCCTGAGATGGTCTTTCTGGCTGCTTTGCTGTTGCTTGGGGCCTTGGTGCCCTGGTTCAGGGTGCTCAGGTCCGTTGTGCCCTTTTACCGCGAGATGCGGGCGCCCTTCTGGTTCTTCATCACGCCGTGCGTGTTCGCCACATGTGTGTTGGCTGTCCGAGGGATGGATTGGGTTCGGCAAGCCGTTCCCTTCAAGCTCCGTTTGCCACTCGTGTTTGTGTTTCTGGTTCTCGTCGTGCTGGACTTCAGGCCATACAGGAAGATCTTCTATGAGAACCAAGCTCCCCAGAAGACGCTATTTGAACTCTCCCAGACGGGGGAGCGCATCGCTAGGGATGACGCGTGGTGCCGCACGCTCGGCGTTGAGTCCTACAATCCGCTTGCCGACATGATTACCCTGTTCTCAAGGAAGCCCTCGGCTTGGAGTTGGCTGAACTGGAGCGCCTTGTCCGGTTCGGCCAACATCGTTTACGACCATGTGTATCCTCAACTCCGCGATGAATCACCCGAACGCAGAAGAGACGCGGCGCTCCTGGCCGGGATCTGCAACGTGAAGTACTTTGTGGACGATCTGGGTGAACCGCCGAATCTACCCCAGGAGGGCAACGAGTATCTCAAACCCGTTTACCAGAGCGGGCGCTTCGCTGTCTATGAGAACGGTCTGTTCCTGCCGTACGTGCAGTTTTACCCCCAGTCGGTTGCTTACGTGGGGCCTTTCGACGCGCGAGCGGCAAGCATTATGGCTTACTGCGTTTCGAACAATACTCTTTTCCACGAGGTAGAACCATCGGAACTGCCCAAGCAGCAATGGGGCAAGTACGAGCGGGTTTTGTGGAACCTTCGTTCGGACAAAGAGGGACGGCCCGTGCGGATTCCGGACTCGATCCCCAAGGAGCGCCTGGTCAACATCCTGGAGAAAGCCCCCCTTTCTCTTTCCTGTGGTTCCCTGCCCAAGCTGAGGATGGAGTGGGCAAGGGAGTCGGCGGACAGAATCCGCCTGAAGATGGCGCAGGACACGCTCACGACTCGTCCCATGACCCTCCTTGTGTCGGAATCCTGGGCTCCCGGCTGGAAGGCCCGTATCGACGGATCCCCCGCGCCGGTGCACAAAGGGAACCATGCTTTTCTTTCCGTTGACCTTGCTCCAGCGCAAAGAGAAGTCGTTTTTGAGTATGCCCGTCCCCTGTACAACAAGCTCGGCTATCTGATTAGCGCCGCGTCCTTGCTCGTTGCCGGTTTGCTGCTCGCCTGCCATC
>Ga0315294_10009639_pt1 | contig 10605 bp, 11 predicted proteins | sample YL17G13_40_MG_FD_203626 | JGI IMG/M metagenome (GOLD analysis project Ga0315294, IMG submission 203626) | Sediment microbial communities from Yellowstone Lake, YNP, Wyoming, USA - YL17G13_40 | ecosystem: Environmental > Aquatic > Freshwater > Lake > Sediment | place: USA: Wyoming | collected... | reverse complement strand
GCCACTTAAGCGTAGTTTGACCCCCTAAATGTGGCATAAGGTAAATAGAAGGATGCGGTAGTTCAAGATCAAGACATTAAGGAGGGTCACAGCATGTTCACCTGGAAGGCGGTTGCGGTCATCGCGGGCGTCGCCCTCGGCCTGTTCGGCATCGGCGTGGCTGCGAACGTGGCCGCCAAGAAGCTCACCACTCCCAACGAGGAGGACATCGAGAAGGAGATCAAGAGGATCTCCAGGATCAACGGCAAGAAGTCCCACGCCCGGAAGGGTCCGGCCCGGCTCCAGACCGGCAAGGTTCAGCCTGCGACGGCTGGTGCCCGGTAGACCATCTTCACATAAGACAAGTTTCTTCACAAGAGAGATCAGGTGCAGGGCAACCGCATCCCCCTGCAAAACCTGATCTTTTTTGCGTTCGTTTTTTTGTTAGGATGCGGGAAGGGAGGAAGGATGGAAGGAGTTGTGCTCGTTCTGGCAAGATTCCTAATTCTCATTGCCTTAATCTCCTAGGTCTCTTTTTTGGGGGGATAGAAGGAAAAAGGCAATGGATCGGAACTACACCGGAACGGCTCTGAGCTCTTCTTTGAGAGACGAGCTCGAGCGAGCGGGATGGACTCCTGAAAAGATCGCCACATTACCTCTAGACCGTCCTCCCGCCGAGCGGTCCGCAAGGACTCCTCCTATCCATAACCAAAGACAATTCGTTGTCACATCGACCAAGACAAACAAAAAGATCACTCCTCTGAAGATTGCCAAAGATGGAACTCTGTGTGCACACGGTGGATGCTGCAGGTCCACCGTTGCGCGAAAGCGCTAAGGGCATCACTGTTCGCTTGGCTAATCACGGATGCGGTAGGATAGTGATCTACTGTGACCAGGGCAGCCCGCTCCGGTCACGGAAAGGGGCAATGGCTGGGTGACCCTCGCCTTGCCCCCTTTTTTAACTTCTTACAACGCATCTCGGCTCAGCTCCTCTCCTCTCTCCTCGCCTCAACGCAACTCTTCTCTCCTCAGCTCGGCTCCGCTCGCCTCGACTCAACTCAACGCAAGATTTACAACCATGACATTTGTCATGATCCAATGATGCATACAACTCGCCGCCCCGCTTCGCCACTCTACACATCTCATCTCAGTTCACCACGTCTCAACTCAACGCAAGCTTTTTGGTTTCAAAAAAAGACACGTAGCGGCAATGTGTCTTTTTTTAGCTTTTAATACTCCGGAAAAAGACTTGGGACCAAAGATCATTATCTAATTGACCTAATCTAAAAGCAACGAAATTATTAATAAATAATTCATGTTCATTATCCCAACTTTTAGCAGATCTAGCAAATCCTTGACGAACCATAGGACTATATTCTTTAACTACTTTATCTTTAACATCAGGCCATAACATTTCAGCTTCTTCAGAAAAGATAAGACCTCGAATGTCTTCGTCACTAAGGGTTTTAGGATGGATCAAGAGCTCGCCATTACGGCGTTCGTAGTCCGCCTTGATACTTGTGTCAAACCGGACCTTAAATGGCAACCTTGCGCCCTGTAGCGCTTCCTGGAGCATCCCTGCAAGCTCGATAGGACAATCTTTGACTTCGTTTCCTCCAGTTTTAATATTTACAACAAACGGCATTTTATTACCATGTTTTGGAGAATAACTGCCCAAAGAGATAATAGGGATGAACGTGCACCTACAATTTGAATGCGTGTCGAAAGATTGTGGATTATACATGTCAATTAAATCAATCACCGCATATTCTTTACCGTTCAATCCTCGACAAACAGGACATGTTTTATTGTCCTCAACCGCTAAGCGCTTCACGTGCTGGATGCCATCTTGATGCCATTGAATCAGAGAACCTTTCACAAAAATATTCATGAGCGTCGTTCGCGCTACTGCTTTTGCTGTATCATATCCAAGTTTGGGAGCTAGTTTCTCTACCGGAGGACCGGATCCTTGTTCTATAGCCTTATGGATTTCATCCATAACGCCTTTCGATGGCCTGACATCCAAACTAGCCAAAAGTTTTTTGATGTCATCTGTGTAACTGTATTCCGGGACCCAACCTAGTTTCTCGAAGGGGAAGAAGCTTCTTGCATAATCGGATCCAGCTTTATAGGCCGTCAGCCCCTTAACTTTCATGATGCGTTCTAGTTCGGGTTTCACGTGCATCACAGGAAGGGAAATGAGTTTGCTATAAAAAGCCTTGAGTCCGATGTCGACCTCATCTATGGCCAGTCGCAAGGCCAGGGGATGAACCGAGCTGACTAAAAATTTCATTTGTCAGGCCCTGGTTCTTTGGCGTTTCCGTCTTGTTCCTCGACATCCTTTTTCTTGCTCCGTTTTGGCAAATATTTATTGGGATCGAATTTTTCCTGGCCGAAATCAATGAACCAGACAAGCAGGAAGACTTCTTCATACGAATTGTAAATATGTTCTTTGGTCACCTCGCAGAATGGATCGCTAAGCAATGCTTCGTAGGCGACGTTTCCGTTGGCCCCTATGCGGAACTTAAGACAACGCTGATTGCCTCTCAGCCTCATACGAGAGCCGCCTTTCTCCTGGGCGGTTTCTGTTGGGGAAGGGGTCTCATGTCCGCAGGCTTTTGGGCTTTCGCGATGAACTCGCGAATTGCAGTGGCCAATTGAGGCATATTCTGTTCGAGTCTCTGCAGAACCATTTCTTGCTGTTCAGGCGGTACGCTCATAATTTGCTGCGCATAGACCTGAACCATTTGCGGGATAGTCATTTGTTCCTGGGGCGCTCCCATCTGATCAGCTTCTGCCTGTCCAGGAGGACCACCAGAGGGTTGAGCCTTAGCACCTGGGGCTTTAGCACTTGGAGCTTTAGCGCCTCCCGGAGCCTGAGGTTTTCCCGGCTGACCCGGAGGGGGCTGACCTGAAGCCTGAGCCTTAATTGCTAATTGTTCTTGAGCAATCTGCATAATCTTCTGACCTTCTATTTGGGCCAATGCTTGATATTTGGTTCCAATGACTTGAACTTGACCCTGCGCCTCGGCCATCTGAAGCTGAGCAAGATTCTGTATTGTGGCCTTGATTTCGTTTTCTTTCTTAATGGCTTCCTGTTCCTCACGGAAATTGAGATGGTTCTCATCCAGCACGGTTGTAGCAGACACGTTACCAGCCTGCTGCATTTGCAGGATCAGCTGTTTGTACTGCATGTCATCGGCCATCTTGAATTGGGCCTGACGACAACGGATCTTGGGAATCTTGAAATAACGGGAAAGTCTTGTAGTAATCCATTCCAAAAATTCGTCATGGAATTTAATGATAGTTAAAAAATGGTTCTCGAGAATGCGCAAAGTAATTGAGCTGCCCGTCCAGTTTAGACCGCCCATGATGAATTCAAGAGGCACGCCCAAACCGCCAGCAATCTGTTGTTCAATGAGTTTGAGCTCAGGAGTAATACTCAAGGCCTTGGCGTCTCCGCCAAAGTTCTGAATGCCTACAGGCAAAGGCATGATGCTGATGTAGTTCGGATCCTGACGCCAAGCTTTTAACTCTAATTCTATCTTCTGGCGCCAAGCACCAAGATTGGCTGTAACGTAAGGAGAAACATCAGCATTGGCCGCAGGGAAAAGGATCCTAAGCGGAACAATGTGATCAAGAGCAATCGCTTCTTGGCTCTTGCGTAAGATCTGACTGTAATAAGCATCCTTGATGACCGGCATGATTACGGGCATGCCCCAACCCATATCCGCATCCGAAATGGCGGGACGGCGGAAATGGAATAAATTGGAAGGTTCCAAGATGATGTCTTTGTTATCCTTCACGGCCTCAATGAAAATCCAGGGAGTAGTCTCGAGATAATCTTTCTTGCCTAGCGCAATTGCTTTACGGTCTTTCCCAATGATGTGATAGATGTATGTGCTCTTGCCCGTAAGCGCATTGTAGTCGATGTCAACGTTGATCGGATTCCATCTGGCCAAAGCCACCATGCTGCGATTCTTGATGGGAGTATCAACTACCTTGAATTCCTGCTGCTCAGCCTTGCACAATGGACAGTTTCCAATGAAACGGAAGTTCTTCCACTTCCATTGGGTTTTCCCAATCAGAGATTTCTTTTTACAAGCAGGACACTCTAGATTGCGAATGAACGGATATACGATCGAGAGGAAAGCATTGCCATAAATATAATAATCCAAGTTGATTTCGATCTGCAAGCGCTGGATATGAAGATTGTCCTCCATCATCCTGCGCCAAAGCTCTTTGGTGTTATCATTAACATCTTCCCCACCTTTGGGCTTTTCATAAATGATGTTGGTGATCGGGTACTCAGAAAGCTTATAGATGATTGGAGAGATGGTACTATTTGCATAGTAAAAATATTTGCAGTATTGAAATAAAAGCTTTACTGTTGGGGGTATATATGTGGAGGCGATGTCAAAAAACGGGGAAGGGTACCTAAATTCCCGCGAGACATACGCGTCGGCTGAGACCGAACCTACTGGCATTTCTAATCCTCCTTAGTATTAAGGTTTTTGAATTTACAAACCGTTTTATATTGGCGCAAGTATTTAGCTGCAGCCATCGCTAGATCTTCGTCATCTCTTAACATGCCTATTGCCACATTGCATCTCTCGCATAATAGACCCCTAACTTCATTTTTAGTGTGATCATGATCTACAAGAAGTCCTCTATTACATTCATCAGCATGGACTCCACATATTGCGCATCTTCCTCCTTGAATAACCATTAATTTGGAAAATTCTAAAGCAGATAGATTGTATGAATATTTTCTCATATATTCCTTGCGATGTTCGCGTTTGGTAATGTCGGCACCTCTACAGGTTTTGCATTCTCTTCTCACTCCGCATTTGTCATGACGATCGATAGAAAATTGATCTACTGGTTTTATAAAACCACAGATTCTGCATCGAACTTCGTCTGGTGGCCGATCTGGTCTTTCAAATTCATTGGCACTCTTTTGGAAGTCGCGTTCTTTCTTTGCGCACTCTTTGCAGTTTATTGCATAACCATCACTTGTAACCTTATCAATCCCAAATTGCACAATAGGTTTTTCGATATTACATTGGATACACAGTTTACTAATAATATTCCCATTGGCAATCTGCTGTACTAAACGATTCTTTTTGTATTCCGCATAGAGATCTTTCTTGCAGGATTTACATGCCGCCTGTAGTCCATCTTTAAAGCGAGAACATTTGTTGAATTCCGTCACCGGTTTCTCTTCGCCACATCTGTAGCACTTCTTCACTCCAGTAGTTTCCGGCATGCTTCACCACTTCCTTTCGTATTTCAACATTACCCTCTCACTTTCGCCTTGTAGGGCTCTGATCATATGTCTTATACTGTTTAATCGAGCTAATTGTACACCCACGGCGTCCTCTTCCACCGCGAACGTCAATTGTTTGGAAGCGCTTTCCCACGCAAGTTGAAGATTCTTTTCGGCATCAGACGTCACGACATGAGCGAATGATAATTGTTCTGGGAAAAGAATCAATCCCTGATTTTGACACATCGCTCTAACATAGAGCACCACTTCGTCGCCGAATGGTTCTTGTCGTATCTTATTGGCCTCTTCAACTGCCCAGGCCATCTCGCCAGGAGAGCACTCTTCGGCTAATTTAAAATCAGGTATAAGATTATTGAAAGTTTTGGTAACTATAGCAAAATTATCCCAAGAGGACCAGAAATCATCTACTAACAAAAGAAATTGAACGGCCAAGATCTTGCCCCAATTTACGGGATGAATCTCTGTATGAAAATCACTTTGTATTGTCGGACGTAATGTTTCGGGAGCCCAAGCCAACCATTCCGTTTGATAACGATTGCCAAGAATGTCTCCCAATACCGAAGACGCTATTTCCGGACTAATAAAACGCAGATCGCCCGACAAAGCGATTTTCAACGTTTCTTGATCAACAACAACTTCTTCCGGCATTTAGTCTTCTCCGTCTAGTTATCTAATTTGCGAATCTGAACTTTTTTGGATGCTAAGTATTGTAGAGCAGAGGCCAGAATGACTGGATCATCTTTCAATAATCCAATCGCCGTATTGCATGAGCCACAAAGCAAACCTCTAATTTCTCCGGTATTATGATCATGGTCTACAGATAAAAGCCTCACACATTCGTCTGCCGGTACATCACATATGGCACATCTGCCATTCTGTTTTACCAATAATTGTGCATATTGTAATTTGGAAAGACCAAAGGTCTTCCGCAAATGCCGTTCCTTAGATTTTTCTAAATATTTTAATCTATTTTTTTTGTAATAAGTTTGCGCATGGTATTTAGTTGCCTCTTTATTGCGATTCCGCCAAATTCGGGCATAATTGGAATGGCAACTTTTACAAGATGCTTCTCTACCATCTTTGTTGCCACGTCTACGATAAAACTCCATTAATGATTTTTTTTGCCTACATTGACTGCACTTTTTAATTGCGTCCTTTGATACAACAGGGACTACATATTCACATCTTAATTTGTATCGATTATGATCACAACTCTTGCATGCATATTTTAATCCATCTTTACATGATTTGTCGGTACCAAAAGAAGATAGAGGTTTCTCCATACCACACCCAGAACATTTCTTCGTAGTAGATATATCCATTATTGAGTCTCCATCAACGAAATGATGAGTTCTTGTTCGGGACGAGGTAATGATTGAAATATTTCTACTGGAGCCTCACTAAATCTTGAACAGAATTCTTGATCGAAGTTCTTTCGGATTTCATCGCTGTTAGCAAACTTTTGGATCTTAACTGGATCAATCGTCTTTGATCCTACCTTGACAGTCATCGCCATTTTGATATTTTCGAAAGTGCTTCGGAAAGGATCGCGTATGCCGAGACCTCTGTCCCAGTATCGATCGAGATGACTGGCCTTATCGAGTTTCTCAAGAGCCTCAGCAAACTTGTCTGGAGTAAAGCTGGCTTTCTTGTCAAAGAGGTGCCTTAATGCCTTTTGAGCTTGGACGTCGCCACCTAGAACGTGAAGTCTCTCGTGATAGGCACTTTCAATCAGATTGCCATATCCAATCCCAGCGTACTTCAGGAGTTGGGATTTCACTGGGATTTCCATATTAAGAGTTGCGGCTCTTGAAATTATGGCGTTTGCGAACAAATGCCTTTCCCTCGGATCAAATAAACGAGCATTATCTTCGAAATAGGCTTGTGCCATTTTAACTTGCATTTCCGTATCAATCGGATAATCTGCTCCGAGCGCCAAATGTTTAGGCTTGACTTCTGGCTGGGCATCGGTACACTTGCGCACGTCAACTACGTTACTAGTGATCTCGCCAGTAGCGAGTTTTTCCAGCATCTTGGAAGGCAGCAGTTTGAAGCCTGCAGAAGCATTCTTTAAAAAGGTGGCCGCTACCGCACGAGCCTCGGGAGGCAACTTGTGGGCCATCTTCTCAAAGTACAGATTCGAAATAGCTGTGGAATCTGCCGAATGAATAGGGTACTTTCTCAAGGACGTACCTGTCTTGGTCAGAAAGACCAAAGCAAACTTGTCATTGGGCAGTTTCATTATCTGGTCTACAGGATCTAACTTAAGAGATCCGACCTTGGCTAGGTTCTCCTGGAGGAGTCCCAGCTTAAGGTCATCGTAGACATCCAGGACCTTGCCAGCTACTCTGTACATTGTTAACACTCCTTTGACAAGCCCACATCCATAATTATACAGGCTCTTGGTTTGGCAGTCAAGGTTAATGTGTGTAGTTTCAATTTTCGAGGGTATAAGAAGATTGTTAGTAGATGGCTGTTTGTTGCATTGGGCAATAATCAGCCAAGGAAACCCGGGAAAGGAGACGTGCCATGGACGATTCAAAGAAAGCGGGCAACACCACTCCAGCAGCTGATCCCAAAGTAGACGGCGAAAAGAAACGCAGAGGCAGACCGCCAGGGTCTACCAACAAGGCAGCAACGGCAACAGGAACGACCAAGAGAGGGCGCCCCAAGAAGAACTCCGAAGGCCAGATGTTTGTTCTCTGTTCGCCGGATCCCAAAGAATGCGATCCGATCATCGTCGACGCTCCGACAGTTGTCAGTGCCATCGAAGGGTACGCTTCATCGCACGAGCTCAAGCCGGAAGAGGTCAAGGTCTACGAGTTGGGGAAACAAGTTGTTGTTGAGTCCAAATTAACTATCAAACCGGTCTGATCAATTTTTCGGTGAGAACAGGATGCAACTTGAATGCACAGTTTGTGGGAATAGGAATAGATTCACAGCTGAAGCTAAAGCAAATATTAACGTAATTATAGATGGTCATGGGACTATAATAAATACAAGACCAGGGCAACAACAATACAAAGACATAGTAATTATAAAACCTTGGAAATGTAATAGCTGTGGATCAACCGGAACGATCAGGGATCTCGATGCCGAAAAGAAAGGAAGTGGAGAAAAACCATGACTCTCGCTGAAAAGTTTCAGACGATCGAAGGAGAATTGAATAACCGTTTCATCGAGCGGCACGATCCAATTCGTGGACTGATCGTCTCCTTACTGGCCAAGAAACACTTGCTGATACTGGGCCCTCCCGGAACAGCCAAGTCTTGGTTAGCGCGTGAAGTTTCAGTCAGGATCAAGGGTTGCCAATATTTCGAGTATCTTCTCACTCGATTCACAACACCCGAGGAAATTTTCGGGCCCTTCAGTTTGAAGGCTCTCGAGGATGATCGGTATTACAGGATCACGAATGGCAAACTGCCAAGAGCTCACATTGCTTTCATCGACGAGATCTACAAGGGTTCTTCGGCGATTGCGAACACCATGCTCTCCGCTATCAATGAGCGCCTGTTCCACAACAACAACGTCGCTGAGGCGATTCCCCTGCAGACCGTGATAGGCGCTTCGAATGAACTGCCCTCGGAAAGCGAAGAACTCGCGGCCTTCCATGATCGCTTCCTGCTCAAGTACGAAGTGAAATATGTCGTGGAACCCGGCGGCTTCTTAAAGATGCTCGAACATTATGAGGTTCCTGCGGAAAGAACAGAGATCACGCTCGACGAATTGAAGGAAGCCCAGGACCAGGTTAAACAGATCAAGGTCAGCAAAGAGGTTCGCGAGTTGATACAGAAGGTTCGTTTCGAGCTCCAGAAGAACGGCATCATTGTCTCGGATCGAGTCTTCAATACATCCCAGGATTTGATTAGGGCGGAAGCCTGGCTGATGGGCATGGTCGAGACGATTCCTGAAACTATGGCCATTTGCCAGCACGCCTACTGGGACGAACCCAGGAAAGCTCGCGACGTCAAGATGACCGTCCTCCGCGCCAGCAGCAAAGAAATGCTGGAAATTGAACAGGCCCACGAAGAGGCCCAGGATCTGATCCGGCCAAAGACCAAGATGGACGAAGACCTGACCGAAGTCAAAGAAAGCCTCGAGACTCGCAAGAAACTGGCCAAAGTCATCAAGGTCATGCAGGATCATATCCCGATACTCGAGAAAAAGAAGTTGCCCGTGTTCAAGTACCAGAGCATGCTGATCGCTGCTAAGTTCCGGCTGCAACAGCTTGATTCGGCCCTCACAGGCAACGAGTTGGAAGAGGTCTTGGCAGCCTACAAAGCCAAGAAAAAGTAATGGGCAAAGATTATAAAAGCTGGGAAGATCTGTCCAAGTTCCACGTGGAAAACGATCGTTACGATCTGAACCACTTCGAGAACATCCGGGAAGAAGCACCAAAAATTAAAGAAACGGAAACAGCCTGGAAAAAGAAGTCTCCGCTCATTGAGAAAATTTCCCAGGATATCTACTCGGCTTTGTACAAGGCCGAACCACATGTTCTCGAAGAGAGATGGGTCCATCCCGATGCCCACAGACACCGCAAAGCTATCGAAATGGTGTTTGACCATCCCGAATACGAGAAACTCAGAAACTTCACGTTCTTGGACGAGTTCGCATCGGCAATAGCTGCGCCTCGGCTCTTGGAAGAGGTAGCGAAGATGCTGCCCGATCCGGAGGAAGAGAAGAAACAGAAGGAAAAGGAAAAAGAGGAAGAGGTCAAGGAAGGACAGGGTCAAGGCAAAGGCAAAGGTCAAGGCAAGTCACAAAGCAAGAAGAAAGAGTTAACTCCAGAACAGCTGGAGGCACTCAAACAAGCCCTTGGCAGTGCCTGCAAGCAGGCGAACAAGGACATTGACGAAAGTTACACCTGCATGAATGGTTGGGGCACGGATCCTGGCGAAGTTCAGAAGCTCAGCTTCAAAGAGAAATTCCAATTGCGCGATCGCTTTATGAAGAATGAGAAATTGCGCAAGTTGGCCAGGATGGTTGGTCGTGCCTGCAACATGGCCCTGTCCGCTCAGAAAACCAAGGTCAAACACGGTTCTGATGAAGTCTTCGACATTGAGATCGGGTGCGATCTCGGTCGAGTACTACCCTCGGAGAAAATGTTGCTTCATTCGAGTCCATCGGCCCGCAAGTTGTTCCATAAGAAGTTCGCCGAAGGTCAATTGATGCAGTACAAACTGCGTTCGACGATCAAGGAGCAGAAAGGGCCGATCATCTGCTGCATCGACAATTCCGGCTCGATGAGTGGTGATAACGAATTATGGTCGAAGGCGCTCGGTCTTGGCCTGTTGGAAATCGCAATTAAGCAGAAGAGAAAGTTGGTCATTCTG
>Ga0315294_10009635_pt1 | contig 10607 bp, 8 predicted proteins | sample YL17G13_40_MG_FD_203626 | JGI IMG/M metagenome (GOLD analysis project Ga0315294, IMG submission 203626) | Sediment microbial communities from Yellowstone Lake, YNP, Wyoming, USA - YL17G13_40 | ecosystem: Environmental > Aquatic > Freshwater > Lake > Sediment | place: USA: Wyoming | collected... | reverse complement strand
CGTCGTCGCCGTCAACGACGCCGACTGCAAGCACCTCTTCGATAACCGTTACGGCACGGGCCAGTCGACGCTCGACGGCATCATCCGGGCCACGAACGTCCTGGTGGCCGGCAAGCGCGTCGTCGTGGCGGGCTACGGCATGTGCGGCCGCGGCGTGGCGGCCCGGGCCCGCGGCGCGGGCGCCATCGTCATCGTCACCGAGGTCGACCCGCTGCGCGGCATCGAGGCCACGATGGACGGCCACCTCGTCATGCCGATGATCGAGGCCGCCAGGGTCGGCGACCTCTTCATCACCGTCACGGGCGACATCAACGTCATCCGCCCCGAGCATTTCAAGGTCATGAAGGACGGGGCGATCGTTTGCAACAGCGGCCACTTCAACGTCGAACTCGACCTCAAGGGCCTCGAGAAACTCTCGCGCAAGGTCCGCCGCGGCGTTCGCCCGTTCGTCGACGCCTACGAACTCAAGACCGGCCGCACGATCCACGTCCTGGCCGAGGGGCGCCTCGTGAACCTCGCCGCCGCCGAAGGCCACCCGGCGGCCGTCATGGACATGAGTTTCGCCGTCCAGGCCCTCGCCGGCGAGTGGGTCGTCAAGAACCGCAGGAAACTTGAGGTCAAGGTCCACGACGTGCCGCACGAGGTCGACGAGTACGTGGCGGCCCTGAAACTCCAGACCATGGGCATCTCGATCGACGAACTGACCGTCGAGCAGGTCAAGTACCTGGCCTCCAGCGACATGGGGACGTAAGGTCATGGCGATCATCCGGCCGTTCCGCGCCCTGCGGTACAACACCACGGATCCGCTGAGCCTGGCGCTCGTGACCGCGCCGCCGTACGACTGCATCACCCCGCGCGAGCGCGACGAACTGTACCGGACCCACCCGCACAACATCGTGCGCCTGGACTTCGGCAAGGACGTGCCGGGCGACAATACGCATCACAACAAGTACATCCGCGCCGCCACGCTGATGGCCAAGTGGAAGAGGGCGGGCATCCTCGTCCGCGACCCCGAGCCGGCCGTCTACCTGTACCAGCAGGAGTTCGAGGTCGACGGCAAACCGTACGTGCGCGAGGGGTTCCTGGCCCGTGTCGGCCTCGAGGAGTTCGGGACGGGCAGGATCTTCCCGCACGAGGAGACGATGCCGGGCCCGAGGGAGGACCGCCTGAAACTGGTGCGGGCCGCGCGGGCCAACCTCTCGCCCATCCTCGCCCTGTATCCCGATCCCCAGAACGCCGTCACCGGGCCGTTCCGCGGCATCTGCCGATGCGAGCCGGTCAACCAGACGGTGGACGGCGACGGCGTGTTCCACCGACTGTTCTACTGCGCCCGCCCGGAGTGCATCCGCCTCGTCGCCGACGGCATGGCCGACAAGCCCCTCTTCATCGCCGACGGCCACCACCGCTACGAGACGGCCCTGGCGTACCGCAAGGAACTGGAGGCGGCGGGCGAGACGATCGGCCCGGACCATCCGGCCGCCAGCACCCTCATGCTCTGCGTCTCGATGCATCATCCGGGCCTGGCGATCCTGCCGACGCACCGCGTCATCCACGGGACGGTGGGACTGACGACCGAGCGCCTGCGCGCCGCCGCGCACGAGCACTTCCACTGGCAGGAATTCATCGGCGCCGAGGCCACCAGCGGCCGCCTGGCCCAGCGCCTCAAGGAAGCCGACGGCCACGCCTTCGGCCTCTGGACCCGCGACACCGTGAAGGCGTACCTGCTGACCCTGAAGGACCCGAAGGTGATGGACCAACTGGCCGCCGACCACTCGAAGGCCTGGCGGAAACTCGACGTGGCGATCCTTGACCGGGTCCTGCTGAGACAGGATCTGCCGAAGGCCGTGGACAACATGGCCGACCTGCAACTCTCGTACGTCCACTTGGCCCAGCAGGCCTTCGACGCGGTCCACGAGCAGGGGGCCGACGCCGCCCTGATCCTCCGCCCCCTGCCCGTCCAGAGCCTCCAGGACGTCGCCGCCCAGGGCGAACGCATGCCCGCCAAATCAACGTATTTCTATCCGAAAGCCATCAGCGGCCTCGTGATCAACCCGCTCGACTAGCGGAAGGGACTCGGTGCGTTTGGAAGTGTTAGGTGTAGCAAGGCAAGCAGGTTTTCCCAAGCCGTTGGTGGTTGCGGGGTGCTGCCGGAAGTGGGCCAAGTAGCGCGCAGGGGAGAGGCCAGCCAACGCAAGTCTAGTGCCCGTGGCGACTTGCGGACACGCACACTTCCAGCCACTTTTTGAAGTTTTTCTCTTGAACAGTCCACGGCACTGCGTTAGGATAAGGTTAGGGTGAAGGGAAGTGGGGTGCTATATGGCGCAGAAGAGAATCGACAATCGCAGGGATGTTCTCCTCCTTCTTCTGTACTCGCCGGGCAAAGGGAAGAGCGTAAATGAGCCGATTGCTGGCAGGACACGGTTAGTGAAGATGCTCTTCCTGTTCAAGATGGAAGCCTTGGACCATTTTCGAAAGGGCACCCAAATCAACGACGAGAACTTCTACAGTTTCTTTGCCTGGGATTTTGGTCCCTTTTCTTCACAGGTTTATGATGATTTGACGTTCTTCATTCTCCGCGGTTTCGTCGAAAATCCGGATTCCCAGGAGGAGAGTCTCCCAGAGTCTGCGGAAGAATGGGAACACTGGCTTGAATCAGGTGTGGAATCGGGTGCGGAAGAGAGTGAGTTTACAGACTATCGAGAGGAGGAGTTCAAGTTAACGGCCAAGGGTGCAGGATGGGTGCGAGACAACCTCTGGGTTTGCCTATCCGACTCCCAGAAGGAACTTCTCTGGCAGTTCAAGGCGAAACTGGCCGGTACCCCATTGAGGGCTCTCTTGAAATACGTATATAAGCAGTACCCGAAGATGACAAGTCAATCAAAGATCAAGGATGAGATCCTTGGACAGTACGTTGACTGAACTATGGCGCGCAATCTCCGACAAGGGGGCCTGGGCATCGGTTGTGCCCATCGTCACTGGGTCTTTCCTTCTGAGCCGAATTGCCCCGTGGCTCGCCTCGGAAAAGGACTTTGATGGCTTGCTCATTCACGCCCAAGAGACCCTCATGGAGAACTTGGCCAAGACCCATAAGCGTGTCTTCAAAGCCATAGACGAATACAATCCGCTGCGTGGCGATGCTTCGGAAAACGTGCGAGATGTCCTTGGAGACTTCTCTCGGGCCGCATTCAGGATGTCTCACTGTTGGTTTCAACTGAGTGCAACAAAGATCAGTTTTTGCTTCTGGCATCGGGTAATTGTCGCTACTGTTGTTCTGGGGGCTGTCGCCGGCCTTATCGGGGCGCTTCTTGAGTGTAGCAGAGGCTTCGTTGGGTGTGGGGGGATGGCTCTGATTGGCCTGCAAATCACTGCAATCGTTCAGAATATTAGGCTTTACGGGAAGGCAAAGGGACATGTCGAAGGTCTTCTCTAGGGCAATTGCGCGCAATGCCCGGTCGGAATTCGAGTTGATGGAGTGCTTGCTGTCTTTTCTAGGCAGCCAGGGTTATAGGGTTCGTGTGGAAGTCCCCAACCTTGGTCAGAGCGCGGACATTGTGGCGACCCGCGGGCGGTGGGTTACGTTCATTGAGGCGAAAGTGCGTGACTGGCGACGCGTCTTGGCCCAGTGTGAGGCGCATGTTCATGTCGCCGACTACATCTGCATTGCCATTGGGACACACAAGCCCCGTGATTCCTCCATTCGATTGGCGACGGATCGGGGATACGGAGTAATCGGGTTCGACAGTGGAGGCAAGGCCTGCCGGTGGTTGATGGGACCGCGACTGAATCGTAATCTTTGGCTACCGGAGAGGCGTCGGTGGGCGAGGAATCTGCGGGAGATCCAGCATGCCGATTAGCCACTGGATGACTTTCGGCACCTTTGCCGAACAGCGCTACTTCATATACCCCAACAAGGACGTTTACTACGGGGTAGTAATAAACGCCAACATGGCTGCACACGCGCCGGATGGATTGGCAGCCTTTCTCCTGGAGAAAACTGCCCAATACCGTTACCTGATTGATCCCGTAACCCATGCCTTCCAACACGACCCTTCCGCGGTTACAGACTCAAGCGGGGAGGTAAGAAGTTCGATCAAAAAGATGGCCGATGCCTACGGGGAGCCCTTTGTCAGGATTGTTGGCAAGGAGCCTTTGCGTCCCCGGGTGCTGTTGGCCGACAAGGATGCCACCCAAGAGTTTGTCGCGAGGTGCCTCGCTTTCCAGAGAGAGCAACTGGCGCGCCCGATGGCGGAGGCAGATGCCGCCAAGTATCTCGATCTTGGCAGGGATACCCAGCCCTACGCTCTGGTTGCACCCTATTTCTATATGACAGAGACAACTCTGGCCCAGTGGATTCCAGCCTGTGAACGATGCGTGCAGATTGCCCTGGAACTCAAGGGTGACAATCGGCTGTTTGCCTGCATCGTCGTGGGCCAAGGCGTTGTCAGCAACTCCAAGGCGAGAAAGGCGATATTGAATTCCTTCGCCTCTCTGGGGGTCGACGGGTTTCTGCTGTGGGTGGATGACCTCGACGAGTATGAAGCGGGGACAGATGAATTGAATGGCTTGCTCGAGCTCGCGCGAGGGCTTGGCGGCGGAGGTGAGCGAGAAGTCATAAACCTTCATGGAGGCTACTTCTCCATATTGGCTGCGGGTGTTCTCGGTAATCGTGCGCTGACCGGGGTAGCCCACGGGCCAGAGTTCGGAGAGCATCGCGCTGTTGTGCCCGTTGGTGGTGGTATCCCAATAGCGCGTTACTACGTGCCGAGACTGCATCACCGGACAAGATACCGCGATGCTCTGGCAATTCTCAGGGCAAAGAAATGGCTGACCACCACTGCCAAGGAGTTCCACCGAAATGTCTGCGGCTGTGATGCCTGCAGGGCGGTTCTTGATGGCGATCTTGCCAACTTTTCCAAATTCGGCGAGAGTGTCATTCGTACAGTCAGGCGGAAGCGCGGGATGGTGCGAATGGCGTTCCCGACCTCCGAGGCCAAGGTTATCTGCCTGAGACACTATCTCCACGTTAAGCAGATCGAGTACGAATTTGCTGATTCTGCATCACCTGAGCAAATCGTCGGGAATCTCCAGGATGGCAGGGCGCAGTTCGAAGATGCGGCGGGGTTGGAGGGCGTAGCGCACCTCGAAAGGTGGGAGCGAGTCCTAATGGGCACGGCGTGAATCGAGCCGTGTGAAAGGCCGCGCCAAAATACTGCCAACACAAGCCCTTCTACCTTGGCCACAGGCTCTTGTTTCTCATGGCCCAGCCTGAGCGAGGGGGTGAGGACCTTTCTGGGGTCCTCACCCCCGTGTCGAATGGTGGAGCCGAAGGGACTTGAACCCTCAACCTCCTGATTGCGAACCAGGCGCTCTCCCAGTTGAGCTACGGCCCCTCAAGGATGTCGGCATTGTAGCACAAACCACGTCCTTCTCAAGTCCAAACTGGGGAACGGCCAGGGACGCAAAGGAGTTCAACTTGGAACTATCCGTTAATCCCCCGCGTTCGACGGGCCACGGAAAGGAAGTGGGGGGGGTGGCCCGTCGCGACGCGGGAAAGTCAGGGGATTTGGTGTTGGCGTCTTCAGCGAAGTTCCCCCCCCGGTCCGGCCGCCGTGTGCCCGGCCGGAGCGGCGGGTCCCGCCCACCCCTGACCTCGGAGCGGGATTTCCGTCCGCCTTGCGCCGGTTCTCCGTGGCCCATCCCAGGCGCACGGGCCCAGCAACATCGCCACTCCGCACGCGAGCATCGTCTCTTGCCGGCAGAATATACACAAGCATCTTGACCCCTGTGACAACGTAATGGCACTGAAAGCCCTGAAAGTTGCAGGTTCCACGTTAACGGCGAACGGCCACAGCAGGCGGTGGGCTCGCCGCCGGCCTTTTCTGTACTCTTCCCCCTTCCCTATGCCTCTTGCCTTTCACCTGGAACTTGGAACCTGGGTAATCGGTCAGTTACAGGGGCGTGACGGAGCCTTTTTCCGAGCCGCGACCGTAAGGGAGCGGTGCCGTGAAGCGCCAAGGCCAACAACACCGCTCCCTTACGGTCGCGGCTCTGTTTCGTCCCCCTGTAACTGACCGATTACGAACCTGGAACTTTTCGCCTTGTGGCCCCGCGCAGGGGGTGATACGATCCGCCGTTGCATGGGGTGAGGAATGGCCGGAGGGGGAAGCACGGGCGTGCCATGGTTCTGCCGGAGCGAAAGTCGGTGCCGGACGTCCTGCGCGAGCGGGCCGAGGTCGTCTCGCGCGCGCTCGACCGTCTCCTCACCGCGCCCGATGAACCCGGCCGCGACCTCTACGAGGCGATGCGGTACATGGTCCTCGGCGGGGGGAAGAAGTTCAGGCCGACCCTGGTCCTTCTGGCCGCGGAGGCCTGCGGCGGCTCGGCCGATGACGCCCTGCCGGCCGCCTGTGCCGTCGAGATGGTGCACGCGTACTCGCTCATCCACGACGACCTGCCGGCGATGGACAACGACGACCTGCGGCACGGTAAGCCCTCGTGCCACAAGGCGTTCGGCGAGGCGACGGCCATCCTGGCGGGCGACGCCCTGCTGACCGAGGCGTTCGCGGTCCTGGCGTCGCAGGTGCCCGACGCGCAAAAATCTCGCCGGCTGATCGCGGAACTTGCGTCCGCCGCCGGGGTTACAGGCATGGTCGGCGGCCAGGCGGCGGACCTGAAGGCCGAGCGCGAGCGCCTCGGCGGCGAAGGGCTCCTGGCGATCATCCATCGCCGCAAGACCGCCCGCATGATTGAAGCGTCGGCCGTCATGGGCGCGATCGCGGCCGGGGCCGGCGAGCATTACGAGCGAAGCCTGCGGGCCTACGGGGCGCACCTGGGATTGGCGTTTCAGATTGCCGACGACGTCCTCGATGCCGAGGGCACCACCGAGGCGCTCGGCAAGACCGCCGGCAAGGACGCCGCCGCGGGCAAGTTGACCTACGTGAAATGCTACGGCATCGAGGCCGCGCGCCGCCGCGCCCGCGAGGAGGCCGACCGGGCCGTCGACGCCCTGAACGCCTTCGGCCATGAGGCCGACTGGCTCAGGGACATGGCGCGGTTTGTCGTCGAGCGGACCTCTTAGAGCAAGTAGTCGTGCTATTTTCGATTCTTGATTCTAGATTCTTGATTGAAAGACAAAGACACACGAGCCCGCCGCGGAAGCGGCGCGAGATGAGCGAAGCCCGCGCGGATGATCCGTACGCGGCGCCGCTGCCGCTCAACCGAAAATCAAGAATCGAGAATCGAAAACGGAATGGCTTGGAGCACCGTGCGTTGAGCGACCGTCTCCTGGATCGCGTTGACTCTCCGCGCGACCTGCGCGGCATGAGTCCGGCGGACCTGGTCCGTCTGGCCGGCGAAATCCGCGCGCTCGTCACCGAGACCGTCGCCGAGACCGGCGGACACCTGGCCTCGAACCTCGGCGTCGTGGAACTGACGCTGGTCCTGCACCGCACGTTCGACTTCTCCCGCGACCACCTCGTCTGGGACGTGGGCCACCAGTGTTACGCCCACAAGATCCTCACCGGCCGGCGCGAGGCGTTCCGCCGTCTGCGCACGGCCGGGGGCCTGAGCGGTTTCCCGAGCCCCCGGGAGAGCCCGTACGACCTCTTCCGCACCGGCCACGCGGGCGCGAGCATCTCGACGGCCCTGGGCCTGGCGCTGGCCGAGCGGGCGGCGGGAAGCGACGTGCGGACCGTCGCGGTCATCGGCGACGGCGCGCTCGCGAGCGGCCTGGCCCTCGAGGGCCTCAACCACGCCGGCGACGCGAAGGCCGACCTTCTCGTGATCCTCAACGACAACCAGATGGCCATCAGCCCCACGGTCGGCGCCCTCGCGCGCCACCTGACGCGGATGCGGACCGCCCCCGCCTACGGGCACCTCAAGCAGGACGTCCGCCAGATGCTCGACCGCGTGCCCCTGGGCGACGCCCTCGCGAAGGCCATCCACACGCTCAAGGAGTCGCTGAAGGAGGCCGTGGTGCCCGAGCACATGTTCGAGCGCCTGGGCTTCCGGTGCTTCGGGCCGGTCGACGGGCACGACATCGAGGCGCTCCTGGAATCGCTCGACGAGTTGAAACGCCTCGACGGGCCGAGATTATTGCATGTCAATACCCACAAGGGGCACGGCTTCGCGCCGGCGGCCGAGAAGCCGGAGGCCTGGCACAGCGCCAAGCCCTTCACGGAGCGCAACGGCCGCATCCTCACGGAGCCCGACGCCCCCGGCACGGGCGACTGGACATGCGCGGCCGTCGACGAACTCATCCGCCTCGGCGAGGCCGACAAGCGGGTCGTCGCCATCACGGCCGCCATGCCCGAGGGGACGGGCCTCCTGAGGTTCGCCCGGCGTTTTCCCGGCCGCTTCTTCGACGTCGGCATCTGCGAGCAGCATGCCGTGGCCCTGGCGGCGGGACTCGCGAAGGGCGGCCTGCGGCCGTTCGTCGGCATCTACTCCACGTTTCTCCAGCGGGCGTACGACCAACTCTTTCACGAGGTCGCGCTCCAGGGCCTGCCGGTCGTGCTGCTCGTGGACCGGGCGGGGCTTGTCGGGGCCGACGGGCCGACGCATCACGGCCTGTACGACATCGCGTACCTGCGGCACCTGCCGGGCTTCACGCTGGCGGCGCCGGCCGACCGCGCGGAACTGGCCGGCATGTTGCGGCTGGCGCTGGACGCGGGCACGCCGTGGGCCATCCGCTATCCGCGAGACCAGGTGCCGGCGTCGGACTTCTCGGCCGAGGCGGTCGTCACCGGGCGGGCGGCGGTTCTGCGGCACGGCGGGCAGGGGGCGATCCTGGCGCTCGGCACCACCGTGGCCCCGGCGCTTGATGCGGCCGCGCGCCTCGAGGCCGACGGCGTGGCCGTGATGGTCGCCAGCGCCCGCTTCGCCAAGCCGGTCGACGCGAACCTCCTGACTCGCCTCGCCCAGTCGCAGCCGTGGATTCTGACCCTCGAGGACCACACGCTCCCCGGCGGGTTCGGGTCGGCGGTGCTCGAGGCGGGCGCCGCCGTCGGCGCGGACCTCCGCAAGGTCCACCGCCTGGCCGTGCCGGAAGAGTTCGTGGAACAGGATTCGCGCTCGGCCCAGTTGGCGGCAGCGGGCCTGGGCGTCGATGGCATCGTGGCCCGCGCCAAGGCGCTCGGCGATTGGAGGTCCGACACGTGAAGAGAGTGCTGATCCTGGTGAACCCCGAGAAGCCCGGGGCCCAAGAGGTGTCCCAGACGCTCTGCCCCTGGCTGAGCAGCCGCGTCAAGGTCGAGGCCATGGAACTCTCGGACGGTCCGCTCCAGGCGACGGCCGACCTGATCGTGGTCCTTGGGGGCGACGGATCGATCCTGCGGGCGGCCCGGATGCTGGCCGGCCAGGAGATTCCCGTGGTCGGCATCAACCTGGGCAAACTCGGCTACCTGGCCGAGTTCTCGGCCGAGGAGTTCTGCCGGAGTTTCGACGCGATCGCCGCCGGCGCGATGCCGACCTCGCGCCGCATGATGCTCTCCGCCCGCGCGGAGGCCGCCGGCGCCGACCCTGAGGAGTACCTGGTCCTGAACGACGTGCTGGTGGGCGGCGGCACACCGCACCGCATGGTGGCCGTGGGGGCCTCGATCGACGGAGAGTTCCTGACTACATACGTCGGAGACGGCGTCCTCGTGGCGACCCCGACCGGATCGACGGCGTACTGCCTGGCGGCGGGCGGGCCGGTCCTCTCGCCCGGCCTGGAGGCCCTGACCCTCGTGCCGGTGTGCCCGCACTCGCTGGCCCATCGCTCGATCATCCTGAGGCCCGGCGCCGAGGTCGTCCTGGAACCCTGCGGCCTTCAGCGGGAGGCCGTGCTGGTCCTCGACGGGCAGGAGCGCGGGCGCCTCGCGCGCGGCGACCGCGTGACGATCCGCCGCGCAGCCACGGCCTTCCTGCTGGTCCATAACGGCGGCCGGCCGTTCTTCTCGACCCTGCGCGAGAAGTTGCAGTGGGGCCAGGGGCCCAGGTACGGATAATGCGGAATGCGAAATGCGGAATGAACAGCAACGGCAACGGCAAGAGCACCGGCAAAGGCGCAGCGCCTTCGAGCCCGCCGCGGCAGCGGCGGGAGATCTTCCCGCAGTGCAGGTTGACGCCCGCGCTCGATTGCCCTCAGACGCCTTGGCACGAACGACAGTAAAGGTCAATGCGATATGGCTCATCAGGTCCGCATCTTGACGGAATACTGCAAAGGCTGTGAACTCTGCATTCACGCCTGCCCGAAGGGCGTGCTGGAGATGTCCGACGAACTGACGGAGGCCGGTGTGCGTCCCGCGCGGCCGAAGCCCGACACGGAATGCGTCGGCTGCACGCTCTGTTACCAGGTCTGCCCCGACGCGGCGATCGAGATCTGGGAAACGTCGGAAATCTGAGATCCCCAATCTCAGATCTCGGATCTCAGATCTGAGATGACGGCCTCCCGCGCACATGCCGCCGCACCCATTTCGGATTTCGGAATTCGGATTTCGGATTGAACGGCGACGGCAGCGTGTTTGCGGTCGCCTGCCAATCCGAAATGCGAAATCCGAAATGTAGTGCGTCAGTTTCGGGGGGCACTCCGTGCAAACCTTGGGTGGCACGGCCACGCGCCGTTGCGT
>Ga0315294_10009634_pt1 | contig 10607 bp, 11 predicted proteins | sample YL17G13_40_MG_FD_203626 | JGI IMG/M metagenome (GOLD analysis project Ga0315294, IMG submission 203626) | Sediment microbial communities from Yellowstone Lake, YNP, Wyoming, USA - YL17G13_40 | ecosystem: Environmental > Aquatic > Freshwater > Lake > Sediment | place: USA: Wyoming | collected... | reverse complement strand
ATAAGGTCTGCATCCTTGGTAATATTGATCTCGATTATACACTCACCCTGGGAACGCCTGGAGAGGTGGATAAGGAAGTTAAGGAGAGGATTGCTGCAGCAGGACCTGGTGGTGGGTATATCGTCACAAGTGCCAACAGCCTTCCAGATTACTGCAAAACAGAAAATGTTTGGGCCATGGCCAAGGCTATCAAGAAATACGGAAAATATCCGTTAGATCCAAATTTGTTGAAATAAGGTGCTGTTTTTGAAAAAATATAATTAACCACTACTAGAAATCCTCCAAACAATTTTTCTGAACAAGAACAAGGGTGCTACCCATCCGGTTAATACTTAGTGTGGGAAGCTTCTGACTGATAAAGTTTCTGTTTCCCATCCCAGCTAGCCATTGAGTTATTCCAATCCTCGGTTCCCTTCAAAATTTTTTACTTGACATATTTTTATACTTAGTATAATTTTGTAATACTTATAAATTTTTTTTAATTTTCTCTTATAAAGTAGTGAGCGGACAATAATATTCTTCGATAAGAGAGACCAATGTCGAATAGATATCTTGAGCAGTTTTTCCCTCTTGTAGATGCCATTGCTGAGACCTTCGGGAAAAATTGTGAGGTTGTTTTGCATGATCTTAGCAAACCGGAGAAGTCAATAATAAAAATTGCGAACGGTCATGTGACTGGTCGGATTGTCGGCGGTCCGATAACCGATTTAGGTTTGCTTTTGTTTGAAAGAGAAAAGAAAAATAAGAAAAATAAACCTCTGGTTGGATATCACACAAAGACCAAAAAAGGTACTGAACTAAAATCGACCACAATTTTTGTCAGAAATAATAAGGGCAAAGTTTTAGGTTGCTTATGCATCAACATTGATATCACGCCTTATAAATCCGCCAAAAATGCACTAGAAGAAATGTGCAAAACATCGATTTTTTCTGACACGAATGGCGAACTAGAGTCTCCTGAAAAATTCGAATCAAGTATTGATGCTTTAATCAACGAATTACTGGAACAGAGTATCAAGAAAATCGGCAAACCACTCGGTTATATGGCCAAAGAGGATAAGTTACAGATAATACGGGATTTAAAAGAAAAGGGGCTTTTTCTTATAAAAGGAGCAGCCAAGAGGATTTCGACTGAATTGAACGTCTCTTTGCCAACAATTTATAAATATCTTGAGGAGATTTAGATACGCGAATTGTTAGGTGTTATATAGATTTACATTAGTTTGGTATATATCTTCGAATTATACATGCCCAGAGAAGGAGGTGAAGAGGAAAAAGGATTCTTGCCAAGTTTTAAATTGACTTCATTAAGGAGGCGGAAAAATGAGAGTTAAAAGAGTGAAAGGGACTATGCTGTTAGGAAGTTTAATTGTCTGTTTTTGCTTTGGCCTATTTACTCCGGTTTCTATCAATGCCCAAGGCAAAACATTTACAATTGGGTTGGTAGATCCTTTTTCGGGAAGAGGGGCTGATTATGGACGAATGCAAAAAATGGGTGTTGAGTTAGCATTAGAAGAAATAAATTCAAGGGGTGGAGTTAGAGGTGTAAAGTTTAATTACAAAATGGAAGATGACAAGATGGACAATAAAGAAGCGGCAAATATTGCTAAAAAATTTGTCGCGGATAAAGAAGTAAAAGTAGTCATAGGATCTATCAACACCCCGACAGTCTTCGCCGCAGCTCCGATATATGAGCGAGGGAAATTGCCTTACATGGTCAGCTGGGCCAGTCATCCAGATATTCCGAAGCAGGGCAAATATATCTTTCAGAATGATCTAAACATGGACTATGAACCTGTCGCTGCTGCCCGTTATGCTATAAATAACCTTGGTCTAAAGAGACTGGCTTTCATGCATATCAATGATGATTGGGGTGCTGTTGTCAGAGACAGGTTCCCACCAGCAGTTGAGAAGTTGGGGGGTAAAGTGGTTGCAATCGAAGCTTATCAACCAGGGGAAATTGACTTTAGAAACCTGATCATAAAAGTTGTGGACAAGAAACCTGAGGCTCTTTACCTTGCTTTCCTAGCTCCTGAAGCGGGGCAGCTGGTGCGGCAAGCAAAAGAGTTGAAGGTTTTTTTTCCTATTTATGCGACTTCAGCAATTGGGACCAAAACCTTTATTGAACTGGGCGGAAGCGCCGCAGAGGGAACAGTTATAATGAGCGGATTCAATGAAGGAGATCCGGACCCTGTTGTGCAAAATTTTGTGAAGAATTTCAAAGCAAAATTTAATGAGATACCATCAGGCTTCAGTGCCTACCCCTATGACAGCTGTTATTTAATAGCAGAAGCGGTGAAAAACATCAAAGGAGAGGTAACTCGTGATTCTCTTAGGGATGCATTAGAGAATTTAAAGAATGTTAGGCTCATAGTCGGTACCGTTTCTTCAGTAAATAGATATTTTGCACCACGGAGGGTAGTAGCAACAATCGTCAAAGGTAACTCCTTTGTATTTCATCAAAATATTAAGTAAAATGTTGAATCCAACTACTTGAACCATTTCACTTGTGGAAAAGTCTTCTAAAATTGAACTGTACTCCTCTTGAGAGGGTTACCTTTCCGGGGATCATTGAAAATGGAAACACTTTTTTCCATTTTCAATGATCCCCATTAATAATTTTCTAAAGGTTGACCCTGGAACAATCCTAGTGTGATTTTAAATTCTGTAAGAACTTTGGAGTGTAAATTCGGACGGTTTCTTGGAAAAAATAATTTGCTATTTATGTTTAACAGCGGGGCATTAAGTTCTCTTAAAGATATCAAACCCGTTTAAATATGGTTTTTTAGGGGTTAAAAATCTATTATGTTTAAAGTATTAATTGAACAGACCACCAGCTCACTTGTAATCGGAATTACCTATGCACTTGTGGCCTTAGGTTTTAATTTAATCTTTGGGATCATGGGATTAGTTCATTTCGCACATTTCGAAGTCTATATGGTAGGGGCTTTTATAGGATTAATGGCAGCTGTTTATCTGAAGGCTAATTTATTTTTCGTTTTTTTGTTGGCAATGATTGGGGCTGGATGTCTCGGCATAATTGTAGAAAAAATCGCATTTTACCCAATCAGGAAGGAACCCGTCGAAACACAATTATTTTCAAGCATCGCTATTGCTATAATTTTGCAAAACACTGGACTAATGGTTTGGGGTACAGAATGGACACTGTTTCCTGAACTAATCCCACCCAAGATATACTCTCTCTCCTGGTTCCAAATTACCAAAGTGCAATTAGTCATTTTTGCAGTCGTTATCCTATTATTAATTGGACTTAGATTTGTTCTATATAAGACTAAATTGGGAATTTCCGTAAGGGCGGTATCTAACAATCGGGACGCTGCAACCCTAATGGGAATAAATACTAACACTACGATTTCTATCAGTTTTGGATTTGCATCAATGTTAGCAGGAGCTGCGGGCGTCATCATGGGATTGTATTACCATATGATATATCCTCTTATGGGGGCAACTACAGGATTAAAAGCGTTTATTGCTGTGGTGATTGGCGGCATTGGCAGTTTACCAGGTTCTGTTGCAGGAGGGCTGATTCTTGGTCTTGCCGAGGGTTTAGGGACAGCTTTTATCTCCTCCACATGGCGTGATGGAATTGCTTTTACGATTTTCATACTTGTTCTGTTGATTAAGCCCTCTGGGCTGTTTGAGGTTAGGAAGGATGAGAAGTTCTAATAACTTTGAAAATTCTTTTTTCCATTCCAGGACTTTACATGGACTTCTAATCATTGCTATCATTGCTATCATCCCTTTCATTTCTTCAAATCCGTATTTTTTAAGATTAGCTGTTCTAACCTTCATTTATTCCATTCTGAGTATGAGCTTAAGCCTTCTTCTCGATTTTACCGGGATCATTTCGCTTGGACATGCAGCCTTCTTTGGAATCGGTGCATATGCGACTGGGATATTAAGTACAAAAATGGGCTTATCATTTTGGCTCATCATACCTATAGGAGCCATGGTTACAGCTATAATTGCCTTTCTTTTTGGATTATTGACCTTTAAATTTCTTAAAGGATTATATTTTGCGTTAGCATCTTGGGCATTAGGCGAAATTTTATGTTCAATTTATATGAATGTAGATTTCTTTGGGGGAACGAATGGAATAAGGGGCATACCAGAACCAGCCATTTTGGGATTCAAAATATCTTCAGATCTCTCTTTCTATTATTTTGCCATGATTTTTTCTATTTTTACCTTAATAAGCATTGAACGTTTACTATTATCTAGAATTGGCAGGGCCTGGGTAGCAATTAGAGAGGATCAAACTGTGGCTGGGGTTATGGGTATCAATATACTTTTATTCCAAGTTATGTCATTTAGTATAGCTGCCTTTTATGCTGGGATCGCCGGGAGTCTTTATGCTTATTATGAGATTTTTATCAGCCCAAGAATTTTTACAGTTTGGGAGTCAATTGCTTTGTTATGCATGGTTTTGGTTGGAGGCAGGAAAAGTCTTTTGGGATCAGTGGTTGGGGCTGCTATTTTTACGTTCTTACCCGAAGTGCTCAGAGAGGTAGGTCAGTATAGAATGATAGTATATGGAGTTATTTTATTAGTTACAATTCTTTTTAGACCAAAAGGTCTGATTCCCCCATATCATTTTCTAAGCGCCAGAGAATAGTCAATGGAAATATTAAAAGTTGAAAATTTAACCAAGGCTTTCGGTGGTCTCGTTGCGGTGGATAATTGCAATTTTGCTATCGGAAAAAATTTGATAGTCTCTATTATTGGACCTAATGGAGCAGGGAAAACCACAGTATTTAATTTGATCTCTGGTATAACTCCAGCAACATCCGGTTCTATCATCTTCAAAGATGGAATTCGGCTGAACAACTTGAAATTGCATCACATCACAAAGCTTGGTATTGGCAGAACATTCCAAAATATTCGTCTCTTCAAAGAATTGACGGTCCTTGAGAATGTTAAGATTGGCCACCATTGCAGAAGCAATGCGGGAGTCTTGTCTAGTTTATTTCAAGTTAAGTCTCAAGTAATTGAAGAAATGGATATACTTGCAAATTCGATGAAATATCTCCATTTCGTCGGTTTAGAGAGATATAGAGATCATTTAGCTATGAATTTGTCCTGTGGAGATCAAAGGCGTTTAGAGATTGCACGAGCATTAGCAACAGAGCCCCAATTATTGATGTTTGATGAACCTAATTCAGGCATGAACTCCCAGGAGACATTAGAATTGATTGAATTGATAAAAAAAATCAAAGAATTTGGTATCACGGTATTGCTTATATCTCATCACATGAAGTTCGTTCAAGATATTTCGGATCACGTTATTGTGTTGAATTACGGAAAAATTATAGCAGAGGGGGGACCCGAAGAAGTTATAAAGGACAGGAAAGTGATTGAAGCATATTTGGGAAAGGCGATGCACTCATGACTCTTTTACGACTTGAAAATGTCATAACCAAATATGGGGAAATCATTGCCTTAAAGAATATTAGTCTCGTTGTCAACGAGGGAGAAATAGTGACGATAATAGGAGCCAATGGAGCAGGGAAAACAACCACAATGAAAACAATCTCAGGACTTACGAAACATTGTGAAGGGAAAATTGAGTTTCAAGACGATACAATCGATGAAATCCCAGGCCATAAAAGAGTAAAGCTTGGAATCGTTCAAGTTCCTGAAGGTCGAAATATCTTTTCCCCTCTTACTGTGGATGAAAATCTTTTGATGGGAGCTTATCTTTTAAATAGCAAGAAAGAAATTAGCAAAAATAGAGAAAAGGTCTTTCAAATTTTCCCTAAACTTGGTGAACGCAGGAATCAACAAGCGGGAACTTTAAGCGGAGGCGAGCAACAAATGCTTGCGATAGGGAGGGCTTTGATGACTCAGCCTATCCTTCTTATGTTGGATGAACCATCTTTGGGTTTGGCCCCTATGGTGGTAGAGGAGATATTTAGTGTTATCGTGAACCTTTGTAGAGAAGGAAGAACAATTTTACTGGTAGAGCAAAACGCCCAAATGGCTCTTACAATTTCCGACCGTGGCTATGTCATGGAGACAGGGAATATAATATTAAACGACAATTCTAAAAATTTGTTAAATGATGAGAGGGTTCGGAAGGCCTACTTGGGAGCATAAAGCATAATTATTATAAAACTCAAAAACATTCATTCTGTTACATATGATCTTTGCAGAATTAACTGGAAAGGAGAGGATTAAATGGCTGAAGAAATTCTTATAAAATTGAAGGAAGCAATTATAGAAATGAATAAGACAAAAACGCTGAATTTTACAAGAAGCGCAATAAAGGATGGAATAGCAATGAAGGATATCCTGCGAGGGGGGCTTATTCCAGGGATAAGAACTGTTGGCGACCTATTTAACAAAGGGGAATATTTCTTACCAGAGTTAATGGTTTCAGGCAAAATTATGGGATCCGCATTGGATCTTCTTAACGAAGCGTTTGGCACGCAAGAAACGTCTTATGCAGGAAAATTTCTTATTGGTACAGTCAAGGGCGACATACATGATATAGGTAAAAACATTGTCATTATGATGCTTAAGTGTAATGGGTGGAATGTGACAGATTTAGGCGTTGATGTTTCTCCGGATCAGTTTTGTGCTGCAGTTAAGGATGGCGATTATAATGTTCTTGGAATGTCCTCCTTATTGACTATGACAATACCTAGTGCAGCTTCAACTATTAAAGCTCTAAAGAATGCTGAGCTTAGGGACAAAATAAAGATTATGATAGGCGGTGCCCCAGTGACACAAGAATATGCAGACCAAATTGGCGCAGATGCTTATGGAAAAGATGCGTGGGAAGCGGTTATAAAGGCTGAAACCCTAGTGCGGAGGATTCCATAGAGAGGGGAGGTAAAAATGTCAAAACTTAGCGGTTTAGAAAGGATCAATAGAACATTACATCTACAAGAGCCAGATGTAGTTCCACATGTAGAGATGCTGATAGATGCGAAGGTAAGGAATGCCATACTTCCGAATGCGACTTATGATGATTTCGTTGAATACATGGATTTAGATGGGGTTGTGGTTTTTGACAAGTTATCTGCCTGGAGCTTTGAAACGGTAGATGCAGGCAAAAGAATAAAAAGAGATCAATGGGGTGGGTTAATTCGATTTACGGATGAAGACATGGGAATCTCCGTAGGGACTGCCTTTAAATCCGAGAAAGATATTGAGGGATATGTACCGCCAGACCCTGATGAGGAATGGCGATACGAAAGGCTGAAGCAAGTAGTCAAAAGATTTAAAAGCCAGCGGGCTATTATTGCGCAGGTTAACGATGTGTTTAATACCGTACAAGAGAGTCTTTTTACACATGCAGACCACTTCGAGGCTATGATAAATAACCCAGATCTTGTTGACCATTTAAACGAAATTGTCCTGAAATACAATTTAAAATATATAAAGAACTGTATCGAAGTGGGTGCAGATGTTATTTTTGTATCCGGTGATTATGCAATGACAAATGGGCCTATGGTATCGCCAAAACACACAGCCCGTTTCTTGACTCCTGTATTGAAAAAAGAAGTCGAACTTACCCACAGTCTGGGTAAGCCAATTATTAAACACTCCGATGGCAATATTTGGAAGATTATTGAATTAATAATAGAAACCGGAGTAAATGCTATACATCCATTTGATATAATAGCAGGTATGGACATTGGGGTAGCAAAGGAAAAGTATGGTAGGGAAATATGCTTAATGGGAAATGTAAATGCTGGCGCTACTTTGTGTTGGAAAACTACCGAGGATGTTCGCCAGGAAGTTAGAGATTGTATTAGGAAGGCAGGAGTTGGAGGTGGTTATATCTGCTCATCGAGTAATTCGATCCATTCTGGCGTCAAACCAGAGAACTATGTGGCAATGGTAAAAGCGATCAGAGAGTATGGCAAATATCCACTAAAATTTGACTAATTTCAGACTGCAGCTTTAATTTTCTTCGAGCGGGTTTTTTGATGGGAGGAATTTAAAAAATGACTAATGAATTGGAAATAAAGTATTTTGGTTGGTCATGTTTTGCTATTGAATCAGATAATGGTAACCTTTTATTTGACCCCTTCTTTCGCCCGATGCACGGGGCGAAATGGGCTAGGTTAGAGGATTTCAAAAACACAAAGGTTATATGCATAACTCATGGCCACTATGAGCATTACCTTGATGCACCATCTATAGTAAACCTGACAGGAGCAACGGTTGTCGCCTCTGAGGAAGTATGCAACCATCTCAAATTGAAGTATCACGTCGCGAAACAGAAATTATTACCCACAGCCCTTTTTCAGGAAGTTAAAGTCTCTGGGTTTAAAATAACCTCCTTTGAATGGCAACATAGAAACATCAGTTTCTGGAAATTTTTTAAAGGCAATTTTACTACAGCCTCCCAGTTTGTGTGGTATAGCTTATTCAGATCACCATTTAATGCACCAAAATTTGGGTATTATGTTGAAGGGCCAGAAGGTCTGCGACTCATGAATTACGGTGAGGGGTTCAGTAATCTTATGGATATTAAACAGGTTCGTGAACTTGGGCAGAAATTCAAACCTAATGTGCTCCTAGCTGGTACGCAGCTCAATTTTGAAGCCTATCTGGGCGATGGAGTTGCTGCCATTTCACCAGAGACTGTAATACTCTTTCATCCTCACGAAAAACTGTTTGAGAAGCTCAAGCTGAAATCCTCATCCCCACAAGCATTCGTTGAAAGCATTAAGCGCAAGCTGCCAAAAGCCAAAATAATCATAGCCGAACCGATGGGTTCTATAAGGATTCGCCAAACCAATTGAGTTAAATCTTCGATAAAGCCAATTGAATAAGAAAGGCCACTTTTTTCGTGGAATGCGCGAAAACAGGATCTGTTTAGGGAAACAATAGAAGGAGGTAAAATTCGTGAAAGAGCAAATTATAACAAAGAAAGCACCGGCAGCTATCGGGCCTTATTCCCAAGCAATAAAATGGGGTAATTTGGTTTTTGTTTCCGGGCAAATTGCTTTAAACTCAGGAACAGCAACAATTGAAGGAGACATTAAAGAGCAAACCCGAACAGTGCTTTCAAACTTAAAAAACATTCTTGAGGCTGCAGGCAGCAGCATGGATAATGTCTTGAAAATAACGGTATTTTTGGCAGATATAAATGATTTTGCAGCCATGAACGAGGTATATTGCACTTTTTTCAGCCAAGTTCCCCCGGCCCGCTCAGCCTTCGAGGTTGCGAACCTGCCTAAAGGGGCGAGCGTCGAGATTGAAGCAATTGCAGCTTTAGATTGAATAAGTTAGAAGAATTTCGGGTTAGAAAATAATGTTAATTATAGGCGAACGAATCAATGCTTCTCGGAAGTCCATCGCTGAGGCTATTTCCTCTCGAAACGTAGCCTTTATTCAGAATGAGGCCAAATCCCAGGGCATGGCCGGGGCTGATTATCTCGACGTCAATGCAGGAACATTTTTCGGAGAGGAAGCGAAACATCTTTTATGGGTTATTGAGACGGTTCAAGAAGTCGTTAATCTTCCCCTTTGTATTGATAGCCCGGATCCTTCTGTGATCAAGGCCATGATTCCTTTGGTCAAGAAAACCCCGATGATCAATTCCATTACGTTAGAACCTTCTCGTTTAGAAGGAATCCTGCCGTTGGTTGCTGAACATAAAACCAAGGTCATCGCCCTTTGTCAGTCAGGGGACTCCATTGCTGATACAGTCAAGGCCAAGGTGAAGATGGCCGGGCAACTGGTGGAAAGAGTGAAGGCTGCAGGTATTCCATTGGATGATCTCTATATTGATCCTCTTGTATATCCTCTTGCGACCAATGACCAGTCAGCGTTGGCAACGTTGGATGCTATTGAAAAGATCATGAAGGAATTTCCAGGCGTTCATACCACTTGTGGCCTCACCAATGTGTCCTATGGGCTTCCGAATCGAAAGCTTGTGAATCGAACCTTTCTGGTGGCAGCCATTGCTCGTGGTTTGGATTCCGCCATTTTAGATCCCACGGACAAACAGCTTTTCGGAGCTCTCAAAGCTGCCCACATGATTGCCGGCAAGGATGAATTCTGCATGCAGTACATCACGGCTTTTCGAGAAGGAAAGCTGGAATAGTAAAATCCCTCCAACCCCTCTTTGCTAAAGGGGGATGAGGGGGGATTACCGATTCCCGGTGTTGAGAGTAGGCACGCTGTTAAAGCAATTCCTATGAAATACTTGGTCATTGCCTGCAACATCATGAGAGATGAACTCCTCCGTCTCCAGACTAATGGAATCTCTTTCGTTTTCTTAGAGCAATCTCTCCACCGGACACCTCAAAAGATGAATCTTGTTATCCAGGGAGAGATGGACAAAGCTGAGAGATGGGAGGGAGATTACATCATCCTTAGTTATGGACTGTGCAGCAACGGAATCGTAGGCGTAAAGTCGAAGAGTCATCCGATTGTTATTCCGCGGGTCCATGATTGCATCGCCCTTTTCCTTGGTTCCTGGGACAGATACATGGAAGAGCATAATAAGGAGCCAGGCACATACTATCTGACTAAAGGATGGATTGAAGAAGGAAAATCTCCTCTCGGAATTTACCAGGAGTATTGTCAGCGCTATGATAAAGAGACAGCAGAATGGGTCATTA
>Ga0315294_10009633_pt1 | contig 10607 bp, 9 predicted proteins | sample YL17G13_40_MG_FD_203626 | JGI IMG/M metagenome (GOLD analysis project Ga0315294, IMG submission 203626) | Sediment microbial communities from Yellowstone Lake, YNP, Wyoming, USA - YL17G13_40 | ecosystem: Environmental > Aquatic > Freshwater > Lake > Sediment | place: USA: Wyoming | collected... | reverse complement strand
TAACGTTACCGCTTGCCCTTCTTCTATGGGAGAGAACCGGGAAGGCGAAGAGGCCATGGAGGGTTACCCTGAGAAACCTCGTCGTCCATGCGTCCTTGCTGGGAACAATGGCCATCGTGCTTTGCGCACATCATGGGTACCTGATTTTCTTCCAAGCCTGTTTCCGGATCCGGGGCTGGGCAGAGAACCTATTGACCCAGGTCAACGCCCTTCCCTATCTTACCTCCCGTCTCTTCCTCGTCCATTCCCTCAACATCGACCCCGACCTGCCCGTCGTTCTGGAATGGGACCCCCTAATCATCCTTCAGGCCATTATCCTGGCCGCGCTGATCTTCCTGGGGCTATCCTGTCTCCGGCGGAGACCCGCTATCGGTTTCGGGCTCCTGTGGTTTTTTATCCATCTGCTGCCCACGAATTCTTTTATCCCGCGGCTGGACATTGCGAACGACCGGCAGCTTTACCTGGCGTCCTGGGGGTTGTTTCTGGCCTTCAGCATCGAGATGGGGAAGGCAGTGAAATATCTGAAGCAGGGACGGGTGTTATCCCATGCCTTGGTCATTCCGCTGGCCTTTATCCTTTGTTTTTTTACGATTGCCCGAAATAACGTCTATAAGAGCGAAATCGCCCTGTGGGAAGATGCGACGGGAAAGTCGCCGTACAAAGCCCGGGTTCACAACAATCTCGGTTACGCCTACTACCTCTCCGGGAGATATGGTGACGCGGAAAAGGCCTATCTGGCGGCTTTGCGCATAAAACCCGATTATTCGCTGGCCCGCAATAACTTCACTCTCCTTGATAATCTGCGGCATGAAAAGGCTGGCATGGCGGGAGAACCCCACCTCTCCCCTCGCGGGAGAGGGGCGGGGTGAGGGAAAATAGAAATGAAAAGGCCTTATATCCCCATCGTTACCACCCCCACCCTGACCCTCCCCCCTCCAGGAGACTGTGTCGTAATTGGGAAAAAGAGCCGTCATTCCGGCGAAAGCCGGAATCCAGTTGCAGTTTTATTGAATAATTCCATCTTCCTGGATACCCGCCTTCGCGGGCATGACGAATTACGACACAGTCTCCAGAGGGGGAGGGAAACCCCTGGGTTTCCGGATGGACACTAACTATGGGGTCGGAACAAGGAGTTACTTATTCAGCAATCTCCAAATCGATGGTTGCTCCCGGAAAGGTCTTGCCGCATATGGCTGGGTCGTGGCAGGGCAAGAGATGTTTCGGCGTTTTCAGCAACCCCCGGATCTTCCAGATCGACCGGTACCAGGCGTAGTGATCATAGAGAACCGCGGAGGGGACCCCGAGAGGGCCATACCGCTCGGGAGCGGGGGTAATGTTATTCCGTTTACCGTCCAGACCGACCATCCAGGACATCTTCGGAAACATATTCTGGTAGATATTCACGATATCCCCGGGGATGACATAGGGGCCATCCGAGGTATCCACCGCAAAGGTCAGCCCCCCGATGGTATGACCGGGCGTGTGATAAAACCGAATCCCCTGGGCGAACTCTCCATCTCCCACCACTTTCAGGCATCGGAACTTTTCCAGAAGGGGAATGACCGCAGGATCGAAGTCCTGCCGGATACGCATCGATGGCAGGGGGTTAATGAGCTCATTCCATTCATCATAATGGAAGACGTGAAGGGCTTTCGGAAAGAGATGGCCATTCCCGGCATGATCATTGTGGAGGTGGGTATAGAGGACCGCCTCGATTTCTTCCGGTCGGGATTGGTGCTTCTCCAGGGCCTCCAATAAATACGTTTCTCCTCCTTTGGCCGGGGCTCCGGCCCAGGCTTTCCCATCGACGATAAAACGGGAATGGATTCCCGTATCCACCAGAATTTTCCGCTGATCCGCTTCCAGCAAGAAAGCTAAATACGGACAAGGGAGCGCAAGATTCATATCCAATCCCATGGTCCCCATGGCCTTGGGAACGGTTATATCGCCGAGGTAAAGCACGTGGATCTTCCAGTTCATGATTCGTTTCTCCTCCTTTTTGCCAAGATGCGTTCCCGGGAAACTCCCAGATAGGTCGCTTTGATTTCTTCGTTGGCCTGGATGTCTGCCGAGGTCCCCTGAAAAACCAGATGGCCGTTATCAATGATATAATGCCGGTCACCGACATTCAGGGCCATTTGCAGATGCTGTTCCGCCAGCAATACCGTCTTGCCGCTCTGTTTGATCTCCCAAATGGATTTTCCGATCTGTTCAATGAGAATCGGAGCCAGGCCTTCCGTGGGTTCATCCATCAGAATCAACCGCGCCGGACCCAGGAGCGCCCGGGCATTGGCCACCATCTGCAATTGCCCTCCGGAAAGGGTCCGCCCTCGGTCCTTGCTCTTTTCTTTTAATACGGGAAACATGGCATAGGCTTTGTCCAATTCACTTTTTTCATCCGGGATGTCAGCCTGCACAAGAGCCAATCGCAGATTCTCTTCCACGGTCAGCATGGGAAAAATATGTCTGCCCTGGGGGATGAGCCGCACACCCCGGCGGAAGATTTCATAAGGTTTTTTCCCCTGCATTTCTTCGCCGAAAATTAAAACTTTTCCAGAACGCGGCGGCGTGAGGCCGATGATCGAGCGGATGGTCGTGGTCTTGCCGGCGCCGTTCCGCCCCAAGAGGCAGACAACTTCCTTTTCCTTCACTTCCAGCGATATACCGTGCAGGACGTGGCTGATTCCATAATAGCTGTGAACTTCATTCATGACCAGCGCGCTCATACGCCCCCTAAATAAACCCGGCGCACCTCCGGGTTGTCCGCCACCTCTTCCGGGGACCCCTCGGCGATCTTTCGCCCGAAATTCAGGACCACGATGCGGTCGGAAATATTCATTACCAGATCCATGTTGTGTTCAATAAGCAGGACGGTGAAATCCCCAGAGAGGTCCTTGATCAGATCCATGGTCTGAGCCGCCTCGGCCGGCGACATGCCGCTGGTCGGTTCATCCAACATGAGGAGCTCCGGCCCTGTGGCCAAGGTCATCCCAATCTCCAAGTGACGCTGATCCCCATGGCTGAGTTGCCCCGCAGGCACGTCGGCCCATTTTTGAAGACCAATGCGCTCCAGGATCTGGGCTGCTTTTTCGCCGACTTCGTTCATTCCCTTGGCTCGGCTGAAGAGACTCAGCCTCTGGGGGGATTTCGTCTGAACCGCCAAAAAAATGTTTTCCGAGACCGTGAGTCTTTTAAAGATGTTGGTGATCTGAAAAGAGCGGGCCAACCCCGCTAGGGTGATTTCAGGCGCTTTCATTCGGGTGATGTCCCGCTTTTTGAAGAGAATCGCTCCGGCGCTCGCGGGGAAGCGCCCGGTAATCACGTTGAACAGGGTGGTTTTTCCTGCGCCGTTGGGTCCGATTACGCTTGTGATCTTACCCTCTTCAATATCGAGGTCAATGCGGGAGAGTACTTCGAGAGCCCCAAAGCTTTTGTCCACCCCTCGCAGTTCAAGGATGGCCATGTTTTTTCTCCCTTTTTGCCCACGAACCGATTTTTTGGACGAGCGCCAAGACCCCCCCTGGGCTGAACAGAATAAAAGCCGCAAAAATGCCCCCCAAGACCATCATCCACGATTCAGCCAGCCAGCTTGAGAGAATGTCCCCGAGAATAATGACCAGAGCGGCCCCGAAGATGGGTCCGATCAGCGTCCCCATCCCGCCCAGAAGGGACATGATGATGATTTCCCCTGAGACCGCCGGATGGTAAAAAGTGGGAGAGACGAAAGAGTTGAAAGCCGCCATGAGCCCCCCGGCCACCCCGCCGTAGATTCCGGAAATGACGAACACGCGGCGGATGATAAGATGGGTGTCGAAGCCGAGAAATTTCGTCCGCTCCTCGTTCTCCCGGACTCCCACCATCACCCTTCCGAAGGGGCTCCTGATGATCAGCCGGGCGAAGAGATAAGCCGCTCCCAGACAAGCCAGGGTAAAATAATAAAAGGCAACGGGGCTGGAGAGATTCAGCCCGGGAAGCAACCAGGGCTTGGGCACCCCGGAAAGGCCGTTCGCGCCCCCTACAAAATCCCAGCTTTGGGCGGTGACGAAGAAGAACTGGGCGAAAGCGAAAGTGAGGAAGACAAAGTATATCTCCCGGGTCCGTAGCGCCAGGAGGCCGACCACATAAGCGACCAAGGCGCTGGCAAGGATCGTAATGGCCATGGGAGGCCAGAACCAGGGGGTCCAATGTTTCAGGAGCATACCGATCACGTAGGCCCCCGTGCCAAAAAAGAGGGCGTGGCCATAAGAAACCATGCCGGTGTAACCGGCAAGCAAATCGTATCCGATAACGATGATCGCGAAGATGAATATTCGCGTGAGGAGCGCAAGATAGAAGGAGCTGTAAAGGAGCCCCTCGCCCAAAGGGAAGGCGATCAAGAAAGCGAGAAGAATCCCAAGGTTCAGAAGGCGGCCCATATTAATCCTCCTTTAAGAGGCCTTCCGGCCGAAAAAGGAGGACCAGGACCATTAAAGCCCAGACCGTAAACTTGGCTATCCCGGTAAAAAATTGGGCCCCAAAAGCGTCGGTAATGCCCAAGAGGAGGGAACCCACTACGGCGCCGCGAAAAGAACCCATGCCCCCGATGACGATCACCAGGAGCGCGCTGGTCAAGAGCTCAAAATCCATCTCGGGATTGAGCGCCCGCATCGCCCCGATGATCACCCCGGCCAGAGCCGCCAGGGCGGCCCCGATGGCAAAGACCGCGGTGAAGACCCGATAGATGTTGATGCCGAAGGCGTTTACCGTCTCCAGATCGTGCATCCCCGCCCGGATCACCATTCCCCACTTTGTGCGTTTGAGGGTGATCCAAAGAACGAGCGCAAGCGAGGCGCTGAAAAGGAGCACAAAAAGGCGGAAGCGGGGATAGTCCAATCCAAAGAAATGGACATACCCTTTAAAATAGGAAGGGAGGAGGATCGAACGCTGGTCCCCTCCCCAGGTAAGGAGCACGGCATTGGCGATGATCATGCTCAAGCCCACGGTCAGCAGGAGCTGGTACAGTGGGTTCAAGCCGTAAAGAGGCCGGATGGCGAAAGCCTCCATGAGGATGCCCACTCCAGCCACAAACAAGGGGGCGATCATCAGGGCAAGCCAGAAATTGCCGGTAACCTGAACGAATGTATACCCAAAGTACGCCCCCAACATGCAGAGGCCCCCGTGGGCGAAGTTGAGCACGCCCATCACCCCAAAGGTCAGCGAAAGACCGCTGGCCACGAGGATCAGGGCGCTCCCGATCGTGACGCCATACAGCAAGTTGGCAAGAACAAGGGAAAGGTCCAAGGGATATCCTTTTATTTACCGAGTTTGCATTCTCCCCCGGGACCATCCGGACCGCCGGGGGTGCTCCAATTGCCTGTATTAGCGACGGTCTTGTGAACCAGTTTGCCGTCCTTTTTCTGCACCTGAAAAATGTAGATGGGGACATTGGCCACGTGGTTCGGATCCATCTTGATGTGGCCGCGGGGACTCATATAATCCACTTTCTCAATGGCATTGACAATTTTCTCCGCGTCCTCGGGGTCCCCGCCCGTAGCATCCAGCGCCTTGATCATGATCGTCCCGAGTTCATACCCGAGAACCCCATTCTCTTCGGGAAAATCGTTGGGGAACATCTTGGCATGGGCGACTTTGAAAACTTCGTTCTCCTTGTTTTCCAGCCAGGGGCTGCTGTGGAAAAGCTGGTAGTGGCCGATGGCCGAATCTCCAAACCCGTCGAGCCCGCCGGCTTGGTAACCTCCCAAACCGACGATGATGGGGATGTTTTCTTTCTTCAGGCCGAATTCTTCGTACTGCTTGGTGAAGTTGACCAAATCGGCCCCGCCGATGAACCCGAAAAGGGCATCGGGTTTGGGTCTGGCGCTTTTGATCTTGGCCAGGTAGGGCGCGAATTCGGTGGTTCCCAGCGGGCTTAAGAAAGAGCCCACAACCTGGCCCCCTTTTTGCTCAAAAGGAGCCCTAAAGAATTTGATGACCTCATGGCCGGTGGAATAATCCATGGCAATCAAGTAGACTTTCTTGCCCATCGTTTTGAGGAACCAGTCCACCGCCGGAACACTCATGTTCCAAGTCGTCTGGCCGCATAGGAAGGTATAACGACTGCAGCTCTCGCCGCAGAGTTTGATGTTCGCGCCGTAGGCTTGCAGCATGGGTTTCTTCAGGGGCCTGATCGCTTCGCTCACCGCCAGCGATTCATGCCCGGCAATGGGCCCGGAAAGGAAATGGATTCTTTCCTTGGTAATGAGCTTCTGGGCCTTTTCGATGGCCACGTTCGGCTTGCCCTGGGTGTCCTCAGCAAAAAATTTCACCGAGTCCTTGTATTTGGACATAGCAAAGGCCAAGCGGATCCCGTTCTCCAGCCGCTTGCCAATAGCCGCATAGACCCCCGAATAAGAAGAAGTCATCCCCACACGAATTTCCTTACCAGCCGCCCTTGCCAAAAAGAAGGGGCCTGATAATACGGTGGTAGCCGAAGTGGCGGCCGCTGCTTTTAAAAATGCCCTTCTGGAAATTCCCCTTTTTGTCGATTTCTCCTGCTTCATATTTCCTCCTCTTTTTGAAATGAGTATTGTCAAAATCTAACCACAGAGGACACAGAGAAGATATTAATATTCAGGGAGTTTAAAAAATTGTTATTCCCCCCTCTAAATGATTAATCTCTCTATCCCTTCTCTTAACCAACCCCCATTTAAATCGCTCAACAACCCCAATCCTTTACCTAGCCCCGCTCAATAAATACCCGCTGGGATTTCATCCTGCACATTTCCTTACCGCTTTCCTTTTAATAATAACCTCGATTTCGACCGCCTAGTCTGTCCACAGGCACCGCTGTCTTTCGCTTATCTCTTTAAAAAAGTCTTTTTGAGGACACAGAGTCTTTCTCGGTGACCTCTGTGGTTCCAATGGTTACCCGAAAGCGTTGGCCGAAAAGTGAAACGAACCCACCCCGTCCCCGCAGGACTCGGTCTTTCCTACCAGACCGTCCAGCCGCCGTCAATGCAGATCGTTTGTCCCGTGATGTAGCTTGAGGCCTCTGAAGAGAGAAGGAGGGCAAGCCCCATGAGCTCCTTGGGCAACCCGCATCTCCGAAGCGGAGTCCTTTCCAGCGTCCAGTCGAGCAATTTCTTATTCGTGCGGATGTTGTCGCGCAGAGCCGTATCGAAAAAGCCCGGAGCGATCGCGTTCACCGTGATGTTGTACTCGGCCAATTCCAAAGCCAGGACCTTGGTCATCTGGATAATCCCCGCTTTGGCCGCTCCGTAAGGAGCCATGCCCGGAAAGCCCACGGACCCGGCGATGGAGGAAATGTTGATAATCCGGCCCTTCCTGCTCTTGATCATCTCCGGGCAAACCGCCTTGCAGCAATAGTAGGTCCCCTTCAGATTCGTGTCAATGACTCGCTGCCAATCCTCCTCGGGAAAATCGACCAGGGGCTTGGGAGGGACGTTCATCCCGGCGTTGTTGATCAGGATATCGATTTTGGAAAAAGACCCGATTACCCGCCCCACCAAATTCTGTACATCGGCGAATGTTGAGATATCACAGCGGATGGCCTCTGCCTTCCCTCCGGCTTCGAGAATTTCATGGGCCGCCGCATTGAGCTTTTCGAAGTTCCTGCTGGCCAGTACGACCGTGGCTCCATTCTGCGCCAGGGCCTTGGCCATCTCTTTTCCCAGCCCCTGGCTTCCCCCGGTGACGATGGCTACTTCACCCCGCAGATCAAAGCTTTCGTTCATCCGAACCCTTCCTTTGTTCCTCCCCGCTCCCCTCCAGAAAACCGCCGCGATTCAACCCGTGCGATCCGCCTCTCCAGGGTGGACATGTCTCTTCATTTGCGTATGCCAATAAATATCCTTTTTCGGCGGAAAAAAGTCAAGTGAAATGAGGGCTGAAGCATTTCCGGATGCGGAATACTTTGATGTCCAGGTGCAAAACAATAGAATTCTTGAATATGTTTAATTGAAGACAGAGGGGGGATCAAAAAATAGACCTGACTCCTAGTCTCCACTTATTAATCAGTCCATAATTATATAGACAGCGAAGACGAAATCCCTCCTTCCCTCCCTTTACAAAAGGGAGGAATTTCCCCTCTTTGGAAAAGAGGGGTCAGGGGAGATTTTGCAGGAATATGTCTGGTCAATTATGGACCACTTAGTAATATATTCTATCATCTCCCGTTAAAGATCGGCATCGATAAGAAGGAAAGTAGCTCGTTCCAACCTTTCCTGAAAGGTCCTTCCCTCAAGGTTCATAAAGTGGTGGGCTAAATTCAGAAGACCTTCCCGTTCCTTTTCGGGCAGCCACCCGTAGGCTTTACCCCATTCCTTCCCAAGGTCTTGCGTCCCTTCCGTTTGAGTTTCAGCCAAGGTCACGATAGGCAGAAGGATTTTAAGAAGAGCGGCGGAAGCGACCTTCTGCAAAGGGGGCGAGGCCCGGACCACCTCCCAGGCCTGGTGTTCCTCTTCAGTCTCTGAGAGGAGGTGCCGCAGAAGGGCCACCTGGCTAAAACCTAGGCCAATCTGGGCCAGCCATTGACCCACCTCCCGGTCTTTAATGGCCACAGAAAGAAAATAAACGCATTGCTGGAGAAGGGACATGTCCAGGCCATGAGATCGAGCCGCCTCCTGAAGCCCTTTCGAGAAGGTGAAGGTGTAAAATTCCAAAGTGCCATGGTTTAGGGCATGGGCGATTTCATGGTGAACAACCCCCTGGATGATGGAGCTGGGGATTCCCGTCAGCCGCTCCTGGCAGATATGGATCCTCGGATAACCCCTCCACGCATCATGGGTGGCCAGGAATTCGGTCTCCTCCCCCGTCACCACCCCGAGGGCATCTTTTTCACTCCGGCTAAAGGCCTGATACTTGTCCATATTCTTCCAAACCATGAGCTGCAGAGACGGTAACGAGTTGGGAAAAGAAGTTCTTTCCAAGACCTCATTGGCCCAGTAACGAATCTGGGTCAAAAAGCCCTCGTCGATCACTTCGGGACATACGATTTGGATGCGTTCGCTCATCTCATTTCATGGCCTTATTCTTCAAAGACATATCCCCTGGATAAAAAGTAACCCTCAATGACTCGCTGGACCTCCTGATTTACCATGTGATTGAGATCCGCCGCCGGCCGGCTCCTGAGTTCTTTGATCAGAAGAGAGCAATTATAACGGATTTTACTTCTTCTTGTCCTGATTTGACAATCTCGCCCTCTCTAATTATTCCCAAAGAAGAATTCTTTACTTCCGCTTTTCGCTATGCCTGATGTGCTTTGCGATTTTCCAAGAAAAGGGGAATTTGCGCAAAGTTCCCAATCAAAGCCAAAGGATAATCAGGGATTGGCTTAGGATTTGACCCGGCCAATCGTTTTTGCTATGATTGACCCAGTTCCAAACTTCCCCAGTAAACCTCTTTCCCTGGATTTGAAATCCAGGCCTCCCATTTTGGAGGGGGGATAAGAATGCGGGGGGATCAGCTTTCCCGCCAATGGCGGACCATCCGGGCCAGCGAGGCCAGTCTAAATGGACTGACCGTAACAGAGATCGCGCAGCGGGAAGAAACTGGAATACACACGATCTATCGCGACCTGGAAGTCCTATACCCGAGGTATCACGCAAAGGCGCAAAGAGCGCCAAGCGAAATATTCAAAATCTTATTTCCTCCTCTCAAGATCTTTTTACTGCTACAGCATTCAAGGACCATTCTTTGCGTTCTTGGCGCCTTGGCGAGAGATAAGATGTCACGCAAAGCCGCAAAGTTCGCCAAGAAAACCGTTTTGCATCTCCCCGCCCTAAATACATATTTGGTTCGATCCCTAGCCCGTGTTTCACAGCTGGGAAAAGGACCTTTGCGTCCTTTGCGCCTTGGCGTGAGATACGACTTGCGACTTGCACCTTTCGACTTACGGTTGTTTCTATGTTGAATGTTGCGACCTAACCCTATTGCCGCTTTTACTTATTGGGCAAAGGGATGAATGAGAGTTTCAAATATAAAAGAAAAGGCTTTTACCAAGAATGAAGATTCGACCCCCAAAACACAAAAATATAGAGTAAAAAGTGATGATGACCCTTAAGAATTTTTCTTCGAAGCCGGAAACAATTCCAGCGATAACATCCTGGTACCTGGCTGATTTGGGAGAGGCTCGGGGGAAACAGGAGCTCTTCACCAGACAGTCCCCTCAAAAGCTCAAAGCTTTACGTGAACATGCCCTTATTGAGAGTGCCGTATCCTCGAATCGGATAGAGGGGGTGGAGGTCGACCAATCCCGCATCCGTACCATCGTTTTCGGAAAGCAATTGCTGCGAGATCGTGAGGAGGAAGAAGTCCGGGGATATCGAGATGCTCTCAAGCTCATTCATGAGCAAGGCTCGCGAATACCCATTTCGGAAGACACGATTTTAAAACTCCATCAAATGATTCGGGGCGAGATTTGGGATGCAGGGAAATATAAAGAAAAGGACGGCCATATTATAGAAAAATACCCCGACGGCCATGAGCGGGTAAGATTCAAGACTGTCGATGCAGCCAGGACTCCGGAGGTTACGCGTGAATTGGTCGCAATATGTGAACAATGCCTCCACGAAAAGTGGGTACATCCGCTTATAACTCTGGCAGCCTTT
>Ga0315294_10009632_pt1 | contig 10608 bp, 8 predicted proteins | sample YL17G13_40_MG_FD_203626 | JGI IMG/M metagenome (GOLD analysis project Ga0315294, IMG submission 203626) | Sediment microbial communities from Yellowstone Lake, YNP, Wyoming, USA - YL17G13_40 | ecosystem: Environmental > Aquatic > Freshwater > Lake > Sediment | place: USA: Wyoming | collected... | reverse complement strand
GTTGTTGTATCTTTATCAAATTCAACGCTATTTGCAGTTGGTAAATTCCCCACATGTCTTGCATATTCAATAACAGCACACTGAAGACCTAAACAAATTCCCAAAAATGGAATTTTTTTCTCTCGAACATACTGTATCGCTTTAATTTTGCCTTCAATGCCTCGAACATCAAAACCACCAGGAACTATTGCAGCATCTATTTCCTGATTGTCTAATAAATTGGGATTAGTTTCAAATTCTTCAGCATTAAACCATGTAATTTCTGCTCTGACATCATTGGATAAAGCAGCATGATATACGGCTTCTTTTAAGCTAATATATGCTTCATCCCCATCATATTTGCCAAAAACAGCAACTTTAATAACATCGGGATTATCTTTTTCCACAATATCCCGATATTTGGCAATACGACAAGAATTCCGTTTTAATCTAAATTTATCAACCACTAAATCATCTACTTGTCGATTATAAAGTTCAATTGGAACTTTATAGATTGTAGATACGTCTGGGGCGTCAAAAATATTCGTTCTTGGAACATTTGTTAGAGAAGAAATTTTATCTAACATTTTGTCTGTTGTAGGTCGATTGACTCGACACAACAAAATATCAGGCTGCAAACCATGTTGCTGCAATTCTTTAACCGAATTTTGCAATGGTTTAGTTTTGAATTCTTTAATGGTTTCAACCCACAAAATAGGGGCAACCAAAACAATTAAAACATCGTCGCCTTTTTTGCCTTTGAACTGGCGAATGGCTTCGTAAAATTGACCACTTTCAATATCGCCAACCGTGCCGCCAATTTCAGCTAAAACAATATCATTGTCTTTACCTAAAAATTCCAATCGATCTTGGATTTTATCGGTAACATGCGGCACAATTTGAATGGTTTCGCCCAACCATTTACCAGCTTCCTGTTCTTCGATAAGTTCTTTGAACAAGGTGCCGGAAGTATAAATGTTAGCTGCGGAGGGTTCGATACCAGCAATTCTGGCGTAGTGACCTAAATCGAGATCGGTTTCGGTCCCATCATCGCATAAAAAGCACTCTCCATGCTCTCTAGGAGCCAAAATTCCGGCATTTATATTCAAATATGGGTCAAATTTGATAATTTGGACTTTATGCCCTCTGAGCTTCATTAAAAGCCCAATACTGGCACATGCGACACCTTTACCACACCCACTTATGACCCCGCCACAGACGATGATGTATTTACTTGACATTAAATTGCCTCCCTAATTCAAGATAGTAACTTCTGCTTGAGTTTCTATCCAAACACGAGCCCCGCATGCTAGCGGTGACTCAGGAGAATAAACAATTTGGGAAGGACCGTCAATACTAACCTGATGGGCGTATTGATTTGACTTATAGGTCTTGACAGTCAAGACAGGCTCATTGGTTTTATTTTTACGGTTCGATTTAATTTTTAATTGGTTAACATGTATTATCGTTTTCATTTTTAAACCTTTGCAAATAAAGGATTGTGGATTTCAAAAACCATAATAACCACCTTCAGGGTCTTCCTTCTCTCTCAACCTTTTTGAGTTTGGTGTAGTAGTGAGGGTCTTCTTTCAAATGAGCCACTGCAATTTTCAAAGTCATTACAGGATCACTATTGGTAACATTGGTTTCGGGATCGCCCTTACCATGTTCTAATTCAATCTTATAACCTTGAATCAATTGCTTTATTTCAAATTTTGAAATATCTAATTTTGCTTTATCTGCAATCGTCTGAACTTCTTTTGCAGATATCCATTCATTAAATTTCATACTACTTCCTTTTAGGCGACGTTGATGGTTTTCATTTGGTTTTTGATAAAGTTCTAATGATTCAAAAAAATCGTAATATCCACCTTCTGGGTCTTCTTCGACGGTCCATAAACCGGGCGCAACAAGTTGCGCCCGGTTTATATTTTTTAGGAAACTTTAACTTTAAGTGCCACAAATTAATTAACCCTTCTTGAAATCTATTGGACAAGCACCAGTTGTGCAATCTACATGCTCAAAACCAATATCTTCGGCAACCGCTGTTTTTCGAATCTTCGAAACAATAGATTCGTATTCAGCTTTCGTCACAGGTTGTTCCGGCAGATATTCGTAGCTGCTGTCTTCTTCCTGTGGCATAATTGCACAACACTTCACTTGCGATTGAAATTTCTTAAGAATACTTGTGAACTTTTTGTATTCAACAACTGTAGGATCATATTTCAATGTATAGCTAATCTGCGAGCCAGAATCGCTTTCCAAAGGAACGCCTGATTCATCTACGCCTTTTAGCCAATATTTTTCACCAAGCATTAGCCATTGATATTGTTCTTCAGGAGTTGCTTGTGAAGCTGTAACCAATCTGTCCCCTAATCCTAATTCAACAATAACTGGACTCGTTGGGAAACCAACAATTACAGTGTTTTGATATTTCACCAATTCACGAACTGGATATCCTAACTCTCTGTAAGTTGTCACCAAAGGATCATCAGTGCTGAACTGAACCCAACGTAAATATTGAGCCATTGCAGCCAAATGCCAACCTTCAGTTAATCCAAATAATTTAGATGTTGTCCCAGCGGGCTTGATAGTTGTATCTGTATCTGGAACGGTGACGCCTAAGATGGCTGCGTATGCTTTGGCTTCTTCTTTAACAGCACGTTTAAATCGTGAAAGTGCCATCCAAAAGTCTTTGGACTTTTCTTCGTCAATTAAATCGCCGAATCCGAGTCTAAAGAATTTCCAAGCAAATTCATGAATGCCGGTAATACCTACGCCAATTCTATTGGTGCGTTGTACTTCTTTTTTATAAACACTGTCCATTGTATTTACACGCATTAAAGCACGGGTTGTGACTCGGAATGCTGCTTCAGCTTCATCCAATGTTTCAGCGTGAAATGGGACCACATCGCCAATGCAGCAAAAAGCACCATGCATTGCGAGAGGTATTTCGCTGCAAGGGTTGACAATCATAAATGATTTCTTCTTTTGAGAACTCTTCAAAAGACGATTCATATACAGTTGTGTATCTTCGCACAATTGATATTTTTTGCTGCCGACGTAATCGCCACGATACGACTCTAATCCCTCATTCTTTTGATGCAATTTATCTTGATTGATAAATCCTGGTTCGCCTGTGCCGTCGCCATAAGCGGCTGAAGTTGCCAACTTAAATACTGCTCTGGCTTGCTTGGCTAAAGGGGATTTATAACGAGCATTATTTTTACTCAAACGAATCAGAGACCAGAATTCTTCATCGACCATGATGCTGTTATTTGAAGACCACAAAAATCCTTGTGGTTTATTAGCTATTAAAACCTTACGTTGTTCGATGATTTTTTCGACAGTTTTGCCGACATATTCAATCGGACGTTTAATGGTGATGAAATCTAGTACTGTTTTGTCTCTCCACGTTTTAGTACTCATGCGGGCAGCCCGTCTGGCTCCCCCGACCAACACGCATTCTGCGAAGTAATGATCGACGTAGATTGATTGCATCCAACGAGGAAGTTTACCACCCTTTAATGTTGAAGCTTTATAAAAAGCATTCATCAAAGGTACAGGACCAGAGGCGGGGCGATCTTGCATGCCCTTAATGGGCGAACCTTTAGGGCGAACATTAGAAAAGTCTAGAATAAGCAGTTTGTCTTTGTGAATTTTTTCGAAGGCGGCATTTTCCCAAATTTCCAGCGCTTTGGCCCATCCTTCACGGGTATCGTCTACGCTGTGCCACAAAACATCTTGTCCACTACCGTATTTGTGTTTGGCATCTCGAACAGATTCGTGAGCGGAATAATTGAAGTCGGCATGATCTTCATTTAAAACGCATCTAACTGTGGGAGCATTATCCCAATTAACCAACATCATATCGTCGTCATAAGATCGCCCGACACCAGAGCCATTCATCAAAAGATAAAACAGCATGAAACTTGTGCTGCTAGTGGCACAATTCGTGAATACTTCGTAGTTTCGTTCTGGTTGGGATGCGTCACCGTGTTGAAGATGGCGACCGCTCATTAAAATTGTGGCACTCGATAAATGACCGTTTAATGCCTTATATTCAAGTTCTCGTTCTTTTTCGTCGATGCAGAGCAAAGAATTGCCGAGTGCTACCCGATCAGCTACATCTTTCCAAGTTTCCCATGTCCCATCAGTTTTTTTACGTAAAATCGTTCGTTCCGCCACCGCTTGTCCCATACCTGGGTAAAATTCTTTTGCCGTCATTATTTCCTTCTCTTTATTGCTTATTTGTTATAGGGGAATTATGTAAAAGTTATGAACGTATTTTTTTCAATAATTATTTTAGTTTTTTAAAGTTGATTTAATTGTAGTGAATCCACCTTTTTTGACCAAATTTATTGACTCGCAACCACCTAGCATTTCTAGCAAATCGTGATCGTGTGTTGTCACAAATACTTGTCGTTCCTTCGCTAATTCCATAATCATGTTGTAAATACCTTGCACGCCAATGGGATCGACATTTGAAGTAACTTCATCGAGAAAGACGAGAGAAGGATAAGTTCCAGAATTCAACATCATCATATGAGCGAACGCTTGAGACACCGCTAAATTAAGACGACGACGTTCACCACCGCTCATGGCGTAATAAACAAATTTGTCGCCATCTGGCGGGTTTCTATGAATAGTTTCTTCTAATTGATTATCGAAATTAAGAGTTATTTTGCCATCAATTAAAAATTGCAGCCAATGAGAAATTCTAGTATTTAACGCAGGTATGATTCCATCAATTACAAACTTACGTATTCCATTATCGCCAAACGCTTTAACCCAAAATTCATAATATGGCAAATCTTTATTAGCATCATCCAATTCGATCTTTTTATCTTCGCACTCTTTACTCTTTAGTTTACTTTCCTTTATTGTTTCTTCAAGAATCTTCACAAAAGGCGACGGTCCACTTAACTCATTCGACTTATTTGTGATTTGATTCTTTAATTCATTTAGTTGTTCTTCTAACACTTTTTCGTTAGCAGAAGTTTCTGGCTTCTCAATTCGAGATAGATTTATAATCTGTTTGCGAATTGTGTCAATATCATTCGCTAGATCACGACTTCTATTTTCGGCTATTTTTATAATGTCTGCCATCTTAGCGAGATTATCGTTATATTTATCTAAATCGCTTTGTTCTTTCAAAAGAGTATTCTGAAATAATTCTAATTGTGCCGTTTCTTTTTCTATAACTTGGGTGCTTCGTTCCAACGCAGCATCATCAGCAAAATTACAATTTTGGCATCGCCGTAATTCAATGTCACTCAACATTTGAGTATTTGACGTGATTACGCTCTTAGTCTGCATTAAATCCAACTTTAACTGTCGGGTTGAAACCTCTAAAGCAGCCTTGGCGGTTTTTAACTTGTCTTGTTTTAGACGTGTATCTTCTAAGGCGTCTTTGAAGGACTTTAATTTCTCTTCTTTATCAGGGATTTCTGCCTGGAAAGCTGTTATATCTTCTTGAGCCCGTTGCCATTTAGCTACCGCATTCCCAATATCAGACGAAGCTAATTCAGCTTGTTTAGCTGTGCTTTTTGCCACTAGTGAATTCAATTCATTTTGTTTTGCGTTTTTCCAAGCTATTTCCTGGTCTTCGACGGTTTTGATACGTCTTTTGGCGTTTTCCGATTCAACAAGAGCTAATTCGAGTGTACGACCCTTATCTTTGACTATTTCCTTAGCCAAATTACGTAGGTTCTTGGCATTTTCGTGATAATCACGGTAAATGTCCAAAAAGAGCATATTTTCAACGATTTTACGCTTATTTGCGGCATCACATTCTAAGAACATACCCGCATTATTATCAGTAAATACAAATAAGTTGGAAAATGCTTCATATGTATATCCAAGCTTATCTTCGATGAACTTTTGAGTGCCTGAACCTTTTGATAATTCGGTCTCTTTATTCCAAATACCTTCGGCACTTTGCCATATTTTTAAAGAATCTGGTTCTCGTTTTCTTACAATCCTGTAATCATCAATCAATACTTCCACTTCGCATTTTTTCTTAGATTGATTATTGATTACATCATCGACTTTAATCTTCTTGGGATGTTTAATTGTCTTGCCATATAATCCATAAATAATGATTTCTGGGATGCTTGATTTGCCGACACCATTTGAAGCACGTCGTTCTTCTTCGTTATCAGGATCGACATCTAAATTATCGCCTCGGATCAATACAACATTATCCATAGCGGTAAAATCAAATTTCACACCTTCTGGTCCGAAGCAAAGAAAGTTTTTTGCCGAACAACTTTTAATTCTCAGTTTATTCATAAGTATGTTTCTAGTATTTTTTCTTTAATTCCAGGGACTCTATCCCATTGATGATAAATAGCATAAGGGATATTTTTCTCGTCATGAATCATTTGATTGTTTTCAAAACGAGGCATTTTATCTTTAGGCAAATCAGCAGTTACTGCAATTGCATCATATCGAGGATCGGCAATCACGTATTGATTTGGCCATATAAATGTATGATACAGATAGTTTAGAACAGCTTGGTCAGTAGCTTTTGTGTTAAATAATGTGGTTGACCATATCTGCATAATAAATTGTCTGACATATTCTGCACAGCCCAAAATAGTGCCTGCACATAAAACATCCCAACTAGCACAGTCCTGTTGAAAACCGCCTAATTGAGATTGTAAATTTTGTTGGTCACCAGTATTCCAATTGCAATCAGAATGTAATTTGCCCTCACTTATAAAACATACATGAGGATAATCTAATTCTTCTAAAGCTTTAATCGGATCACGTTGGCATACAACATCTTTAGCGTCTAAAAATGCGACATATCGATAATTAGTTTGAGCTAAAAAATTAGACCAAGCTAGAAACCTATCTCGCACAACCCATTTAATCAATTTGGGATTTACATCAATAATCTTGAATCCCTGTTTGGTCACATATTCCCGATCCTCTATCTCCATATCATGTGTAAAGACCAGTTTATCCCCAGAAAATCCGCTTCTATTCAAAGAATTCATGTAAACTTTAAAGCCAGGGCATTTACAAAAATCTTTGCCACTAGCCCAAGTGATTACTGCGTCTTGTTTGAGGTTTTCCAAGTAAACATTAGAACCTCTTGCGCCGGCCGTGTGTTTGAACACTAATCCGCTACGAGCAAAATGATTGTAGGGCGAATTGTGTTCCATTAACGCAACTGCACGGCACATTCTGGTGAGTTGCGTGTCGAGCGAGAACCCAATTTGAGCCATCGCTTCGATCCAATAGGAAGGAGCTTGGCAATTAACGTGATGGTAGCCACCTTGACCGGGGAACGCATGCGTCATTAACACATACTTCGATCCAGAAAATAAAACCGTTGAAAGAAAGTTTTCAATGTATTGTTCTTCTAGATGTTCGACGAACTCACAACACCAAATCATTTCATAACCTTCAGGCAGATACTTCCAATCCTTGGTAAAGTCATGCTGAATTATTTTGTGAGAAATATCACTGGCGGCGATGGCGGCGGCACATCCTTCTATTCCTCTGACTTTTGGGCATTTTTTTTGCAGATAATTTAAAGCATGCCCTTCTCCACAGCCAATATCCAAAATGGATTTGACTTGAGTTTGTGAAATAAAAAAATCCCACATATTAGGATAAAAGGTGGCAGGATCGCCACCTTTTATACAACCGCCTAAGTGACCAGCTTCATAAAATTGACTCATACACTAATCCATACAAAAACTAAAATAATCAAAGATGCGATTATCATAGCTAAGGACAACTGTTTATCTTTCGACAATTTATATTTATTCATTTTTTGCGGCTTCTTTAGCCAAAAATTCAGCGGCTGTAAACTTGCCGGTTTTATATCTGTCGCTTAATTTAGCAACATTTACATCAATTGCTTCTTGAATAGAAATGCCTAAAACTTCAACTGCGGCAAAAGCCACATAGAACATAATGTCGCCCAATTCCTTAATCATATTTTGACGGCGAGCAGCATCAAATGGTGCTTTGTGAAAACATATCTTCTTTATGTGATCGGCAAACTCACCAGATTCTCCAGTAAGTCCATGCCCTGCTGTATGCATTCTACTTTTCAAATCCACCATCGAGTCTTCTGACATCAATCCAACTACAAACTGTTCGTATTCACTTAAATTCATTTAATTATCCTCTGTTTTAATGACACATTTACGACCGATTTCCAATACCATTGTTCTATCAAGCCCAGCCAAATCAGTGCAATCTACATAAGTTTCCAGCATTTGATCGCCAGATGATAAAATAGATTTTGCGTCCGCCACCGATTTTTTATCATCTTCAATTTTAGTCCGAATAGGTTTTATTTCTAAACTACCGACTTTTGCATTAATGATATCATTTTTGAGACCAATAATGTCAGAAGACGCTAAGTCAGATGATTCAATCCTAATGAAATTCTTTTCTAAATCAAAACTTAGAATATCATCGCCTTCTTTAAAGGTTAAATGTTTAGGACTAAACTTGTTTTCGATATATTTTTTGTCGTGTGTTTTCAGATCGTATTCAATAATATGTTTCTTTTGATTAGCTTCACCGAAATTCAATTCTAATGGTGAACCTACATATTCTACTGTGGCTGTGAGATTTTGAGCAGCATGGTAATGCCCGAGAAACACTTGATTGTATTCATCAAATACATCAGGTGTAATTTTCATCATATCGCCATCATGCTCAATAGAGACTTCAGCTTTGGTGCCATAATTAACGTTCCAAATGGCACCATCAACAGCAGCATGGGCACAAAGTATTTTAAACTTTGATTTAATGTCGATTTTCTTTAAATCTTCGATTGGATTATGAGTGTAGGGCAGAAAGCCAACTTCGACTCCAGCAACTTTAATTGCACAAGGTCGATCTACTACTGTGACGCCAGGAATAGCTCGCATGGGAATAACACTAGAGATGTCCCATTTTTCTGCATGCCAAAGATCATGATTTCCCAAGAGAAGATACACATTGGGCTCAAAATCCCCAGAGTGTTTTAAGAATATTTCAAATACTTTTTGATAAGTCCATACATCAATTTTTTGTCGATCATGAAAAAGATCACCGCAAAACAAAATATTAGATATATCTCGTTCGTTAGCGGTCTTAAATACCCAATCCAAAACGTCAAGACAATCTTGTAGACGTTCGTATTTACGTTTTAACGGATGACAATGGAGATCACTAAAAATCAATACCCGAGAATCATCACTCATGGAAACCTCCAATGTAAAAAAGCGGGCCAAAGCCCGCTTGATTTACATCATCGGAGGGGCTTGTGGCGGCGGTGCCCCACCTGGGGCGGCTCCCATAGCAGGGGCCGGTTGCGGAGGTTGAGAAGGTTCAGGTGGAGGTATTGGAGGTTGACCATTTTCTACCCCATCCTGATTATTCTGTCCAGACGGCTTTTGTTTTTTTGTTTCTATTTTTTTGCCGTCTAATATTTTCTCTATTACTTCCCAAGCTGATAATGGTTTTATTTGAGTCGCTGGTTGCAATGGACCTGGAGCCCCGCCAGGAGGCGGACCACCCATGCCAGGAGGTGGACCACCACCCATACCGCCGCCCATGCCTCCCATTGGAGGTGGACCACCCATACCGCCACCCATGCCTGGAGGACCACCACCGGGCAATGCCGGACCTGCACCTCCACCCATAGGTGGCGCACCAAGGTCTTCATTTAACAATTGAATCATTTCCCAAAACGTTTTCATAGATGTATATATTATAGCTTAAAGGTTTATTATGAATCAGAAAAATCAATTATTTATAATTATTGTGATACTTATCGCTGGATTATCTCTGGCTTATGTAAAAAAGACACAAAAACCACATGATGCTGATGATTATTTTAAGTCAGATGAATGGAAAGAAATATTAAAAAATGCTAAACCACGCCCACAAGTTCCCGATTGGGCTATTCCAAAACCCGAGGAAAAACCGCCACAAAAAATAGAACCCGAATGGACGGAATATCTGCCTGTTCGTAGCGTCACTGGTCTAGGAAAAGTATTATCAGATATTGATGGACATATGCCTGCTGGGCATATTTATAAAGATAACGATAAAATTACTTGGGCTCATGAAACCACACATGGAATCAATTCAAGTTTGCGACAAAAATTCAGCAAAGGTTATTACGGCGGATTTAAAACATTTTATGGCGAACCAGCTTGGAAAGCAATTGAAGGACATCCTGTATTTCATAATGGAGTTATTAATGGCTTTTACGCCCTAGAAAATAAAGCAGCTATCATTAATGAGCCAAAAACAACCATTTCAACTGCCGCTGCTTTAGTTCCTCAATCATTAAGAGGACCAGTTTATAGTTTGTATATGGTTCAACAAGCGACATCTTGGAACAATACACCATTATATATTTTTGACGAATGGGTCGCCTACACCAATGGCAGTGCGTGTAGATTAGATTTAGGCATTCAAGAACGATCTGAAACCGTTTCTCAAATGCTAGAATTCGACGTTTATGCGACAGCTTTAGCAATGGCTGTAAAGAAAAACGATTCGAGTTACGACGACAAACAATTCAAAGCCTTTTTGATGTGGAACATCGAAAGATCGTTCGAACTGTTTAAAGGCGAAGAAAGAGCTAAGCCTTATTTGAAC